>Ga0126369_10003966_pt1 | contig 10790 bp, 7 predicted proteins | sample PanSoiMetaPlot_1_FD_109646 | JGI IMG/M metagenome (GOLD analysis project Ga0126369, IMG submission 109646) | Tropical forest soil microbial communities from Panama - MetaG Plot_1 | ecosystem: Environmental > Terrestrial > Soil > Tropical forest > Bulk soil | place: Panama | collected 2016-02-17
CTCTTGAGCGCGATCTTGCCAACGAACGCACCCATCGTCGCCTGCTGGTCGCTGGCGCGATATTCGATCGGGCCGAACGGACTATCGAGCTTGAGACCGCGGAACGCTGCGACCAGCTTCTCGCTGTCGGTCGAGCCGGCTTTGGCGATACCGGCCGCGAGCGACTTCATTGTCACGTAACCGACGATCGAGCCGAGGCGCGGATAGTCGTTCCAGCGTTTCTGATAGGCGTCGACGAAGGCCTTGTGTGCTGGCGTGCTGATCTCGTTCCAGGGGTAGCCGGTCACGATCCAGCCGGCCGGGGCTTCATCCTTGAGCGGATCGAGATATTCCGGCTCGCCCGACAGCAGGCTCACGACGGTGCGGGTCTTGAAGATCTCGCGTGTGCTGCCCTCGCGCACGAACTTGGCGAGATCCGCGCCGAACAGGACGTTGAAGATCGCGTCGGGCTTGGCGTCGTCGATCGCCTGCACGACAGCGCCCGCATCGACCTTGCCAAGCGGCGGGGCCTGCTCGGTGACGAATTCGACGTCGGGCTGCGCCTTCTTCAGCATGTCCTTGAAGGCGGCGACGGCCGACTGCCCGTACTCGAAATTCGGATAAACCAGCGCCCAGCGTTTCTTTTTCGCTGCGACCGCCGCCGGCATCAGCATCGCCACCTGCATATAGGTCGAGGCGCGCAGTCGGAACGTATAGCGGTTGCCGTTCTGCCAAGTGATCTTGTCGGTCAACGGCTCGGCGGCGAGGAAGAAGACCTTCTTCTTTCCGGCAAATTCGGTGACGGCGAGACCGATGTTGGAGAGGAACGTGCCTGCGATGAGATCGGCGCCTTCGCGAGTCACGAGCTCTTCAGCGACGCGGACGGCATCGCCGGGATTGGCGCCGTCGTCGCGGGAGACGACCTCGACCTGTCTGCCGAGAAGGCCGCCCTTGGCGTTGATCTCCTCGATCGCGAGCTCCCATCCTTTCTTGTAGGGATCGAGAAAGGCCGGCACCGCCTTGTAGCTGTTCAGCTCACCGATCTTGATCGTCTGCTGCGCCGATCCCGCGCCGGGATAGAACGCGCAAGCCGCAACCGCACACATGACATGAATCACATGACGCCTCGTGGCCATGATCAGGCTCCTGTTGGTCGCAAAGGGATTGAATGGTGGGCCGTGCTGGCCACGGGAATGGCCACGCCAAACAGTGTCTACGGACCGTGTCGAATGTCGCATCGACAGTGCTACTTCAGAAACAGACGGACCCGCCGCTCCGGCCAACGGCGAACTTCTATTCGCGACACTTCGGCATTGTCGCCAAAGCGCCCCACACTCGTTTGTATACAAATAATCTGTCCAGGGGCGCAGCTTGTCAAGCCGCGCGGCTTGGCAGCGGGTGGGATGTCGCGATGATCGGCGCGAGCCACGTTCGTGTGCCGGATTGTCAACCAGGCTTGAGCAAATCCGTGCTTGGCAAACCGACTAGGCTGAGCCGTGCGTCCCCGAGGTCCAATGCTCGGAAAATCCGCGGTCGATAAACGACCGTACGGCCCCTCTGGGCGATCGTGATCAAGTTGAAGGAATTGCTGCGCGGTGAGCAACATGGCCGCTTTTCAGCCTGCGCTCAAAGGAGTCGAATGCGCGATTCTTTCCAACGTGCCGCTGTTTGCGAGCCATGTCTCCGAAAAGATCACGCTGCCATGCACGTCCAAATAGTCGATGGTGGCGCGATCGTCGCGCAGTGACATTTGAGCGTAACCATTGAAGCCGATAGTCAGCTGCTCGTCGTTTGGATAGTGTCTCTTGTCTACAAACTCGACGTCGCAATCCGGATACTTTGCCGTAGCTGGTGGCAAATCCACGGGCATGCCGCCATGGCCTATACAACGGCCGATCGCGGGAAAGCCGCGCTCCACGCGGAACTCAGGATAGATTGCCAGGCGGTGCTCATGGCCCCAAAACCAGAGAACAGGCCGCGAAAAGAATTCGGCGAGCTGTATCGCTTGCTTGGGATACCAAAAGTCGTAGCGCGAGTAATATTGGTGGTGGGTGAGAAGAATGATGCCGCGCGGATCATCGGGGCGCGGCCGAACCACTTTGCGGACCCACTCGATCTCCTCAGGCCGCAGCGCGCAATCGGGCCGGAAAACGTACTCGATTATTGGCCACCCGATCGAATTGTAACCGGTATCCAAGCCGATGATGCGCCAGTAATTGTTTTCGAGGCAGAAGAAACTCGCCTTTTGACCGAGCGGTTTGCCGTCCGACATTAAGCCTAGCTTTGGGAGCACCCGATCGAAATAGGCGTACCCACGCGCGTACATTTCATGATTGCCGTTCAGGGCAAAACTGCCCTGCGATCCCTTCGGCCAAAGGCAAGGGTCGTAACCGTTCCGTAGCTTGATACCGAGAAAATTTTCATCAACCTCCTTTGGGCCGCCGACGTAGTAAACGTCGCCGAGATGTATCGAATAGTGCGGCTTGAAGGCCTCGATCAGTTTGGCGACACACTCCGCCTCGTCGGTACCCGTTGCCCAATCTCCGGCAAGAGCAATGCGAACCTCCGGATCGCCCTTCAGTTCGTATATGCCCTGATCTGAGGCTCCTTCGGCATAGACCAAAAACCGGTGACGCGGTCCGATGCGATAGGACAGATATTCCCAAAACCACTTGAATAAACGGTTTGGCGAGAAAGCCGCGAGCAGAGGGTAGCGCGGCGGCGCCAAAGCCGCGGCTTTGTTTCGTGGCGCTGGCGGCGGTGCCTGTTTTTGGAGATATGAAAGGAGAGGGGAACGAGAAAGTTTCCGCAGGTCCCGCAGATCCTTGCGGTTCGACGCGGGAACGAATGGCGCTGTCATGACGAACGCTAATGCTCCTTGTCGTTCAGATCCGCGATGCATCGCACGGATACTCTATTTCAGATAGATTTCTGGCATAGGAACAACCAAACTCGCTGTTGATAACTGGCTCGTTGAGCGAGCAACCGCCTCGATACAAGGGCGAATGTGCCTAGTGATTTCGCCGTCGGACCCCGACGCTACTCGTAGTTTGGGACCGCCATGAAAGTCGCTTACAACGCCGCTGAGGCTGTAACCCCGCGCTGCGCCCCGAGGACCAGGAAGACCGTCACCCCGCGCCTCGCGCCGCCATCCCGACCGCCTGGATCTCCGCGTCGGCCACGTCGCTAAACGCGAGGATGCGGCAGGGGCAGCTTTCCAGTCCCTCGTAACGCCACACGAATGCGCCGATGATGCAGCGCTTGTTGAGCATCAGCTCGATATCGCCGCCGATATTCTCGGCGTGAAGCAGGCCTTCCTGGAAGCCGTAATTGTGGAAGGGAAACATATCCTGCTTCACCAGGCGGCCTGAGCGTTTGTGCGTGTATTCGAATGTGCCGAAATACGCGGCCGGCGCCTTGCCCATGACGGTCTCGAATTCCTTGGCGATGTCGGGTCGCATGTTGCGGATCGAGGTGTTCATCGGATGGTCGCAGGAGCCGGTATCCATGCCGAACCACTTGATCTTCCGCCGCAGCATCCACTCGAGCGTCGCGAGGTTCGGGCCGGGGTGGTAGCAGAAATAGCGCACGAGATCCTGCTGTGGTTGCCCTTCGTAGTAACGGTGCCAGCCGGTATGCAGGATCAGGATGTCGCCGTCGCGAATGTCGGCCCCGGCCGCCTCGATCATCTCCGGTGTGATCACGCACCAGTCCTTGCATTGATCCGCGAGGTCCACCACCACGCCGTGGTTCATCAGATAATCGAGCGGCAGCGAGGCCATGTCGCCCTTGCGTCCGTCGGTCGCATGCATGGCGCCGTCAAAATGCGTGCCGACGTGCAGCGCCGTCTCGATCCGCTGGGCGACGATCATCTGCGTCTGCAGATTCTGCGCGTAGTACATCTTGTTCCCGGCGTAGCCGACCCAGCCCGGCGTGTGAACGCTCATGGTGTGCGAGAGATCGACGATCTTCATCCGTGTGGTCCTTGGTTCATTTGGCTGAGAGCAGAAGCGCGAGCCGGTGCGCGATGGCAATCAGGCGCGTGTCATGGCCTTGCGGAGCCAGCAGTTGCAAGCTGACGAACGCGCCTTGCGGGTTGGGGCAGGGCATCGACAGGGCGGGAACCCCGGCGACATTAGCAAGACAAGTCTCCGCCACCAGAGCGACCACGACCGGTACGTCGCGGCCCGCCAGCATCACGCGGTGGGCGTCGCAACGCGGCGGCAAAATCGGGAGTGTCGGCATGATGATGGCGTCGACGGTTTCGCACGCCGCGAGACATTGTGCCCGTGCCGATACGGCGATATCGCGCGCGGCGCGAACGTTATCGCTGGTCAGCTTCTCGGCCGCAGTCAACGCCCGACGGGCCGGATCTGGAAACAGGTGAGGCGTGGTCCGCCAGGCTTGCGCGTAGAGTGAACGCGCCTGCTCCAAGACAATGACGCCGTGGGCTCTCGCAGTGACATCGCGGTCGGGAAGCACGACCTCGACGACTTCGATGCCGATCGTGGTGAGGCGGGACAGCGCGTCGTTCAGGGCAGCCGCGACGACGGGATCGCAAGACGCAAGACGTTGACGATCGACACCGAGGCGCAGGCTTGCCGGCGCTTGCTCGGTTGGATTGTCGAGCAGGACAGCGGCAACACGATCGAGCGTGGAAAAATCGCGCGTGATGACGCCCGGCGTGTCGAACTCGGTTGCGAGTGGCCACAGGCCCGCGGTCGGCCAGACTCCGTGGGTCGGCTTGACGCCGATCAAGCTGCAGCAAGCAGCAGGAATGCGCACACTGCCGCCGGTATCCGTGCCGAGGCCGATGGCGGCCATATCCGCCGCGACGGCCGCGGCCGATCCACCCGAGGAGCCGCCAACCACGTGGCCCGGCAGCGCGGGATTATTGACATCGAGCGTGGTGACGCTGAGGCCGGCGGCATCACTGCGGGTGACGCCAACAACCCGCGCACCGGCGGCTTTCAGCCGGGCAACGATGTCCGCGTCGCGCTCGGCGATCCGACCGGCGTAGAGAGGCAGCCCAGCTCCATACGGCTCGCCAGCGATCGCGATGTTGTCCTTGACTGCGAGGGTCAAGCCGCGAAGCGGCCCGTCGCGCGCGTTTGATTCAGTGCAGAAGGAGACGAACGCGCCGAAAGGGTCCATGGAGACAGGAACCACGGCCTCGGTCATGCGTTCCCTCCCCCCTTGCGGGGGAGGGACAGGGAGGGGGGGGTAGATGCACACTCAGAAATTTCTTTGTTGGCCCTTCGGCATCGGTTCATCACTCGCCAAATCTCGCCGAACTTGCTTCGTCCGCGATTTGCGGCGAGCGCTGAGTTTGCCGCCACCCCCCTCCCTGTCCCTCCCCCGCAAGGGGGGAGGGAACGCTCAAAACAGCGCTCCGAGCGAGACGAGTGTGCGCTTAGTCATGCAGTCTCACCGCTTGTCGCGCGCGCGATCCATCAGCGACTTTTCCTGGCCGCCGTCGATCTCGATCATGGTGCCGTTGACCATGTGCATCAATGGGGACGCGAGCATGACGACGAGGTGAGCGACCTCTTCGACCTCGGCGATGCGCCCCATCGGAATGGAGGAGGGCGCAAGCTGATCGGCGTCCTCGTATGAGAGCTTCATGTCGCGCGACATCGCCTTGACGAGGCCGGCCCAGCGCTCGGTGCGTACCGGGCCGGGATTGACCGCGCAGAAGCTGATATTGTGCTTGCCGTATTGGCCGGCGAGCGAAAGCGTGAGGTTCTGCCCCGCAGCATTGGCAGCGCCCGGCGCGATCTCCCAATACGAGGGCTTGACGCCGTCGTTGCCGATCAGATTGACCACGCGGCCGCCGCCTTGCCTGACCATGATCGGCAGCGCGTAGCGCAGGCAGCGCACATAGCCCATGAATTTGAGCTGCATCGCCTGCGCCCAATCGGCCTCGCTGAGATGCTCGATCACGCCGCCCGGCGCCGAGCCGGCGTTGTTGATCATAATGTCGATACGACCAAAAGCTTTGTGGCCCTGCGCGACAAAGTTCTTGGCGTCATCGTCCTTCGTGAGGTCGGCCGGGATGGCGATGATCTTGCGCCCGGTCGCCTTGGCGATCTCGCTTGCGGTGGCTTCGAGCGGCTCTTTTCTCCGTGCGCAGATCGCGACGTCCACGCCCTCGCGTGCGAGCGCAAGCGCAATGCCCTTGCCGATACCCTCGCTGCCGCCGGTGACGAGCGCGGTTTTATTGCTCAGTTTGAGGTCCATCTCGACTCTCCCCGTCTGATCTCGATTACTCGCGATGTTGGCGCCTCAGGACAGCGGCCGGTGCGACATCCAGCGCCCGGCCTCCGCGGCCGCGATCAGCTCGGCGACCGCCGCGTTGAACACGGCCGGCTCCTCGCTGGTGATGGTGTGGCCGGAACGCGGAACGACGAGCAGGCCCGCCGTCGGCACCGTGCGCTTGAGAAACAGGCTGCCTTGCAGACACGGCTCGTCTTCATCGCCGACGATGGCGAGCAACGGGACATTGATCGACTTGAGGTCGCGCTCCATCTCCCACAACGTCGGGCGCTTGAGCTGAAGGTTGAGCATCGTGTGCGCGTGGCCCTCGGCCGAATGTTCCGCCAGCATGCGGGCAAATTCCGCAAATCCGCGTGGATCCTTATGTTTGTGGGTCTGCCGCATCGGCGCGTCGGCATAGGCTGCGGCCGCGACCGCAATGCCCTTCTCGGCGAACATCTTGCCGGTCTCGGCAGCCAGCGCCTTCATCGAATCGCGCTGCGCCGGATCCGGCAGCGAGCCCCAGCCGCAACCCGCCGCGGTGATCGAGAGGCAGCGTTGCGGATAGCGCATGCCGACGTGCAGCGCCGTATACGCGCCCATCGAATGCCCGACGATATGCGCTTTCTCGATCGCCAGCGCGTCCATCAGCGCAATGGCGTCATCGCGGGCGATGGTCTGCCCGTAACGGGCGGGATCGCTCGGAATATCGGATGGCGGATAGCCGCGCTGACTGTAGGTCACGCAGCGATGGGCGCGTGCGAAATGACGAAGCTGCGGCTCCCAGGTGCGATAGTCGCCGGCATATTCGTGGATGAACACGATCGGCGTGCCGCTGCCGACCTCTTCATAATATAGTTTGACGCCGTCAGCGGCTGAGACGTGCGGCATCGCGCCCTCCTGCTGCCGAAACTGGGGCCCGGGGAATTCATTTGCGTACAAACGAACGCTAATGAAGTCGGGCGGTTTCTGCAAGGGCGTGAAGCGTCAATATAATGACGCTCCCAAGCCGCGAGGGGTGGGGAGAGGCGGTATGCTGACGGGCGCAATGAATCAGACGACGCGGTCCCTTAAGGACGCGAGCAACACTCGCGAACCGAAAGCAACCGCGTCTGCGCTAGTGCAATTTGTCTCGCGGGTGCGAGCTACATCACGGTGGCTCTAATCGGTGTGACGCCTCTGGCAGTCATGCCGAGAACGGTGGCGGCGCCGCGTGAGAGATCGAGGACGCGGCCGGCAACGAACGGGCCGCGGTCATTGACCGTTACGACCACGCTGCGTTTGGAGACGAGATCCGTCACCTGCAAGCGAGTTCCAAACGGCAGCGTCCGGTGCGCGCACGTCAATGCATCCGGGTTATAGCGCGCGCCGGTGGCGACGCGCTGGCCTTCCCAATAGAACGACGCGATGCCGGAGAAATCGTGGGCGCTGCGCGTGACCGCGCTGGCGACACGTCGCATCGTCGCACGCCGCACTTTCGCGTGCAGTGTACGCTTGTGCGATTTGTTTTGCGCCGCGCGGGGATGAGATTTCGCGTGATGCGTGAGCTTCTGCTTCTTCGTCTGCGCCAATGCACCGTTGGAACTGTCATCCGTCGCCAAGGCCGTCGTCGAGTGTGCAAATAGGCAAAGCGCCGCTGTTGCGGCAGTGAGCGCTTTCATGCCGATCTCCGTGATTACGTTGACGAAAAGTAGCGAAACGCTATTTCGGCGATACGGCGCCTCACCGCCGCTGCGCGCGTTGGGTTTCAAAATCCGTCAGCAGACGACGTATTCGTCGCCGTCCACGTGACACGCGGAAATGACGTTTCCCCTTTGCAAGCGTGCGCGCATTATCGATTCTAACAGATCGTAATGGAGCACGTGTTCTACCGTCCCAGTAGAGCGCAGGGGGAATATTGAAATCTGTCCGCGCGGTCAAGTGTGCGACGGATCTATTTTCCGCGCGCACTCGATCTAGCTTGATTACTGTTCGCTGCGGACAAGATGTTGAACGTTTGCTGATCGTGAAAGCGCAACGCGCGAACTGCATTTCATGTGTCGTCACGTTTTGATTATGGCAGCTTTCTGTCAATGCTTGAGACGTAGGCAAAGTCTGCTGCGGACGTTATGCTGTGAGCAAACGGAGGAAGCTCATGGCCAAGCTCAACATCAATGGGACGCCGCACGACGTGCAGGTGGAAAGTGACACGCCACTCTTGTGGGTGATCCGCGAGCATGTCGGTCTCACCGGCACGAAATACGGCTGCGGCATCGCCCAGTGCGGCGCGTGCACGGTGCATATCGACGGCGTTGCGGTGCGGTCTTGCTCGTTGCCGGTGAGCGCGGTCGAGGGCAAGCAAATCACCACCATCGAAGGCTTGGCGCAAAACGGAACGATGCATCCCGTGCAGAAGGCGTGGGCTGCCGTCGACGTTCCGCAATGCGGCTATTGCCAGTCTGGCCAGATCATGGCTGCGGCTGCGCTGCTCATGAAAAATTCCAATCCGAGCGACAACGATATCGATGACGCCATGACGAATATCTGTCGCTGCGGCACCTATCAGCGCATCCGCGAGGCCGTGCACCTCGCCGCCGGCACGTCCACCGGTCGCAAGCCATGAGGAGCGCAGCCATGAACACGACATCTTTCGACGAGGTCACGAAGCTCTCTCGCCGAAGCTTCGTCATTGGATCTGCGGCAGCAGGCGGCGGCCTTGCGGTCGGTTGGCACGTGCCGTTCGGTGCCGCCCAGGCCCTAGAGGCCGGCAGCGAGATCAACGTCTGGGTTGCCATCAAGCCCAACGACACTTGCGTGATCCGCATCGCGCGTTCGGAGATGGGGCAGGGCACGCTGACCGGACTTGCTCAGCTGGTCGCCGAGGAACTGCAATGCGACTGGAACAAGGTGACGACCGAGGGCATCACGCCCGGTCGCAATCTCGCAAGCAATCGTGCGTGGGGCGAGATGGGCACCGGCGGCAGCCGCGGGATCCGCACCTCGCAGGATTACGTCCGACGCGGCGGCGCGGCCGCGCGCATGATGCTGCTGCAGGCGGCGGCCGAACAATGGTCGGTACCTGTCGGCGAGCTCACCGTGTCCGAGGGCGTCATCACCCACGCGGCAAGCAAGCGCTCGATTTGGTATGGCCAGATTGCCTCGGCGGCGTCGAAGCAGGCGCCGCCGGATCTCAAGGCGATCAAGCTCAGAGATCCGAAGGATTGGACGATCGCCGGCAAGCCGCTCAAGCGGCTCGACACCGCTGACAAGCTCAACGGCAGCAAGGTCTTCGCGATCGACCTGAAGCTTCCAGGCATGCTCAACGCCGCGATCAAGGATTGCCCGGTCTATGGCGGCAAGCTCAAGAGCTACGACGCCAGCAAAGTTGCCGGCATGCCGGGCGTGAAGAAAGTGGTGAAGGTGAAAGACAGCGCGGTCGCGATCGTCGCCGATACCTGGTGGCGCGCAAAGGCGGCGCTGGAGGCGCTGCCGATTGAGTGGGACGAAGGTCCGAATGCGGCGCAGTCCAGTGCGGGGATCGCTGACAAGCTGAAGGAAGGCCTGACGGCGACGGAAACCAACGGCGATCGACACAACGGCGATGCGCTCAAAGCGATCGAGGCGGCCGCAACCAAAGTCGAGGCTGTCTACGCGACGCCGTTTCTGGCGCACGCCACGATGGAGGTGATGAACTGCACGGTGAAGCTATCCCAAGACAAGGCCGAGGCCTGGGTTCCCACGCAGAATCTCGAGGCGTCGCTTGCCGCGTTGTCCGAGGCGTCAGGCGTCCCGCTGCCGAAATGCGAAATCCATCGGCACGACCTCGGGGGCGGCTTCGGCCGCCGCGGTGGCACGCAAGACTACGTGCATCAGGCCGTCGAGATCGCCAAGGAATTCCCCGACGTCCCGATCAAGCTGATCTGGAGCCGCGAGGAGGATCAGGCGCACGACTTCTATCGGCCGATCTCGCAATGCAAGCTGTCGGCCGGCCTCGACGCGAACGGCAATCTCGTCGGTCTGCACGTGCGCGTATCCGGGCAATCGATCAATGCGACGCTCAGCCCGAAGAGCATCGTCAGCGGGAGGGACATGCGTCAGCTGCAAGGGCTTTACGCCGAGCCCGGCGATGCGCAGCTCGGCTATTCCGTGCCGAACCTGCTCATCGATTACGCCATGCGCAACACGCACGTTCCGGTGGGGCCATGGCGCGGCGTCAACACCAATCAGAACGCCGTCTACATCGAGTGCTTCATGGACGAGGTGGCCAAGGCGGCGGGCAAGGATCCGCTCGAATTTCGCCGCGCGCTCATGACGGATTTTCCCAAGCATCTCGGCGTGCTCAATGCTGCGGCGGAGAAGGGCGATTGGGGCAAACCGCTGCCGGCAGGCGTTCATCGCGGCATCGCGCAGTTCATGGGCTATGCAAGCTATTCCGCCGCGGTCGCCGAGGTGTCGGTGTCGCCCCAGGGTAAGCTGAAAGTGCATCGCATGGTGCTGGCGCTCAATTGCGGCCACGCGGTCAATCCCGGTCAGATCGAGGCGCAGGTCCAGGGCTCAGTGGCGTACGGCCTGACCGC
>Ga0126369_10003967_pt1 | contig 10790 bp, 11 predicted proteins | sample PanSoiMetaPlot_1_FD_109646 | JGI IMG/M metagenome (GOLD analysis project Ga0126369, IMG submission 109646) | Tropical forest soil microbial communities from Panama - MetaG Plot_1 | ecosystem: Environmental > Terrestrial > Soil > Tropical forest > Bulk soil | place: Panama | collected 2016-02-17
AAGCGTCTGAGCCACAGATTTTCCCTGTCGCTCCGCCCGTCGCAAATCGATCACACCGGCTGCACATCCGCCAGTTGGATGCAGAGACAATTGTCGCATCGTTCAGTTTCTAGAGGTCACCGAGCAGAAGAAAAAGGGTTAAACCCGCCTCGGCATTTCGGGAGAGAGACTGCCAAACAAGCTCATTCAGGATTTGAGCGAAGTTGCGACAACACGCCACCTAGCTGGGTCTGTGGTCTATCCAGACGTACAAGTTTTTCTTGTCTGCCTTTGTCTGAATATCAACGCCGTCATCGGTCGCCGCGCGATGAACCGCAGATCGCAAATTTGCTAGCTCCACACCGTCCACATCCGACAGGGGTATTACCAAAGCCGAGCCTTCTTTCAGCAATTTCAACTCGCGCATTATTCCTGTCATCAAGTCGTGATGTTTACCGCGTCGTCCTGTCCCTAGACTAGCGATTTTCACCGACTCGTAAAGCTTTGCGCCGTTTGTTCTTATTGGCTTGTCCACGTCTGCCTCTGCGTTCTTGAATGAATACGATAGCGATACGCTACGATTGAACTACTTTTGGCGTGCATTAAGGAAGCGCCAAAATGCGCCATGGCTAGAACTATTGGTTTTCTTCCGAGGGTGAGCGCTACTCCCAACGGCACGATCTTTTTAAGCATTCTTTAGTGGTCACCGTAAGATCGTTATGGGACGTGCCGAGGAAGTTTCGATGAGCCACGCGCCTTTAGACGGTCACGACAAGAATCAGACACATTCCTTGGATGGCGCATCTGTGACGCTGCGGGGAATTGTGGAAAAAATCGTTCCAGCCGAGAACAATCCGTCCGATGCAGTCCAGATCGCCATCGAAGGTGCTGAGAGTCTCTATCGGGAGATTCGCATTCAGAACCTTTTGCACAATGCACATGGCGGCGTTGTTGCTCTGCGACCCGGTTCGGAAGTCGAGATAACAATCAAGTTAGTAAGGTGAAAGTAAGAAGCTATTTGGAGTCGAGCGATGGGCAGTGAACCTTTCGGAACCTGGCGGGAATTGTACAAGGCTGCCTTGGCCGAAACGGATACGCAAAAGTTACCTGAACGCATCCAAGAAGCCCGCAGAGCAGTCGTGTTGCGATCCCGAGAGATATTTTCAGTCTCGCCTCATCACCATGACGAAGTCGAGGCTATCGAGGCTGCCATGTACGGCCTGAACGCATTGGAAAGTTGCGTGAAGTTGAAGACAGGAGATCGCCGCCGTATGCCTAGGAGTGCGTGACCCTTGGATTAATCTTCTCTGCCTGTCTGACACCATCAGGCGATTTCACTCAGAATCCCCCGGCTGCCATTTTGAGATTTTTTAACAGTTGCCATCAGGTTATGCGTTGTCTGTCCCGCCTGAACTCTAGGCCCTGGCAAAATGCGAGCTCTTCCGCCCAATACTGACGTCGTGGTGGGGTGAATTCTTCGTGCGTGGGCGCACATTTTCTTTGAGGAACATTCCCCCGGCTGCAACAACAGCCCGGGAGCAACTCTCCCGCGCGGATCAATGGCCAAACGACCAAGAGCAAAGTTGGTAGAATTGGGCGCTGTTTTATGGCTTGGCACCCATCTAACCGTCGGTTATTTCTAAGACAGAGTGGAGCCTTGTTCGGCGGCCTCTGCGCGACCTATCTCACGGGCGCCAGCGTTTCATCGGACGCCGATCTCGTCGTCTGGAACGCTAACGTCCACACCGTCGATTCTGGGATGCCCGCTGCACAGGCGTTTGCCGTGAAAGATGGACGCTTCGTCGCCATCGGCACAAACGAAGAGGTAAAAGCCTGGAGCGGCAAGCGTACCGAGACCATTGACGCCCGCCACATGACCATCGTGCCAGGGTTCATTGATTGCCACAATCATTCACCAGGCGAAATGTTGCTTTACGAAACAGCCGTGGGTAACCCTTACGAAGTAGAGTTCGTCACCATTGCCAGCATCATCGAGAAACTTCGGGCCAAGGCTCAGCAGGCGCAGCCGGGTTTCTGGGTGGAAGGTGTGCTCTTTGACGACACCAAGGTGAAGGATAAGCGCCAGCTCAGCATTCACGACCTGGATCAAGTATCGACCGAACACCCCGTTTCGGTTACGCACCGGGGCGGGCATACGACGTTTTACAACAGCAAAGCCTTTGAACTCGCGGGCATCAACCGGAACACTCCCAATCCCTTCGGTGGCACGTTTGATCGCGATGGCAGCGGAGAGCTCACAGGGCGCGTTTCTGACAATGCGCGAGAAGTCTTCGAAAAAATAGGGACGCGAATCCCGCTCACCCCCTCGCAGCGGGCGCAACGCTACCGTGACGGGCAGGCCTTCATGTCCAAGCAATTCGTCCGGTACGGCTTGACCAGCGTTCATCACGAAGAAGGCAGCCTGGAAGGTTTGCAGCAGATTCGAAAAAGTGGCGAACTGCTTCACCGTGTCAGCTACGAGCCCGGGAGGGAAATCGACGAGTTGATAAATGCGGGAATCGAGACAGGTTTTGGCGATGAACGGATTCGCATCGGGGCTACATCGGAATTCGCTGTCGACGGATCCTTTTCCGAACGGACCATGGCCCTAAGCATTCCTTACCCCGGCGTGACTCCGCCCTACAGGGGCAACATCACAATCGGCCAGGACGAACTCAATGCCTGGGTCGAGCGCGTTCATCGTGGCGGAATCCAAGTCAACTGCCACGCCAATGGCGACGTTGCCATCGGAATGTACCTGACCGCGATCGAACGTGCTCGGAAGCTTTTTCCAAACCCCGACATGCGGCCTAAAATCACGCACTGCACCTTGGTGAACGACGAACTGATTCGCCGCATGAAGGCGGTAGATGCCGTTCCCGCCCTGTTCACCACCTACGCGTACTACAACTCCGATAAATTCCATTTTTATGGCGAGCCGCTCATGCAACATTGCATGGCGTTCCGCAGCCTATTGGACGCGGGTATTCATGTAGCCGCCGGCTCCGACTTTCCACCAGGTCCGTTTGATCCGCGCATGGCCATTCAAGGCATGGTTACGCGGACAGGTTGGAATGGTGAGACGTGGGGCGCGAATCAGCGCATCACTGTCGCCGAAGCGCTGGCCGTGAACACGATCAACGGCGCCTACAACTCGCACGAGGAAGCGGTGAAAGGGTCTATATCACTAGGCAAGTATGCGGATTTCGTTATGCTGTCCGATGACATCTTTACCGTGGACGAGTCGAAAATCAAAGACGTTCAAATTGTTCGCACCGTGGTCGGAGGCAAAACCGTCTACCAGGCGTGACGCGGAGTTACTCAACCAATCTCGTTCACAGGAAGCGAGTCGCCTCACTCAGGCCAGCTCTGCCGCTTCCTTCACGAGGAATCCCATCTTCGGATGACTCGGCTCCATGCTGGCCTTCAGCTCATATTCATTCAATGCCTCCGAAGTGACTGGGCCGATCGATGCAATTTTGACTTTCTGCAGCGCGCGAATCAGCGACGCTCGCAATCCCATTTGCTCGGCAACTTGCACCATGTGATGAACCTGAACGCCCGCCGTGAACAAAACAAAATCCACCCGCCCATCGATCACCGACTGAATCGCATTCCGCAGCGGCGCGACATCTTCCGGCAGCGCCCAATCGTAGACGTGAATCGCCATCACCTCAGCGCCGCGCTGCCTGAGTCCGTCGACTAAATCCTTGCTGGGCACACCGTATTCCTGAACCGCAACGCGTTGGGACTTTAGCGGAACACGGTTGTCATCGAGCAGTTTCAGGATCTCCCGCCACGTATTCGGTTCCGGCACGGTCCATTCAATCGGTATCCCAAGTTCCCGCAAGGCCGCCACCGGCTTCGGACCGCGAGCAAGAACCTTAACTTTCCTGAGCGCATCAATCAGCTGCTCCCGTGGAGCGAATGGCTCTGCAGCGCGCACCAGCGCTCGCGTACCGACACCAGTCAGAAAAATGACGAGATCAACCTTGTCGTCGAGAAGAGAGGCTACAAAATGCCGGACATCTTCACCCTTGGTCGCAGGAACTTCGCGTGTAGCCGGTGCGACGACGGCACGCCCGCCGAGATTCTCGATCAGAGTTCGAATCTCGGCGGCGCGACGGCTCTCGAACGAAAGCACCGTCCGCCCCCGAAAGCCACCGGCTTTCTCCGTTGCCCGCGCGGTCGTATTTTCCATGCGGAAATCGTAGCACTAGGACGCCCATAGCGAGGTCTAAGGGTGGGATTGTTGGACCCTACTTTGTTGGGACAGCGTAGTGGGCCGCGATCAGCCGCCACTTTCCGCCCTTCTTCATCCACACATCGGTGAATCGATCGTGGTAATCGTAAGCCTGGCGGCTGTCGGTCCCTTTTTCGTGGTAGACCCCGATGACGATTGCCGTATCACCGTGCATACGAACCTTCATCTCCGAAATCTCGACTGACTCGACGGACGTGGAGGAACTGGCGCTGTAGCTCAGGTATCCGGTCTTCCCATAGGTGCTGCCATCTTCAAATGTGATGACGAAGTCATCATCGAGCAGGCTGGCGAACGTCTGGATCTGCCGGTTTTTGTACCAATCCGCAATCTTCATCTCGAGCGTGCGAACCTCCGCCGCATCTGACCCTTCCTGCGCTCGGACCGGAGCGAGCGGTAATGCGGCGAGCACCAACGCCACGGTTAAAAGTCGTTTTTGGCGCATATCCGAAAGATTGTTCATGTTCCAGGAGTCACCCGCAAGGTTCCTTTCGTCACTCCTCCTTTGCCCCGCTTCCGGCGTACCTGCCCCAAAAACACGCAGGCCTGTCATCCCGAGCGCAGTCGAGGGACCTTGTGTCTCCCCGACGCCCTGAACAGGTCTGTGCGGGCCAATGGTCATCCTCACTTATGATCCTCGCGCTCATCCTCAACTTCGTGGGTTCTCGCCTTTCCACCCCGTGCTCCCGAATAGACAAACCCCAAGTTTCCTTGCTCAGGCCCGTCCTGTGCTACGCTTTCGCCTTGGTATTTGCCATGGGACCTTCCGATTCAGATCCCGCTGCCGGAGCGGCATCCGGAGAGCCGTCTGCCCAGCTGTCTTCCATCCGCATCGGCACTGCCGGATGGTCCTACAAGGACTGGGAAGGCATCTTCTACCCCCCGGGAATGCGCCAGCGCCGCGTTCACCCCCTGGAATACCTCGCCCGCTTCTTCGACACGGCCGAGATCAACACATCCTTTTATGGGCCGCTAAAGCCGGAACTCGCCAAGCTCTGGTCGATGAGGGTCGCAGCAGTAAATCCGCGGTTCCTGTTCACCGCCAAGCTCTACCGCGCGTTCACGCACTCCCCCGTCCCAGTCATGGAGCCCACGTCTGCCGCAACGATCCGCCCCACCGACGAAGACGAGATCAAGACCCGCGAAGGCCTGGACGCGCTAGCTAGCCACGGGAAGCTCGGAGCTCTGCTAATTCAGTTTCCCGTCTCCTTCAAAAACACTTCGCTCAATCGCGAATATCTGGAGCGCCTGCTGCGCCAGTTCATCGAATATCCGCGCGTGGTCGAAGTACGCGACTCGAGCTGGAACAATCCCGACACCCTCGCGGAGTTTGCGCGCCAGAACGTCGGCTTCTGCAACATCGATCAGCCGGTCTTGGGAAAGTCTCTAGCTCCCACCGAACACGTCACCGCGCCCATCGCCTATGTCCGCCTCCACGGCCGCAACTACGATCAGTGGTTCGACTCCGACAATCGCAATGACCGCTACAACTACCTCTACAAAGAACGCGAACTGGATTCGTGGAAAGAACGGATCGAGAACGTAGCCCACAGGGCGCAGACCACCTACGTAATCACGAACAATCACTTCGAAAGCAAGGCCGGAGTAAATGCGATTGAGCTTAAGGCAATGATCTCCGGTAAGCGAGCCAAAGCTCCCCCGTCCCTGATTCAGCATTATCCGGAGCTCAGGAAATTCGCCGACCCCGCCGACGACCGCGATAATCCGACTGCGGGAGACCAACTCTCCCTCCTCGCGTGACTGAAGGCCACCCCATGCGGGAAGAACAGCCGCGCGATTTCAGTCGCTACGGAAATCGAGATATTTCGACGATTATCTAGGTATTGAGCACGTAGGTTTCTAACGACCAGATTTGGTGCTCATGAGAACGGCACGGTCGAGCATGTACCATACGACCTTTTCAATAGACGGACCCCCTTGGCCTTCGCCTAACGCGAACAGCACATCGCCCCTCATCTTCTCGCCACGCGCTTCACTCTGTTTGATGTAAGCGACCAGCGCAGGCCAATTCACTTCAAACTCGGCACGCATGGTGGCACGTTCCTCTTCCGTCTGGCTTTCACGAAGGTGAAATGCCTGCTCCAGCAGTCCCTTTTCATCATCAGTAAAGCGGTTATCCATTCCTCTTCAGCCTAGCGACTCCTAGCTTTCGGTCAAGAGCACATCAGGGCATTTGCAAGCGGTGACACTTGAATCGTCTTTGTGCAAGAATTATTCCCGACCTTCTACACGTGCAGGCAATCGAGGGTTTTACCTTAGTCGCTGAAGCCGCCGCAAAGTGCTTTTGAGGCTTTAGTGCGGCACAAAATCAAACCCACGAATCACCACTGCCTGCTCTTTCTCCGGCATCTGCTGGAAGCACCACAGATTCATTCCAACGGGCACAGGTTGCTGCGGAATGTCAGCCGCACTCGATGAGTAGGTTTCAGTCTTGATGACATCCCCGGTCTTTCCTATCGGCTGAATTCCGTTCATCAGCGTGAACACGATGTGATCCGGGAACCACTCCATACGCGCCGTCGTGAGATTTCCGCCTGACACATGAAAGTTGTCTTCCCAGGCTGACTTGCCGTCGGCCCTCCGATGTCCGGTCGCCGGATAAACCGTGAAATCCGCGTTGCAGCCGTGACAGGTGTTGTTCCACTTGGAGAACTCGATGTCAATCTCGTCCTCCGCGTCAGCACCAATTTTGTGCACCGGGCCGTAAGGGAACAGCCCTAGCACAGTGGACTTATCCATGTCGTAGACGTTCCCCTCGATAACCCACTGGTAAGTACCAAACCCAAACCGCTCAACCGTGAACACTTCCGCCGAGGTCCACTTCCCATCGCGCTCGACGATGCTCAGGTGCAGGAACCCTTTGTCATCGATCCTGACGTTGGCCAGATCGCCCTTGGCCACACCCGCCATGCCGCCGCTGGTGACCTTCCACTGCCTCCCCGACCACGTGACGGTCTGGGCCCGTACATAGAAAGCAGAGGTGAGCAGCATTAGAACGGCTGCTAATCGAACAAGAATTCTCGACATCAGTCCTCCGATCTTTACACCTCATCACAATTGAGGCCGGAATGCCTTGATTATTTGGTTGAATCACAACGATTGAGGGTGCCCCACCCTTGCGTTCTTTGCAAGAGCCTGACCTGAGCTTGCCGAAGGGGTCGGAACCACAGACTGAAACCGCGCCATCCCGACCGTAGCAGTTTTTCAGGCGGAAGGAAGGAGCCCGTCTGCGACCTGCCCGGCGGACACCGTACCGTACAAGCTATAAACCGCGGTTTACGCAGATTTACTATTTTGGGGGATGAATCCCCGCCCCCGTTGGAGTAGACTCGGCCCATCCGACGAGGAGGCCTTTATGGCGCAAAATCTCTCTGGTGTCGTTCGGCAGGCGTCAACATTGTCACTCTTGTGGGGTGTGTTGCTCATCTGCTTGGGCGTGCTGGCACTTGCTTCACCCATGATTGCCGCAGTCGCGGTCAACATCTTCGTCGCCTGGCTGATCGTCATGGCCGGCGTAGTTCATCTCATCGTCGCCTTTCACACGCACGAGGCGGGCAGCGTGATCTGGAGACTTCTAGTGGGGCTCGCCTACATTTGCTTTGGTGGGTATTTGATCGCCCGCCCGGCCCTTGGCATAGCGTCGCTCACCTTGGTCCTGGCAATACTGTTTCTGGTGGAAGGAATACTCGATATCGTCCTCTACTTCAAGGTGCGATCGACCGCTCGAGCCACGTGGATTCTGCTCGACGGTATCGTCACCCTGCTGCTCGGATTGCTGATCTACGCCCACTGGCCGTCCAGTTCGGCATGGGCAATCGGTACGCTGGTAGCCGTCAGCATGATCATCAGCGGCGTAACGCGTGTGATGGTGTCGCTGGCAGTCCGCAAGGTGACTGGCGCGGCGCCCGGGCGCCCCACGTCGTTAGCAGCCTAAGAGCCCCGCTGGTGCATTAGATCAAGGTGTTGTTTGTGTAGGGACGGACGCATTCGTCCGTCCCCGCGATGGCGAAGCCGAGCGGGCCCGTCCACTGAATTGACTCGCTCCCAGCCTCTTCACTGTCGATCTCCTTTTTATAAGTGCTGTGAGGATCTGGGAATTCGTGCAATGCAAGTGACAGCCGAAGCTTAACGTAGTCGGCCGTGGCTAAACGGAATTTCGAGCAAGGCCCGGAGGCACGACACAGGTTCTCAAACTTCGAACTGCGCCGGACGCCTCAAGATCGATGGCGGCAGGCGCACTGGATGAATCCATCCATCGCGAATACTTGTGCCCCGCGGCCCCGCGCATCAACATAAAGGAGGAACAGCATGGGAGGCCTAATTCCGCTGTCAGATGCATCCCGCCGTCCGGTCCGCACACCTCTGTGCACCGCCGCCATAATCCTCGTAAACGTCCTGGTCTTTCTGCTGGAATTGACGCGCGGCGACGCATTCGTCATGCAATGGGCGGCGATTCCGGCGCAGATTTCGTCTGGCCACCACCTCATCACCATCCTGACCGCAATGTTCATGCACGGAAGCTGGTCGCACATCATCGGCAACATGATCTTCCTGTGGGCGTTCGGTCCCGAGATCGAAGACGCCATGGGACGCGGCCGTTATCTCGCCTTCTACCTGATGGGAGGACTCGCCGCGATGCTGGCCCAGGTTTTCGCCAGTCCTCATTCCACCGTGCCCAACCTGGGAGCCAGCGGAGCCATCGCCGCGGTGATGGGCGCTTTCCTCGTGACCTATCCTCGCGACAGGATCAAGGTGCTCCTATTAATCTTCATCTTCGTCAAGGTGACATTCATCCCGGCAGCGCTTTTGATTATTGTGTGGTTCCTGACTCAGCTAGTTCACGCAGGCCAAGTGGCGCAAGTTCAAACCGGAGGTGTGGCATACCTGGCGCACGTCGGCGGCTTTGTCTTCGGAGCCGTCACGGCCCGCTGGTTCGAAGCATCAAATGCTCCGATGCAGGTAACAGATTAATGGAGCAGTTCGACGTTGTTAGTGTAGGGACGGACGCATTCGTCCGTCCCGCCGCCCAAAGGGCGGCGTCCGACGCCTGTCGAGCAAAAGAACCCGCGATTAGTGGATCGAACGAGGTCGAACAACTCGACCAAGCCGCGCGTGCCCAATCACCACACTCGACAAGCATTCACCGGCGCCATCGGCTGCCCCGCCTTGCACCCGAACGCTTGCCGAAATTCCGGCATATTCTGAACGACGCCGTTGACCCGCCACCGCCCCGGCGAATGCGGATCCGTCCGCACTCCCAACCGCAAAACTTCCGGCGTGTTGTTCTCACACCACACCCGGGCGAAACCCAGGAAATACCGCTGGTCCGGTGTATACCCGTCAACCTTGTCGGTCAGACTCTGTTTCGACTGGGCCATCAAATCATGCAGCGCCATCAGCGCAATGCGCGCGCCGCCGTTGTCCGCAGTATTCTCACCCAGAGTCAGCTTGCCATTCAGGTGCAGGTCATCGATGGAAATAAAGCCGCTGTACTCTTTGTCGATACAAGCCGCCCTCTGCTCGAATGCCTTGGCGTCTGTCTCCGTCCACCAGTCGCGCAGATTCCCCTTCGCATCGAACTTGCGCCCTTCATCGTCAAACCCGTGAGTCAGTTCGTGACCAATCACCAGCCCGATGCCTCCCAGGTTCACAGGATCGTCCATACTGTTGTCAAAAAATGGCGGCTGCAGAATTCCAGCAGGGAAGACGATCTCGTTGTTGCTGCCGTTGTAATAGGCATTTACCGTCGGCGGCGTCATTCCCCATTCCATCTTGTCCACCGGCTTTCCGATTTTCTCTAACTGCCGGTTCGATTCAAATTCCCCGGCCAGCAACACGTTGCCCAGCAGGTCGCCGCGTTCCACCGTCAATTTGCTATAGTCCCGCCACTTGTCCGGATAACCGATCTTATTGCGGATTGCCTCCAGTTTGATCAGCGCCTGCTTCTTCGTCTCAGGCGTCATCCATGGCAACTCGCCGATATCCTGATTTAGGGACTTCTCGAGCGCATCCACCATCTTCAACATGCGCTCCTTGCCTTGCGCTCCGAAGGTCGCATCCACATAGGGCTGGCCCAGCGCTTCGCCAAGATTATTGTCGACGGCATTGACGCAGCGCTTCCAGCGCACGGCAAGCTCTTTCTGTCCGGTAATTGTCTGGCGAAATTTGAAATCCTCCTGCACGAAGTCATCGGAGAGCCACTGGGCGGCATTGTTCAGCATCTGCCAGGTCATGTAGACCTTCCAGTCTTCGAGCGGCGTGGACTCGATGGCGGCATTCACTTTCTTGAAGTAGTCAGGATTGACGACATTGACTTCCTCGAACGGAGGTGCCCCGGATGCCGCAAAATACCGGTCCAGATGAAAGTTCGGCGCACTAGCCCGTATCTCAGCCACCTTCATTTTGTGGTCGAGATTTGCGGGATCCCGCCGCAACGTGCGGTCCATCGCAGCCTGCGCCAGAGCCGTCTCAATCTTTAATACAGTCTCTGCACTGTGCGAGGCTTGTTGGGGCGTCTGTCCCAGCAGTA
>Ga0126369_10003968_pt1 | contig 10789 bp, 14 predicted proteins | sample PanSoiMetaPlot_1_FD_109646 | JGI IMG/M metagenome (GOLD analysis project Ga0126369, IMG submission 109646) | Tropical forest soil microbial communities from Panama - MetaG Plot_1 | ecosystem: Environmental > Terrestrial > Soil > Tropical forest > Bulk soil | place: Panama | collected 2016-02-17
AACATGAGCACCACCGGCATTCACACCGCATCGGACGGCCCGCACGCCGCCTGCGGCGCGGGTGAACGGTTGGAGCAGGCGAACATCGCCCAGCGCATCGGCGCACTCGAGGCGGCTATCGTGTCGTTGAATGCGCGGCTTGCGGAACTGGAGGCCAGACGATGACCGAGGGCGTTTACGGAGCAATTATTTTCGGCCGTGCGCAGGGACGCATCATGACCTTTGAGCATATCGAGCGGAAATACAAAGGCCGCTTCGGCGTCCATAATGTTCACCTGCGGAAACCGCTGCTGGAATGGGCCGGGAACGACCTGATCGAGATCGAGATGCGGGTCGGGCTGAATGCCGCGTGGTGCGGCGATCCGCAGCCCCTGCTGGCTTTGTGGCACAATCTCCACGAGAACGCGACGGCCGCACCGCTGGTCGTGGGCGGGAAACCGATGGGGCCGGACCTGTCGCTATTCGTGATCACGTCGCTGGACGAGCACCATAAGCACTGGCTGGTGGGCGGGCGGCTACTGGCCGTCGAACTGACGGCGACGTTTCAGGAATATATCCCGTTCAGTGAGCAGATCGTTGGGGCCGGAGGGATTCCATTTTTCGGAGGAGGGACAGGCAACATCCCCGGAGGCGTGGCCATAACACCGTAAAAGAAAATGCCGACACAAAGTGAGATCGCCGAGCTAGGAGCAAACTGGCGTATCCAGTTCATGCAGCCGGATGGCCTGCCGCTGAACATGGCCGGGCTCGAGGTGATCGATTTCGGGGCCATCGGCTACAAGGAGATCTTTCAAAATGTGAAAACGATCCTCGCCACGCCGCTTTATTCGGCCGCGCTGGAGCGCACGCTGGGCATCGACCAGACCATAGTCGACCTGCCTATCAACGAGGCAAACCTGAAGGTGATCGCCATACTGACCGCCATCGCCCTATGGGAACCGCGCTGCCAAGTGATGAATATCGACTTCGCGGCCGACCCGCTCGCCGGGCATTTGCAGCCCATCATCCAGCTCAAAATCAATAACGTCATCTACGGCACAAACACGCCCTACACCGCCCCGCACATCGGCACCGCCCCGGCGCAGGTGAAGCAGGGCTTGCCCGCCTTTGAGCCCGTCCCGGGCGAGCAGGGCCCGCCGGGGGCCGTTGGTGCGCCGGGCCAGCGCGGCAGCGTGTGGTTTACGGGCGCAGGGGCGCCGCCAGCCGCCCCCACGGCCATGACGATCAAGGTGCCGGTGCCCGCACCCGGCCCGCCCGGGGCGACCGGCCCGCCGGGGCAGCGCGGCTTTGTCTGGCTAACCGGCGCCGGGGACCCGGTCACACCGCAGGCGCTGGATATGTATTTGAACACGGATAACGGCGACGTCTGGCAGTTTGACGGCACCACGTGGAGGCGAACGCAAAAATGAGCTGGGAACAGGTAGGCAACATTGCGGGGCCGCCGGGACCGCCCGGGCCGCCGGGAGGGACCGTCATCTCGGGCACGCAATACATCATGGGCGAGGCGCCCACCGGCGCGCTCAACGGCATCAATAAGATTTTCACCGCCGCCAATGCCTTCGCGCCGAATTCGCTCGAGGTGTTTCTGAACGGGCTGCGCCAGCGGCGCGTGGACGATTACACCGAGATCAGCAGCACCCAGTTCCAGTTCGTCGCCGTGCCCCGGGCAACGGATACAATCTCCATCGACTATATCCTGCCCGCGCCCGTAAACGTCCCGGTGATCGGCGAAATTCCGACCGGCCTGATCAACGGCACCAATAAGATTTTCGGCACCGCCTACATTTACGAACCGAACCTGCTGGCGGTGTTTCAGTGCGGGCTGCGGCTGCGCCGGACCGATGACTATTCGGAAAGCGGCGCGCAGCAATTTTCACTGGTAGCCGCACCGCTGGTCGGAGACACTTTGTCGGTCGATTACTTCCAACCCTAAGAACACACCATGCCCACCACACAAATCCACGGCAATAAACAGATTCAGAACCTCACGATTCTGGACGCCAACATCGCAAACGCCGCCGGAATTCTGACGACGAAACTGGCCGAGGGCGCGGACTTCATTAAGCGCACCGGCACGGTCCCATTTACGGCGGACCAGTCGATGGGCAGCCATTACCTGACGAACCTGCTCGACCCGGTTAACCCGCAGGATGCGGCTACGCGCGCATGGGTGCTGGCCAATTCCGCTTCGGCCGTGACCAGTTCGCAGACGGCGCGGGCGGCGAGCACCGGCAACCTCACGCTCACCGGCGCAGCCACCGTCGATGGCGTGGTGCTGGCTACCGGGAACGTGGTGCTGGCGAAAAACCAAACCACGACTTCGCAGAACGGCCTCTGGACCGTGAACACGTCTGGCGCGTGGACCCGCACGCCGGGCATGGATACGTGGGCTGAAGTGCCCGGCACCATCGTCAGCGTGCAGGAAGGCACGGCAAACGCCGACACGATCTGGCTTTCCACCGCCGATGCTGGCGGCACGCTCGGCACGACCGCGATCAATTTCGTTCAGATACCCGGCCCCAGCGATATTCAGGCGGGCGCGGGACTCACACGCACCGGGCAGTCGCTCGATGTAGTGGCGGCTGATTCTTCGCTGACCGTCAACGCGGACTCGATGCAGGTGCACGTGCACCCCAGCGGCTGCATTATCGTTCAAAGCGCGAATGGCATTGGCGTCAATTTCAATTCGGACAACCTGCTTTCGCTCAGCAACGTGCTGAACGTTAAACTCGATGGAGCCGGAGCGATTTCCGCTCCCGTAGCCGGAGCGGGACTCAAAATCAATTATGACACGGGCACGCTGCAAATTTTGGGGAACACGCTCGGCGTCAAAGCGAACCTCTACATCGCGGCCAGCAATTACATCATCCGCGAAACACCGAGCGGCACAATTGACGGCAGCAACGTGACGTTCGTGCTGGCGAGTGCGCCGAATCCAGCCAACACCGAGGCGGTTTTTCTCAACGGCATCCTGCAGGAGCCGGGCGGCGGCAATGATTACACCATTTCCGGCGCGACCATCACGATGGCCAGCGCGCCGCCTACCGGAAGCCGGATCAAAGTGAACTATATCAACCGGAGCGTTGCTCCCACGTAAAAAATGCCACTCACACAAGTCAGAGGCGGTCAGGTGCAGGACGGCTCGATCCAGCGGGTCGATCTCGACGTTTCAACGGTAGGGCAGGCCCTCATTCGGAAGCTCATCATGGGCGCCGGTCTTTCCGAAACGCACGATGGCGCGGACGCTGGCACAGGCGACGTCACGGTATCGATTCTTGCCGCAAACATCACGAACTGGGACGCCGCTTACGCCGACCGGATGAAATGGGATGGCGGCGCGACCGGACTGGCGGCCGGAACTGGGCGCACCAGCTTGGGCGCGACAACGCTCGGCGGCAACCTGTTCACGATGGCGAACAGTGCGCTCGGCCTTCCCGGCTACATAGAGGTCAGCGGCTCAAACGTGCCCACGCTCAAAAATGCCGCTGCAATGTTGGGAGCACTTGGCGGCGAGCCTGCGCTCGGAAATCCATCGGCCAACGGCTACATCTTGTCATCGACGACCAGCGGTGCGCGCTCGTGGATTGCGCCGCCGTCTGGCGGTAGCACGATCACCCTGACCGGCGACGTGACCGGCAGCGGCACCACCAGCATCGCCACGCAAATCGCGGCGAATGCGGTGACCGCAGCGGAGATCGCGGCGAATACTATCGGCGCGAGCGAGATGAATAATACGCAGGACATGCTGATGGCCGCAGCGCAATCGATCCGCGTAGCCGATGCCGGGAACAATGTGCTGAACGTCCTTCGCATCGCGCACAATTACACTGGCACGCCGACCGCGAATGCCGAAGGCGTGGCGCTCTCGTTCGAGGGCAAAAGTGACACCACGGTTGACCGCACGCTCGGCCAGATCAAATGCCAGTGGAGCACCGTCGCAGATGCTACACGCACGTCATGGATGGACTTGGGCACCGTGCTCAACGGGACGCTCTCGACGGCCATGCGGCTGTTCGGCAGCAACGGCGTCTCGGTCAATAACACAACCGATCCCGGCGCGGGCTTCATCAATGTTCCGACTGCTGGCGGTTACAAGATCAACAACACAAACATTTTTGGGCCGTCGATGGGCAGCATGGCCAATGGTGATGTGCTTCGAGCGATTGGCACAGGCACGTTCGACAGTTTCACGCCGAACTCTTACACCGGAACGCCAGCCAATCCGACAGGACGAAACAGCACGGTCGGCGTCATGGCTGGTCTTGGCAGCCTGTTCAAGCTGACACCAGCCTACAGCGGCAGGGTATTTGTCATCGTAGCTGGACGTCTTGGAACGAATACTGCGGGTGTGTGGGCAATGTGCGGTATCAGCTATGGCACTGGCACAGCGCCAGCAAACGGCGCGGCCTCGACTGGAACAACGGTAGGTGCAAACGCGATTAGTCTCAGTGTAGGTTCTGCGGCCAGCGCAACAGTGCCATTTACCTGCCAAGCGGTCATCACTGGCTTAACCAAAGGAACGGCTTACTGGTTCGATCTCTGGTTCGGCAACAGTGCTTCTGCGACAGCAAATCTTTACGACTTAACTGTAACAGCCATCGAACTATGAACATCGAACAACGCATCATAAAACTGAAAGCAGACCTTCACGATCACACGCAGCGACATGACGCCATGATCGCCGAGCATAGTCGGAGCGAGGCGGAATTTAACAAGCAAGTGATCCTGAGCCAGTCGCGCTACCAGCAGCTGGCCGGGGCGATTGCGGAGCTGGAACTAATGCGGCAGGAGGCGCAGGCGGCAAACGGCGAGCAAAAACCGGAGAAGCCGGTCAAGATTCGACGATGAGAATTCCCCGCTCCACGGTTGATATCGTGGTCGTCATTCTGGCGGGCATCGTGGGCCTGTCGCTGCTCACAATGACGGTGGGCCTCATCGTAGCCAAAATTCTTAACCCGGCGCTGGACGTATCGCATCTCTCCGCGCAGATCGGGAACATGATGCAGACGATTTTGGGCGCACTGGTCGGCTTTGTGGGCGGCCGTGCGCTAGGGAAAACCGAGGCGGCAAAATGAGCGAGCGCGAGCACGAATACCGCGAGCACAACGGGCGGCTCAATATCAACACCGTGGTCAGTTTGATCGGCGCCTTCCTATCGGTCATCGCCGGGACGTGGTTCGTGTCGAGCAAAGTGAACACGGCAAAGACCGACATCATGGCGCAAAATACCACCATGAAGGCCGACTTCGTTGCGGCCCGCACTGCCATCGAATCGCGCATCACCGCGCTGGAGGCCCGGCCGACAAAAGAAACGTGGACCGACGGCGATATGTTCCGCTGGGCTACCCGGCTCCAGCGGGAAAATCCCAACCTCAGAATCCCCGAACCGCCAATGAAAGGAGATTCGCCCAGCCGATGAGAACGTGCGCGCTATTTCTGGCGGCGATTTTTTGCGGGTGCACGGTCAAGGTCGAGCCATTGCCGAAAAAGAAACCCCGGATCGTGCACCATTATCATTACGCCCACAAAGGCCACAAGGCGCATCCGCATGGCACCCCGCCGCCCCACGGCATGCTGGCGCCCGATGAGCCGACCAAGCTAATTGAACATCCAACCCCACAGCCATGAGCACACGAGCACAGAAAAAAGCCGCGCACATTAAAAAGCACCACCTAACGGAACTGATCACCATCGGCGGCGTGATCATCTATTCGTCGCCCAAGGGTGATTACGTTTGTTTCGTGAGTGACTTGGATGTGTGCACCGACGGCACCGGCAATCACCACGGCGACAAGTCGCCGCAGGACGAGACTGCTTACTATAACGGCGGCAAATTCCTTAACGCCGACAGCGATTTTTATATCGTCATTCCACCTCAAATCAGAAGCATGGTTCCTCCGGTCGTCATGGGGTGTCAGGGGCGGCTCACCCAACTCGATACGCAGAAAACGCACGATGCGGTCACCGGCGAGATCGGTCCCGATGACAAGACCGGCGAGGCGGCCTATTGCCTCTGCAAATTCATGGACAAAAAGCTGACCGCAAACAGCGGCGACTCGCGCCGGATTTACTTCTACGAATTATGGCCCGGCAAAGCCGCCGTGGTCGACGGTAAAAAATACAAACTGGAGCCTGCAGCATGAGCAACGGAACGAACGCTGGCGTGCCCGAATACGGGCTGGACTGGGTGCCGGATATCGACTTCGCGGTAAAGGACCCGACCATCATTCAGAGCGAGGTGATCGCGGACTATGAGGCCGAATTCAAAACGCTGACCGGCATCGCTAAAAAACTCGCGCCGGGCGATCCGGTCCGGCTGCACCTGCTGGTGGTGTGCCACTGGCTATCGCACCAACGCACCCTGATCGATTTCACCGGGAAGCAAAACCTGCTCAAATATTCCCACGACGATTATCTCGACAACCTCGGGGCCCTCTACGGTCCCCGGGCCCTGCGCCTGCAGCCGCAGCCAGCCCTGTGCACGCTGCGCTTTACGCTGGCCGCGCCGATATCCTTTGACGCTACGGTGCCGAAGGGCACGCTATGTCAGGCGCCTAATAATGTCGTTTTCCAAACGCTCGACGACGGCTTCATTCAAAGCCCGGCCCTGACCGTCGACGTGGCGGCAAGCGCCCTCGTATCCGGCGCAATCGGAAACGACTTCGCGCCCGGGCAAATAAGCTCCATCATCAATTGGAACCAGCCCTATGCGCTGGACGTAGCCAACATCGATACCACGGCGGGCGGTTCCGACGCGGAAACCGACGACCAGTATCGCTACCGGCTCTGGCTCGCCACGGAGAGCTTTTCAACTTGTGGCCCTCACGATGCTTATGAATTTTGGGCCTTGTCCGCGCACCCGGACATCATTCAGGCCGTGATTCACAGCGCACCGGCCATCGCCGGGGAGGTCTGGATTTACCCGCTCATGGTGGGCGGCGTTTTGCCGTCGCAGGAGATTATGGACTTGGTCGCGGCAAGCTGCTCGGCCGATACCCGGCGGCCGCTGACCGATTTTGTCACGGTGAAACTGGCGACCACGTTCACCTACACGCTGAATTTCGATTACTACGTGCTCACCGATAACCAAGTGCTGCTTTCCGCGATTCAGGCCAACGTGCAGCAGGCCGCCAACGACTGGATTCTCTGGCAGCGCTCGGCCATCGGCCGGGACCTGAACGGCAACGAACTGATCAAACGGTGTCTGGAAGCGGGCGCGAAACGCATCGTCATCAACACGCCGTCGCCGTCGTTTCAGCTAATGAATTTTGACCAGCTGGCGGTGCACAGCGCGACCGCACCAACAATCAACTTCGCGGGGCTGGAGGATATATGAGCACCACGCTGCGCGGGTCCCGGCTGATCGAAAACTGCACGCCGTCGATTTCCTACGACCGACAGGTGCAGTCGGCCTGCGCCGCCTTCGACGAGCAGATGTATGAGATCATCGACGAGACCGGCGTGGTCATAATGATCCCCAGCATCCTGCAGATCGACGACTCGAACCTGATCGATATTTTAGCGTGGCAATTTCACGTCGACTTTTACGATGCCACGCAGCCGCTCGATTTCCGGCGCCAGCTGGTTCAAAACTCCATCCAGTGGCACATGCGCAAGGGCACGGTTGCGCTGGTTGAGGAGGTCATAAACACCTACTGGCCCGGCGGCGCGACGCTCGATGAGTGGTATGAATACAAATCGCCGCTGCCGCCCAACTACCCGACCGTCAACGTCGACACGCAGATCGGCTTCGTTCCCACGACGGCCATCAATGTTTCAGCCAATACCATCACGCTCAACGCTCACGGGTTAACCAACGGCCAGCAGGTGCGATGGGTGCTCGGTTCGCTGGCGATAGGCGGCCGGTTACCGACTCCGTTCGTGGGCGGGGTTTATTATTTCGTTTATGGCGCCACCACCAACACCTTCCAGCTTGCACCCTCCAGCGGCGGGTCCGTGATCGACATTCTCGACGTCGGCGTAGGAAACTCGAACGCGATCTGGAAGCGCGGCATCGGCGACTGGCACGACCGTTATCGGTTCCGAATTTTCGTCGACCAAGCCGTGATCCCGCCCGCCGACGAGCAGAAGGTTTTGGAATTGATCTCGCGCTACAAACCCATCAGCCGATGGTGCGAGGCCATCATTTATGCTCGAGTGAGCCAGTGCAATATCGTATGGGCAGGAGGGATGTTGCGCTTCATTTATCGAACCAGCGAAAAGCCGAGGAATTACCCATGAGTTTAGCCCAACAAGTTTTCACCGATGCCGGGAAATCAATGCTCACCCGGGCGCAGGCCAGCGAGACGCTGACCATTTCCAAGATCGTAGTAGGCGACGGCGTAGCTGCGCAGGACAGCGATTACTACGGGCGCACCACGCTCGTTAACAAAAAAATGGACGTGGTCATTTCCTCGAAAACGGACTTGGGCGGCGGCGTGCTTCTAGTCGAGGGATCGTTTTTGTCCAGCGCCGCACCGGCCGCGTTCGCGCTCCGGGAGATCGGAATTCAGGCGCACATCGGCGCCGAGGCGGACCGCCTGTATTCGGCCTCGAACGTTTACACCGACCCGCCGGATACCATCGACCCGGCCAGCCCGGCGGTGCAGGCGTTTAAAATAAAGCTGGTCGTTGACCGTGTTCCGGCCGCGCAGCTGGTCATCCAGATCGGGCCCACCGATAACATCACCGGGGAAAACGTGGGCTTGGCCACTACCGGGCCCGGCTGGTTCAAAGAGGCAGTGGCTAACGTGATGCGCTTTAAGCGCGCGAAGGCGGGCACCGGCATCGATATCGTGGAGGACGCCAGCGGCGATTTCATCACCATCTCGGAGAAAACGCTCGCGGTCGATCTCGACGTTTATGTCCCGGCCAATCACCCGAACTGCCCGAACCAGAACGTGGGCTTCGCCTCGATCCAGCTGGCGCACGATTACCTTTTGCAGTGGCGCATTCCGGCGGGGCGCGTGGCACGGATCAACGTCTGGTCCGGCACCTACACGCAGGCCTCGATCAACTTCAGCCATCCCGACTGTAAGCAGATCTCGGTAATCGGCTGGCCGCGTGCCAGCTACAACGTGACGCGAATCGATCCCATCAACGCCACCTCGAAAAAGATCACGCTCGACACCACTACGCACGGCTTGACCGTAGGCCAGACCGTTTACCTGCCCGATTGCGTGCTCTATTACATCGGCGGCTGCAAGGTGCTGACCGCGCCAGCCGGGCAGCCTTATATCACGGCCTCAATACCGTATCGCGGCAACCGGGGCGGCACGAATCCCTACGGCACGGCCGACGTCGCGTCGCGGCACCTGCATCGCTACACCACAATCGTGGCCTTCAATGATGCCACCAAACAAATCTGCTGGAATTTCCCGAACGGCATCGGCTCGATCAGCAACGTGCTGGTGCTGAATACCGCTGGCTCCCTCGGCGGCTACGGCATGGCAATCGCGGGCGCAGGCGGCGCGATCACCGACTGCCAGATCATGGGGCCGTTCCGGCGCGGCGTCAGCGGCGGCGGCGACATCATTGAGACCAGCGGCGAGATGGTGATCACCGACTGCGACTTCGGCCTGACGGGTTTTTGCCCGTGGTGGCTGGCGGTTTCCCCGGCGCCCGGGGTGCAGGCGATCCAGATCATAAACGGCTGCGGTGACGGTTTTGCGCCGGGAAGTGCAGGCGCGGCGATTGCCGCCTTGATCGCAGGGATGCCGGACGTGATCTGCTACATCAGCCACTGCCAAAATGGCATCTTTTGCTCGGGCGGCGCGCAGCTTGCTCCCGGCGGCGCGATCCTGATCGACACGTGCGACGTGGCCGTGTCATCGCTGAAAGGTTCGTCCATCGTCGTCGGCACCGGCACCAATCAATCGTGCTACGTCTACAACAACACCACCGATCTCTACGCACAGGGGAACGCCTACATCGAGCTGCACTACTCCAACAACGGGCCGCAAAACCCGATCTGCAGCCCGGCAAAGGGCGATCCCGGCGGGAACCAGAATGCCTACATCTTCGTCACGGCTTAAGGCCGAGGGCCTTGTGAATCTGTGCCAGCGTTTCCGCGCGCACCCGCTCGCAGCCGCCGGTGCAAAAATATGACACCGGCCAGAATAGCTTTTCCTCCAGCTCGCGCGTCCACTGGTCGCCCAGCGCGATCCGGATCGTATTGCGCAGGCTGTTCGGATCGTATTCGACCTGTTTCGCGTCGCTCATTTGTGCCAGAAAATCGAAAGCAGGGCCCCGAGGAAACAGAGCCCGCTCACGATGTAGGCCACGAAGTTGATTATCCGCCGGGCACGCTCGGTCAAAGCAGCTCGCCTTTCGCGGCGGCCGCCCGGGCCGCTTGTCGCTCATCGAGCAGTTCCATGATGAAGCCCCAGTTCTCTTCCTTGCGGAATTCCGCGATCTTTTCCTCCGGGATTTTCTCCCAGCTACCATGCCCGGGCTCGAGCCAGCCTTCGTCGAGCGCCAGCTGAACGAAATCCTGCGGCGTGCAATTGCCCACGGCCAGCAGGTCCGCGAACCGTTCCCGGGCCGTCTTTTCAGTAGGGCCCGAAGGGGCTGCCGGGCTCTTTCGGCTTAGTGTCGGCTTTTTTTTTGCCGGTTCGATGGCCTTGCGCGGCGGCACGGCCTCTGGCGGTCGTTCCGGCGCCGCCATATCCACCGGGCCGTTATTCTCGGCCGTAGCCGCAAACACCGGGCGCGCGATATCCTCGGGTCCGGCCGGTGGCATTTCCTCGGTGATGAACATGCCGCCCAGCATGGTGGGGAAAGAGCTGCG
>Ga0126369_10003969_pt1 | contig 10786 bp, 8 predicted proteins | sample PanSoiMetaPlot_1_FD_109646 | JGI IMG/M metagenome (GOLD analysis project Ga0126369, IMG submission 109646) | Tropical forest soil microbial communities from Panama - MetaG Plot_1 | ecosystem: Environmental > Terrestrial > Soil > Tropical forest > Bulk soil | place: Panama | collected 2016-02-17
CGTTGCGGCGCGGCGTTCGAGGATGTCCGCGTGAGGAGATTGCGGATCCCAGGGAAGACTGTCGAAAGCGGGCAGAACGGCTACGCCGCCAGTGTGGCCGGGAAAAATCTGCAAGAAAAAACGCAGACTGTCGGCTAAAGACTCAGCGCGGCGATTGGAGTCGGTGATGAAGAAGGCTGGGCGGCGAAGTTCGTGGGAGAGATGAGCGGCGACCAGGGCTTTGGCGACATCCTGGAGGCCGGAAAGCGCGACGAGGTTGCTGTTGGAACGTAGTTCGGCAAGCGTGCCTTCCAGTGAAGGGAGGCGAAGAAGACGCTCGAGACGTTCACGGACCGCGGGGAGAATCATTAACGTCTCTATTCTAACGTGGCAGGGAGGTTTGCGGGAGTTATCAGTTATTAGTTTTCAGTGAGCAGAGAACGCTCGAAGATCAAAAGCTAGAAAGAGCTGAGCAACGGCGTGCATCGGAGCTACATGGCGTTCGAGGCAGCGCGCAGCCGAAATCCTGCACAGCGTGGTGGTCGAGATCCCGCGGGCGCGAACAACGTGCCCGAAGGATGCCAGCACACTTTGACGCAGCCCATCGAGGAAACGACCATGCTTCAGGGTGTGGGCTTTGCGGCGGACGCTACGGGCTACGGCAGGGAGCGGATTTTTTGGAGGATGGTGGAGGTGGAATAGGAGTCGAGGATGTCGATGCGCTCGACGCGACCACCGGCAGCTTCGACTTCTTCGCGGCCAACGATTTGATCGCCGGGCCAGTCACCGCCTTTGACAAGAATATCTGGAAGAACAGCGGCGATGACCGTGCGCGGCGTAGGTTCGTCGAAGATGAGGACCGCGTCGACGCATTCGAGGCTGGCGAGGATTTCGGCGCGCTCGAGCTGAGGGATGACTGGGCGGCCGGGTCCTTTGAGCGCGCGAACGCTGCTGTCGCTGTTGATGCCAACGATGAGGAGATCGCCAAAGGAGCGGGCGGATTCCAGACTGCGGATGTGCCCGGGATGAAGAAGATCGAAGCAGCCATTGGTGAAGACAACTTTGCGGCCGTTGCGTTTCTCGGGAGCAAACCGCAAAATCGTTTGTTCCAGAGTTAGGACGTTGGAATCGGTCGGTACGGAATTCATCGTGAAACAGAAGTCTAGCACGGCGGATTCGAAAAAGCCTTGCCCCTAAAGGGACGAGCCACAGGAACGAGGTACAGCAGATTGATGGTCAGCGGACGGATCGATCGATGATACGAGGGAAAGGGCGGCGGGCACTTGCGGGGATTCTTCTACTTTTGCTGGGGGCGATACTTACGTTTGTGCCTTCGCGGAGATACGCCGAGCGGAGGTATGTGGCGGATACCGGTGCGTGCAAGGTCGATCTGGATGTGGTGGCCTTGAGAAGTTTCCGTGATGGGCCGGGGCTTGGGTCGGTGGTGCTGCTTCACGGGCTGAGTTCGAACAAAGTGGTGATGAATTATCTGGCGCGGGCGTTCGCGGAGCAGGGCCTGCGCGTGTACGTGCCGGATTTGCCGGGGCATGGACGGTCGGCGGGCCCGTTCACCGCCGCACAAGCGGAGACGTGCGCGTTGTCGTTGCTGCGCGGTTTGGCGGCGCGAGGATTGTTGATACCGGATCACACTGTGATTGCGGGACACTCGATGGGAGCGGCGATTGCGCTACGGGTGGCGGGCAAATTTCGGCCTGCAGGAGTGATTGCGATTTCGCCGGCGCCCATGCAAGAAGCGCATGGAGTGACGAGAGAGAACCTGCTTTTTCACAGTGTGCCGCCGACGCCGGCGAACACATTGATCGTAACGGGCCAGCTGGAGCCGAAGTGGCTGATCGAGAACGCGGCGGAACTCGTGGCGAACAGCGGCGACGCCTCGGTGGAATACAAGAGAGTGCCGCTGAATACGCACGTGAGTGTGCTGTTCTCGCCGACGGTGGCGAGAGAGGCGCAAGCGTGGGCGGCAAAGGCGTTGAAACTTCCGGAGGCAACACAATTACCGAAGCGCGGAGGGCTGGTGGGAGGAGTGCTGGGGCTTGCGGGAATCCTATTGTTGGCCGGGCCGTTTATCCGCGAAGCAATGGGAAAGATGGAAGTGGAAGAGAAAAGAGCAGCGTCGGCACCGGGATGGACGCGAGTGATTCTGGAGTTCACGGGATTATCGGCCGGAGTCGTGGTGTTGCTGCGATATGGCGTACCGCTTAAGGGGATGCATGCGTTCGAGGGAGATTATCTGGCGAGCTTTTTTTTGTTGGTGGGGATGGCGCTGCTGTTGATGCATGGGAATTTGGCAAAGGCACAGTTTCGAACGAAGGGAGCGGCACTGCTTGGGGCTTCGCTCGCTGGGCTGCTCCTATATTTTCTATTGACAGGATGGCTGCAATTGACGCTGACCGGTGTGTGGGCGACGCTGGCGAGATGGATCCGTTTCCCGTTCTACTTCATGGGAGCATTTTTGTTTTTGTTCATGCTGGAAGCGTTGGTGGGGCCGGTGGTAGAGGGCCAGCGCGTAAGACGATTCGGGGTATGGATGGGGATAGTGGTGCTAGCATGGCTGGCGCTGGTGGGCGGAATACAGTATTTGCACAGCGGAGAGATCCTGCTGGTGCTGTTATCGGCCTACTTTGCCGCGGTTTTCGCAGGGCTGGGGCTAGGTGCTCAATTGGTACGGAAGGTGACGGGCTCCGCAACAGCCGCTGCACTCTTCAGTGCTATACTGCTAGCTGGGATTTGCCAGGTGATATTTCCGCTAGGATAGAGGGAGAATCGCCGGGTGAACGTTTCCTTCTTCCTCGACGCGCCGGAGACGGAAGCAAGTTCTCTTGCAACAGAAAAAGACAAAATGTCGGAAATTGTAATCGTCGGTGGCGGACCTTCCGGCGCGATGTGCGGTGAGCAACTCGCGCGTGCGGGGCATTCCGTGGAAATTTTTGACGAGCACCTGGCATGGGAAAAACCGTGCGGCGGAGGCTTAACGTACCGGGCGACGCAGTGCTTCCCTTTCCTGCTGGATAATGACCATCCGAAGAAACTGATCCGCGACGTGGAGATCGTCAGCGCGGAAAATCAGCGAGTAAAGCTGGACTTGCAGCATCCCATCGTGATTTATTCGCGCACGGTGTTGAACGGGCTGCTGCTCGATCGCGCGCGGGCAGCGGGCTGCAAGATTCAGCAATCGCGAGTGCAGAGCATCGATACGGCGTCCGACCAGCCGACCTATGTGGTGGAGGGAGAGCGGCGGCAGGCGGATTTTGTGGTGCTGGCAGCGGGTGCGAGGAACCAACTTTTGCCGGGAATCCGGGCGTTGGACCGCGACGAACTGGAAATGACGCAGGGTTATTTTGTGCCGCAGACCTCGGACCAGATTATCATCAAGTTTTTGCCGGAGTTTGAAGGATATATCTGGTCGTTTCCGCGCGCGGATCATTTGTCACTGGGAATCTGCGGGAGCATGGCGGCGCACACCAGCACGGAATTGCGATCGCACCTGCACAGTTTTGCCGCGAACGAGAAAATCGACACGGAGAGCGCGAAGTTTTACAGCCACGTGCTCCCCTCGCCGCAAGAGCGAACCCTTTCCGGGCGCGCGGTGATCGGGCGGAACTGGGCGTTGTGCGGAGATGCGGCGGCGTGGGTAGACCCGCTGACCGGCGAAGGATTGTTTTACGCGATGCGCTCTGGAGACTTACTGGGACGCGCGATTGCGGAAGGATGCCCGGAGAAATATCCGGCGCAGGTGCGGGCGTCGTTCTCGGCAGAGTTGGAATTTGCGGCGCGCATCGTAAGGCGGTTCTACCGGGGATCGTTCCTGGGCTGCTCCGTGACCACGCGGATGGTGCAGTTCTTGCAGCGCAATGCGATGTTCCGGCAGTTGATGAGCGATTTGTTCTGCGGGACGCAGGACTACACGACGTTGAAACAGCGAGTGCTGGAACATTTGGGAGGAACGCTGAGCCAATTTGTATCCAGCGTATTGAATTTCGACCGGCCAGCGGCGAAAGTGCGGACGTACCCGGCGGCGGATTAAGAACTACTTCTTTTGGTTTCCTCCATTCCTAAGAAAATTCCTCCAAAGCAACAACGCGATTGCCCCTGTGGGCACGCCGCGCGGGTGGGGAAAGTTCCCCGCCCGTTCTTTTTTGCAGGGCCGAATTGAGCGTTGACGGGATGTAGTCGCGTGGCTGGAGGGGGCATCCAACAGGTATCCTCTAAAGACGCGACGGTACAGGAACTGCTTAATGGCCACCACCGCAACAGTTTTACCTGCAACGGCAGAAACCGCAAAGAAGGCGGAGAAGAAAATCAATTGGCGTGCCCTGCCGGAAATCTGGGCGCTGATGCGTCCGAGGACCGGGATTCTGCTGCTCGGATTCGTGCTGACGGCGATCAATACGCTGTCGGGATTTGTGCTTCCGCTATCGAGCAAATACCTGTTTGACAATGTCATTGGCAAGCGCCAGGTCAGCCTTCTACCGCCCATAGTTCTTGCCGTGGTCGGGGCGACGTTGGTGAAGGGCCTGACGTCTTTCACGCTTACGCAACTTCTCTCCAAATCAGCACAGAGAATGATCATGGACCTGCGCAAACAGGTGCAGGCGCATATCGGGAAGTTGCCGATCAGGTTCTACGACGCGAACAAGACCGGGGTTCTGGTGTCACGAATCATGAGCGACGTGGAAGGAGTACGGAATCTGATTGGAACGGGGCTGGTGGAATTTGCGGGAGGGGTGCTGACCGCCGTCGTGGCGCTGGTTTTTCTTTTGCGGATCAGCGCCTTCATGACCATCATCGCATTCGGAGTGCTGGTAGTTTTTGGGCTTTTCCTGAACAAGGCGTTCTCGACGATACGGCCGATCTTCCGGGCGCGCCCGAAGATCAACGCAGAGGTGACGGGAAGGCTGACCGAATCGTTGGGAGGGGTACGCGTGGTGAAGGGCTATCACGCGGAGGATAGAGAGGAGCACGTCTTTGCGGGCGGGGTGCAGCGTCTGCTGGACAATGTGCTGAAAACGTTGACGGCCACGTCGTTGATGAGCCTGTCGGGCGCGACACTGATGGGGATCGTGAGCGCCATCATCATGTTTCTGGGCGCGCGACAAGTTCTAGCGGGCACGATGACGCCAGGCATCTTGATCCAGTACACAGGCTTGCTGGTGCTGATGGTGGCACCGGTGTTTCAGATTGTGGCGATTGGAACGCAAATTACCGAGGCGATTACGGGTTTGGAACGAACGCGGGAGATTCTGAACGAGTCCTTGGAAGACCAGGACCCGAAACGAACGGTAGAGCTGGGCCGAATCGAAGGAAGAGTCGAACTTGATGAGGTGCAGTTCAGCTACGAGGCGAACAAAGAAGTACTGCACGAGATATCGTTTGCGTCTGAACCGGGAACGGTGACGGCGCTGGTGGGGCCATCAGGATCGGGAAAATCGACGATTATTGGATTGCTGGCGGCGTTTTACACGCCAAGCAGCGGGCGCGTGCTGGTGGACGGAGTGGATCTGTCAACGGTGAAGCTGAGTTCGTACCGGACGCAGTTGGGCGTGGTGCTGCAGGAGACGTTCTTGTTCGACGGAACCATTCGGGAGAATGTGGCATACGGACGGCCGGGCGCCACCGAAGAAGAGATTCTGGCAGCATGCCGGATCGCGCGCGTGGATGAGTTTGCCGAAAGCTTTGAGAAGAAATATGACACGATCGTGGGGGAGCGAGGAGTAAGGCTTTCGGGTGGGCAGAAGCAAAGAGTGTCGATTGCGCGAGCGATTGTGGCGGACCCGCGGATTTTGATTCTGGATGAGGCGACGTCGAGTCTGGATTCGGAGTCGGAGGCGTTGATTCAGGAGGGGCTGCGATACCTGATGCGGGGGAGGACGACATTTGTGATTGCGCACCGGTTGTCGACGATCCGGAGGGCGGAGCAGATTCTGGTGGTGCAGGACGGGCGGATTTTGGAGCGCGGGACGCACGAGACGTTGTACGCGGCGCACAGGCGGTACTACGAACTATATACGAAGCAACATGCGGTGGAGACGAATTTGTTTCTGGCACCGGGCGAGGGAGACCGGAAAGAGCTAGGCGACGGGGAAGAAACTGGCGGGAATGGGGCGGCGGGAGGATCGGTGCCGGACACGATACGGTTGTTGAGGAGCCGGAATGGCTAGCGGGCAGTTGCAAGTTGAGAGTTAAAGCAAGGAAAAGTGGAAGAAGGGCGCGAAGACGCCGCTCTCCAAAGGTCTGACTCGACGGTCGGCTAATGCAAGTAAGAGCAACTCATTTAGAGGGAGGGGCGGCGAAGAAGCGGCTTCTTTGCCTGGGCAGCTGCGGCGGGGAGAAGTGTGGCCATCTTGCGGATCATGGCGAGCACGAGGCGCTTGTCACCTTCGGAAAGCGTGGTGCTGTACTTCTTGATTTCGGCGAGGAAACGGATTTCGTCCTGAGAGAGCTCGCCGAGCATCTTCTGCGTTTCCTTATCGTGAGAGGTTTCAGTGCCGGGGAAAAAATCGGCGAGGGAAATTTCCATGGCCTCGGCAATTTTGGCCAGGGTCTCGAGCGAGGGAACGGTGTGACCGTTTTCCACGCGGGAGAGGTAGCAGCGCAGCAGCCCGGTGCGACGCTCGATGTCGCCCTGGGAAAGACCGCGCTGGCTGCGGTAGGTTTTGATGACTTCGCCGATGTTGACCTGTGGTTTCTCTTTAGGCACGGGTTCCTCCAATGGAAAGGTTATCTTAGTGGCTAACAGTAGGAGTGGCAAGAGGGAATCGGTGGTGGATGGTTGCGAAAAAGTAACGGAGAGAAGAGGCGGCGAAGGGCATTCGGCCAGGGGTTAGTCCACGGACTGGAAGAGCAGGCTGGTTATATCGGCCATGAGCGCGGAGCTATCTTTGATGTTGCGGAGGCCGCGGACAAGGATCACGAGGACAAAAGGACGGGGAGCGAAAACAATCGCGGCATCGTGGTGGATCTTGGTGATTTCGCCAGTTTTGTGGGCCACTTTGGTTCCGGGAGGAAGGCCGGCCGGAATCCCCTCGTTGAATTTCTGGCGCTCCAGGATGGCGAGCATTTGCTGAGAAGCCTCTGGGCCGGCCGCGGTGTTGTCGGCGATAGAGGCGAGGAGCATCTGTAGGGCGCGAGCGGTGGTGCTGTTGTTGAGGCCCTTTTCGAAGGCTTTCGTGTCTTCGACGCCACGAAGAACATGCATGCCGTCAGCGTTGAGGGAGTGCACGGTCGCTTGGATGTTTTCGACGCCGAGTTTTTCGATGATGACGTTTGTGGCGAGATTGCTGCTGACGGTGATCATGAGTTCGCACAGTTCGGTTAGGGTGCGAGTCTGGCCCTCAGCTTTGTAGAGCTCGGTCTCCGAGTCATCGGACGGATCGAGTTTGTAGGGCGAGGCATCGACGATGGAATGGAATTCGTTGTGGATGGCGAGAGGGTCGGAGAGCTTGAGCTTGCCGGCCTGGACCTGGCGGTAGAGTTCGATCATGACGGGCACCTTCATGGTGCTGGCGGCATGAAAGGGGTCATCAGCGTGGTAGAACCATTCGGTTTTGCCATCGAGGGTGCGAAAGGCGACTCCGACGTCAGCGTGGGAATCGGCGATGTGTTTTTGGATTTGTTGTTCGGCAGCGGCGAGGTTGGGGGACTGTGGGAAGGAGGGAGCAGCCAGAGATACGATGAGGGAGAGAAGGCAGATAAGTTGCCGCAAGTTGAAAATCCTCCAGTCGAATGATTGTGGGTACACAGAAGTTGAGATCCTTCGGCCCGCAGAACGCGCGGGTCCTCAGGATGACACGCAACGTCGAGAGCACCTAATGCGAAAGCTTTATCGTTGCTGGGGTGATGTTGAAGCCCTGTAGCTCGAGGACGGGATCTTTGCCGTCGAGATCGGAAGGGTCGAACGTGACGGAAACAGTTTTTTCTTCGCCGGGAAGAAGCGAGAAATAGTTGTCGTCCCAGAAGATGGGCACGAGGTCGTCGCCGTCCTTCCCTTTCGTGACGCGGGGGTGGACCTGGAAAGCAACGCTGGACGACGGATTTTTGAGTCTGAGCTTGATGGCACCTTTGGCGGCTTCGCGATGGGGCTCGGCTTTGACGTCGAGCGTGACCTGTGGCATGGAATTGAGGCCCGTGAGGTCGGCAAAATCTTTTTGCGGAGTGTAGACGGTGTCTTTGCGAGCGGTCCAGTCCATGGTGTCGGGCTTGGTAGAAAGCCAGTAGAAATTTTCACTGAGGAGTTTGCCGGAAGAATCGCGGAGTTCGAGCTTGAGGAAATAAGTTGTAGAGAGGCCGTCAGGTTTAGGTAAATCGAGGGCTTTCGTAGCGGAATCGGCAGCCAGGTCTACGGTGACGTCTTTAGTGGCAGCGGCCTTGCCATCGATATTGAGGAGTTTCGCAGTGACTTTCACGGCGCTGATGGGTTCGTAGGTGCCATTGATGACGGCGACAGAATTATCGTCGTAGCTGTATTGGACGTGAACGATCTCCTGGGCTTTTTTGGTGCCGAAGTAGCCGCCACCAGGAACCAGGTAGTAGTCGTAGAGATGCCAGATGAGGGAAGGCCAGGCATTGTTGAGCATCCACTGAATAACCCCTGTGGAAACGTACTTATTGCGGGCGTAGGCTTCGAACATGGAGCGTTCGTTGTCGTAAGCCATGGCCTGGGCTTTGCGTTCGTAATCGTCGAGGGAAGAGGCGGCCCCGTAGCGCTTGGTGAGGGCGTCGGTGAAGACATCGACAGTGGTGAAGCGCTCGCCGCCAGCATGAAAATTCCAGTAGTCATCAATGGGCCAGAGATGCTCCTTGGGAATGAATTTGGCGAGGCTCTGCTTGGTTGGGATCGCGGGGCCGGGACTCGTTTCGGTGTTGTAACCATAGGCGCCGCCAGCTTGCGTGTCGGCGAGCCAATACATGGGAGGAACATATTCGTACGGGCCGGTCATCTTGACGCCGGATTTTCCAGTGACGGTAGTGGGAGTTTCGGAGGCCGAAGAGACCGAAGGATTTGGCCATTGGAGATCTTTGAGAATCCCTAGATACATGTTCTCGATTTCCGGGGGAGGAGGACCATCGCTGCCGTAGAGCCAAACGAAAACCGAGGGATGACTGCGGAGGCGAGTGACTTGGTCGGTTAGGGATGCGGCCGCAATCTTTTTTGTTTCAGGAGTCCAATCGTTCCAGTGTTCCCACATGTCGCAGCAGATCCATCCGGGCATGACGAGCAGGCCGAGGCGGTCGGTTTTGTCAAAGAACTCGTCGCGATCGGTTTTGCCTTCTAGACGGATAGAGTTCAGACCCATGTGCTTAACGTAGTTGAGGTCGGCGTCGAGCCGTTTTGTGGACCAGCGAAGGAGAAGATCTGGCGCCCACGCGGCGCCGCGAATCAGCACGCGCTTGCCATTCACTTTGAAGAGGCGGCCGCCCTTGTCGGTCAGTTCGGAGGTGACTTCACGGATGCCGAAAGTGGTGGCGGCGGAATCCGAGACCTCCTTGCCAAGTTCGATGCGGAATTTGGCGGTGTAGAGATAGGGATCGCCCATCTGGTAAGGCCACCAGAGATGCGGATGGGCGAGGTTGAGCGGCGGGAACGCGTCGGGAACGAAGCGAACAATTTTGGATTCGTTGCCGGCGAGTTCAACGGGCTGAGAGAGATGCTTGCCGTCGACGTCGGCCCGGAGAACGGCTTTGACGGGATGATCTGTGGTGTTACGCAACTCGGCGCTGAGCGTGAGAGCGGCGGACTTGTAGTCGGAATCGAGTTTGGAGGAGACGAAAGGCGCGCGGAGAGTGACTTCGCCGGAGTCGGACAGGTAAACTTCGCGCCAGATGCCCATGTTTTTGTCGGGCGGAGTGGGATTCCAGTCGACCCAGGTGAGCCCGAGGTCGTTTTTTTCGGGAGCGAAGACTTCGACGGCGAGAGCGTTTTTGCCGGACTTGTTGAGCAAGGGATCGACGCGAAATTCATAGGCGCGATAAGCACCGGCAACCTCGGAGCGGTCGGCTATTTTCTTGCCGTTGAGCCAGACGTTGGCGCGGTAGTTGATGCCGAGAAAATGGAGCCAGGCGGCCTTGTTGGCCAGACCGGCGGGCGTGGGGAATTCGGTGCGAAACCAGAACGAACAGCGGTAGGGACTATCGGCGGGCATGTCGCGGTTGGAGAAGGGTTCTTCACCACCGAGGGAGACACCGGGAAAAGATCGCAGGTTCACGCCGTAGTCAGGGTCGGGGAGAGTTTTGTCGGTAACCAGCGCACCGACAACCGTGCCAGGAACTTCGGCTTTGTGCCAATCCTTGGAGGCGAAACCGGGAGCGGAGATGGATTCCGCGGAGGACTTGTCGACACAGGACGACTGCAATTGCCAGGCGCCGTGAAGAGAGATGCGCGGTTCCGGAGACGAGGCGGCAGCTGCCATGGCGGTGGAATAAAAAAGAAAGAGAACGGACAGCACACTTGCGAGAGGCGCAAGAAAGGACCGATAAGTTTGCATGAAAACTCCGACCGGGCGAAATGCCGGCACAAAAAGATTAAACCGATTCAATAGAGGGTGCCAGAGTTTTCTTCAAAGCACTAGAGTCTGCTCGAGTGGGGCAAAAGCAGCATGAAGAGTGAATCTGCAAGTTGCGCTGATGGAGCCTACTTGCCGACAAAACGGTTGACCGACAAATTCGCTGGGGTGAGAACCTTGACATCCAGTTCGCCGCTCTTCGCCTTGTCCAATCTGTCGAACTCTGCGGCCATAAACTTCATGTACTCCTGCCGGGACACTTTCCCATACCGGTCTGCTTCCATAAG
>Ga0126369_10003970_pt1 | contig 10785 bp, 9 predicted proteins | sample PanSoiMetaPlot_1_FD_109646 | JGI IMG/M metagenome (GOLD analysis project Ga0126369, IMG submission 109646) | Tropical forest soil microbial communities from Panama - MetaG Plot_1 | ecosystem: Environmental > Terrestrial > Soil > Tropical forest > Bulk soil | place: Panama | collected 2016-02-17
AACGTCGTGATCCACATGTCCATCGACGGCTACCTCAGCCAGGTCTGGCCCATCGCCACCGCGACCGCGACGTGGATCAGCACCGCGAGGAGCGCGGTGATCGCCACCGGGCGATGGGCGACGTGCCAGTAGCGGAACAGTCGCTGGGTGCCCTCCAGCATGCGCAGCTGCTGGCCGAGGGCGATCTCGCGCCGCGCGAGCGACAGGGCGCGGGCGATGGTCGCTGCGTCCACGCGCGCCCCGCTCCGGCCGGGAGCGCTCCACAGCCGGCGCAGCTGGCGCACGGCGAGCCAGCGCTGGAAGTCGTCGACCAGGAGCCGGCGCAGGAGCCCGGCGATCCCGCGCGCCGGCACCGGCTCGAGGATCGCATCCAGCATCCGCGACACCATCGTCGGATCCCGCCCGAGCGTGGCGGCGATCTCGGTGACGAGCGCGCGCCGCTGGTTGACGCTCTCCTCGCGCGAGAGCTCGAGACCCGTCCGGCTTCGCGGGATGCGCACGTAGAGGTAACGGCCCACGAGGCCGCTCAGGCTCACCAGCACCATCGAGGCGTACCCGAGCCCGATCAGGCCATCGAAGCGCCAGCCGGCATGGACCGCCACCAGCACCGGGAGTGCGAGCCCGACGAGCGCGTGGACACGCATCCAGGCGCCGAGCGGGCCGGTCCACGCCAGCCAGCGGATGCCGCGCCGGAGCGGGTAGAGCCACATGAAGAGGAACAGGGCGAGGCCGACCACGCCAAAGCTCTGCCCGACCGGGCCCGAGGGTTTGAGCAACGCGTGAAGCGGCGCCCGCACGCGCTCCGCGGTCGAAGCGGAGTAGTAGGCGATCCCCCACACCGAGACCGCGAGCGGGATGAGCAGCGAGACGATCAGCACCACCCGGTCGGCGGAGGCCGCCGGTCGTGCAGGACGCGACTCCGGTGCGTGCAAGATGGGGCGCTCGGCCAGCGGGGCCAGGGACACGCGGGCTTCCTCGGGAGTACGGGGCGACTCGGGGGCGCGATGGCCCGGCCGCCGGTCGTAACCGGGCCCGGGTCACCGGCTGGGGGCAATCCCCATGCCGGACCACCCCTCTTACCCCACGCCGCGCGATATGGATGCGCGGATCTCGCAGGAAGTCTGCGTGAACGCGCACCGCGCGAGCGCCCTGCCCGTTTTGTCAGGTCACCTGACAGAGTGGCGGGCGATGAATGCGCCGCCCAGGCGTCGGACGGCTAATCTTCGCCCGCTTTGCCCTTGCCCGCCGCAGCGCCGGCGTCACCCTTCGGCGCCGCGCCCGGCTGGGGCAGGAGCGACATCACCGAGTAGTGATCGAGCGGGAAGTACTTGCGGAACGTCTCCTGGATGTTGGCGGGCGTGAGCAGGTCGATCCGCTCGCGGCGCTTGGCGATCCGGCGCGGGTCCCAGCCGTACAGGTCGATCGTCTGGAGGCTCCCGGTCCAGTAGGCGTTCTGCTTGCTGCTCACCTCGAGCTCGCGGCGCTCCACTTCCTGCTGTTTCTGGACGTCGGCGGCCGACGGCCCCTGCTCGGCCAGCTTCTTCACCTCGTCCATCGCCGCCGCCACCAGCTTGTCCACGTTCTCGGGCGAGGAGCCGAAGGCGATCGTGCCGGTGGTGTAGCCCTGGAGCGGCGCCGTCGACGACACCGACGCCGAGGCGCCGTACGTACCGCTCAGCAGCTCGCGCAGGGTCTCGCGCAGGTGGTCGTTCAGGATCGCGGCCCCGGCGCGGGCGCGGTGGAACTCCAGCTCCTCGACCTGGTTGTGGCTGAAGAACGTGATGCGCGTGCTGGCCTTGGGCTCGGTTCCCTTGAATACCTGCTTCTTCACGATCCCTTTGGGATAGCGCGGCCCGACCGGAACGAACGTCGAGGTGCGCTTCCCGGTCGAAGGCAGAGAGCCGATGTAGCGCGCGAGCAATGGCGCGATCGAATCCGTGTTGAACGTGCCGGCGATGAAGAACTTGAAATCCGCGGCATTGGCCGAGCACTTGCGGTTGAAGTCGAGCACATCGGCCAGCCGGACCGCCGCCACCTCGGCGCCGCTCGGGATCTTGTTCATGTAGAAGTTCCCGGTGTTGACCGCGGCCAGCGAGTCGAGGAACACCTGGTCCGGACTGTTGGCGCGATCGGCGAAGAACGCGCCGAGCCGCGCCTGGAGCGCCGCGTAGGCGTCCGCGTCCTCGGTGATCTCCTTGAACCCGAGATGAATCAGCTGCAGCTCGGTCTCGAGGTCGGCCGGTCGCGTCGAGCCGTTCAGCCCGTGGCTGTACGGACCGTACGCGGGCGTCACCCCCACGATCTTGCCGGACAGCATCTTCTCGAGGTCCGTATTCTTGATCCCTCCCACGCCCGCGTCGCTCACCACCGGATTGACCATGAACGCGGTCGCGAACTTCGTGGAGTCCGCGAGCGACAGGCCGCCCGGTGCGCTGGCGCTGATCACGATCTCGTCCGCCTTGAAGTCGGTGGGCTTGAGCCAGCACTCGACGCCGTTGGAGAGCGTGAGCACGGTGACGCCGATCTCCGGGATCTCGCGCCGCGCGGTCACCGTGCCGGGTGTGGGCAACGTCGCCATGAGCGGTTTGCCGGCGGTGGTGTCCACCCAGGCCGCGACCTTGGCGTTGGACGCCAGGGTGAGCACCGCGCGCACCGCGGCCTCGGTGGGCACCGAGGCGCCCGGCTTGTCGGGGGCGGCCGCCATCACCACGCGGCTGTCGGTGCGCATGAGCCGCGGCGTGCGCGCGGAGATGTCGGAGAGCGTGATCCCGGGGAGCAGCGCCTTGGTGAGCGCATACTCGGCCGGGATTCCGGGCACGGCGTCGCCGGTGAGGAACGTGTTCACGAACTGGCCGGCAAAGCCGCTGCTCTCCGACTTGTCGCGCTCGGCGTACTCGCGCTCGTTGGACGCCATCATCTCGTCCTTGGCGCGGTCCAGCTCCTTGTCGAGGAAGCCGTGCTGGCGCACCCGCGCCACTTCGTCGAGCACGGCGGCGAGCCCCTTCTCGATGCCGCCGTCGCTCACCTGCACCGACAGCACGTAGAGGTCGAGTGTCCGGCCGAACGGGAATCCACCCGCGAAGGCATTCAGGAACGGAGCGTCCTTGCGGCGCGCGATCTCGCTGAAGCGCGCGTTGAGCATGGTGCTGAACAGGTCCTCGGTCAGCCCGCGGCGGAAGTCCGCCACCGAGTGGCGCGTGCGGCGCGGGTTCTTGAAGTAGACCGTGACCCGCGAGCCGGTAAGCTCCTTGTCGGTCGCGACGCCGACCAGCGTCTCGGCGTGCGGCGGCACCGGGTAGGCGGGCGCCGGCTTCTCGCCCGGCCTAGCATTGATGTCGGCGAAGTGCGAGCGGATCAGCTTCTCCATCTTCTCCGGGTCCACGTCGCCCACCGCGATCACCGCCATGCGGCCGGGCGTGTACCAGTCGTGGTAGTAGGCCCGGAGCCGCGCCGCCGGCGCGTTTTTCAAGATTTCGGGCTTGCCGATCGGCAGGCGGTCGGCGTAGCGGGAACCGTGGAAGATGAGCGGCAGCTCCTTCCTCTGGATGCGCTCCTGGGCGCCGCGGCCCAGGCGCCACTCTTCCATCACGACGCCGCGCTCCTTGTCGATCTCCTTCTGGCTCAACGTCGCACGCCCGGCGAAGTCGGAGAGCGCGTCGAGGCCGCGATCGAGCAGGGTGTCGCGATCGGTCGGCACTTCCAGCATGTAGATCGTCTCGTCGAAGCTGGTGTAGGCGTTGACGTCGGCGCCGAAGCGCATGCCGATCGAGCGCATGTAGCTCACCAGGTCGTCGGCGCTCTTGAAGTGCTTCGAGCCGTTGAAGTTCATGTGCTCGCAGAAGTGGGCGAGCCCCTGCTGGTCGTCGGCCTCGACCGTCGAGCCCGCCGCAACCGCGAGCCGGAGCGACACGCGCGCCTCGGGCTTCACGTTGCGCTTGATGTAGAAGCGCATGCCGTTGGGGAGCACGCCCGTGCGCACGCTGGGATCGAGCGTGAGCGTGTCGTTGAGCGACGGAGCGGTCGGGGCCGGCGCCGTCTGCTGCGCTGGCGGCGCGTTGGCCGGAGTCTGGGCACCCGCCGGCAGCGCCAGCAGCGTGGCGGCGAGTGCCGCGGTGGAAAGGCGTGGCATGCGGCTCGAGTGCGTCACGGAAACCTCCGCGTTGGGCGTTCGATCACGTACGGTCGCCGGATCCGATCACGGCGAATGCAGACTGACCTCTAGGCATGTCCGGGCTCGGCGTTCTCGGCCGCCTGGCGGCGCTTGCGGGCGAAGAACGCGCGCAGCGTTTCCCCGCATTCCTCGGCCAGCACGCCGGGCGTCACCTCGACGCGATGGTTCAGCCGCCGCTCGTGGATCACGTCCAGCACCGAGCCGCACGCGCCGGCCTTGGGATCGGCGGCACCATAGACCAGCCGCCCGACACGGGCCAGCACCATTGCACCGGCGCACATCGCGCACGGCTCGAGCGTCACGTAGAGCGTGCACTCGCTCAGCCGCCAGGACTGGAGCGCGTTCGATGCCGCGCCGATCGCCACGATCTCGGCGTGCGCGGTGGCGTCCTGCAGGCGCTCGACCTGGTTGTGGCCGCGGCCCACGATCTTGCCGTCGTGGACGATCACGCAGCCCACCGGGACCTCGTCCGCCGCTTCGGCCGCGCGCGCCTCGCGCAGCGCGGCCCGCATCCCCTCTTCGTCGTCGCGGACGAGCATCGCCCGCGGGATCAGTTCCCGCCGGGCGCGGACGTCCCGGAAGGAGCGGCCGGGGGCGCCGGGAAGTTGGCGATCCAGCGCGTGAAGATCGGGCTCAACACCTCCTCGAACGCGGGCGGCCCACCCTGGCCGGTCACCGGCTCGGTGCCGAGCCCCGAGCTCTTCACCCCGAGCGTGCCGCTGTCGGCGTTGTGCATCGGCCCCTCGCCGGTCTCGGTGCCGGAGGCGGTCCACAGCAGGCGCCCGAGCGAATCCACCAGCGCCGCCTTGAGCCCGACCGTGGTCGAAGGCTTGCCGGTCTGGTTCCACTCCATCTCGATCTGCGCCCACTGGTCGGCGCGGATGCTGAGCACCGCGCTGGTGTGGAGCGCGTAGCACAAGGCGCGCGCGGTGAGCGAGTCGACACGACCGTCCTTGAGGATGGACTTCCGCACCACGGTCAGGATCGAATCGCTGCCGAAGGCGCGGCGCAGCAGGTCCTTGCTCATGGTGGAGAAGAGCCAGCGGTACGGCGTGGTGCGCGCCGGAGGGCCCCAGGAGATCTCGATCTCCTTCTCGGCCTTGAGATCGTTGTCGTAGGTCGCCCCCGGCAGCAGTGCCACGCTTCGCAGCGGAGTCTTCGCGGCCTCGGCGCTGGTCCAGAACTGGTCGAGCTTCTTGCCGCCCTTCTTGTCGTCCGCGGCCCCGGCGAGTGCGGCCCAGGCGAGCGCGAGCGCGAGCAGCAGGGCGCCCGCCCGCAGCGTGAACCTCAGCGTGCCTCTCATGTTGCGTCCTCTCTCCTCCCGCGGCCGTGGGGTCATGGCTTGGCGGGTGTTTGCTCCGCCGCCAGCGCGGTCTTCACCACGCGCGCGTTCATCGCGCATCGCGGGCACTGGCCGGCGTGGGCGACCGGCTTCTGGTCGGCCGGGCAGATGTAGTCGACCCGGGTGGCCACCAGTGAGTCCCCGTCGATCGTACAGTGCCCGGCGGCGCTGAACATCATGCCGCACTTTGGACATTCGTAGATGAGCGTTTGGTTGGTCAGCTCCTGGATCTCGGTCGAGGCGGCCGCGGCGGAGGTGCCGGCGTGCCGCGCCTGGCCGCCGCAGCCGGCGAGCAGCAGGGCGACGACTGGAATGAGCCATTTCATGCACCAAATGTACACTTTTTGAGCCGCGGCGCTACCGGGTGTAGCTTCGCGCTCCCATGGTTCGAAACGCGCTGACAAGGATGGTCTGCGCAGCCTGGGCGGCGCTGCTCGCCCCGGCGGCCCTCCATGCCCAGGCGGCGCCGGCGCTTGCGCCCGACGCGGTCATCCGGATCGCCTCGGCGGGCGACAGCACCCGGCATCCGGTCATCCTTCTGCTCCACGGCGCCAACGGATACGAGGCGGGGCGGGACGTCTACGTCCGCTACGCCGACCGGTTCGCCTCCCACGGCTACGACGTCTACGCCGTCCAGTACTACGACGCCAACGACGAGCGCGTCATGGAGACCGCGGATCGTCCGGCGCGGCAGGACCTGTTCGGGCGACGGCTGCGAGCGTGGATCGCCACCGTGAAGGCGGGGATCACGTACGTGTCGGGCCTGCCGACCACGGACCCCAAGCGGATCGGCCTGATCGGATTCTCCAACGGCGCCTCGATCGCGATCGGCGCGGGCGGCCTGGACAAGCGCGTCGGCGCGATCGTGGAGCTCTACGGCGCCATGCCGTACTCCCTGAGCGGCAAGATCACGCGGCTCCCCCCGACGCTGATCCTGCACGGCGACGCGGACCGCGTGACCAACGTGGAGCGGGCGTACGCACTCGAGAGTTTCCTCAAGAAGCGCTCGATCCCGCACGCGATGCGCATCTACCCGGGGGCCGACCACGCCTTCGACGACGACCCGAGCACCCCCGAGGCGCGGGATGCCGAGCGGCGCGCGGCCGACTTCTTCGACGCTCAGCTCAAGAAGTGACTTCAGCGTAAGAGTGGCGCAACTGAGGGACTTGCCCCCCACCCTCTGATCCGTCGTCCGTTCCGGGCGGCCCCCGCCGCGGAAACTCCGGCCAGCCCCTCGGGGTATCAGCGGGCGTGGCTCGTTTGAATCCCTGGCCCGCTCTGGGTTTCCTGCTGGCGGGCATGGTGGTCGCCACACCGATGGTGCGGGCGGCCGACGACGTGTGGTCCGACCTTGCGCCTCCCGAGCGCGTGGCTCAGGCGGCCATCTACGACCCGGTACGCGACCGGATGGTCCTCTTCGGTGGCATTCACCCCGCCGGGAGCTCGAACCCGCTCCAGGACACCTGGACGCTCTCGCTCGGCCCGGGGCTCGCGTGGACACGCGAGGCGACCGCCGGCGCTCCACCGGCGTGGGCCGCCAACTTCACCGCGCTCTACGATCCGGTCCGCGATCGCATGCTACTGGTTCTGGGGGGCGGCCACTTCGGCGTCTGGGCCCTCTCGCTCGCCACCATGACCTGGGTGCCCCTGGCGCCGGACGGAACGCCGCCGACCGTCACGGACGGAGCGAGCTGTGTCTATGACCCGGTGCGGGATCGGCTGCTGGTGTTTGGCGGCAGATCGCAGCAATGCGCGCGGCCCTGCCCGCACAACGACGTGTGGGCGCTGTCGCTCGCCGGGACGCCGACCTGGAGCCTGCTCGGGGTCGCAGGCACCCCGCCGCCCGGGCGGTACGAACACACCGCGATCTTCGATCCGGTGCGCGATCGCATGATCGTGTTTGCGGGGATCGGAGAGGCCTACGATCTTTTCAACGACGTCTGGGCGCTCGAGCTCGCCGGGACGCCGACCTGGGCTCCGCTCGCGCCATCGGGAACCGGGCCCGCGCCCGGATACGACTACCTGTCCGCGTACGACCCGGCTGCCGACCGCATGCTGGTGTCGGGCGCCGCGATCGGCTCGTCCAACCCGCTCTGGTCGCTCGCGCTCGGAAGCGGACCGGCCTGGACCGCGATCACCCCGGCGGGCCCGGCGCCGCGCGATCGGTACAACTCGAGCCTCGTCTACGACTCCGCCCGCGGCCGCCTCCTGCTCCATGGAGGCACCCTGTCGGCCGGCGGACCGCAGAGCGCGGGCGAGACCTGGGCGCTCGCGCTGGGGGCGAGCCCGGCCTGGAGTGAAGTGAAGGCGCCGCCTCCGGGACGCGACTATCTCTCCGCCGTGCGGGACGACGCGACGCATCGCATGGTGGTGTTCGGCGGGCAGCAGTACTTCAAAGGACCGTTGAACGACGTCTGGGCCAGGGATCTCGCGGGGCAGGGAGCATGGGTCGTGCTCGCACCGAATGGCCCGGCGCCGGCACCGCGTTCCGGTCACAGCGCGGTCTTCGATGCCGCGCGCGACCGGATGATCGTCTTTGGCGGCTTCAGCAGCACCACAACGAACGACCTGTGGAGCCTCTCGCTGGGCCCGAGCCCCGCCTGGTCTCCCATCGTTGCCGGCGGCGCATCGCCCGGCCCGCGCACGGGCCATGTGGCGATCTACGATCCGGTCGGCGATCAGATGGTGATGTTCGGAGGCGCGGGTGCGTCGCTGCCCCAGCAGATCTTCAATGACACTTGGGCGCTCTCGTTCAGCCCAAGCCCGCACTGGACGCAGCTCACGCCGGCGGGCACTCCGCCCAGCGGGCGATATTCGATGGCGGCCGCGCTCGACACCAAACGGCGGCGCATGCTGATGTTCGGGGGTGAGCCGATCGCGACCGGCAATGAGCTCTGGTCGTTGTCGCTGGCCGGCACTCCGACGTGGACGCAGATTATAGTGCCCGGCGGACCCCCGGCCCGCGAACTGGCCACGGCGCTCTACGATCCGATCGGCGATCGCTTCATCGTATTCGGAGGAATATCGGACACGCTCAACGAGGGCAACGCGGCCTGGGCCCTCAACCTGTCGGGCACGCCGGCCTGGACGCGGCTGGTCACGGCGAGCGGCCCTCCCGCCTCGCGTGCCGCTCACGCGGCGGTGTTCGACGTGACGCGCGAGCGGATGCTGGTGTTCGGCGGCTTCACGCCGGGAGGAGGCGGGAGCACGGTCGACTACGACGACACCTGGGCGCTGGCTTTCGAGCCGCCGGCCACCGATGTGCCGCCGGCGCCGGCCGGGACCGCGTTTGCGCTGAGCGCCCCGCGACCCAATCCCGCGCGGCGCCAGCTCTCCATCTCGTTCACGCTCACGAGTCGGGGACCTGCCATGCTCGAGCTGCTGGACCTCACCGGACGGAGATTGCTCGCGCGCGACGTGGGCAGTCTGGGTCCCGGGCCTCAGGTGGTGACGCTGGACCGCGAGGTCGCCCGGCTGGCCACCGGGGTCTACCTGGTGCGCCTGCGCGAGGAATCACGCATCGCCACGACCAAGCTCTGCGTCATCCGCTGACGCACGACGCGACCGCTCGCGTGTACTGACCGGAGTGGCGCGGGTTGCGCACCATCATGCGAAATGCCACATGAGACGGCACGAGCCTTGCTCGCGCGACGTGGACGCATCGCGAAGGGCGCAACGAGGGCCCCGCGCGTGTGATCCGCACGTCTATGCGCAAGGAGGGCCATGCCATGAACCGCTCCATGATGATCGGTGCTGTTGCCGTCGTCCTGATGGCCATCGCAGGACCCGCGTTCGCCGGCGCGGGACTTCACCTCGGCTTCACGAGCAACCCGGATGATTTCCTGGTCGGATTCCACTTCGAGAGTCTTCCCGTCGCGGATCACGTGACGCTGGTGCCGAGCGTCGAGGCTGGCTTCGGCGACGTCACGATGATGGCCGGGAACGCGGACTTCCACTACGTACTCCCGACCCGGTCGACGGTCAGGCCCTATATCGGCGGTGGGTTCACGGTCAACTGGTTCGATCTCAATCCGGGGAGCCAGACCGACGTCGGCGGCAGCGTTCTCGGCGGGCTTCAGCTCAGCCGTCGCTATGCGCTCGAGATGAAGATCGGGCTCGGAAACGTTCCCGATCTCAAGTTCGCGTTCCTGTTCACGAGCTGAGCCGGCCGGTGGAAATTCTCGACGGGGGGAGTTGGCGCGCCCTGATGCCGCAGTGACGCTCAACTCTGGAAGCAGCGGGGGCAAGCGGGACCATCCGTCCTGATTTCAGCCTGTCGGCCGACCTCAAACTGTTCTAGAATTCAAGTTGGTCGCTCGCGTCAACTGGTTCGGGCTCCCCGTCCAGTTCCTCGGCGTCGGCGTTCTCAGCGGGGGTCGCCATCCGCGCCACGACTGCTATCGCAATCGTGCTCGCGCTGTCCGTGGTCGCCATCGGCCATGCTGCAGATGGCACTTCGGGGCCAGGGCCTCTGGGGCAGGTTTCGCGGGGATTCCCGCCGAATCCGTACCATTCCACCAGTGGGACTGTCGTGCTCAGGCCGATCGAGAGCGTGAGCATCGACGCTCAAGTGGTTTGGCGGGACAATCGTGTTCGGGCCTACGCGAGCCTGGACGGAAATCACATCAACGGGTTCCTGCTCTTCGACGTAACGTCGATCCCCCCTGGGTCCACGATCTCCTCCATGCATCTACAGTGCTCGCTGGAGCCCATGTTTGGCTCGCCGTACTCCGATCCCCTTGTGAACGTCTACTACAGTCCCGACGACAACTGGACCCGCGCTACGGCCACGCCCGGCTCGTTGTCGCTCGGCGCATTGCTGGCGGGACCAACTGCGATTTCAACGTGGATCCCGTCGTACGACTTTGTTCTCGACGTCGGCGCTCACGATTGGCACTCAGATCTCCTCGACGGCCGTATCACGATCGGCTTCAGGAATTCCAAGATTCCCACTGTGGAAGAGAGCTACATCTACTTCTATGGCGCCGACCCCGATCCCCTTCGCCCCCCGCCCCAGCTCACGATTTCCTACGACGGGCCAACCGCGACCCGTCGTCCAACGTGGGGCAGCGTCAAAGCGCTTTTCAGGTAGCGGGTGTTGCCGGGACGGAAAGGTCAATCCGAGAGGACTTGGTGGACCGAGAGGCGTTCAGGCTTCGGGAGTGCCGCCAGGCGAACAACAGCGGGACAGGAGTTTGCGGGGAACCGCTAGAGTTGGCGCGCCCTGGAGGATTTGAACCCCCAACCTTCTGATCCGTAGTCAGATGCTCTA
>Ga0126369_10003971_pt1 | contig 10785 bp, 8 predicted proteins | sample PanSoiMetaPlot_1_FD_109646 | JGI IMG/M metagenome (GOLD analysis project Ga0126369, IMG submission 109646) | Tropical forest soil microbial communities from Panama - MetaG Plot_1 | ecosystem: Environmental > Terrestrial > Soil > Tropical forest > Bulk soil | place: Panama | collected 2016-02-17
GTCGAGCGCTTTCAGCGCCGTGACCGCGGTGACATGTTTGGACGTGTAATAGTGGACGACCGGCGAGAGCACCAGGATCGTCATGGTGTGATATAGCCCGTTCAACGGGTTGTCCGGATGGTTGAAGAACAGGATGTAGCCGATCCCGAGCACTAGGCCTGGCACCGCCATCGGCATCATCGCCAGGGCCCTGACGAGCGGCCGCAGGGCATCGGCCCCCCGCGTCTTCTCGAGCCAGTAGGCGCCGGCGAAGGTGATCGCGGCGCCGAGCAGCGCGCACGAAAAAGCCATGATCAGGCTGTTGCGGTAGGCGCGGTCGACGCCCATCTCCTCGAACGCGTAGATGTAGTGGTTGAGCGTGAATGAAAGGTTGTAGGGCCAAACGCGGACGAACGAGCCGAATACCGCCATGCCCATCACGATGACCATCACTGCCGAGACAAGCACGACGAAGACCAGCGCGGAGCGGTCGCGCGCGGCGACCGGGTGCGGCGCATAGGGGACGCTGCGCGCGCTGAGCAGCGCCTGCTGGCGGCCGCGAACGGCCTGGTCGATCGCGTAGGCGACGACTGCCGGCACGAGCAGGACCAAGCCGACGACCGCGCCGATGTTGAAGTTCTGCTGGCCGATCACTTGCTTGTAGATGTCCATCGCCAGCACGCCGTAGTTGCCGCCGATCACCTTGGGCACGCCGAACTCCGACACGGCCATGGTGAACACGACCATCGTCGCCGATATCAGCCCGTAACGCGCCCCCGGCAGCGTGATCGTCAGGAACTTGCGCCACTCTGGCGTGGCGAGCGAGTCGGCAGCCTCGTAGAGCCGGGCATCGGAGAGCGAGAGTGCCGCGAGCAGAATCATCACCGCATGCGGAAACGAGGCGAAGGTCATGGCGAGCACCATGCCCGGCAGCCCGTACACAGTGGTCAACCCGAACCAGCCGAGTACGAATTTGAGCGCGCCCTGATTGCCGAACAGGTAGATGAAGGACAGCGCGGCGAGCATCGACGGCGCGAGGATGGGTATGAGCGCGATGTTGCGCCACAGCGGTTTGAACGGGATGCAGGTGCGCTGGATCGCAAAGGCGAAACCGAAGGCGAGCGGCACGGTGATTGCCGTGGTGAGCCCCGCGAAGGTCAGCGTGTTCAGCCCTGACAGAGCGAACCCCGGCGATCCCAGGTACTGGGCGAAGTTCGCGAAGCCGACGACGGCTCCGCTTTTGTCCTCCACGCTACGCATGAAGAGCATCGCGAGCGGCAACGCGAGGAAGACGAGCAGCGCCGTGAACAAGAGGACGATGCCGCCGCGCGCGGCGAGCCATTCCCCCCACTGACGCCGCGGCGCCTCGACGATGGAGCCCGCGGATGCGGTCGTGCTCACCGTCGGAAGACGCGGACGCGCTCGCCGCGCAGCGCGAAGGGAATCGATGCGCCCTCTCTGACGCCGAGCTCGTTCGCCTGGTTGAGCGAAAGATAGATGGTCATCGCCTGCCCCTCGAAACCGTCGACATCCACGCGGGCGAGACAATACGTGCCCAGAAAATCGATCCGCCGGACCATCCCCTTCAGGGCGTTTGGCATCGTCTCCACCGCGCCGGTGTCAGCGAGGATTCGGTCCTCAGGTCGCAAGTAGAGTCTCACCCGCTCGCCGGGTGCGGCGCCGTTCGCAGGCGTCGCGATCTCGACTTTGCCGACGCGGTAGCGTCCGGCCCCGAGGCATTCGGCCTCCAGCACGTTGACCTTCCCGAGAAAATCGGCCACGAAAGGCGTTGTCGGTTGTACATAGACCTCGAGCGGCGTGCCGATCTGCTCGATCACGCCGTGGTTCATCACCACCACCCGATCAGCCATCGACAGGGCTTCTTCCTGGTCGTGCGTCACCATGATCGTCGTCACCCGCAGCCGGCGCTGCAGCGCGCGGATCTCGCCGCGCAGCCGCTCGCGCTCCTTGGCGTCCAGGGCTGAGAGCGGCTCGTCGAGGAGCAGGAGCGAGGGCGCGGTCGCGAGCGCACGCGCCAGTGCCACCCGCTGTTGCTGGCCGCCCGACATCTGGCTCGGGTATTTGGGCCCCGCGTCCGGGAGTCCGACCAGCGTGAGCAGCTCTTTCACACGGGCATCGATCTCGCCGCGGCCCTTGCGGCGATTGACCAAGCCGTAGGCCACGTTGTCGCGGATGGTCAGATTCGGGAACAGCGCGTACGACTGAAAGACGATGCCGTAATCGCGCGCGGAAGGTGCGGCTCGGGACACGTCGCGACCGTTCTGGATGACGCGGCCGGAGGACTGCGTCTCGAGCCCTGCGACGATCCGCAGCAGCGTGGTCTTTCCGCAGCCCGACGGGCCGAGGAAGCAGACGAGCTCTGCATCGTGGACCGCGAGGTCGATCGACTTCAGCGCTACGAAGCTGCCGAAGACTTTGTGGATCGCCTCGAGCCGGAGCGCATCGCCGCCGGTTTGTGAGGCGCTCACCGACTGCCCCGGGAAATGAGGGGATTGACCGGCCGCTGTGCGAGGTCGTCCACGACAAGCGGACCGGTCAAGCTCCCGATTCGACGCGAGCTACTTGGGCGCAGCCTTCGACTCGTAGCGTTTGCTCCACTCGGCGAGAATCTTGTCGCGATTCGTCGCTGCCCACGTGAAGTCGTTCTTGGCCAGCATGCTGCCATAGTTAGCGGGCACGTTGGGCAACGGCTGCGAGAGGCTCGGCACCGCGACGATTGCGAAGTTCTTGGCGTAGAGCGCCATGGCTGCATCGGAAGCGGCCCAGTCCATCAGCTTCTCCGCTGCTGCCAGGTTCTTCGTGCCTTTGTAGATGCCGATGGCCTCGAGATCCCAGCCCAGCCCCTCCTTCGGGAACACGAGGTCGATGGGCTTTCCCTGGGCCTTCTCGCGATTGGCGCGATACTCGAAAGAGATGCCGACGACGTACTCGCCATTGGCGGCGGCCGCGCAAGGCCGGGAGCCCGAGTGCATGTACTGCGCGATGTTCTGATGCAGGGAGTCCATGAACTTCCACCCATCGGCCTCACCGTAGATCTGCAGCCACGCCGTGACGTCGAAGTATCCGGTGCCCGACGAGGCTGGGTGCGGCATCACGATCTGGCCCTGATAGACAGGCTTGGCCAAGTCCTTCCAGGTCTCAGGCTTCGGGATGCCTCGCTTCGCCGCCTCGACCGTGTTGAAGCAGATGGTCGCGCCCCATACGTCCATTCCAACCCAGGCCGGCGGATTCTTCGAGTCACGGTACTGCGGCGCGATCCGCTCCAGTCCCTTTGGCGCGTAGGGCTGCAACATGCCTTCCTTGTCGAAGATCCCCATGCTCGTTGCGGCCACGCCCATGATGACATCGGCCTTCGGATTCGCTTTCTCGGCGAGCAGCTTGGCCGTGATGATGCCTGTCGAGTCGCGTACCCAGACGATCTCGATGTCGGGATAAACCTTGTTGAATCCCTCGGTGTAGGCCTTGAGCTGGTCGTCCTCGAGGGCTGTGTATACGGTGAGTTGCGTCTTCTGTGCCAGCGCGGGCAGCACGGCAAAGGCGGCCAAAGCCACGGCTGCCCGGCCAAGCCACCGGAGTGATGAGGCGGGTGTCATTTTCGAACTCCTTCTCGATGGGTTACTGCGGGGTGATGCGGAAGTTTGGCGGATGCTACGCGCGGCGTCCGGACCCGGCAATAGCTGCAGCTTGGGATCGTCGCGCTCCAGAGGAAGACGGTCATTAGGCCTCTACCCGAGAGACGGCGCGTCAGGCTGCCACGCCGTTATTGCAGATTGTTGACAATCTACACCTCGACGGCGGATCATCGCAAGCATGGCCAGCGCCGCATCTCCCGCCTCGCTCCCGCCCCAGGTCGCCCAGGCCCTGGCGCTGGTGCGGTCCAACTCGCTTCCGGACCTCGTTCGGATGGAGCTCGAACGCATGATTCTCGCCGGCGAACTCGCCGCCGGCACCCAGCTCACCGAGGTGGCCCTCGCCGCTCGACTCGGTGTTTCGCGGGGACCGGTGCGCGAGGCCTTTCGCGCGCTGGAGGAAATCGGGCTCGTCCGGATCGAGAAGAACCGAGGCGTGTTCGTTCGCCGCATCAGCGTCGAGGAAGCCGACCAGATCTACGAAGTGCGGGCCATTCTCGACGAGTGGATTGGTCGGCGGCTGGCGCAGACTGCCACGCCCGAGCAGGTTCGGTCGCTCCGCGCGCACGTCGAGCGGATGGAGAAGGCCGCGGCCCGACACGACGTCGACGGCTACTATCACCTGAACCTTGAGTTCCACGACCAGCTCGTCGCCGCCTGCGGCAATCCCAAGCTCCTGGCGACCTATCGCCGGCTGGTCAAGGAATTGTCGCTATTCCGTCACCAGGCCCTCGCCCGCAGCGGCACGATGAACGTTTCGACCCGCGAGCACCGGGAGATCATCGAGCGCATCGCATCCGGAAACGCCGCCGCCGCGGGCAAGGCCCTGCTCGAGCACGTCTCGGCGAGCCGCGAGCGGATGCACCAGAGCCATCCTGACGGAGCCCAGTCGGCTCGTCGTCCCCTGGCAGTCGTGCGCCAGCGCAGGAGCCGATGATGGCGAGTTCGATCAGCGTCAACGGTCGCGATTACCGCTGGCCCACCGATCCGGTGGTGGTCGTTTGCGTCGATGGCTGCGAGCCCGACTACATCAACCAGGCGATCGAGGCTGGTTCTGCGCCGTTCCTCAAGGATTTGAGCCAAAAGGGTACCTGTCTTACCGCGGACTGCGTGGTCCCCTCGTTCACCAATCCCAACAACCTCTCGATCGTCACCGGCGTTCCGCCATCCGTGCATGGCATCTGCGGCAACTATTTCTGGGACCGCGAGGCCAATGCCGAAGTGATGATGAATGATGCACGCTACCTTCGCACAGGAACGATCCTCGCGGCTTTCGCCGACGGCGGCGCCAAGGTAGCGGTCGTTACCGCCAAGGACAAGCTGCGCGGACTCCTCGGCCACAAGCTGCAAGGTATCTGCTTCTCCGCCGAGAAGGCCGATCAGGTCACGGCGGCGAGCCACGGCATCGACAAGGCGCTCGACCTCGTGGGCATGCCGCTGCCTTCCGTCTACAGCGCCGCGCTGTCGGAATTCGTGTTCGCCGCGGGCGTCAAGCTCATGCAGCGCGATCGGGCCGAGATCACCTATCTGTCGACCACGGACTACGTCCAGCACAAGTCGGCGCCCGGCACGCCGGCCGCCAACGCGTTCTTTGCAATGATGGATCGTTACCTTGCGGAGCTCGATCGTCTCGGCGCAAAGGTCGTTCTCACCGCCGATCACGGCATGAACGCCAAGACCGACGCCTTCGGCCGCCCGAACATCATCTACCTGCAGGACGCGCTCGATGGCTGGTACGGCGCTGGCGCGGCGCGCGTGATCCTGCCGATCACAGATCCCTACGTCGTGCACCATGGCGCGCTCGGCTCCTTCGCGACGGTCTACATCGCGGCTCAAAAGATCGCCGACGCGACCCGGCGGATCGCTTCGCTTCCCGGTGTCGATCTCGTGCTCTCGCGCGAAGCGGCGAGCGAGCGCTTCGAGCTGCCGCCCGACCGCATCGGCGACTTGGTCGTGGTCTCCGAGCGGCTGACTGCGCTCGGCAGCGCCGCCGCCCGCCACGATCTGTCGGGGCTCGACGCACCGCTGCGCTCGCACGGCGGAGTGTCCGAGCAACGCGTTCCGCTGATTGCAAACCGCGGCGCGTCGTCGTTGCCGACCGGTCGTCGCTGGCGTAACTTCGACGCGTTCGATCTTGCGCTGAATCATCTGTCATGAACATGATGGCCGAGCTTGCTCAGATACGCGCCGGCCGCGTGCTGCACGAGAAGATGCGCATCGCGGGCCAGCTCGTGGGCAGCGAGCGGGTGATCGACGTACACAACCCGTATACGGGCGCGCTTGTCGGCACGGTTCCCGATGCCAATGTAGGCGATGTTCGCCGAGCCTTGTCTATCGCCCGGAACTTCAAGTCCAAGCTCTCGCGCCACGACCGTTATCGCATCTGCTATCGCGCCGCGGAATCCATCCGCGCGCGCACCGAGGAGATTTCGGATCTCATCACCGCCGAGTGCGGCATCTGCAAGAAGGACTCGGTGTACGAAGTCGGACGAGCATGCGACGTATTCGTGTTCGCCGGGAATGCGGCGCTCGCCGACGACGGGCAGATCTTCTCCTGCGATCTCACGCCGCACGGCAAGCAGCGCAAGGTCTACACGCTGCGCGAGCCGCTCCAGGGCGCGATCGTTGCGATCACGCCGTTCAATCACCCGCTGAACCAGGTCGCGCACAAGGTCGCGCCGTCGATCGCAAGCAACAATCGCATGGTGCTCAAACCGACCGAGAAGACGCCGCTGACGGCGCTTCTCCTCGCAGACATCCTGTACGAAGCGGGACTGCCCCCGCAGATGTTCTCCGTGGTCACAGGCGAGCCCAAGCGGATCGCCGACGAGTTGCTCACCAGTCCGGACGTGGATCTCATCACGTTCACCGGCGGCGTCGCGGTGGGGAAATACATTGCCGCCAAGGCCGTTTACAAGCGCCAGGTGCTCGAGCTCGGCGGCAACGACCCGCTGATCGTGATGGAGGATGCAGATATCGACGAGGCGGCAACGCTCGCTGCGTCCGGCTCGTACAAGAACTCGGGCCAGCGCTGCACCGCGATCAAGCGCATGCTCGTCCACGCGTCGATCGCCGAACGCTTCGTCGAGGCGCTCCTCGCCAAGACGCAAGCGCTCAAGTACGGCGACCCGATGGATCCGGCGACCGACATGGGCACCGTGATCGACGAGGCAGCCGCGCGATCGATCGAGGAGAAGGTCAACGACGCGGTGGCGCGCGGCGCCAAGCTTCTCTGCGGCAACATCCGCAAGGGGGCGCTCTACTCGCCGACCGTCCTCGATCACGTCAAGCCCGAAATGCCTGTCGTCAAATACGAGACCTTCGGCCCGGTCTCGCCGGTGATCCGCTTCGCGACGATCGACGAGGCGATCGCGATGGCGAATTCGACCGACTACGGGCTCTCGTCTGCCGTCTGCACGAACCGTCTCGACTACATCACGCGGCTCGTTTCCGAGCTGAATGTGGGCTCGGTGAACGTGCGCGAGGTGCCCGGCTACCGGCTCGAGCTGACCCCGTTCGGCGGCATCAAGGACTCCGGGCTCGGCTACAAGGAAGGCGTTCAGGAGGCGATGAAGAGCTTCACCAACGTGAAGACTTATTCGCTGCCGTGGTGATCCGATGGCCCTGACGATTCCCGATATCTGCGCGCTCTTCGAGGCCAAGGGCGGCAGGATGTACGCCGGCGAGCCGGTGACACAGCTCGAGCACGCGCTCCAGAGCGCCGCATTCGCCGAGGCAGCTGCCGCCGATGCGGCAACGATCACGGCCGCGCTGCTGCACGATCTCGGCCATCTGCTCAACGACCAGGGCGAGACGCCCACGGCCCGCGGCATCGACGACGTGCACCAGTACTTCGCACTGCCGTTCCTGCGCCCGCTGTTCTCCCCCGCTGTCCTCGAGCCGATCCGGCTGCATGTCGACGCCAAGCGCTACCTCTGCGCGACGCAATCGGGTTACTACGACGCGCTCTCGCCGGACTCGAAGCGCAGCCTCGCGTTGCAGGGCGGGCCCTACTCTTCCGATGCCGCCGCCGAGTTCATCGGCCTGCCGTGGGCCAGGCGAGCGGTCGAGCTCAGGCGCTGGGACGACGCCGCGAAGGAGTCGGGGCGCGCCACGCCGGCGCTCGCGCACTTCGTGCCGATCATGACCTCGATCGCGCTGCGGGACTAGCCGGCGATGCAGGTACTGCTCAACCTCCTCGCTGGCGTCGCGCTTCTCGTCTGGGGCACGCATATCGTGCGCACAGACATCCTGCGCCTCTACGGCGGGAACTTGCGGCGTGTGCTGCGGCAGAGCGTCTCGAACCGTTTCGCCGCCTTCAGTGCCGGCCTCTCGGTCACTGCGCTCCTGCAGAGCAGCACAGCGACGGCGCTGATCGTCGCATCTTTCGTCGGTCAGGGGCTGATCGACACCGCACCCGCGCTCGCGGTCATGCTGGGTGCCGACGTGGGTACCAGCCTGATGGTGCTGCTGTTCTCCTTCAACCTGTCGTGGCTATCGCCGTTCCTGATCTTCATTGGCGTCGTCCTGTACCTGCGGCGCGAGAACAGCCGGGTCGGTCGCTTCGGCCGAATCCTGATCGGCCTCGGCCTCATCATCATGGCGCTGCAGTGGATCGTGCTGTCGGCGAAGCCCGTCACGCAGGCAGCGGGCGTCCAGGTGATCTTCGGCTCGCTCACCGGCGACGTTGTGCTCGACATGCTGGTCGGGGCCGTGTTCGCCGTGCTTTCCTTCTCCAGCCTTGCGGTCGTTCTTTTGACCGCGGCGCTCGCCGCTTCGAAGCTGATCGGTCTGCACGTGGCGCTTGCGCTGGTGCTCGGAGCGAACCTCGGGAGCGGCATCCTGGCGATGATGAACGCGATGCATTCCTCGCCGGAAGCGCGCCGCGTCACCCTGGGCAACTTTCTGTTCAAGCTGATCGGGTGCCTCATCTTCGCGCCGTTCCTGGGCCACGCGGAGACCCTGCTCGCTTCGATCGATCCGGCCGAGAACCGGATCGTGGTGCATTTCCACCTGCTGTTCAACGTCGCGATCGCGGTGATCTTCCTCTTTCTTACCGAACAGATCGCGCGGCTCGCGACCCACATCCTGCCGCACAAGCCCGACGTGGACGATCCGGCGAAACCGCGCTATCTCGATCCTTCGGCGCTCAGCACCCCGGCGCTCGCGATCGGCAACGCCGCGCGCGAGGCGATCCGCATCGGCGATGTCATCGAGCAGATGCTGACCGGCATGCTCACGGTGCTCAAGACCAACGACCGCATGCTGGCCAACCGCCTGCGCAAGATGGACGACGTCGTCGACGACCTCTATACCGCGATCAAGTTTTACCTCACGCAGATCAGCCGGGAGGCACTCGAGGAGAAAGACGGAAGGCGATGGACCGACATCGTCTCCTTCACCATCAACATGGAACAGGTCGGGGACATCGTCGAGCGCATCATCACCGATCTCGAGGACAAGAAGATCGACAAGGGCCGCAGCTTCTCCGAGGCCGGGATGGAGGAGATCTGCGACCTGCACGCGCGCTTGCTCGCCAACCTCCGGCTCGGGATGAGCGTATTTCTGCACGGCGACCTGAAGAGCGCGCAGCAGCTGCTGGCGGAGAAGGTTCTTTTCCGCGACCTCGAGCGCTCCTATGCCGACTCGCACATCGCGCGTCTGACCAACAACACGCAGCAGAGCATCGAAACTTCCTCATTGCATCTCGACTTGATCAGCGATCTCAAGCGCATCAACTCGCATATCTGCTCGATCGCCTACCCGATCCTCGAGCAGGCCGGCGTGCTGGCCAAGACGCGCCTCAAGGAAGCTGCGGAGCCTGCGCCCGAGCAGGCGACTCCCCAGGGCGCTCCCGCCGTCAATCAAGGCTGGAAGAAGCGCAAGCCGCGTACGGTGTAGTGTCAACCTTCGCGCATCCCGTCAGGTCGGCTTTATGGAGCTGACACTCGGCGTCACGCTGGCGGTGCTGGGCGCGGGGATTCTCCACGCAAGCTGGAATGCATTGCTCAAGTCCGCGCCCGGCGGCGACGCGCTGCTCGATACCGCCACGGTGGTGGCCGGCTCTTCGCTCTGGGGATGCGTCGTGGTTCCGTTCGTGGGCATGCCCGCGAGCGCCGCCTGGCCGTACATGGCCATGTCGGCGGTGATCCATTTCGGCTACTACCAGACGCTTGCGCAGGCCTACCGGACCGGAGATTTGTCTTTCGCGTATCCGCTGATGCGAGGCAGCGCGCCGCTGCTCGTGGCCTTGCTCGGCATTGCCTTCCTCGGCGAGCTGCCAACGATGCCGATGGCCGCAGGCATCGTGCTCATATCGCTCGGGATCGTCAGCATCGCGTTCGTGGGTCATCTCAGGGGACATCCGCGAAGCGCGGCCTACTGGGCGTTCGCCAACGCCGGACTGATCGCGCTCTATACGCTGGTCGATGCAACGGGGGCGCGTGCTTCCGGCAACGCGGCGGCCTATGTTTCGTGGCTCATTTTCCTCGAGGGTCTGCCTTTTCTGATCTGGGTCTTTGCTCGCCGCGGAAAAGCGGCCGTGCACTATGTGCGGGCCAGCGCCTACCGTGGATTGATCGGCGGCGCGTGCAGCCTCGCGGCTTATGGCATCGTCTTGTGGGCCATGACCCGTGCCCCGGTGGCGGCCGTCGCAGCGCTGCGCGAGACCTCGGTGCTATTCGCGGCGCTCATGGGCTCGCTCTGGCTCAAGGAAGGTTTCGGGCTGCCGCGGCTCGCTGGTGCTGCGAGCGTGGCGCTTGGCATCGCGGCGCTGAAGCTCGGGTGATCCGCATGGCGTCGCTTGCCGATGCGGGCTCCAGCATCATCCCGAGACATTGTCGCGTGGTCGTCGTCGGCGGCGGCATCGCGGGCGCGTCGGCTGCCTATCACCTGACCAAGCTCGGCATCACCGACGTGGTCCTGCTCGAGCAGGGCAAGCTCACCTGCGGCACGACCTGGCACGCGGCGGGGCTGGTGGGGCAACTGCGCGCGACCCGCAACGCGACGCGAATGAGCCGCTACGGGATCGAGCTGTACTCGACGCTCGAAGCGGAAACGGGTCTCGCCACCGGCTGGAAGCGATGCGGAAGCCTCAACGTCGCCAAGACGCCGGAGCGATTGAAGCTTCTCAAGCGCCAGATGGCGAGAGCCAAAA
>Ga0126369_10003972_pt1 | contig 10784 bp, 14 predicted proteins | sample PanSoiMetaPlot_1_FD_109646 | JGI IMG/M metagenome (GOLD analysis project Ga0126369, IMG submission 109646) | Tropical forest soil microbial communities from Panama - MetaG Plot_1 | ecosystem: Environmental > Terrestrial > Soil > Tropical forest > Bulk soil | place: Panama | collected 2016-02-17
CCGGACGACTGACAGCCGCCTCAACCGTGATCGGGGAAGCTGCTCCAGTTCGGGGGCCACGTGTCGCCCACCGCGTCGCCCGTGGTCTGGTCGAATGGCCCGGGGATCGCGCCGATCGTGGCGCCAGTCACGGCGTTGTACACGAAGATCACCCAGTGCTCATGGGCGCCGCGGAGCTGGACGTCCCCGGCGACGGCGACGAGCCACACCCGCTGCTTGCCGGGGGGCGCGTACTGGTCGGCGTTCTGAATCTGCGTCGTTCTGACGAACTCGTCCCAGGTCATCAGCTTGGCCTCACGGCGGGTGACCGCGCTGATGCCCTTCTCGCCCGAGGAGTGGTTGATGGCATCCTGCCGGCTGAGCCAGACGCCCTGGCCGCACCCAACGATGACGATGGACACGGTCAGAGCGGCGATGAGTCGGCGCATTCCCGTAACAGCCTAAACTGCCGAATGTGAAAGTGGGGCTCACGATCCCCTACACGGACGACGTGCCCCGGGAGGCGACCAGCGCGTTCGTCCAGGCGGCCGACCGGCTCGGATACGACCGGATCTGGGTCGCCGAGGCGTACGGCTGGGATGCCTTCACGATGCTGACCGAGATCGCCTGCCAGACGAAGCGGATCGAGCTGGCCACCGGCATCGTGAACGTCTTCAGCCGGAGCCCGGCCCTGATCGCGCAGACCGCGGCCTCGCTGGACCGCATCAGCGGCGGACGCTTCGTCCTCGGACTCGGCACCTCGGGCCACCAGGTCATCTCGGGCTGGCATGGCGTGCCGTTCGAGCGCGGGGTCCGCCGGATGCGGGAGACGATGGAGATCGTTCGGACGGTGCTGCGCCGGGACCGCCTGACGTACGAGGGCGAGATCTTCCACCTCGACATGGGCCTCAAGCTGATCACGCACCCGGTGCGAGACCGCATCCCGATCTACCTCGCGACGCTCACTCCGACCGGGGTGGCGCTGGCCGGCGAGCTGGCCGACGGCTGGCTGCCGGTGTTCTTCTCGCCGCGGCACTTCGACGAGGTCCTCCGGCCGCAGCTCGAGAAGGGCGCTCGGCGGGCGAGCAGACCGCTGAGCGAGCTGTCGATCTGCGTCTCCCAGCCGGTCGTCGTGACCGACGACGTCGATGCGGGTCGCGACGCCGTCCGGCCGCACCTGGCGCTGTACATCGGCGGGATGGGGTCGCGAGAGCGGAACTACTACAACCAGCTCTTCTGCCGGTACGGCTTCGAGGAGGAGGCCAGGCGCATCCAGGACCTGTACCTGGCGCGCCGGCGGGACGAGGCGATGGCCGCCCTGACGGCGGAGATGATCGATCTCGTGACCGTCATCGGGCCGCTGGACGAGTGCCGGCGCAGGCTGGACGACCTGGAGCGGCTGGGAGTCGCGGAGGTCGCGATCGGCCTCCGTGTGCCGGGGGGCGGATCGGCGGAGCTCATGGAGGCGCTGGAGGCGCTGGCGCCTGCGAAGGCGGCGGCGTGACACGGGGGCGCCTGGCGTGGGTGGCCGCGGCGGCGGGCACGGCCGTCCTGGTCACCGCGCTGTGGTGGGGTCTCGCGCATCCGGCGAGCGCCCCGGCGGACGGCCTGCTCGGCAAACCGGCGCCGAACCTCGTCGTCCAGGGCCTGGACGGAGCGCCCGCCAGCCTGGCCGCGCTGCGCGGCAGGCCGGTGGTGCTCAACTTCTGGGCTTCGTGGTGTACGTCGTGCCGGCAGGAGGAGGCGCCGCTCAAGGCGGCCGCCCAGCGCCTCCAGGGCAGGGTTGCGTTCCTCGGCGTGGACATCCAGGATTCGCCGGGCGCGGCCCGCGCCGCGCAGCAGCGCGTCCAGTACCCCTACCCGGTCGGGCCGGCCGGCACCGGCGCCTCGGCCCGCTTCGGCGTCACGGCTCCGCCCGAGACGTTCTTCCTCGACACCCGGGGCGTGGTGGTCGCCCGCTTCGTCGGTCCGCTGGACGCGGGTCTCATCGACCGCTACCTGCAGCTCGTGGGGGCCGGCTAGGTGCGCTGGTCGCTCAAGTGGCTGGGCCTCGGCGCGGTGATCGCGGCCTGCGTGGGCTACCTGGTGGTGTCCGCCACCGGCAGCAGCGCCGAGTACTACCAGACCGTCGGAGAGATGCGCGGCCACGGCGGCAGCAGCGACGTCCGGGTGCTGGGCACCGTGCAGAACGACGTGGTCCGGTCCGACGGCGGGCTGCACGTGCGGTTCACAGCCGCCCAGGACGGCCAGACGATGCCCGTCGACTACCGGGGGACGGTGCCGGACATCTTCCGCCCCGGGATCCAGGTGGTCGTCGACGGCCACATGGGCTCCGACGGCGTCTTCCACGCCCGCACGCTGGAGGCGAAGTGCCCGTCGAAGTTCTCGTCGGCGCAGTCGCAGGGAACGCCCACCGGCTGAGATGCTGCTAGCGGAGCTGGGCGGCGCCTTCCTGCTCGCCAGCCTGGCGCTGGTCGCCCTCAGCGCGGTGGCAGGCGTCGCGGCGGGCCGGGGCGACGACGTGCGGCTGGCCGCGGTGGGCCGGCGGGCGTTCTACGCCGGCGGCGTGGGCCTGGCCGCGGCCTCCGCGACGCTGCTCGTGGCGCTCCTGAGCCGGGACTTCACGATCGCCTACGTCTTCGAGCATTCCGATCGCAGCCTCTCCGCCCCACTGACCGCGGCGGCGTTCTACGGCGGTCAGGAGGGATCGCTCCTGTACTGGGCGCTGCTGCTGGCGGCCATCGGGTCCGTCTCGCTCGCGGCCGGCGCGGCGGCCAGCGTCCGGCTCACCGCCTACGCAAACGCGGTGCTCGCCGGCATCATCGCCTTCTTCCTGGTGGTGATGGTCTTCGTGGCCAGCCCGTTCGCGCTGCTCCCGGTGACGCCGGCTGACGGCCTCGGGCTGAACCCGCTGCTCCGCGACGGCGGGATGTTGATCCACCCGCCCTTCCTGCTCGCGGGCTACAGCGCGTTCGCGGTGCCGTTCGCGTTCGCGGTCGCCGCCCTGCTGGCGGGCAGGCAGGACGCGGCCTGGGTGGCGCAGACCCGCCGGTACGCGCTGGTGGCATGGGGGCTGCAGAGCGTCGGCCTGACCCTGGGCATGTGGTGGGCCTACCACGTGCTGGGCTGGGGCGGGTACTGGGGCTGGGACCCGGTCGAGAACGCCGCGCTGATGCCCTGGCTGGCCACCACGGCGTACATCCACTCGGCGCAGGTCCAGGAGCGGCGGGGCACCCTGCGGGCGTGGAACTACGGCCTCGTGATCGCCGCGTTCCTGCTCTCGATCCTCGGCACCTTCCTGGTGCGCAGCGGCATCCTGCCCTCGGTCCACAGCTTCGCGGTCAGCCCCCTGGGGCCCTGGTTCTTCGGCTTCCTGGTCGCAGCGATGGTGGTCTCCGGCGCGGCCCTGGCCCGGCGGTCGGGCCAGCTGCGCTCCCCGGAGCCGGCCGAGGCCGCGGTCTCCCGCGAGGGCGCCTTCCTGCTCCAGAACGTCCTGCTGGTGGCCCTGACGGCGGCCGTGCTGTGGGGCACGCTCCTGCCCCTGCTGAGCGGGATGACGGGTCGCGAGCTCGTCGTCGGGGCGCCGTACTACGAGCGCGCCGGCGCGCCGATCATGCTCGCGCTCCTCGCGCTGCTGGCGATCGGGCCGATGCTGCCGTGGCGCCGGGTGCAGGGCGGTTGGCTGAAGCTGCTGCGCTGGCAGCTGGGCAGCGCGGCACTGGCCCTCGCCGGGCTGCTGGCCGGGGGCGTCCGCCAGCCCGGGGCGCTGGTGGCCCTGCCCCTGGTGGCCGCGGGCCTGATCACGTGCCTGGTCGAGTACGGCCGCGGTGCCGCGTTCGCGCGCCGGCTGGCCGGCCCCTGGCCGATCGCGGCGGCGCGGGTGCTGGCCAGGAACCGCCGCCGCTACGGCGCCTACCTGGCGCACGCGGGCATCCTGGTCGTCGCCGCCGGCCTCATCGGGTCGCACGTCTGGCAGCAGTCGCGGCAGGTCACGCTGCGCCCGGGCGAGTCGGTGACCGTCGGCTCCCACACGCTGACCTACCAGGGGATGTCGGCACAGAACGCCGGCGACCACGGCGAGCTGGTGGCCAGGCTTCGTCTCGGCGACGAGACCCTGGAGCCGGCGCGGCTGACCTATCCCAGCCTGGGCGGGCAGGCGCTGACGCGGGTCGCGATCCGCAGCACGCCGCTTGACGATGTGTACGTCGTGCTGGCCGGCGCCGACGGGAGCACCGTGGCGCTGACGGTCTTCGTGAACCCGCTCGTGACCTGGATCTGGGTCGGAGGGGCGCTCCTGGTGGCCGGCGTGCTCCTCGGCAACCTGGTCCGGGCGGAGCCGGAGCTCGAACGCGCTCCCACCCCGCTGGGCGTCGCGGCGGCCGTCCGGTGACCTGGGTCCTGGCGTCGCTGCTGCTTGCGCTGGCCGCGCCATACGTGCTGTGGCCCCTCTGGCGCCGGTGACCGCCGTCCGGGCGTCGGCCCTTGTCCAGCGCTTCGGCACGCAGGTCGCGGTGGGACCGCTGGACCTGGACCTGCCTGCCGGCGCCCGGCTGGCGGTGCTGGGCGGCAACGGCGCGGGCAAGACCACGCTGCTCCGCATGCTCGCCACCGTGGCCCGCCCCGCCTCTGGGCGCCTCGAGGTCCTCGGGCTGGACGCCGTCCGCCAGCGCGACCGCCTTCGCGCCCGCGTGGGCTACCTCGGCCACCAGGTCGGCCTGTACCCGGCTCTGACCGCGCTCGAGAACCTCGAGTTCTTCGCCGCGCTCCACGGGCTGGAGCCCCGGCACGCGCGGGACGCGCTGGCGCTGGTCCGCCTGGCGCCGCTGGCTCGTACACGGGCCGAGCGGCTGTCCCGCGGCCAGCAGCAGCGGCTGGCGCTCGCCCGCGCGGTCCTGCACCGGCCCGAGCTGCTCGTGCTGGACGAACCGGATGCCAGCCTCGACGCCGAGGGCCGTGGGCTGCTCGGGGGCCTCCTCGAGGGGCGGACCGCGGTTCTCGCCACGCACGACACGGCACTGGCCCGCGACCTCTGCGACCGGGCCGTGCTGCTCCGGGCGGGCCGCGTGGCCGGCGACCCGTGGGCGCTGCGCGTCGTGGGCGGCTGAGCGTGCGCTTCCTGAGCATCGCGCTGGCGGTGGCGCGGAAGGACGTGCGGTGCGAGCTGCGGGGCCGCGAGCTGCTGCCCGCGCTGGCGCAGTTCATCGTCCTGGCGCTGGTCATCGCCAATTTCGCGTTCGACGTCGACCTCGTCCAGGGTCCCCGTCTGTCGCCCGGCATCCTGTGGCTGGTGCTGGTGTTCGCGGGCCTGGTCGCGTTCGGACGGGCGTTCGCCGCCGAGAAGGACAGCGGTTCCCTGGAGGCCATGCTCCTGACGCCGGCCGGCGCCACCGCCGTCTTCGCCGGCAAGGCCGCTGCCGCGGCCGCGATGCTGGTCGCCTGCGAGGCGGTGCTGCTCCCCGCGATGGCGATCTTCCTCGGCAGTCCCATCTCGCCGCTGGTCGTGGGGACCGTGCTGCTCGCGACGATCGGGATGGCCGCGCTGGGCAGCCTGTTCGCCGCCCTGGCCGCCCAGACCCGGGCCCGTGAGCTGCTGCTCCCCGTGCTCGCCCTGCCCATCTGGGTGCCCTTCGTGGTCGTCGGCGGTCGCGCCGTGCAGCTCGCGATGGCCGGGCAGTCGCCGTCGACGCTGCCGCTGGCCGGCCAACCCCTCCTCGTGCTGGCCGATTTCGACATACTTTTCCTCGTCGTGGCCTGCCTGGCCGCGCGCTTCGTGCTCGATGACTGAGAACCGCAGCCTCTACGCACTGACCGCGGGCGCGACGGCCGCCATGCTCGTGGCGGCCTGGTCGATCTTCGTGTACGCGCCACAGGACGCCCTCGAGGGGCCGGTGCAGCGCATCTTCTACCTGCACGTCGGGTCCGCGCTCGCCGCGTTCGGCTGTTTCGCGCTCGTCCTGGCGGGCGGCATCGCGTACCTCTGGCGGGACAGCCTGCGCGGCGATCGGCTGGCAAGGGCGTCGGCACTCGTCGGCCTCGTGTTCACGACCAACACCTTCGTGATGGGGATGATCTGGGCCAAGCCGATCTGGAACTGGGATCCGAGCCAGACGTGGGACGCCCGGCTGACCTCGACGGCGGCGCTCTGGGTGATCTACGCCGGGTACCTGCTCGTGCGCCGCTTCGCCACGCCGGGCCGGGCGGCGATGCGGCTGGCCGCGGTGGTCGGCATCGTCGGCTTCGTGGACGTGCCCATCGTGTACTTCAGCGTCGAGTGGTGGCGCACGCTGCATCCCGGCCCGGTCCTGGTCACGGCCGGCGGCCCGCAGCTGCCGCCGGAGATGCTGCTCGCCGTGATGGTGACGACCCTGGCGGTCGGCTTCCTGGCCGCGGTGATGGTGGCGATCCGGTACCGCATCGAGGCGCGCCGCGACGAGCTGGAAGAGCGCGCCGTGGCAGCCCAGCTCGAACCGTCACGGACGAGCGCTTCGTGAGCTACCTGCTCGTCGCCTACATGTTCGCGGCGCTCCTGCTGGGCGGCTTCCTGGCCTACTCCTTGATCCAGCTCCGGCAGCGCTGATCCGACCCGTGAGCGCGCGGGACCGGGTCCTCGTGGTCGGGGCCGGCGTGGCCGCGCACGGCGCGGTCGTTGGCCTGCGCCGGGCGGGCTTCGCCGGCGAGATCGCGGTCGTCGGGCGCGAGCCCCATCCGCCGTACGAGCGGCCGTACCTGTCCAAGCGCTACCTGCTGCACGAGGTGCCGCGCCCGCAGCTGTTCCTCCCGCCCCTCGACGCGGCGCTCCGGCTCGGTGAGGAGGTCGTCGAGCTGGAGCCCGACCGGCACACCGTGCGCCTGGCCGGCGGCGAGCGCCTGGAGTACGGCGCGCTGCTGATCGCGACCGGCGCCCGCCCGCGGCTGCTGCGCGGCCACGAGGACGCCGTGTATCTGCGCGAGCTCGAGCACGCCGACCGGCTCCGGGCCCTCCTCGACGAGGGCCGGCCGGTGGAGGTGGTCGGCGCCGGCTTCATCGGCTGCGAGGTCGCGGCGGTGGCCAGGCTGCGCGGCCTGGCGGTGACCGTCTTCGAGGCGCTGGACCGTCCCCTCCGCCGCGTGCTCGGGCCTGAGCTCGGCGCCTGGCTGGGCGACGTGCACCGCGACCGCGGCGTCGACCTGCGAACGGGCGTGCGCGACCTGCCGCCCCTGGGTCCGGCGACGCTGGTCGCGGTGGGCACGGAGCCGAACGTGGAGCTGGCTGCAGCCGCCGGGATCCGCTGCGAACGCGGCATCGTGGTGGACGAGCTGGGCAGGACCGACGCACCGGACGTCTACGCGGCCGGCGACTGCGCGCGCTTCTGGAGCCCGCTCTTCGAGTCCCATGTTCGCGTCGAGCACTACCAGACTGCGCACCGCCACGGGACCGCCACCGGTCGCGCGATGACCGGGGAGGGGGCGCCCTTCGCGGAGGCGCCGTGGTTCTGGTCGGACCAGTACGAGCTGAACCTGCAGTACGTCGGGGCCGGGCTGCCGTGGGACCGCTCGGTCGTGCGCGGCCGGCTCGGCCAGCCACCGTTCACGACGTTCTTCCTGCGCGAGGGCCGGCTCGTGGGCGCGCTGGGCGTCGACGACGGTCGGACGATCGGACAGGTGCGCCGCCTGATGGAGGCGCGTGTCGACGTGGCCGCCGATCAGCTGGCGGACCCGCGGGTGGATCTCAAGCGCCTGTCTCGGCCAGCGCCCTTCTGATCGGCGGCAGGATGCCGTCCAGCAGGCGCGCGGTCAGACCCCAGATCACTCCGCCCTCGACCGGCAGGCTCCGGCCCAGGCGCGACCACCGGCCGTCCTGCCAGGCCGACTCGTCGAGCAGTCGCGCCAGCGGCACCTCGAGCACCGCGTCCAGCTCGCCGGTGTCCGGGCGGAAGCGCACGTCCTCCCGCGACAGCCAGGCCACGAACGGCACGACCGAGTAGTTGGTCACCGCGGCGTAGAGCGGCCGGCCGGCGCCGAGCGGCGTGAGGTCGGCCGCGCGCACGCCGATCTCCTCCTCCGCCTCCCGCGCCGCCGCCTCCCATGCCGATTCGTCGGCGATGACCTGCCCTCCCGGAAGGCCGATCTGGCCAGGATGACTGCGAAGATCTGCTCTACGCGCCACGAATGGCATGTACAATGCCCCTTCCCGTCGGTAGAGGACCGCCACGACCGCAGCCCGCCGTGCGCCGCTGCGGAACGTTCCCCAGTCCTCGACCGATTGAAGTAGCGAGGGGAGACGGCTCGAGAAGGGATTGGAGGGCAGGCCGTCTGGTTTGCGCATCGCTTTCGGTGTGGAAAAAGGTAGGTGTAGATGATCGACGAGACGAACTTAGCGATCGAGGAATTGGAAGAGGAGATCCGCCGCGAGAACGACCGCAGGTACGCGTTCTACCGGATGCTCAACGCAACCGACCGGGTCCTCTGGCGGCTCGAGGAGTTGAACCGGGACGGAATCAAGCAGATTCCGAATGACATGCGCGGCCGGATGAAGGGTTCGCTGACGGAGCTCCCGACGTCCTGCCTGGAGGTCTTCCGGGACAGCGACCACGTGCAGGAAGTGCTCGACTCCGTATTCGAGATGCAGGAGCGCCTGTTCCGCTGGCGTGACCCGCAGCGGATGCCCGACGACGAGGAGGAACTCGAGAGGGTCGCCGTCTAGCTCACGGCGATGGTGCGGTAAGCCGCGTCGAGGCGCTGGCGGCGCCTGCCGCGGCCCGAACGTGCGCATGCGTTGGGTGGGGATCACGCGCGTATTCGAGAAGTTACCGCCGCCGGCCGCCCTGGTCGAGCCCGACGTGGTGAGACGGGAGCGCTCGGCGGCGGTTGGTGGGACTGGAACGGCCCCTCACTGACAGCCCGCTCGCCGACTGACTGCTCTGTGTGCAGTGTACCGGACGACAGACTGCTCGTGTTGTCGGCCACAACGACGCTCATTATTTCGCGCTTGCATGGCTGATCTTTTGCCGAAGCGCCCATGATTACCTGGGACATGAGCACCACCACCGCGCACGCCCTGACGGAGGGACGAGGGCCGACAGAGGTCGTCTCGCGCTACCTCGAGGCGATCTACTACATGGACGCCGAGGCGGAGCCGGTGCGCAGCGCCCGGCTGGCCGACTGGCTCGGCGTGAGCCGGCCGACGGTGACGGTCGCTTTGCGCCGCATGACCCGTGACGGCATGGTGCGCTTGAACGGCCGCAAGGAGATCGAGCTGACGGATCGGGGCCGGGACGCGGCCGCCGCCATCGTGCGCCGGCACCGGATCATGGAGCGGTGGCTGACGGACGCGCTGGGCCTGGACTGGGTGACCGCCGACGAGGAGGCGGCGCGACTGGAGCACGCCGTGTCCGATGTGGTCGAGCACCGGCTCTGGGAGGCCCTGGGCAGGCCGACCTCCTGCCCGCACGGCAACCCGATTCCCGGCTACGCGGACGTGCGGGAGCACGAGGTGCGGCTCTCGACCCTGTCGGAGGGGGCGGCGGCGACCATCAGCCGCATCTCGGAGGTCGCCGAGCGCGAGGCGCCGTCCCTGCTGCGGTACCTGATGGACCGGCGGCTGGTCCCGGGCACGCGACTGGACGTGCTGGAGGTCGACCAGGTGGGCCGGACGCTGCGCGTGCGGGCCGCCGACCGCGACGTCACGCTCAGCCACGAGACCGCCGCCAAGGTCTGGGTGGAGCCGGCGCCCGCATGACGGCACTGCGGATCGCGGTCGAGCTGCCGTCGGACGGGGTCACACCCGGCGAGTTCCTGGCCGACGTGCAGGCGTACGAGGCGGCGGGCGCGCACGCCGTGTGGCTGACCGCGGCATCGCTCGAGCCGCTGACGCTGATGGCGGCCGCGGCCGCGGTCACCGCACGTGTCAGGCTGGTCGCGTCCCCGCCGGCGCCGGGAAGGTGGCCGCCGGACCTGCTGGCGTCCGTCACGGAGACGCTGCGCCACCTCAGCCGGGACCGCGTGACCACCGGCGTCGACGGTGTGGTCTGCGATGTCGACGACGCGGCGGAAGCGGTCGCGCGCGTGCGGTCGGCGCAGCCGGCGCCGGACTTCGAGCTCTGGGTGCGGGTGCCCGCGCCGGCCGGAAGGGCCGCCTGGCGTGAGTCGCTTGCCACGTGCGCGAACCTGGAGACGACCGGGGTCGTCGTGCCCCACGCGCCGAACCTGCTCGACATCCTGCGCAATCCGGAGGAGGACGACCGCTCGGACCTGGCGATCGCCACCGGCTGAGCGGGCCGGCCTCGGAGGGGTCCGCCAGCACCGCATCGCCTACGGGCCCGAGCGAGATTCACTTGTGAAAGTGCGACGTCCGGACGGAGTGAGGCCATTCTGGTGCGAACGGGCGTTCGGACACAACCCTTTACACCGACCCGGTAGGATCGGCCGGTGAACGCCCTCGAGGTCATCGGCCGGAAGCGAGACGGCGGCGAGCACCCGCCGGAGGAGATCCGCTTCCTGCTCGACGGATACCTGGGCGGCACGCTGCCCGACTACCAGCTCTCCGCCTGGCTGATGGCGGTCTGCACGCGCGGCATGACCAGGGCCGAGACGCTGGAGATGACGCGGGCCATGGTCGCCTCCGGGGAGGAGCTCGACCTCTCGGACATCCCCGGCGTCAAGGTCGACAAGCACTCCACCGGCGGGGTCGGCGACAAGGTCACCCTGATCGCGGGACCGCTGGCAGCGGCCTGCGGGGTGACGGTGCCCAAGCTCAGCGGCCGGGCGCTGGCGCACACCGGCGGCACGCTGGACAAGCTGGAGTCCGTGCCCGGCGTGACGGTGGA
>Ga0126369_10003973_pt1 | contig 10784 bp, 12 predicted proteins | sample PanSoiMetaPlot_1_FD_109646 | JGI IMG/M metagenome (GOLD analysis project Ga0126369, IMG submission 109646) | Tropical forest soil microbial communities from Panama - MetaG Plot_1 | ecosystem: Environmental > Terrestrial > Soil > Tropical forest > Bulk soil | place: Panama | collected 2016-02-17
CGCTGGGCAAAGGCGTCGTGGAAGGCAAGCTGCCGGAGCAACCCGCCACGCGCTATGTCTCACGCGGGCTCACCCGCTCGCGCACCGATAAACTGGTGGTGATGCCGGGCGGCGAGCGCGGGACGGAACGCGGGGGTACTTCTTCTCACTCCCCCGCCCTTGGGGCGGAGGGTCGTGGTGGGAGCGGCCCAGAACGCGCCGTTTCTTCACCCTCCCCTGCAGGGGGAGGGTCGGCGAGCGAAGCGAGCCGGGGTGGGGTGAGTGGGGCGACAACCTCGGCAAAGATCACCTCGCTCGCCGGCGCCCGCGCCCACGGCCACGTCGAAGGCACCGCCGCGCTCAAGCCCGAGCGCGCTCCCTCCCCGGCCGAAGCGCTGGAAAACCTGCCCTGGTCGCCCGCAAAGGCCGAAGCCCGCGCCGAGGCGAGAGCCCTCGCCGCCGAAAAGCGCGCCGAGGCCAAGGCGCAGGGCTACGAGGGCGAGGCGTGCGGCGAGTGCGGGAATTTCACGCTGATCCGCAACGGCACGTGCCTCAAGTGCAATACGTGCGGGGGGACGACGGGGTGTAGCTGAGATAATCGGGAGCCAAGATCATGCCTCTTGACGAAGCGGAAGATTTTGAGTCAGGCATAGTCTACAATAAGTCATTGTATTTAAATGCGAATATCCGTATCAGAGTGCGTATGTGTAGGAGAATGTGTAAATTTAGCATGATTCGGCGTGCCTCCCGAAGCCCGTTGGCGCGCCGGTGGTGCGTTGATCGCTCCTGTGGTGGTCGAAGCAAGAATGTTGCCAATCACCCGACTAAAGCGTTTCTCTTATCGACGGGCGGCTTGGAACGTCCATCGAAGCTTCGTGTTGCTAGTCCCTCAGCTGAGGTTTCGTCTTTCGCAACAAGCGTCTATGGAGTTCGTTCATAATGGCTTCGGCTACTTCGTCCAATTCCTCAGTATGGGCGGCTTTAAGCTTCTCGGCAAATTCGACAAAGCCGTCCAGCAACTCGGCGCTGTCGTCGAAATTCTCGGCCCACTCCCGAAGCATCCGAAGTTTTGGGTACGTGAGACCAAGAAATTCCGCATTCCAGTCTCCTGTCTTCGCAAGCATATCGACCGTGATGCTTGCGTCGGGCGACGTAAAACGCGTGCCGTCAAAGTCGACATAGAGCGCCGCATTCTTCGCTCGGTTCGATTGCTCGTGAAACGATCGCTTCAATTCATTGAAAGCGTCGGATGAAGCCTTTCAATCTTTATTGGCCCGAGCAATCTTCTCGACTTCCGAGATTTCCAGCATATAAGCGTTTGCGCTATTTTTTGCCTTGTGGTTCGCGAAAGCTTTCATGAGCTTTGTCTCGTCAACGCGCACGTTAGCTAATATCGACACTGCCCAGGCTCCAAGCAATTCGATCTTGCCGCACTCTTCCAACGAAATCTGGTGCAGAAAAAGAGCGCGAGCCACAGAGCCTTCCGAAGCCAGCAACTTGGCTTCCGCAAACAACCTCTCGGCATTGGCAAAGGCCAGCGTCGCCCCGTTTGCCACCTCAGCAAGCAGCGCACGCCGTTTTCTGTGTTTAAGCTTAGATACCATTCGAGCCTATCCGGCCTGCTCTCAGAGTTTGCAGCCGCAATGCCATCTGGACCCACGCATCCCTATCCTTAGCGTGGCCGAGGCGTTAGCTACGAACGGAAGAGAAGTAGTTCTTCTGCATTCGCTCCAATTCAGCGGCAACGCGATCGACTGACAATCCTGTGGCCCCAAAGCGTTCAAAGAGTGAGGCGATCATCGGATGCAAGTGTTCAGCGAGCTTTGTATCGATCTCACTGACCGGGATGACTGTTTCGAGCATCGCCTCATCGCTGCGAGCTGAGCTACCCTCGAACATGAGATCGCTCAAAGGATTGGCCCACGCCCGCAGTACCCTTCCACTCAACCCGGTATAGAGCGCGCGAAGCCGAACATGAACCTTCGACGGTTCAACGGCGAGCTCCGCGGCGAGCCCCCCGAGCGTGAAGGACACATTCGCCCAAACGCCAAGTCGGAAGTGTGGTGTCGAAAATCGTGTGCGGCGTAAATGTCTCCTGAATATCCTCTTGATAACCACGGATCAGGAAGGCACGCCCAGTTGGGGCAATTCGCCAGAAATCGCAGTGAGCCGGGTCACCGAGGGGCCGGTTGACGCCTGCCTCGGCAGGCTTCAACCAACACTCAATCACGCCGTCAACTTCTCGCGGCTCCAATTCCGCCCTTCCAGGAAACAAAAACAAGGGCCAGCCCGTATGGGGAACCACAGCTTGGCGCAGCAAGGCAGGCAATCGGTGAAGTTCGATGTCCTTGAGTTCACCTTCCAACGCATAGTCAAATCGGTACCACCCGTGCGGAAAACGACCGGGAGAATCCTCCGGTAGCTTTTCTGTCAGTTCGCGCCAGCGAACGAAAGCCTCCTGCACAAAGGCTTCCTGCGCCCCTCCCTCGGCTGGTTCCTCGACTAGTCCCACCACACGAAGAATGTCGAAGACCTTGGCGAGGGTAAGCGTTTTCTCGCCGCGGTCGAAGGCTACAATCGTTGGGATGCTGACGCTGGCTAGTGCGGCGTGTTCTCGCTGCGTGAGCCTCTCCGCCTTGCGGCGGCGAGCAGCCTCCGTCACGAGCGCAGTCCAGTTGAGTGGGGTTATTCCCCGAGGATTCTTAGGCATGCTCGGCTCACAATCTCCGAATAGCGATGAACGAATCCGTCGGGCGGTTCGGCCTCCGGTGGTGTCAAAAGGCGGGCAGCGCGGCGCACACGGCTGTGCAAGTCCGTGAAGGTCTGACTGACGGTGCGAGACGAGAGGCCGATGCTTGATCCGAATTTCTCCAGAAGGTCGCGCGTCACCTGATCGAGATGCGGTTTCTTTCCGTCAATGGAAAGCGCAATGTTTTGGTCGAAACCATCGTAGAGTGCGGTGTTAACAATGTCATAGGCGGGAGAAAGGCGCAGGCCCTCATCGTACTCTAGCAAGGAAAAGTTCTTAAGATGCGCATCACAATTGCCGACGAGCACGAAAACAATAAGCCGACGGAAGAAACGGGCAAGATCAATCTCAGGGCGCGCAGAATGCTGCTTGATAACCTTGGCCACGTCCTCGTACGAGGCATCGTACTTTCCACCGAAGTCGCGACCCCTCGGTTTGTTGAGAATTTGTGCGAAGTCCTCCAGCCGAAGCTTGCTGCCATCGGGCTTGCGATCAAAGCGCGTCGCGATGAGAGCGGGCTCATTCAGGACTAAATCAACGACGAACTCATTGACCTCTTCCTTCCCAAGCAGTTCGGCACTCCAGCGGAGGCTTAGCTGTTCATTGCGGACCAACGAGCCGAGGCGGTCGCTTTCGGAATTGAATTTCGCGATATAGGCCGCAAGCCCTTTTGGCCCAGCGGGTGTAAAGTTCTTGCCGTCCTTGACGACAAGAAGCTTTCTTTGAATGCCGGAAATGGTTCGGCCAGGGCTCGCGGTCAGTTCGGTAATGGGAGCGGTGTCTTGCGTTTCAGCTCCAGACAGAGGGCGGAGCCCGACCGCACCGATGCAATCCGCCCCGTAGCGAAGGAGCAAGCCGAAATCATCTTCCTCAGCGATATGCCCAACGCGGGCCTGCTTTTCTCGAAGCCAACCTTCCGGACCAAGATGCTGAAAGAACGGGTGCACGCCCTGCCCCCATTCATGTTCGCGTTTCAGAATGGAGAGAGAGCATGCGATTTGCGTTTGCCACTTGGGAGCGTAGACAAAACGGCTCCCTCCACTGGCAGTCTCTTCAAGAGTGCCAGCGGGCTGGTCTTTGAAAAGGACTTCGGCCTTCCTTAAATCCATGCTCAGCCTCAATTTTCTAGCGTGCTAGAGTAGGCCTCATATCGTGCCACTTAGTCATATATGGCTTATTTTTTGTATCCTTCAAGAGGTATAGAAAGCTATAGCTTACCATGGATTTAGTTCCTAATCATTAGTAAGCTATAGGTTACATTTTGCTCGAAATCCTGTGGTCTTTGGGCCACAGGCAATGATAGTTGAGCAAAGACACTACCTGTTGCGGTGAAAAATTTTCTTGTCCTCTAAGCACTTGATTTTTGTTCGCTTTTCGTTCTTTGTGGGCGCACCCCATGAATCGGGGCCAAGTTCAGCTACTGGTAAAGCAGGCAAAACGCATGACCGCAGAACATGGAGCGTCTGACCCAGTGCAAGATCAGAGTGCGCCGAAGCCCCCACCATGGGCGCGTGCGTCTATTGCCGATCTCACCGATCTCGATTTCGAAGGCCCGGTGGTGAGGTCACAAAGCGCTGACAGCACGGAACTAGGTGACCTTTTCCGATCGGCTGCTGGAGACGTAGGCGCTGATGGCGATCCGCCAGATACGCCCTCAGCCCGCGTGTTCAACATGCTAGCAGCCGTCACCGGGATGCTGTTCAAGCCACAGGAACCGAATGAGCCATTCGGAGCAATGGCTATTTTCGCAGATGGGCGCCGCTCGGCACTTCCAGCTGATTTTCGCGGACCTTTAGTCGACGTGTTGGCAGACATGGCGGTGCGTTCCAAGCATCCGGTGCTACGTGCCCGACTTGCCGACACATGCTGGTTTCTCGATCGCAAAAGAGGACAGCTGGCCGCAACAGCGGCTACGGCCTATGTCGAAATTGTAAAGGAGGTCGATGCCGGGAAGCTCAAATTCCGGTTCGATAAAGACAGTGGAGCTTTGAGGTTCGAGGCGCGCGACTTGCTTCGACGGGCCTTGCTGATCGGTCGCGCTATCGGACCGGAAAAAGCAGGGCCATCGGCGGCGCGCAAGATTGTCGCGGATTTTCGAAAGCGCTCAGTCGAAAAGCTATTGCCGAATCCCGCGTTGTGGTTCGGTCATCTGGATTTGGATTTCGGCATTACCGAACCGTCGGAAGTCGGCAAAGACGTTGAGGCATTGATCCGGCGTCTACCGGCCAGCACGGACTTGCACACAACGGTTGACCTCTGGCGGCTGGGGTCGCGTGCCTATCATCTGGCCAAAAGAAACGACGACCGATATCGCTGCCAATCCGCCGCTGCAGAGCAGCTCGTGTCCATGGCTGAACAACCTTCAGCTATGTTGGCCTCGCATTTTTTGGCCGAAGCCATTGCCGAGCTTCACGGCGTTCCTGGCAAAAAAGAGCGGCGGAAGGAATTGCGGCATCGGCTAATCGATGTTCAAGCCGGAATTTCCGATGAGATGTCGGCCTTCTTACATCCGATCAATCTCGAAGAAATCGTAAAGCACGTCGAACAGCAAATACGCTGTCCAAGATTGCGGGACAAGCTTTTTGTCTTTGCGGCGCTCGCCAGCTCTCCCGATCCCGCGCAACTGGCCGAGCAAGCGGCAAAATCCATTAAGGAGCATCCGCTGTCCGCGCTCTTAAGTGCGTCTCACCACGATCGGGAAGGAAAGGTTGTCCATCGCAGTGAGGGCGTTGGCCCTGGAGACGGCGCAGATAGTTCTGCCATGCAGCGGCAGATCGCGCAGGACGAAAGCATCCGAAGCCATATTACAGCGTCCGGAGAAATCGAAGTCGCACGACAGGCGATTGTACGCGATCATTACCTTTCCGAGGAAATATTCGCTCGGCTTCTTGTACGCAGCCCCTTTGTGCCACAAGAGCTCGTCATGACGTATAGCCGCGGATTTACGCGGTTCTTTCAGGGTGACTTCGTCAGCGGCCTCTACATTCTCACACCGTTACTTGAAAATTCTCTGCGGCATGTATTGAGGGGCTACGGACATGACGTAACCAAGTTCGACGATGCCAAGCTGACCCAAGAGGATCGCACGATTTCATCCCTATTCGAGCAGATGCGTTCGGAATTGGTTTCGGTGTTCCAGGACGCTATCGTCACGGATATCGAGAACGTTTTTCTTAGAAAACCAGGTCCCTACCTACGGCACAGCGTCGCGCATGGCTTATTGCATGATGGCGATCCCTACAGCGACGATGCGATCTACGCCTGCTGGCTGATCTTTCGCCTTTGCATGTTGCCGCTGTTCCCCTATCGAACACAGCTCGCGCTGCCGTTCGACGATGCCGCGGAGGATCAGGAGACACCGAATGCTGTGGAGTTCATTTGAAGCGTCCGATCGCCGGCGCGGTGGCGGCCCACAATTATGTCGAGTCGGCGCTGACCGACGATCTCGATATCCTGATTGCACTTGAAGCCAGCCAAGCCCGGCCGCAGTCGTCGCTTGTGATGCTTGGTCCACTGCTGACCTACCTGAAGAGCAAAGGCTATTCCGAGTTTCAAAGAGAGGCCATTCTGATCGAAGGTTGGGCAGTTCAATTCATCCCGGTGGCAAGCGACCTCGATGCAGAGGCCCTGACAAAGGCCGAGCCAGTCGATCTTGAAATCAACCCTGCGGAAGGCAGCATCAAAACCCGCGTGCTGCGCCCCGAATACATCGTGGCGACCGCATTGCGTGTGAACAGGGCGAAGGACCGTAACCGCATCATTCAATTTCTTGACGACGAGGCCGTTGATATCGACGTCCTTTGCGATGTGCTGGATCGCCATGGTCTCGGCGATGCTTGGCGCGCCTTTTGCCGCAGAACTGGTATCGCGAACCCCTGCGAGGTAAAGTCAACCTCATGAAGCAGCCTGAAACCGTCTACCCAGACATCTCCGATATCCTCAAGGCCAAGGCCGAGCGGCGTCGTGACATCGCCCGCCGATCGTTCGGCGAGAAGATCGCCATGATGGAGGCGCTGCGCGAGCGTGTTGCGCCGTTCAAGCGGTTGCGGGAACAGAGACGCGCGGCGAAACGTGCGTCTGCTTCGGACAACGCTCCCTGAGGCTCCTCTCCGCTGCCGATTTCGTGGCCATTATTCGCGCGTTGACCGGACGCCGATAAGAAGTGGACAGATCCCGCAAGTCCAATCGCAAGGAACTTTTGAAAAAGCTGCGCGTACTCCAAGGAAAGTTACCTGCGGGTTTCAAGTTCAATCGGGACGATGGGAATGCCTGTTAGGGAACGCCTTGGATGAACGACAAAATCACCAACCGACCCCGATTACGCAAACCACCGAACGGTGACAGCGAAGAGACGCTGTCGCCCCGCGCCATCCTGGTTATCCTGGCGGCCATCGCGCTGGCGTGCGTGGGCGGCTATTTCTTGCTGATGAAACTCATTGACGTATCGCGGCAAGAGGACTGCTTGCTGGCGGGCCGCAGGAATTGCGCCCCAATCGAGGTGCCGTCGAACCGTTGAAGCGGGATTTCGATCGCTTCGATCCCATACCGGTGTTGTCGCCAGGCTTGTCACGGCAACCCGAACTTTAGGGCACAGAGCAAGAATCATCGGGGTGGCCGGGACAAGCCCAGCCACGACCTGGAGAGATGGGAGGTGCTTCAGTATTACCGGAATTTTGCATTACCGGAATTTTGCCAACCCCCGCCGCCGCTGTTTCAGCGCCTCAACCCAAGCAATGCGCAGGCGATGACGAGCACCGTCAGGGCCGAGAGCGCCAGCGACCAGTGCACGCCGACCAAGCTGCCGATCAAGCCGACCGTAACGCCCGAGAAGGCCCGCAATCCGAGGCTCGCCATGCTGAACAGCCCGATGACGCGGCCGCGGATTTCGGTCGGCGCATTGAGCTGCACCAGCGTCTGCGCCATGGCGTTGAATGCGAGCTCGAAAAATCCGGCGGTGAACAACAGCGCCAGGGCGAGCGGGTAGACGGTTGAGAGCGAGAAGCCCATCAGAGCCCCGCACCACAGCACCGCGAGAATGATGGCGGTGCGCGGTTTCGCGGCAAGAAGCGTGCGGCTTTCGAGCAGCACGCCCGCCAGCAGTGCGCCGGCGGCATCCGCCGCCAGCAGCAAGCTGTAGGCGACTCCGGGGTCGCCGTGGCCGAGGTCAAGGGCAAATTCGGGCATTTGCGCGTTATAGGCGTTGCCGACGAAAAATGAGGCGCAGCCGCCGAGCAAGGTCATGGAGACAATGACGTGATGTCCCGCCATATCGCGCATCGTCTGCACGATATCGGCGAGACCGCGTACCGCGCGTCGGGGCGGCGCAGCTCCCTTTCGAAACCGCGGCCCATAAGGCGCATTGATCAGCCATATTACGAGCGGCAGGTAGAACACCGTATTGAGCAGGATGCCGAGCGAGGGGCCCAGCGCCAGCATGATCGCACCGCCCACGGCCGGACCAACCAGCACGCCGAGATAGCGCGCAGTGGCGTTGAGGCGCACCGCGCTCGACAGATCGGCGCGGCCGACAATGTCGTACAGCAGCAATTGGTTCGGTGACTGCCACAGCACGCCGGCGCAGCCGTGGATCACCAGCAGCACCATGGCGTGCCACATCTGCAGCGTGTCGGTGATGAAGAAATAGCCCCAGCCCAGCGAAGCGATGATGAACAGCGTCATGCCGCACTGGATGATGCGGCGTGGGTCCAATTGATCGGCCAGTGCACCGGCAGCGACCGAGAACAGCAGGAACGGCAGCCAGTGTGAAACCACCGCAAAGCCCCCCAGCGCAGGGGATTGGAACTTCTGGAACACCACCCAGTAGCTGATGACGTGCTCGATGTTGTCGGCCATCATAGCCAGCATGGAGGTGATGAACAGCGCGCGGAAGCCCCTATGGCGCAGCGCCGCGAAGGATTGCTTCGCAGGCGCAGTCGCGGCTGCGGTGTGAGGGGTGTTCACCTGCAGGTTCACCTGCGTGCGCGCTTGCCGCCTGCGACCCGCACCAGCCGGAACACCGCCACGATCTCCTCGCGGTTACACGGCTTTGCCCCCAGCGCGAGCGCGCGGGCGCGCTCGAACCCTGTTAGGTCGTAATGCGGCGCGCTGGTCCGCGGCGGCCCCTGGTAGGAGGTGCGGCGAACGCCGAGCCGCGCCGCGAAGCCGTGCAGCTCATCAATATCGTCCGCCAGCAGGTGGCACCATTTGAGCCCCTGCCAGTGCCAGATCGGTGCGTCGACATAGACCATATGAAGTTCTCGCAAAGTTGCATCGATAAGGGCAGCTACCTGTGCCCAGACAACGGCCGAAACCGGTCGAAGATATCCAAGACCGCGCCCGCCAGGAACAGGCGATTGCGCCTCGTACGATCGGCAATGACGAGAATTCCGGCATCGATAAGCCGCGCCGCCGCGGTGTTGACGCTCGCGAAGGTGCCGCCGATGGCATGGCAGGCATCCGCGATGGTGAAGGCCGGGCGTGTCAGCGCAAAAGGCGCGAGCTTGTGGACCATGCTGTCCGACCGGAAGGCGGAAACGGCGCCACGCCATTGTGCCTCGATGGCTGCAAGGCGCGCGAGTCGATCGAGGTTTGCCGTAGCGGATCGCCCAAGAAAGGAGAGCATGAGGCGCGTCCACGCGGTCATATCGGCGGAAATCCGCGCCGCCTTGAGTGCCTCGACGTAAAGCTCCTTGTCCTCGTGGACAGCTTCGCCGAAAAACGCGCAGGCAGCCCGCATCGCACCTTTGCGCTTCAGCATCACGGGGACGAGGAGACGACCGATCCGGCCGTTGCCGTCGGCCACCGGATGGATGTGCTCGAACATCCAGTGAGAGAGCACTTGGCGCACCATCTCAGGCGTACGTGGATCGCTTGCAAGCGTAAAGTCCCGCCATTCAGCTAGCGTCTGCGGCACAGATGCCGGCTGCGTATAGTAGAAGAAGCCGCCCGATGCCTCAGGATCGGCCGTACCATTGGTGCGTTCCTTCAGCTTTCCGGCCGAGGTCGCCAATATGCGGTCGCGCGACCGCTCGAACAGTCGCCGGTGGATCGCCATGGTCATATCGATCGGATCGCCCGCGCTGGCCGCCTCGGTTTCAAACGCTTCCGCGCAAGCCGCCACGGTGGCTGCATCGTCGGGATCGGCGGCAGCGTGCCGCGAACTCTCGTACTCCAGAAGGTCGGTGAAAGTGGTGGTTGAGCCTTCCGCGCCGGACGAATGCACCGCGTCAAGACGTGCAAACAATCGGCCTATGATCCCCACAGACTGCCAGCCTACAAGCGCGCGCTCGAATTCCCGCACTGCGGCAGCGGCCGGCTCAAGCGCATCGAGGATGTCTTCCAGGGGCGGAACGCGCGGCGCACGCGGTCGAAAGCATAGCCGGCCAGAAGGATCGATTTCGTAAATGCCAGAGTCCAAAATGCCAAGCCATCTTATTACGGACTACACACACAGTCTATAATAACAGGCCAATATGTTAAAGGCTAATAGGGTCAGATCAACGGTATCCCGATTGCAAAAGTCGCAGTCGCGAAAAGCGCCGCAATCACGCGCCGCCCTCGCGGGAGTCGCGCGTGAACAATGCCACCCGGCCCGGACACGAAAGCGCGGCGCCGTCCGTCACCCCCCGCGCGGCAGGCGGCGGGCTTCGAGGCGCCCGACCGCGACCAGGATGCCGAAGATGATGGCCTCCGGGCGCGGCGGGCAGCCGGGGATGTAGACGTCGACAGGCAGGACCCTGTCGACGCCGCCAGCGCTGGCGTATCCCTCCCCAACTATTCCCCCGGACGCAGCGCAGGCTCCCACGGCGATCACAATGCGGGGGTCGGGGATGGCCTCAAACGTGCGGAGTACGGCGGTCTCCAGGTTGCGAGTTACCGGACCCGTGACCACAACCCCGTCCGCATGGCGCGGGGAGGCGACGAAGTCGATGCCGAGGCGACGAACGTCGTACACCGGGTTCAGGAGGGCGGCGAGCTCCCAGTCGCAGGCGTTGCAGGAGCCAGCGTCGAGGTGGCGGAGGTGCAGCGATCGGCCAAGCACCCGGCGAATCTCGGA
>Ga0126369_10003974_pt1 | contig 10783 bp, 9 predicted proteins | sample PanSoiMetaPlot_1_FD_109646 | JGI IMG/M metagenome (GOLD analysis project Ga0126369, IMG submission 109646) | Tropical forest soil microbial communities from Panama - MetaG Plot_1 | ecosystem: Environmental > Terrestrial > Soil > Tropical forest > Bulk soil | place: Panama | collected 2016-02-17
AATCTGCGCCTACGACCTATCGAACTTCAGTGCCAACGTGGTGATGGACATTTTGCGGGTTCACCCCGTGGTGATTGTCGGAGGGGTGCTTCAGGAAAACCCGTTCTTTGTTCCGCCAGAGCAATTCCTCCTTGAATTGCAAGAAAGAAAATTGGCTAGGAATGGCTCAATTTAAGCACATTGATGCCAGACGAGAATCTCCGGCTGCGAGCAGCGAGCGGACATAACGATGCCGCTCAGCGATGTCCGCTTTCGGGGGTAAAGCGGACATGACGCGTACCTAATGCAAGGTCTGCTTTTGACCCAAAGCAAACATAAATGCAGTCGCTCTAATCGATTTACCAATGGTGCTGGTGTTAAGGGGAAGGCGATCTATGCGGACGCGGGGAGGTTTGCCGAGTAGGTGATCTTACCCGAACGGAAGTACTCCTGGGCTGCTGCGATCAGCGCGCGTACATTGGGCGAACCGCGTCGGCTCGCCTGGAACAGTAAACTGACGGGCACTCCCGGCGGATCGAACTCCGGCAAGACATAGCGCAGCCGGCCGGCGCGGACGTGAGCGTCCACCTGATAGCTGAGAGCGCGCGCGATCCCCAGACCGTCAAGAGCGGCATCGATCGCAGCTTCAACGCTGTTGGTCAGAAGCCGCGGCTCGCAGCGGATCGACGGGCGACCCGACTGTGTGAATCGCCATTCGCTATTGAGAGCGAAACTATCGAAAGCAATTAAATCGTGCTTGAGCAGGTCCGACACGTGGGCAGGCACGCCTCGTTCAGCAAGATAAGCGGGGCTGGCCACTAGCACGCGACGTACTTCCGCAACCCGGATTGCATGCAAGGAGCTGTCCGATAGGTCCGCGATGCGCACCGCTACATCGATCCCTTCCTCCACCAGCCGGATGACGCGATCGACCAATATCAAGTGCACGTCTAATTGCGGATGAGCGCGAAGAAGCTTGGTGACAATGGGCAGAATGTGCATACGGCCAAAGACTACGGGCGCAGTAACGATAAGTTCACCCCGAGGTTCAGCATTTTCACCGCGTAGCGAGCGCTCGGCATCATCGAGTTCATCAAGCGCGATCCGACACCGGTCGAGATAAGCGGCGCCTTCCGGCGTCAATCCGACCGCGCGGGTTGTACGCCGCAGGAGCGTGACTCCGAGCGCCTCTTCTAGGTCGGCGATGGCACGGCTTGCAGCCGTCGGCGAGATTCGCAGCCTTCGCGCCGCTTCAGCAAAGCTCCGGTGATCGGCCACGGCGACAAATGTCTTTAACGCTTCGAAACGATCCATTATCCCGCCGTCCGCAAGAATGAAGTGCGAAACTGATCAATTATCACGGGGAGGAGACGGAGTCATATCGATGGGCGCCCAGAGCGACCTTTGAAAGGAGATGCCCCCAATGTCCCGCCCATCGCAATCAATGAACGCGCCCGTCAGGCCGACGACAGCCGAGTCGATCACCATCACGCGCTATCGCACGGTCGACGTTGATGGCCTGAAACTCTTTTATCGCGAAGCCGGCGCTTCCGAGGCTCCCGCGCTGCTTCTGTTGCACGGCTTTCCGACCTCTTCTCACATGTATCGGGACCTCATTCCGGCGCTTGCGGACCGTTACCACGTCATTGCTCCGGACCTACCGGGCTTCGGCTTCACCGAAGCGCCCGAACGAAAAGGCTTCAAATATAGCTTCGAGCACTTGGCTGAGGTGATCGAGCGGTTCACGGAGGCGGTCGGCCTCGACCGCTACGCGCTTTATGTTTTCGACTACGGCGCGCCAATTGGTTTTCGCCTCGCCATTCGCCATCCGGAGCGGATCACCGCTGTGATTTCGCAGAATGGCAACGCCTACCTGCAGGGTTTGAGCGAAGGTTGGAATCCTATCCAGGCTTATTGGAAGGAACCGTCGCCAGAAAATCGCGTCGCACTGCGCGCTTTCCTCAAGCCCGAAGCGACTGAGTGGCAATACAGGCACGGCGTGCCGACACCGGAGCGGTTGTCACCGGATACCTGGACTCTCGATGCCGCGCTCCTTGCCCGATCCGGCAATGACGAAATCCAGCTCGATCTGTTCGGCGACTACCAGAGTAATGTCGCGCTTTATCCCAAATTCCAGGAGTATTTCCGTACGCAGCGGCCGCCGCTGCTGGCCGTGTGGGGCAAGAATGATCCGTTTTTCCTGCCCGCCGGCGCCGAGGCGTTCAGGCAGGACAATCCGGATGCCGAGGTCTATTTGCTCGAAGCCGGTCATTTTGCACTCGAAAGCCAAGGACCGGAGATTGCGGTCATCATCCGCGACTTCCTCGCCCGCAAACTGCCGAAACACATCCAGTGAGCGTGACCTCTCACTCCCTCGAACGGAAAAGGAGCCCTGCCATGTCCAAGACAATACTAATTACCGGCGCCAGCAGCGGCTTTGGCCGTACAACTGCTGAAACATTGGCTCACGCCGGCCACATCGTTTTCGCATCCATGCGTGATCCAAACGCGAAGAACCGCAACCATGCACGGGAGTTGCGCCAGCGGGGAATTGCCGTTGTGGAGCTCGATATCAGCAGCGATACCTCGGTCGACTATGCCGTCAAGGAAGTGCTGGCGGACGCTGGCCGTCTTGATGTGCTGATCAACAACGCAGGAATTGCATCAGCCGGAATTACGGAGGCATTCACTGCTGATCAGGCCAAGATTGTGTTCAATACCAATGTCGTGGGATTGCTTCGTACCAACCGCGCCGTACTGCCGACAATGCGCGCGCGTGGCGATGGGCTGATCATCAATATCGGCTCGATCCTCGGCCGCGTGACTTTTCCATTCTTCGGTATCTACGGCGCCAGCAAGTTTGCCGTCGAGGCACTCACCGACAGTCTTCGCTACGAGGTCGCGCAGTTTGGCGTGGACGTCGTCCTCCTTCAGACAAGCGCCTATCCGACGAATATGTACGCCGCCATGCAGCAACCAGCGGACATTGCGCGCGTGGCCGAGTACGGCAATATCGCCCAGATCCCAGGTAAGATGTTCGAGGCATTTAGAGGGATGTTCGCCTCCGCCAACGCCCCCGATCCTCATGACGTCGCGGCTGCGATTGCCAAGTTGATCGCTACGCCGAAGAGCGTTCGCCCGGCGCGGGTCGTCGTCGGCCAAGCTTTCGGGGCGGACGCCGTCAACGAAGCAGTGGCTCCGATCCAGCAACAGGTCATTGAGACCCTCCGCCTCGGCGCGTTGATCTCAAAACGTGGATCGAGGCAGACACGCTTCCGATCCACTGCCGCTTAAGGAGGACATAGCATGGAGGCAAAGCCGTCGAGCGACATTGCTTTCACGGCGAGCGTCAAGGCTATGCAGTCGCGACGAGGCTCCCGTGAGGCATATGCCAGGATGGAGGCGCGCGGCGGCTTCCAAACGAAGATTACGCCTGAACTCATCGCCGTCCTCACCGAGGTAGACACAGCGTATCTCGCTACCGCCAATGCAGCGGGACAGCCTTACCTCCAGCATCGGGGTGGTCCGAAAGGTTTCATATGCGCGCTCGACGAGACCACTTTGGGGTTCGCGGATTATGCAGGCAATCGTCAATACATAACGCTTGGGAATTTGGCTGAGAACGACCAAGCTTTTTTATTCTTAATGGATTATGCGCACCGACGACGCATCAAAATCTGGGGAAGTGCGCGGATTGTCGAAGCCGATCCAGAACTGATTTCGAGCCTTATGCCTAAAGGCTATCCAGCGCGTGCTGAGCGGGCGGTCCTGTTCGAGGTTAAGGCTTGGGACGTGAACTGCCCGCGCCATATCCCTCAGAAGCTCGACGCCGCCGAAGTCGCCGAGGTCTTGGCAAAGCTGCGGACCCGCATCCAATCCTTGGAAGCCGAAATTGACAAACTACGCGCGACGACAGGCGTGTCGGAGATTGCCAATGATCGCCTCGATCGTTTGACATTGGTGGGCTGATCGTTAATCCGGTTCCGATCGCGAACCAGCTACTTCCAACCAAATGACCCCGCTACAATGCCTCATTCGGTGTAGGGCGCGTCGATGCGGCCCTACTCACCCCGGTCCAGAACGGATAGCGTCAAATCCGTAGAGGGCCGCCGATGCAGCAAATTGCGGACTGGCTCGAAAAGCTCGGTCTTGGGCAATACGCTCAGCGCTTTGCCGAGAATGATATCTGCTTTGGTATCTTACCTCATCTGACAGACCAAGATCTGAAAGAACTTGGGGTTGCCTCGCTTGGGCATCGGCGTCAGCTATTGTCTGCGATAGCCGACCTGAGCGGCGTCCAGAAAGGCGCTGCCCAGCCAGCCTCAACGACCGAGGCAACGATTACACCGCGTGACACTGCCGAGCGCCGTCAGGTCACGGTGATGTTCTCGGACCTCGTTGGTTCGACCGCACTCTCTGCTCGCATGGACCCGGAAGACCTGCGAGAACTCATCTCGGCCTATCATAAATGCGTCGCTGACGCCGTGCGCCGTTTCGGCGGCTTTGTGGCGCAGTATCTGGGCGACGGCGTGCTGGTCTACTTTGGCTATCCCGAGGCCCACGAGGATGACGCCGAGCGGGCAGTGCGTACCGGGTTGGAATTGATCGCGGCGGTGATCGCACTCAAGACCCCGGCTTCGTTGCAAACCCGTGTTGGCATCGCCACTGGGCTGGTCGTTGTGGGCGATCTGATGACTGGATCGGGCGAAGCGCACGAACGCGGCATCGTTGGCGAGACACCAAACCTTGCAGCGCGTCTGCAGGGGATTGCCGCGCCCAACACGGTGGTCATTGCCGAAGCGACGCGCAGGCTTCTTGGCAATCTCTTCGAGCTAAAGGACCTCGGTGCCAGAGACCTTAAGGGCATCGCCGAGCCGTTGCGCGCTTGGGTGGCGCTGCGGGCGAGCACGGTCGAAAGCCGCTTCGAGGCTCTGCACGCGGCTGGTCTAACCGCGCTGGTCGGCCGGGAGGAAGAAATCGAATTGCTGCGGCGGCGCTGGTCAAAGACCAAGACCGGGGACGGCCAAGTGGTGCTGCTGTCGGGTGAGGCAGGCATCGGCAAATCGCGGCTCACAGCCGCTCTTCTGGAAAGCCTTGCTCCTGAACCGCATACACGTTTGCGCTATTTCTGCTCGCCCCAGCACACCGACAGCGCGTTTTATCCGATCATCGGTCAGATGGAACGTTCGGCGGGTTTGTTACACGACGATACACGCGAGCAGAAACTCGACAAGCTCGATGCTCTGCTCGCACAGACTTCGACCTCGATCCAAAACGCTGCACTAATTGCCGGAATGCTCTCGCTGCCGAACGATGGTCGGTATCCTGCCCTTGAACTGACACCGCAGCAGCGCCGGCAAAAAACGCTAGAGGCGCTTACCGCGCAAATGAAGACGCTGTCGCGGCAAAAGCCTGTGCTGATGATCTTCGAGGATGCGCAATGGGCCGACCCAACCAGCTTGGAAGCGTTCAGTCGAGCCGTAGACCGAATTCGGACGCTCAGGGTGCTGTTGCTAGTGACGTTCCGGCCGGAATTCGACGCGCCGTGGGTTGGACGGCCTTATGTCACCGCGCTCACCATCAATCGACTGGCAGAACACGAAGCCAGCGCCATGATCGACCGCGTCGTCGGCGACAGCCAGCTATCGGCGAGCATTCGGCAGGACATCATCGAGCGTACCGACGGCATTCCGTTGTTCGTAGAGGAGATGACCAAGGCGGTGCTGGAAGCAGGGAGCGAGACTGCCGCCGCGCGCGCGATTGCTGCTGTTCCGTCCCCGGCACTGGCGGTCCCCGCGAGCCTGTATGCCTCGCTCATGGCGCGGCTCGACCGGCTCGGCGCCCCGGTCAAGGAGCTGGCGCAGATTGCGGCGGCGATCGGCCGCGAGTTTTCCCACGTCTTGCTCGCCTCGGTAGTGCGCCAGCGCGAGACGGAGCTGAGCTCGGCGTTGGACCGTCTCATCGCGGCCGGTTTGCTGTTCAGACGGGGCATGCCCCCGCACGCGACCTATCTGTTCAAGCATGCCCTCGTACAGGACGCGGCTTATGGGACGCTGCTGCGAGAGACGCGACGGCAGCTTCACGGCCGGATCGCCAAAGCGCTTGATGATCACTTCCCTGACACGGTTGAAACGCAGCCGGAGCTAATTGCACATCACTGCGCGCAAGCGGGACTCAACAGACAAGCAATCGAATACTTGGGATTGGCCGGCCAGCGGGCGATCGAACGCTCATCCAACCCGGAAGCAATTGGGCACCTGAAACGCGCGCTTGAAATGCTGCATTCGCTGCCTGCTGATTTGGAACATGCTCAGGTCGCTCTAAAACTAGAGGTGATGCTTGCTCAAGCAATGATAGCAAGCAAGGGCTACTCGTCGCCGGAAACTATGGAAGTTTTGTTGCGGGCAAAAAAGATAATTACGGAAGCAACCGAGACCTCACAAAGGTTCACGATTCTTTACGGAACGTGGGCGTGTTACTACGTTGGTGGCGAAGTTAACAAGCAGCATGTGGCGGCCACAGAGTTTCTATCCGAAGCCGAAACTCATGATGACACAGCGGCCCTCTGCCTCGCGCATCGGGTACTTGGCACAACGTACCTTACAATGGGCGAATTCTCCGCCGCGCGGAAGCACCTCGAACGGGCTCAAGGGCTCTACGATCCCGACCACCACCTTCAGTATCGATTTCAATATGGCCAAGATATAGGTACGACAGTGATGTGTTACTTGTCGTGGGCGCTATGGCATCTAGGTTACGTAGATCAGGCGTCGCAGCTCGCTTCCAAAGCGGTGAACCGTGCTGAAGAGATATCGCATCCGCATAGTTTGGTATACACGCTCTGTCATGCCCGGGGCATGATGGACGTGTTCCGCCGTCAATCCGACGATACAAAATCCTACGCCGGCGTGGTCACATCATTATGCTTAGAGCATGCGTTTCCATTCTGGGCAGCCGGCGGACAAATTTTTGGTGGCTGGGCCGACATTAATCAGGGCGAGGTAGACGCGGGCGTTGACGAGCTAATTCGCGGACTGGCCGCTTGGCGCAAAACGGGCGCTCGCTTGTGGCTGCCGACCTTCCTCGCGCTTGAGGCAGAAGGTCATTTCAAGGCGGGTCGCAATCAGACCGCGTTACACTCTATTGAGCAGGCTCTCGCGACCTCGGACGAGACCGGGGAGCGATGGGCCATCGCTGAAATACTACGGGTCAAAGCGCATCTTCTTCTGGCTACTGGGCGCAGGAGACCCCAAGAGATAGAGGGGCTGCTCATCGAGAGCTTGGAGATCGCCCGGCGGCAGCAAGCACTCTGCTGGGAATTGCGCACGTCCTGTGATCTTGCGCGACTTTGGCAAGAGCAAGGGCGGAGTAAGGAGGCTCTGCAACTATTGCGCACGATTTACGGCCGATTCACAGAGGGCTTTGAGACGACTGATTTGCGTCATGCCAAAGTTCTTATCGAGGGTCTGAATGCGGCTTGACGATACTTCGTGACTTTCTGCTCATCTTGGACGAATCGAATGAACGCCGGAATGTCCGCTTGGCACAAAGCGGACATTTCGAGACTGAGGGGCCCGCGATTAAAACCTGAGCCGATCACAACTTCGTAGATTACCTAATTTTCACAATCCAAACGTCACGACCGCTATAAGTTCGGCGCCGCTCCCGGAGAGCACGGCCCCGAACTCAGTGTCCCCCAGCCCCCCAGCCCTCGATTCTGGGTCGGGGCGGACATTCTTCAATGAAGCAAAGTGGGCGAAGCCATAGCTGACCTCGCCCACGTCCCCCGCTGGCTACTCGTTACTGGCGAGCACCCGACTACGCTTTCCTGCCTGGTTCGATCGCAGTTAGTGCGCCTGCGACAACCGTGAAGATTAGAATGACAGCTCCAACGGCGCTCATGCTCACACCCGATCTGCCCAATGTATCAGCGCCACGCCCAACGCTATCAGGATCCATTCTGCGGTCATCCTCGCCTCCTATTGGCGATTGGTCCGTTCATATAGGCGACAGTAACCTCCGTTCACTTGATTGGATGCGCCAAAGTGTTGCTTAGTCCTTTCGTTTTTGATCTGGATCAACCAACTGGGCAACTACTCGCCATTACTCTTAGCTCAGCATGACACGGGCTTTTTTTGCCTCCTCTGGTTGCCCCCTTGTCATGTTAGGACTGGCGCAAAGCTGCACTCTTTGCGCCAGCCCGCCTGCAACATGCTGATGTCCGTTGATGCTATTCAGCATCGCTACGACGCGGGAGGGATAGTCCTCAGCAAATTTATTTCAGAAATCCGCGAGCCAAGACGTGCCTCATACTTGGTCAGCAGCTTGCTCGCCGAGCGATTCGCCGAGCGTCTCTTGTTTTCGCGATTGCAAGCTTTCCCCGGAAAGGATGCCGCTCGCCAGAAGGTAAGCGTGCGTGTAAGCATCTTTATCGGCCCACAGCGGGCAGTAGTACTGTTTCCTTCGTCTCCCGGCCCAATGTCCAAATAATCGGCTTAAGGATTGTTGCCAGACTCGCGCCCGGGAGAGCATTGCCCTTCTCCCTCTCTTTTAAACGCAAGGATTTTATTTAAATTGAGGGGTTCAGCCTGTGACGAAGGTCACTATAAAACTTACCGTATCCGTCGCGATTGAACCGGCACTGGTCGTTCCCGGTGCCGAACTTAAGCCGCAGTGCTGTTCGCGACGATGTCCAAGGCTGCAAGACTGTTAGGATCCGTCTGCATTAATCGTCCGTTATTTTCGATCAGACGCGAGATAATGAGTTGCAGCACGGCGAAACCGAACGAGCGATCCTGAAAATAAAGCTGTTTGGCCTTGCTTTCGGTTAGTGCAAGTACGTTGCAGTCGGTGCGGCATACTATTGTAGCGGTTCGCTGGTGGTTCGGTGCAAAGACGCCAATCTCCCCGACTAACGCTCCTGAATTGAGCACCTTCTTGAAATCGACGACTTCGAGCTCACCGTCCACAAGATAATAAAGCCGATCAGCTGTCTCTCCTTTTCGCACCAGCGTTTCGCCGGCGGCGAACTTTTGCTGCGTCATATAAGGCAGCAGGGTTTGGATCGAAAGGTCTTCGCGAGGAGTCCCGCGCATGGCGCGCACCAAGCGTTGGAATTGTACCAGACGAACAGCATTTATCGGGAACAGCACCGCGTGCAGAACGAGCACAGGATAGAGATGATCGAAATAACCATAAGCCATGAACAACACGTTGCTGACGAGCGCCAGAACGCGCAACGGAATCATAGTGCTCATGCAGAAGGTCGCGAGCACAGCTCCCGAAGCAGCATACCCGAGTAACTCCACCCAAGACATGCGATCTTCCTCCCACCGATGTATTGGGAAATAACAAAAAATAACAAAGCAGTTTGAAGAACGCGTTAAAAGTAGGATGATCCCGGTCATCCAAGCCCTTGCCGCATCCTTCTAGCCTCATCCTTCGTCAGCAACTTCGCCGCCGAGCGCCGCCCCGGTTCGTTCTCGAAATAGACGTAAGCGAGTTGCTGTCTGTTAGCGTCACGTACGACGTAGTAGTTCGGCTGCAACTCGGCAGACCAGGGTGCGGGGAAGCGACGGGGGGAAGAAGGCCACCAGAAATCTGATGGCCTTAGTCGCGTCACCGCGCCCCTGTCACAAAGGCGCGGCTCATAATCCAACCCGAGGATCGCAATCAGCGTCCTTGATCCATGTCAAAACATGCCACTCATTAGTACCAGCGACGGCAAACGCCTCCGTGCCAATATGCACACCGGCGAGCGGAGGCGTAATAGCCTGCGCCTGCTGCTGCCGCACCATAGTATGCGCGGCGATGAACGCGGCGATTGACGCCCGCGACGCTCATCGGTGTCAGTGGACGGCCAACTCGGGCGTCTGCTGTATCAACTGACACGGAGGGCGTGTTGGCGGGTGACCAGTGAAGCGAGAGTGGTGCTGCACAACAAAGGGCGGCGGCGGTGATTAACCCAAGCGCACTTGACCTTTTCATCATTGCTACATCACCACTCACCCTCCGGGTTTAGAAGTAGAAAAGACTTTTCACGGCGCATCTTTGATGCAGATCAACATTAACTCATTGCCTGGGCCAGAAGCTGAAAAGTTAAAGGCCTCGACCGAATGTCGAGGCCCTTGAAGCTGAGCGTGTTGTCATGACAAATCCGCCCAGCCTTACCCCAACAATACCGTTCCCGGCGTTGCGCTCCATTATGCTTTAGGACGGCCAGCAGGCAGCGCAGCAATAGTGAACATGGTTCGATAAGAGCGGCTGACGCACCTTATCTGATCGGGTAGTGCACGGCGCTTGCGTGGCCCCTGATAGACGACGAGGGCAGGGGCAGAGCAGCGAACCTCAAAGGGAGGATTATGGTTGCGATAGCGTCTAGCGCGAACCAGGTTGCAAGCAAGAGCACGATAGCGCCAAGGATCAACTTCTCTTTCATGGCCATCTCCCCGGAAATCTAATCCGTGTTCTGGCCCTCGCTTTTCACGTTTACCTACCCATTGACGTTTACCTAAACGTTTTGGAGGGTTTCCGCGCCTGATATTGCGCAAACGTGATCGCGCTTGAATTCGCATGAGGGAGAAGGACGCGCCCTTTGAGCCACGCGCTCGATACTTTTGTATAGGCCCGGCCCACTCAACGTAGAATGGCGCAACGGGCCTCGGGTCCTCTAGCCTTCAACAAGGTTAGGGAGACACCATGCAAGTTCATTCGGATCGGTCCGCAACGCAAATCGTCAATGCCGAGAAGTTTGAAGGCGAAGGATGGCGAACTTTATGGCTTGCTATCGCAGGAGTACTAGCCA
>Ga0126369_10003975_pt1 | contig 10782 bp, 9 predicted proteins | sample PanSoiMetaPlot_1_FD_109646 | JGI IMG/M metagenome (GOLD analysis project Ga0126369, IMG submission 109646) | Tropical forest soil microbial communities from Panama - MetaG Plot_1 | ecosystem: Environmental > Terrestrial > Soil > Tropical forest > Bulk soil | place: Panama | collected 2016-02-17
CTACACTGCCTGGTTCAACGATTTCTCCGCCTTCATTCCGGCGTGGGCTCACGACGGTGGGACCGTCAAGATGGTTGAACGCCTTCGAGATCCCGCGATGCGCGAGCGTATGCGCAAAGACATGCTCACGCCCTCGCAAGACTGGGACAACGAGTGGCAGGAGATTCCTGGTCCAGAATCGGTTCTGATCGGGGTTGTGCAGAACCCTAAGCTTCTTCCCTTACAAGGAAAGCGGCTGTCGGAAGTCGCGAAGATATGGAACAAAGATCCCATGGATGCGCTCTTCGACCTGCTGATTGAGGACAATGCGTTTACCAGTTGCGCGGTGTTTGGGATGTCCGAACCAGATGTCGTCCTTGCACTTCAACAACCGTGGGTCTCGGTTGACAACGACTCCTCTGGGACTTCGACGGAGGGAATTCTTGGACAGGAGCATCCGCATCCTCGAGCTTATGGTACGTTCCCGCGGATTCTTCGACAGTACGTCCGAGAGCAGAAGAAGCTGAGCCTGGAAGATGCAATCCGCAAGTTTACTTCCCTGCCGGCGCAACGCATGAGATTGACTGATCGAGGCGTCCTCAAATCAGGCATGTGGGCGGACCTGGTGGTGTTCGATCCAGAGACCATTCGTGACCTGGCAACATTCGAGAAACCGAATCAGTTATCGGAGGGCATGGAGTTTGTGCTGGTAAATGGCGTGCCCGTTGTTGACCAGGGAAAGATGACAGGAGCGAGACCAGGAAAAGTTCTGCGAGGTTCGGGTTACGTGCGTTGAAAAAGTTCGAGTGGAAGAACGCTCACTTACTTCTGCGTGATTGTCACTTTGTGTGACCCGACTTTGGCGGTATCGATCCGGTCAGGAAGCGGGAACCTGGAATCGATGCCGATATTGGGATACTTCGGCGTGATGTACTTTTCGACGAACATCTGCAAGGCGAAGTTGGGGATTTCGACATCGTCGAGCGTGACCTTCTCTACGTGAACGAACCCTTCTCCACCCGCGCCTTGCGCGCGCGCTACCACGCGCACATTGTGATCTCCCGTGAAGACGGACAGCAGCGGATTGTAAGAACTGCGTCCGGCGCGCACTTCGTCGAAGTCGACGAGCGCGGTTCCCGTGATGATGTCGGGCTCACCGCTGAGCGCGACTGATTTTACTCCAGCCGGCAGGCTCACTCTGCCCGAGCCTAGCCATGCGTTCGCTTCGTGTTCTGATATGTCTGTGGGTGTCTGATCGGGCGGCTCCGCAACTGCATTCGTACTGATATGTTGCAGCTTGCCTTCCATGCTAGACAGGGATTCCGTAAGAGGAGTCTGTGCCAGCAGGATGGATGCGAAGATGGCAACAAGGAGTGGGGAGGATAAACCTTTCATGGTTTCAACGCGGCTTGTGTGTCGGCCGCAACTGCCGCAGTGACCCGTGGCTGCGTCAGGGTGCCGGAGATACTAAAGCTGTGTCCCCCTTCACGGGTCAGCTTGATGTCCAACACTCTTCCCAAGGATGCGGTGCCGCTCACCTGATAGATGCCGGTTGGAGTTTCCAGTTTGCCTTCGCGAAACTCAAACAACCCATGATTTAGAACAAGTTGCGTTGTCAGGGCGCGCATGCGCAACCGCGGCGGGTTGTTGGGCAACGTTATGTGGGTTAGTACACCGTCACGCGCGTCCGTTTCCAGATTCGCCGTAGCCGAGGCAAGTAATTCCTCTGCGCTCCAACCCGAGGCGGTGGCTTCGTACTTCAGGTCGGCAGTGCCGCTGATCCATGGATCACCCATCCATTGGCCGACTTGTGAAAGGGCTAGTCGATCGAGTGTCCCAGAGCCGCTGTATTCGGGTGTTTTTCCCGCGAAACTTGCACGAAACTCGCCGTCATGCCGGCCGCCGAGAATGTCACCGCTGAGGTCGGAAATCCGCAGCTTACCCTGATTTACTTCGACATTCCCGGAAACATGGGTGGCCGCGAGGCCGTGAATATCGGCGCGAGTCACTGCGATTTTGCCGGTTGCCTGCAAGCTCCGTAAGAAGGGAACTCCAGCCGGAGGATTCGGGGAAAGAAACTTGTACCACGGACGCTTTCCCGGACTTGAGTGCAAAATGCGGCTTATTTCGTCGGTAGAAAGCTGGTCCGCGCGCAAGTCGAAGTGCACAGGGCAGGCATCGGGCAACACGCACGGTCGAGGGAGAGCCACCGCGCCCTTCCACACAGTCGAGCCAAGTGCCGCTGTCAGGAATAGGACGTTCGTATTGTTCGGTGTGAGGACGATAGTCGCCGACGAAATCTCAACAGGGGCCCCCAACCCGCGAACCTCTCCACGCACAGAGTGCAAGATGGCCTTTCCGGTGACCACGGGAGGATGGAATCCGGACCATACTCCAGCGATCTGCAAATCGAGCTTCACCGCTCCATCCGCTGCCACTTGCGGAGTGCGCAAGCCGACAGTGCGAGCCAGTTGCAGGAGTTTGTTCACCTGCGCATCACCCTGAATGTTCAGACCGTATCCCTTTGTGGAAATCCAGCCGTGCGCAATGGCGGGGCGCCCGACCGGTACGCTCAGTGGTCCGACCTCAATGCGATTCTCTTCATCGGAAACAGCGAAAGGAATCCGGCTCATGCTGAGAGTGGTGTCGTTTACTTTGGAGCTGAGTTTGAAAGCCAGGGCTTCACCACCGCCGGTCCAGACGGGACCGTTGCCGTCAGAGGCCCGTTGCATGCGAAGAGTGGCATTCACCACGCCTTCAGCGGCAAGGTCCTGCGGCATGTCCTTCTTGGTGCAAGCGATGAATCCCGCCACAGATTTCACGGGAATATCGCGAGCCATAAAAGTCAAATCATAACCGCGCAAGCCCGGAATCGAGTTGATGCTGCCGGCAAGAGTGACCGCTCCCTCGCCAACCGGCGCGCGGCAAACAAGGTTGGAAAAGTTCTTTTCCGCAGTGCTGTAATGGCCTGTGCAATTGGCCTGCAGCCGCACAGGATCAGCGGCGAGGATGTCGTAGCGGCGGAAGTCCTGAACCGAGCTGTCTCCCGCAATCGTAAGATCGGCTGGCGTGCCGGTCAGCAAGGCCGAAAGTCGGACAGCACCTCGCCATCCCTTATCTTCGCCATAAATCAGTTTTGTAACCTGACCAAGCTGGGCATCGGACCACTGAATATTGAATTGCAAAGGTGTGTCGCGCAGGTTTGACGCTCTTTGCCAGGTTCCGTTCACCTTCAGAAGCCCGGTGTCAGTCACGTTAAAATCCGTGCGCATGGGTTTCGCTTTTAATCGCATGCCCCATGCGTCTTCTCCATCCTGCCAAAAGGAAAAATCAGCTTCGGTAAGAGCGTAACTTTTCTTTTCTTGTCCAAGCTTCAGATTGATACGCGCGCTATCTGCCTCAACGTACGGGAAGCTGGTTCTTGATCCTCCGGCGTGGCTGGTGGTGGGCGCAAGTGGATTCTTCGCAGCGCGTTCTAGCAAGCTTTCCAGATTCCAGCGGCCGTCGTCATCCCGAACCAGGTTGATGCTTGGCTCGGTGAGGTCGAGGCGCGCTACCTCGATGCGGCCATGTAGAAGCGACGTCACGCGCAGTGTGGCGGTGACCTCCGAGGCCTGGACCATTGGCTCCGCGCCGAAAGATTGATCGTCATACAGGACGAAGTTCTCAAGATCGAATCCAGGCGTTGGCAACATCCGAAGGCTGACTGCCTTGATGTCCACAGGACGCTGCAATTCCACGCTGATGGAGCGTGTAATGCGTCCTTTCATGCGGTTTGCACCAGGCCGGATGAGGAAAAGAACTACCACGAATGCAACGAGTACAATTGCCAGCCCACGCCTGGATCTTAGGAAGTTCAACGTACTATCCTGAAGGTTCGTCGCCACCGCGTTTCGTCAAAGAAGTGGATGACCACGTGCGCGAGAAATCCCAGGCGTTCGCCCACTTCTTTCCGCAGATATTGGTCCGGCGGCGTTTCGAACGACCAATAGACAAACAACGGTCGCCCAATCACATTCTCGCGGGGAATGAAGCCCCAATAGCGGCTGTCATAGCTCACGTCGCGGTTGTCGCCCATCGCGAAGTAGCTGCTCTCGGGCACCACTATATCTTCGCCCTGAATGTGCTGCTGGATCAGCAGTTGCCATTCGGGAGTGGGCGGAGTGTTGCTCAGCGAAGGAGCCACGGATGGAAAATTGTCGCGATAGGGATCGATACGGCGCTCATCCGTGGCACTGTGTATCACGTAAGGCTCGTCCAGTTTTTCACCGTTGCGATATACGACTCCATCCTGCAGATGAATCTTGTCGCCGGGAACGCCCATGATCCGTTTAACCACGTACAAGCCTGGCTCGGCCGGAGACAGAAAAACGACAATGTCTCCACGCCTGATGTCGCGATAGGGGACCAGCGGTCCAACCCACTTTGTGGGTGGCGCAAACTGTACGCGGTTGACGAATACGTGATCGCCGATAAGCAGGGTGTCTTCCATCGAACTAGACGGAATCTCAAACGCCTGGACGATGAAGGTAATGATGAACAGCCCTGTAACCAGGACCGCGGCCAGCGAAGCCAGAAACTCAACTGTAGTCTCGCGCGGTTTCTCTTCTTTCTTACTTTCTTTCTTAGCCACTAGCGTTGTCTCTTAGTGAGGATAAAACACCGTTTATTTGACTAATCGAAATGTCCGGTCCCAGCGCGTAATCTGAAACAAGTGGGTAGCCGTGTAGGCGAAATGAAAAAGTTTATCACCGGGCGACGTGGGCACCGGGGAATCGTCGTCAGAATCCCGCACCGACCAATAAATCAGCAACGGCCGACCAATCACATTTTCCCGTGGCACGAAGCCCCAGTAGCGGCTATCGAGGCTCTCGTCGCGATTATCGCCGAGGACGAAATAATGTCCCTCCGGGACAATCAACTGCCCGTCTTCGACAAGCTTTTGCATCTGGAGCCACCAGAAACCCTCCAGCCCGGCCACCGGCACATTCAGGCGCGGGAACTCATCGCGGAAAACATCGTGTACGGAGGACGTGTAGCGAACATACGGTTCCGTCAGCGGGGTCCCGTTGACGAAGACCCGTCTTTCGACGAGGCGAATGTGGTCTCCTGGAACGCCTACGACTCGCTTCACAAAATGCTGCGTCGGATTTACGGGATAGCGGAAAACGACGATGTCACCTCGGTGTACCTGGCGATAGGGCATCACCCAATCGAAGACCGAACCGCCCCCGTATCGAAACTTGTCGACCAGGAGGTAGTCACCGATTAGAAGCGTGTTTTCCATCGACTCAGACGGAATCTGGAACGCCTGCACGACAAATGTAATCACGAATACAGCGATCACAACTGTGGCGAGTAAAGACTGAATCGAAGTACTCCAATCGCCGGGCGCGTGATTTTCGTGATGATTACTCAAGTTTGATTAAGCGCGGCCTTTCCGCTCAGATGCTTTTTCCAGAGGTTCAGATGGCAGGCTTGCCAGGTACTCGAGAACCTGCCGAGCCGCTTCTTGCTCCGCCTGCTTTTTAGTGGAGCCTTGCGCGGAGCCCACAAACTCCGGCTTCGCCGACTTGTCCACCCCTTGCAAACGCGCCTCTACAGTGAAAATCTTCTTATGCTCCGGACCTTGTTCTTTCACCAGGAAGTAGCAGGGTTGCGGTCGCCCATCGGCTTGCAGTCTTTCCTGCAAGCTGGATTTGTAATCAGTTAGCGGAAGCCCACTTCCGTTCGCCGAAAGGTGCGCGAGTTCCGGTTCGATCACGTATTGCAGAATGAATCGGCGGGCTACGTTGAAACCGCCATCAAGGTACAAGGCGCCGAGGATGGCTTCAAATGCATCGACCAGCAAGGTAGTCTTGTTGCGCCCTCCGCTTTTTTCCTCGCCACGGCCAAGCCGCAGATAATCTCCTAGATTTAGCTTTTCGGCGACACGAATCAGGTGCTTCTCACTGACCAGATGGGCGCGTAGCTTAGACAGCGTTCCCTCCCGGTAATGAGGAAATCGTTGAAAAAGTTCCTCGGTAGTGGCAAGTGAGAGAACGGCATCCCCAAGAAATTCAAGTTGCTCGTTATCACCGACGCGTTTCGAGGGAGTAGAAAGAACCGCATCCTGCTCTCTCGCGTGCGAACTATGAGTGAGAGCCAAGTCGAGCAACTCGGGGCGCGCGAAAGTGTGCCCAACACTTTCAGACAATTCCTCAATGTCCCGTAGTTTCATGCGATGTGAGCGAAACAGGTGACTGCGAGCATGGCGGCCACCGTTGAAAATCTGCCCGAATGACAGTTTGCCATTCGGGCTTTTGTGATGCGACGTTACTTTTGAGGCGCCGCTGTGTTCCCGGCAGGAGGCTTGTTCGCCGGAGCGCCACTTCCGCCGGTCAACTGCACGAGGCGATCCCGTTCACGCCGGGCCAAACCGCCAGCGGCTGAATTCTCATCGGTCAACTCGACCGCGTGATTTGCTTCCTTCAGGGCTTCTGCGTACTTGTTCTGCTTATCCAGTGACAATGCCAGCCGCAGCACAGCAACTGGATCTGGTTGCGAGGGCAGTGCCTCTATCGACTTGCGGAAATATCCCTCGGCCTCCGGAAACTTCTCCTTATTAAAGGAGAGCGTTCCCAGAATGGAGTACGCGCTGGATTTCAAAAATCCTTTGTAGGCATCCAACTTGTCCTGCGGAGTACCGGCGGGGGGAATGATATCGGTATCAACGGTCGTGAGGGCGCGTTGCGCCAGCTGCGTAGCCTCATCCAGGCGCTGATCCTTATCCAAATCACTCTCGCGAGTGCGCTCCGCCAGGACTTCTGAAACCCCAATCAGGGCCTCAGGGTCGTCCGGATCGATCTTCAGGACTTTGCGGCCCATTTCCATCATCTTGTCCGCATCATTGGCCGCCTGATAGGCATGCATGGCATTGCGATAGAGAATCGGACGCAGTTCGCTGTCGGGAAATTTCGTCGCGAAATCGTCAGCCGCTTTTTCCATGGCTTGGCCATTGTTCGCGTTCGCACCGGCGGCCTTGTAGGCGTCGAATTCGGGCTGCGTCTTTGCCTGTGGCGGATGCTTCGCCGGTGGGGTCGTCTCCGCTGCACCTGTCGCCGGCGTTGCGGACTGTGCGGGCTGGGTACTTTGAGGCGCAGTTTGCTGGCCCGACAGAAGGCTTGCCGCTCCAAGCATCGCAACCAAAACTGCTGCTCGTTTCATAATTTCTCCTTGGGCTGCGATCCTCGGGATCGCAGAACGAAATCTATGCAAAGCTACTTTCTATTCCTAATTGCTAGTGCTGGGTATGACTGGGAGGCTCATACGGTTGCTGAATGCCTTTCTCGGCGGCGGCTTTCGCCTCCGGCAGCGCAGCTCCAGCGTTGAGGGCGGCACGATAGTGCTCCAGTGCCGCATCTCGTTCCTCCTGCAAGTCCGAAATTCTCCCCAAATAGATGTGGGACCAGGCCACGACCTTAGGCTCCTGCGCTACTTCGAGCGCGCGCTGGAAGTATCCACGCGCCCCTTCCATATCGCCGTTAGAAGTTGCGACTTGAGCCAAGATAAACAGTGCACGTCCGGCATCTTCACTCTTTTCATCCAGCGCCTCTTGCGCGAGTTTTTGGGCGGCATCGCCGTCGCCCGCCGAGAGGCGCTCTTGCGCCGTAATTAGCAGCTTTCCCTCAGTGGGACTAGAGAGATGCAGTAACTCCGGCGAGGCCTGGCCCGTGAACTGAATCTGGCCGGCCTTTTTCATTTCCTTTCCTACTTCCACGTTGCCTAGCATGTCGCCGAATGCGTTACGTATGCCCGCTGGATCCTTCTCGAATGAGGCCAATGCGTCATAGAAGTAGCGTGTGAGGATGAATCCCTGCTGCACCGAGTCTTCCACTGCCTTCTCCCGTTCGGCGTCAGCGGGTTTACCACCCGGAGACGTGCGAGCCTCGATGGCGCGAATCAGGCACTCGGTGACGAGAAGGGAAGTGTCTTTCTTGAACCCATCGTCCATGGGCGCTGTTCTAACTGACTCCAGGAGCGGGTCCAGGCGCTTTATGGCGGTTGGATACTTTAAGGCCAGCGGATCGAGTAGATAATGAAGATAGGTGTGGCGTATCTGTTCCATCTTCAGCGTCGCGTTCTCAGCAGGTGAAATCACGACAAAGTAGTCGGTTCCGTAATTGCGCGCGTTGATCTGCGCTGGCGCACCCATCGGATCAAGATAGACGGTGAATTGACGACCGAGGTATACCGAGGAAGGCAACTTCAGGTAGATCTCGGTATCGAACAACATCTTCGAAACCGGTTCGTGATAACGCCGACTTAAGCCTTGATATGCGTCCTGATGCCGCACCCAGATGCCATGCAACCCCGCTTGTTCGTAGAACTTTCCCAGCAGCGGCACCAGGCCCAGGACAGTTTGTGCGTCGGGAGGCAAATCGCCTTCCTTCACCTTGGGAGTGAGTGCCGGTGGAGGATTCAGGTATAGCGCCAGCGAGACGTACTGTGCCAATGTCCGCGACGGATCCGGTTGTTGACGGTCGTTGTAGGAATCACACATCAGCTTAACCGTCTCGCGCGTAGCGTCGGACTGATTGATATTCTTTCCGACTTCGCTGCGAATCTGGCCGCGCAGGGGATCGGACGCACCTAGCTCCTGATCGTATCCGCAGGCATTAATAGCGGTCAGTACCGTGAAGAGCGTTTCGCTCGTATCAAGGGAAACCTTCGGAGTGTTCTGCGCGATACCCGACGAAACCAGCAGTGATACGACCACTGCGCAGAGCGGACCTCGAAACCTAAAATCCAGGAAAGCCTCCTACAGCTTCATTGGTGGGATTTGCGGGCTAAACATGTAGTTTAAGAGGTTCTCAGCAGAGGGTCAATCGAAAGCGGGAAGGCGTTTCAATTCGATTTTACAAAGTGGGAGAGAGGCAGCTACATCTGTTGTGGCTAGCCCCTCACACTGATCTTGGAGAAGGACAACACCGCCTTGCCGGATGTAGGGCGTCCCATGTTGGTCGCAGGACGAAATGTGGTGAAGATCAACATGTTCTTGACTTGGGGAAGAAGATCTTTCGCCTGGGGTGGATTCGACAGAATCCGGTAGTCCTGTACGCGACCGCGCGAGTCTACATCAGCTTCGATCACCAATGAATCTTCGCTAATCGAATCCAATGTCGAGAATGCCGACTGCTGCAACTGCGGCGCCGTGTAAACAATCAAGGGAACGTCATCGTTGCTGGCCTGCAATTGATCGGGTAAAGCGAGGAAGCCCATCAGCAAGCCGAAGATCACGATCGCTGTAATGAGACCGGCTGTCACCGGCACCATGAAAGCGTTTAACGCATTTTCCAAGCGGATTGCCATGCCTTCGAAATTTCCGCGCCGGGCGCGGGCAATTTCGCGCGAAAGAGCCACACGTAGTTTCAAGCTGGCATCTGCGGGGACCCGACGAGGGCCCATTTTGCCGAGCAGTTGTTGTACCTGCTGCAAGGAGAGATACTCCTGGCGGCAACTTTGACATTCGTCCATATGCTCGCTTAAAGCACGCATCTGCGTACCTGTAACGGCACCATCCAGATAGGATGAGAACAGCGACTTAGACTGGGCGCACCTCATGGCGTCACCTCGATTTCCCTGCTATCCCGCGATAATCGAGATTTTCCGCGGATTCTTGGCTCCTCCTCGTCAGGTGCCTGCAGACCAAGCCGCGGGCCGACTTCTCGTACGTATTCCGCCAGGCGCTGTCGCAACGCTTCGCGACCACGTGTCAGCCGCGACTTCACAGTGCCCAACGTCACTTCGGTGATCTCCGCGATCTCTTCGTAAGACATCTCCTCCAAGTCGCGCAAGATTACCGTGGTTCGAAATGGTTCAGGAACGTTCCGTAGCTCGCGTTCTACGTGCGCGCGTACTTCTTGATGCACGACACTTTCGAATGGCGACTCCGACTGATCTGCCAAGGTGTCTTTCAATGCGGAGACCGGACTCTCCTCAAACCCACTTTGCGCTGGCTCGATGGATGTCTCACGCGCCTTGTGGCGGAACCACCACCGCCTGCGATTGGAAGCCTCATGCAAGGCGATGCGGTATATCCATGTCTTGAGGCTGGAGCCTCCATGGAAGTGCTTCATCCCGCGAAACACTTTCAGGAAGACTTCTTGCGTTGTGTCGGCAGCATCCGCAGGATCCAAGACGATGCGATAGACGAGACTATAGATAGGCTGGTGAAATTCCCCGATCAGCCAGGCATACGCTTCTTCGGATCCGGCCTTTAACTCGGCTACAAGGGCGGATTCATGAGACCGGCCTGCCAACGCTCCTGCGACATCACCCAAGGTGGCAACTCCCGCCATGACCCTCATGGCGTCACCCCCTTATTATAGGTTTTTTCCGCGTTAACCATTAGTGATTCCGAGTCCCCGTCAGCAATCTGGCCAGAAAGCGTTCCGTACTTGCCCTCTCTACACATAGACTCCGGCGGGGTGTTTAGAGTTCCCACCTACAAAGGTTGTTGTTTCAGCAGCTTAGAACAAGACGAGGGGAGGATTTGGTTTGTCAGCCGATCGCGAGCGGTAATTCTTGCGGATTACTGTGGTGGAGTTGCGGGGGCAGGTGCAGGCGTAGCCGGCTTTGTGGACTTCTTCTTGGTAGTTTTCTTGGGCGTTTCAGTGTCATCGACGATGACTTTCTTTGGCGCAGGCGGTGGAACGGCGGCTTGCAGAGTTTTCACCTGCGTACGCAGTTGTGTGAGTTCGACCTCTTTGGCTCCGGCGAGAGTTTCCATGCGATCGGCAAAGGATCGGCGCGATTTTTCCA
>Ga0126369_10003977_pt1 | contig 10781 bp, 6 predicted proteins | sample PanSoiMetaPlot_1_FD_109646 | JGI IMG/M metagenome (GOLD analysis project Ga0126369, IMG submission 109646) | Tropical forest soil microbial communities from Panama - MetaG Plot_1 | ecosystem: Environmental > Terrestrial > Soil > Tropical forest > Bulk soil | place: Panama | collected 2016-02-17
AAGCATCTGCAGGCCAACCTGGCCGGCATCAAGAACATGAACCGCTTGCCCGATGCGATCTTCGTGATCGATTCCAACAAAGAGCAGATTGCGGTGCGCGAGGCGCGCAAGCTGGGAATTCCGGTGGTCGCGGTGGTGGACACGAACTGCGACCCCAGCGAAGTGGATTATGTGATCCCGGGCAACGACGATGCCCTGCGGGCCATCCGGCTGTTTACCTCGAAAATTTCGGAGTCGATCGCCGAAGGCGCGCAGTTAATGACCGACAAACAGGTTGCCGTGATGCAGGCTGGGACGGAACAGGCGCAGGCGGCTGAGGCGGCCCCCCCCGAGCAGTACGCTGCAGAGGCGGCGGCGGTTGATCCCAACGAGGACATCAGCATGGAAGAAGTGATGGGCCCGGGAACGCACAAAAAGCCGGTTGCGAACGAAGACGCGGATTTGCCGAAGGTAGAGAGCCAGACGGTTTAACCGCATTGCCAGTTGTGAATGGCCAGTTGCCAGTGACAAACCGGGCATTGACAGTAGACCCGCGCGGGTCGTCCGGCGCGGGTCGTTGTTTATAGTGTGGCGTCGTGTATCAGGTTTCCAGTTTCGGGTGGCCTGAGCGACATCGGTGAGATCACTCGAAACTAGAAATGCGAATTGGGAAACTTTTATGGGTGCTACTACAGTGAATATTTCTGCGGCACAAGTGAAGGATCTCCGGGAGAAGACTGGGGCCCCGATGATGGACTGCAAGCAGGCGTTGACCGAAGCCAAGGGAGACATGGAGCAGGCGGTGGTCATTCTGCGCAAGAAGGGTGTCTCGGTGGCGGCGAAAAAGGCGACGCGCGTGACCAGTGAAGGATCGGTGGGGAGCTACATTCACGCCGGCGGCAAGATTGGTGTGCTGGTCGAGGTGAATTGCGAGAGCGATTTCGTGGCCCGCACGGATGATTTCAAGGAGCTGCTGCACGACATCGCGATGCACATCGCGGCCAGCGATCCGCGCTATGTGCGAAAAGAAGATGTGACGCCGGAAGCCTACGCCAGGGAGAAGGAAATCTATCTCGCGCAGGCCATTGCCAGCGGCAAGCCCGCGCACATCGCCGAGAAAATGGTTGCGGGCAAGATGGAGAAGTTCTACGAGGAAGTGTGCTTGCTCGAGCAGCCGTTCATCAAAGATCAAACGATCTCGATCGGACAACTGATCGCGTCCAAGATCGGGAAGCTGGGCGAGAACATCGCCGTCCGGCGGTTTGCCCGGTTCAAGGTGGGTGACGCGGGCGAGACCGTGGCAATCGCCAGGCCGGCGGAGTCCAAAGGCGAATGATTCCAGGGCGCCCCGCGGGGCGCCTTTTTGGGTTGCTGTGGAATACGGGCGCGAGGGTGCTCGCGAGAGCCGGTGCTCGAGCCGGCGGTACGAAAAACAGCGGTAGGAAAGAATCCTTCATGACCAATACCCCCGCTTTCAAACGTATCTTGCTCAAGTTGTCCGGCGAGGCCCTGGCTGCGAACCAGGGCTTTGGTGTGGAGACGGCGCGTATCCACGAGGTGGCCGGCGAAATTGGCGAAGTGCACAAGCTCGGGGTGCAGATCGCCATCGTCGTGGGCGGAGGGAATTTTTTCCGTGGCGTGGCGCAACAGGCGAAAGAAATGGATCGCGTCTCCGCCGACCATATGGGCATGCTCGCCACCGTCATCAACGCCCTCGCCCTGCAGGACGCGCTCGAGAAGCAGGGGGTTTACACCCGCGTGCAGTCGGCGATTGAAATGAATCAGGTTGCCGAGCCCTTCATACGGCGACGTGCGATCCGCCACCTGGAAAAAGGACGCGTTGTGATTTTTGCGGGCGGTACTGGAAATCCCTATTTCTCGACCGACACTGCCGCCTCCCTGCCCGCCACGGAGATCAAAGCAGACGCCATTTTGAAAGCCACCAAAGTCGATGGCATCTACGATGCGGATCCGATGAAGGTGGACGGCGCCCGAAAGTTCAACCAGATTTCCTACATGGAAGTGCTGAAGCTCGGTCTGAAGGTGATGGATTCAACCGCGATCAGCCTGTGCAAAGACAACGATCTGCCGATCATCATTTTCAATCTCAACGAGCGCGGAAATATCAGCCGGGTCGTGCTGGGCGAGAGAATCGGATCGTTGGTCTGCGCCTGAGGACTGGCCACGAATTGTCACGGGTACACGCGGATTGCTTACTTGCTCTGTGGGATCCGTGGGAGTCCGTGGCAGTTTGTTTTTTGCAGGGTTTATAATCCGGAGTTTTGATCTTTGACTCGTACGGAGTGAACTATGGCGGATGCTGGACCGTTGCGCGACATACGTGCGCAACTCAGGGCGCGCATGGAAAAAGCGGTCGAAGATTTTCGCAAGGCGATGGCCGCGGTTCGTACCGGGCGCGCCTCGGTGCACATGCTCGATGGCGTGACCGTCGACGCCTACGGTGCGCAAATGCCGTTGAATCAGCTGGCTCAGGTGCACGCACCCGAAGCCCAATTGATAACCGTGCAGCCGTTTGATCCGTCTCAGCTGGGTGCGATTGAGAAGGCGATCCGGGGCGGGGACTTGGGCTTGAATCCGATGAATGACGGCAAGATGATCCGCGTGCCCGTGCCCGCGCTCACCCAGGAACGCCGGCAGGACATGGTGAAGCACCTGCACCGTGTGCTCGAGGAGCATCGCACCGCGGTGCGAAATATTCGCCGTGACGGCAATGACGCCATCAAAAAGGCGATGAAGGACAAAAAGATTACCGAAGACGATGAGAAGCGTTCGCTCGACGAGATCCAGAAACTGACCGATGACGAGATCAAGAAAATGGAAGAAATGAGCAAGGCGAAGGAGAAAGAGGTGCTCGAGTTGAAGTAAGACGCTTTCCCCGTCACGCCCTCGTCTTTTCTTCCTGGATGAGACAGCGAATCGCGAGTCCCAGCCTTCCGACCACGCCCTCCCACTCTCCACCTGCCGGATTGCCGGCTGGACTGGAATCCCAAGCACCCGCAGGCCGCTCTGGTTGATGGATCGGGAGACTGCGGCCTCAAAACGCAGGCCAGCAGGCGCCGAAACAGACCGTTTCGTGGGCCACTTGGCGGCGGACGTTACCTCTGGTTACCTTGGTTTCGAGATTCTCCCAGTCAGACGCAGCATCGCCTGCAACTCTCGCCCAGCTGGCGGGTTTCACCCTTCCGACGTCAAGAGTCCGCTCCGTCGGAATCGACTCGGAGGAGTTTGCCATGCAACAGCCCCTGCCTTGCGCACTCGTGCTTGTCCTTGCCGCCACGCTCGGCTGCGGTGGAGCGAGCCATTCAAATCAGAGTTTGTCCCAGAACACTGCCGGCTCGCTATTCGTCACCGGAGAGGACGCTCCGGCCTCTTCCGTGGTGGGCTTTAACGTGACGATCGACAGCATCACGCTGAATAACAGCTCCTCGACGGTCAGCGCGGTTTCGACACCTGAGGCGGTGGACTTTGCCCGGCTGATGGGCCTGCGCACGCTGCTCGGATTTAACACGATCCCGCAAGGCACATACACCAGCGTGACTTTCACTCTTGAAAATACGAACCCTGCGCCCGTGATCAGCTACGTGGACCTGACGACCAATCCCCCGTCGGTGCAGACGTTGAATGGATCATTTTCGCAAACCACGGTTACCATCCCTTTCCCCTCGGGAGCGCCCCTGGTCGTAAGCAACAACGGTCTTGCCGGACTGCACATCGACTTCGACGTCGATGATTCGCTGCTCACAAGCGGCGGACAGATCACAGGTGTGATCAATCCCGTGATCAATGTTGCGGCGGTTTCAGCCTCGGAGGAACTGGGCGAAATCAGCGATTTTACCGGCAACCTGGTTTCGCTGGGATCGTCCTCGTTCCAGATGCAAGGTCCGTACGGAATGCCGAGAACGATCGACGTGGACTCGAATACGCAATACAACGGCAGCAATAGCCTGGGTACGCTCACGCCGGGCGCGATCGTTTCCATCATCGGAATTGTCCAGGCCGATGGCAGCCTGCTGGCGAAGTGCGTCGAACTCATTACCACCGACAAGGCGTTCCTCTCGGGACGCGTGCTGGCGGTGAATCCAACCTCGGGCCCGGCCACCTCGGTGACCATGTGGGTGGGCGAAGAACTGGGTACGTCGGGAGTAATTCCGGTGGACACAGTCGAGACCATCAACCTGAGCGCAGTTTCGACCTACGATGTTTGCTTCTTTGACAACTTCCTGACCAACCAGATATTCAACAACACCGCGCTGGTGGCGGGGCAGCGGATCTTCATCGGCGGAACGGTTTCTGCGGGCAGCTTTACGCCGCACCTGGTTTCGCTGCGGCGCCAGGGAGTTTTTGGCGCGCTGGTCTCCGGCAGCGTGACCGTCACCGGGGGCAGGGGAAGCAATCTGGGTTACTTCCAGATGCAAAACGATGCGCTCATGAGTTATGCCGCAGGGGGCGCCTTTGCCGTGTACACCGGGAACCCGACGGTATTTGAAAACATCGACGGCTTGTCAGGTCTGACTTCGGCTGGAACGCCGAACCTGATCGCCCGCGGCCTGGTGTTCAAAGACCAAACCACGGGCAAGCCCGTGGTGGTGGCGGGTCGAGTCCGCGTATTAGCACCGGGACAGTAGAGCGAGGCCGGAAGTCAGCACCGGGTGGCGAACGCCACCCGGTTCCTTTGGGTGCGCCGTGTCGGTTTCTCAGGAACCCGGTGCCGTCCGCAGAGCAGACCCACGTATAATCGGACGAGCATGAAGCAGGTTGTGAAAGCAGCGTGCCCCCACGATTGCCCGGATGCTTGCGGAGTGTTGATCACGGTCGAGGACGGGCGGGCAACCAGGATCCAGGGAGATCCGGAACATCCGGTGACCCGCGGGTTCCTGTGCGCGAAGGTGGCGAAGTATCTGGATCGGGTGTATTCCCCGGAGCGCGTCCTGCATCCCCTGCGACGGATCGCTCCCAAAGGACCCGAAATCGGGGGCAGAAAACGGTGTTCCGAGACGGGATCCGCCACTGCCGGCGAAGCTGTTTGGCAGCGGGTCTCCTGGGACGAGGCGCTGGACGAGATCGCCTCGCGCTTTCGCGTCATCGCGAACGAGTTTGGGAGCGAGGCCATTCTGCCCTATTCCTTCGGGGGAACGCTGGGAGCGCTGAATAGCGCTTCGATGGACCGGCGCTTCTTTCATCGGCTGGGTGCTTCCCAACTCGACCGCACCATTTGCTCCGCGGCCGGAGAAGCAGGCCTGGAGTCGGTGCTCGGGATCAAGCTGGGCACCGAACCCGAGCAGTTTGTGCATTCGAAGTACATCATTGCGTGGGCGGCAAACATCCACGCCAACAATGTGCATTTGTGGCCGTTCATCGCCGAAGCCCGCCGGAACGGCGCCAAGCTGGTGGTGATCGATCCCTACAAGACGCGGACCGCCGGGTGCGCAGACTGGTATTTGCCAATCAACCCCGGAACCGACGCCGCCCTGGCCCTGGGGCTGATGCACGTCATCCTGGGGGAGGGACTGCACGACCTCGAGTATCTCTCAAAATACACCCTGGGATTCGAGCAGCTGCAGGAGAAGGTGAAGGAGTATCCGCCCGAGCGGGTGGCGCAGTGGACCGGAATTGGAGCGGAAGATATTCGCCAGCTGGCGCAGGAATATGCGACGGTGAGGCCGTCGGTCATCCGGTTGAACTACGGTGTGCAGCGGTCCGAGAACGGAGGAATGTCAACCCGGACCATCGCCATGTTGCCCTGTGTCATCGGCTCGTGGAAGGAGCCCGGCGGCGGGTTGCAATTGTCGACCAGTGGCGCGGCGACTTTTAATACGAAGGCGCTGAAACGCTCCGACCTCATGAATACCGCACTGGGGCGCGAAGCCCGCACCATCAACATGGTTGAATTGGGGCGCGCCTTGAACTCGGTGGATGATCCGCCCATCAAGGCACTATTCGTGTATGGATCGAATCCGGCGGCGGTGTGTCCGCACCACAACAGTGTGGTCCGCGGGCTGCTTCGGCCCGATCTCTACACCGTCGTGCATGAGCAGTTTCTTACCGATACCGCCGATTATGCCGATATTGTGCTGCCGGCCACGACCTTTTTCGAGCACAAGGACTTGCAGAAGGCCTATGGGCACTACTACGTGCAGGTTTCGAACCCGGCGATCGCTCCCCTGGGGGAGTGCCGGTCCAATGTCGACGTCTTTCGCGCTTTGGCAGAGCGCATGGGCTTTCAAGAAGGTTGTTTCCGCGAGAGCCTGGACGACATGATCGATCTGGCACTGGAATCGGATAACCCCTGGATGCAGGCGCTGAGCCGGGGGCGGTTGGAGCAGGGGCCGGTGCGGCTTAACTTCAGTGGGCAGGGATCCGGGGGCGAAGGTCCGGTTCTAGAGCCGAAAGCGAACCCCACCCCGTTTCTTCCCTTCGCCGAGGGGAAGTTTCATACTCCCTCGGGCAAAGCCGAGCTTTATTCGGAAGCGCTCCAGGCCCAGGGGCTCGACCCCGTGGCCGAATTCAAGCCCCCGACCGAGTCCCGTCATGGCAACCGGAACGGGTTTCCCCTGGAATTGCTGGCGCGCAAGGCCGACAATTTTCTCAATTCGACATTCTCGAACCTGCCTTCCGTGCAGGATATGGAAGAGCTCGGGCTGCTGGAGATTTCCGCGCCGGACGCGCGGGCTCGCGGGATTGTGGATGGCGACCGCGTGCGGGTCTTCAATCGTCGCGGAGAGATCGCGCTCGAAGCCCGGATCGATGGAAAGGTCCGGCCGGGAGTGGTGTCTGCGAAGCTCCAGTGGGCGAAGACGGCTCCCGGGTTTCAGAGCATCAACAGCTTAACCTCAGAAAAACTTACCGACATGGGCAACTCCGCCACGTTTTATTCCGTCTTGGTTGAGGTAGAGTTATCCAAGCCATCCTCTTAAAGCGACCAAAAGTGGACGAAAGATTTGTCCCAGAAAGAGTTGCGGCTTGGACGCTTCGCTGTGGTCTACCGTATAATGACAGTTTTCTTACATCCCAGAGGCTGAGGTCGTAGCGATTCCTTTTCGCTTTCATTCGGAGAACCTTGCTGTGCCCAGGCGCGCCTTCGTTCCCGGAGCCGCCGTTGTGCCATCTCGTTCATTTCTACGGTTTTGGATGACGGTCGGCCAGGTCGCGTTCAGGCTCGGCATGGTGCTGGCCGCGCTCGTGTTGGGAAGCGATCATCTTTTGTGGGCGCAAAACGACGTGGTCTCGGAAATCCGCGTCACCGGAAACCGGCGAATCCCGACGGACACGATTAAGGCGCGCATATTCACCAAACCGGGGGATATTTACGACCCGGCAGCGCTCGAGCGGGACTTCAGTTCGTTGTGGAATACCGGTTACTTCGAAGACGTCAAGTTCTTGCGCGAGCAGACCGCCAAGGGCTGGGCCATCATCGTGCAAGTGAAGGAAAAGCCGACCATCCGCGAGATCAATTACGTCGGGCTCAGTGCCGTTTCCAATAGCGACGTGCTGGACCGGTTCAAGCAGGACAAGGTCGGACTGGTGCAAGAGAGCCAGTATGATCCGACGCGCATCAAGAAAGCCGAGGTTTCCATCCGGCAACTGCTTTCCGAGCATGGACGCCAGTTCGCAACCATTCGGACCGAAGTGCGGCAGATTCCTCCGGCGGCGGTGGGAATCACGTTTGTGATCAAGGAAGGGCCGAAAGTAAGGGTGGGAAAAATCAAGTTCGAGGGAAACAAGAATATCAAGAGCCGCATCTTGCGCGCGGCGATGAAGAACCTGAAGCCCATTGGCATCCCGCACTCGATTTTCCTCGAAAACATCTTCGCCAAGACCTACGACGCAACCAAGCTGGAAGAGGACACCGAAAGGGTTCGTGCCGAATACCAGAACCGGGGATTCTTCAAGGTTGCGGTCGCAGATCCGAAAACAGAAATCCACGACACCGGGCATAAAGGTTTCCGCATTCCGCTGCTGATGCCGGGACCCGGCAAAGCGGTCGACATCACCATGCCCATCGAGGAGGGCGACCGGTTTCGGCTGGGCAAAATTACGTTCAAAGGCAATAAGGCGATTCCCAACTCGGCGGCGCTGCGCGCTTTGATTCCGTTGAAGGATGGGGATATCTTCAGTCGCGAAAAGATTGCCAAGGGCATCGAGAACCTGCGCAAAGCCTACGGTGAATACGGCTACATCAACTACACGGCGGTTCCATCGACCACGTTTGATGACGACAAGAAGCTGGCTTTTCTGGAATTCGATATCGACGAGGGTAAGCAATTCTACGTGCGCCGCATTGAGTTCCAGGGAAACACCACCACGCGCGACAAGGTGATCCGCCGGGAACTGGCGCTCGAAGAAGGTGGAATTTACAACTCGCGCCTGTGGGAACTGAGCCTGCTTCGACTGAACCAGCTTTCCTACTTCGATCAATTGAAGCCGGACGACCCCAACGTGACCGAAAAGAAGCTGGACGAGAAGAATGGCTGGGTGGACCTGACTCTGAGGGTCCACGAAAAAGGCAAGAACGCCATCGGGTTGAATGGCGGGGTCAGCGGGTTGGAAGGGGCGTTCATCGGGCTGAACTATTCCACCAACAACTTCCTTGGGCTCGGCGAAACCCTGCAGCTGCAGATCAGCCTGGGGAATCTTGCCCGCAGCGCGATGTTCGGCTTCACCCAACCTTACATGTTCGACCGGCCTTTGCAGTTCGGCTTCACGGTGTTCGGCAACAAGATCAGTTATGACCAGGCGCGCCAGCTTTCAATTTTCAGCGGACAGAACCTGAACCTGCCGAACACCGTGCTGCAAAACCTGCAAAACTACTCCCAGTCGTCGCTCGGCTTCACGACCTCGCTGAGCTATCCCTTGCGCCGCTCCTTCAAGCGCGTGGGCATCACCTATTCGCTGGACCGCTCCAACCTGATACCGCTGAGCACCGCGTCCAGGACGCTATTCGATTTCATCGCCTTCCGCGGCATTTCGGGACCGCAGGCGGTCAACGGAATTATTACCAGCAAGATCTTCCCCAATTTTTCCTTCAACACCCTCGACAGTGGAATCTCGCCGCACAGCGGCCATCAGCTGACTCTGGGCATGGAGTTGTCGGGCATTGGCGGCACCGTCCGGGCGGTTCGGCCCATCGTGCAGTACAAAAAGTTCATTCCCGTACAGAAAAGGCGAAACGCGGTGGGATACGCGGTCAACGCATCGTATATCAGCGGTTATGGCGGGCTGGTGGCGCCACCGTTCCAGCGCTTCTATATGGGCGGCGAGAATGACATCCGCGGATTTGATATCCGATCGATCTCGCCGGTGGCGTTCCTGCCGAGCTCCAACGTGATCACGCTGACCAATCCGGATGGAAGTGCCGTCCTGAAGAATCCATCGAATCCGCGACAGGGAAACTGGACGGTGCCCATCCCCGTCGATCAGATTGTGTTTCCGGGGGGCGATTTCAGCGTGTGGACGAACCTGGAATATCGGTACACCATCGCCGGACCGGTGGCTTTGGCTCCTTTTATCGATACGGGCATCGACCCGGTCATTCGCCGTTCGCAGTTGCAGATTGCGCAAGTGCAATTTGACCAGGTGATCACCACCCCGTTCGGCTGTCCCGCGCTGGATGCCGGTTACAACTGCTTGGGGGGGAAGGTCCTGAACCCGAGCCCCTCGAACCTACTGCAAGTGTTGGGTGCGACCAACTGGAGACCTCGCATGTCGACCGGATTGGAGCTGCAGATGTTCCTGCCGGTCGTCAATGCGCCCTTCCGCATCTACTGGGCATATAATCCGTTGCGCCTCGATCAGCAGACAACCCCCCCCATTCCGATCACACGATCGATGTTCCCGCCCGGGTCCGCGGGAGACTATACGTACCACTTGGCGGTGAATACCTACGCTCCGCAGTTCCTGTTGCGGGAGCCGCGGAAGACGTTCCGCTTCACGGTTGCGACGACGTTCTAGAATCGGCTCGCCCCCGGCGGGATGACGGCCGGAAGTCGAGAAACGAGGTGGGATCAGGTTTGACGCGCTTGGAGCGAGGTCACTATAATAGCTTTCGATCCTCGCCATCGAAGGTTTTCCAAGGAGATGGCGCGTCTGTACTGCTGGCAATCGAGTGCGCCGAATCCGATGGCGGCCGCTACCGTGGCGGAGACCTCATGCAGTGCGGCCCAGCGTTGACTGAAGAAGCGATCTGAGAGCGAGACGACAGTTCATTCCCGGAACCAGGTTCCAAGGAGTTCAATCGATCCAATGAAAAGCAAGTTTCTACGTGTTCTTCTGGCTATTGCGGTGACCTTAACGTTTTCCGCCCTAGCCCAAACCGGCAGCGCTGCCACCCCCTCGAATCCGGGTGCGACACCTGCAAACCCCCTGCCTTCGGCGCCCGGTATGGCGACCACCACCACGGGAACCAAGGTTGGGACCATCAACATTCAGGACGCGATCTTCGGCAGCAACGAAGGTCAGCGCGACATGCTTGCGCTGCAGAAAAAGTACGAGCCGAAACAGTCGGAGCTGAAGAACCAGAACGATGAGCTTGAGGCCTTGAAAAAACAGCTCTCGACGCAGCAGGACAAGCTGAACCCGGAGGCTTTGGAGAATCTCAAGAAGCAGATCGAAATCAAGCAAAAGAGCTTCGATCGCTCCGTGCAGGATTTTCAGGAGGAGGCTGGCGGCCAGCAGCAGGACATCGCCAAGCGCGTGCTGCAGAAGATGGCTCCGATGATCGTCAAGTATTCCCAGGACAACGGATTCGGAATCATCGTGGACACTTCGAAGCCGTGGCCCGAGAG
>Ga0126369_10003979_pt1 | contig 10778 bp, 8 predicted proteins | sample PanSoiMetaPlot_1_FD_109646 | JGI IMG/M metagenome (GOLD analysis project Ga0126369, IMG submission 109646) | Tropical forest soil microbial communities from Panama - MetaG Plot_1 | ecosystem: Environmental > Terrestrial > Soil > Tropical forest > Bulk soil | place: Panama | collected 2016-02-17
CACCAGCAATGAGAGTCACGGCGAACGGGAGCCGCGTGTGGAGCGTGAGCAGTGCGGCGGTATATGCGCCGATGGCCATGAAGCCGGCATTGGCGAGGGAGAGTTGGCCGCACGAGAGCGTCGCGTAAACGGAGAGCGCGAGCAGAGCGTCGATACCGATGAAGGCGATCGCGGATTGGTAGGTGAGGAAGAAATCCTCGAGCGCGCCCACTACGCCTCTCGCAGAGCAACCCGTCCGAAAAGCCCGCGCGGCCAGACGAGCAGGACGAGGAAGAGCACCGCAAAGGACACGGCATCCCGGTAGCTCGACCCCAAGTACGCCACGGTGAACACCTCGATGAGGCCGATGGCAAACCCTGCAGTCACCGCGCCCGTCACGCTTCCCATTCCGCCGAGGATGATCACGGCCAGCCCCTTCAGCTCGACGCTGCGGCCCATGTCAGGCGAGAGGTTGTTGAAGGCGAGGGCGAAAAGGACGCCGGCGGCGCCTCCCAGCGCGGAAGAAATGAAAAAGGATGCAGCGATCACCCGATCGACGTTGATCCCCAGGATGCGGGCAGCGCGCGGGCTCTCCGCCACCGCGCGGATCTGGCGGCCAAGGCGCGTCTTTTTGAGCAGATAGGTGAGAAGAGCCATCAACACCACCGAGACGGCGACGATGGTGAGCTGAATCGTAGAGACCACCGCGCCGGCCACGCGAAACTGTCGATCCGGAAAGCTGCCAAAGGGGAAGCGGGACACGTCTGGGCCGAAGATCTGAAGCGCGATCGCCTCGAAGATCGTCGCCGCGGCAATCGAGCTGATCAGCCCGGACATGTTCGAGTGCGCGCGGCCCCGCAGCGGACGGAAGGCAATGCGGTCAAGCAGTATCCCCATCGCTCCGGAGAAAAGGACAGCTAGCGGCAGAGCCAGCGCGAAGGAAAGGTGTAGCCCGCCGACGAACGCGAGGGCGCAAAACGCGCCGAGCATGAAGACCGCCTGATGCGCGAGGTTGAGAATGTCCAGAACGCCGAAGACTAGGGTGTAGCCAACGGCGAAAAGAGCGTAGATGCTGCCAACGAAGACGCCGTTGATGACCTGCTGTCCCATGGCAGCGTCGCTCTACTGGAGGATCTCGAACTTTCCGCCCTTGACTTGCTGGACGCTTGGCTCGTGTTCGGCGTCGCGCGAAGGAGTGAAGGAGAACTTGCCGAGCGGCGTGGGCAGATCGCGCACTTTGGCGAAGCCGGCCCTGATGTCTTCACGCCCGACTTTCATCCCCGCCTGTTTGATCGCCTCGGCGATGATCACCACCCCGGCATACGCCTGCGCGGTGAACTGGTCGGGAGAGACGCCGCGCTTCTCCATCGACTTGCGAAAAGTCTGGTTCGCAGGATCCTGACTGGCCGAGTTCCAAGAGGTCCCGACGAGCACGCCTTCCGCCGCCGGACCCGCGTTCTTAATGAAGGCTGGGCTGTTGAAGCCATTCCCGCCGAGAATCGGACCCGTGTACCCAAGCTGTCGGGCTTGGCTCACGATTGAGGCGGCGTTGTCGGCCAGCGCCGAGACGAGAAGGATGCCGGGGTTTTTGCTCTTCAGCGCCGTTAGCTGCGCGTTGAAATCGCGATCGGACTTAGCAAATGTCTGCGTCTCCAAGATCTGTACCCGCTCGCTCTCGAGCGCCTGCTTCATCACGTCGTAGCCCGCTTTGGTGAACACATCGTCATTTCCGTAGAGGACGCCAGCGGTCTTGAAGCCCAGCTTCGCGCGCGCCTTCTTGACCGCCCCGGGGATCACCTGCCGCTCGGTCAGCGAATCGCGCCAGATGTATTCGCCGATATCCGTGATGCCGGTGGGAGCGGTGTTGGAGATGGCGAGCACCGGAACCTTGGCCTGCTGCGCGATGGGGTCGGCGGCGGTGGCGGTCGTGGAGAGCGTTGGACCGATGATCGCGCTGACTTTGGTTTGGTTGATGAACCTCTGGAAGACGTTGATTCCCTGTTCCTTCTTGGAAGCATCGTCCTCGAAGACGACTTCTAGACGGAGCGGTTTGAGTGAGCCGCTCCCGTTGACGTCGTCGACGGCTGCCTGGATGCCGCTCTTCTGCGCTCCTCCGTAAACGGCCGCCGCACCGGTCATGCTGAGCGCGGCGCCGATTTTGACCACCGTGGGAGCGCCGCCTTCTGCTGCATAAGCTCCAAACGACGCTGCGGCGGCAAGGGTCACCAGCTTGAAGAACCTCCCTGTGGCGTGCATGTCCCTCCCTCGTGACGAAAGATGATTGGCCCGCTCGTACAACACCAAACCCACCTCGGCAAGGGCCAACTCGCCCACGTATGGAGCGCCCTTGGCTGCTTTCAGCGGCCATTCTCAAGAGCGTCGCTCTGCCAAGGCAGACCGGGTCGTGACGCCTCGTTGATACAGTCGAGAAACGCCCGAAAGAGAAGTGAGAGCTCTCGTTTACCAGGGGAGACGACGCTGACTTCGAGGAAAGGCATCTTCCATTCGGGGACCGGACGAGGCGTCCGCCTTGGCCGACGTCGCGAGCGTCGCGACCCTCGCGCTCGCGAATCCGGACCTGGTCGCGCGACCCAAGGCCAACGCCGGTTCGAACCTCAGAACAGGGCAGCACGACGCGGTAGTCAGCGGGTCGGGACGGTGCGGGACTAGGCGTGACTGCGCATCAGGCTAGCTAATTCGCTCCGTACGGCGCGAAGCCGCCTCGAACCGCACTGTCATGGTACATGGGGGGCACAAGAAACGGGGTCTACTGACACCGATACGAGCAACGATACGCGTCGTCCGCATTCGCAACGCCGTATGACGTGCCGCTGTAATAGTTCCAAGTAGTGACCACCGCCCGGCTGCCCTGGCCGCAACCGATTAGGTCAGCTCGACGAGGGGCGCAATATTGGAGGGCTATCTCGTCGAGCCTTTCCTGACTGCCGTACTTATTCCGCGCGACTGTGATCATTCCAGCGTGTCTGTCGAATCCGACTACGTCGTAGTGAGCGCAACCGGTCAAAAGCAGAAGCGCCAAAAACGAAAGAACGCGTTTCATCGCGATAATTTTAGCCCCGCTCGCCCCTGAGTCGCGCCAGAGCACTGGCGTAGAAATAGGCCAGCTTGGCGTAATCTTCTGGTTGGCGCGCTTGATTGGGGGGAAACAGCCCCTCTCCATGGTCTGGGCTGCCGAGTATGGCGGCTAAGATTTGGACTGCAGCCTGGTCCATAAATGCATCAAACGTCTTCATTGCGTCGAGAGATTTGAGGTTGCTACGGTCCACCGTTTTCCTCCTCAGTCTTGTTTTGTGAATCCGTAGTTAGGGCGAGGTCCAAACCGAACCAGCAGCTTCGCTATCTTCTGCTGGTCATCGCTCTCCCAAACCTTCTTCTCGTTGCCGTGCTCCCAGCCCCTAGGCGTCAAATGCCACAGCGTCCATGCTCTGCTAGCAGACATTCCGCGATCGTATCCGCAAACACGCGGAAACCATCAAGTATTGGGTGTGTTGAATTTAGCCGAAAAGTAGGCGCAGCCAGGCCTAGAGGATCATCGCGCTAGCCGCAATGAAAACGAGCGACTCGGTATAAGCGGGCCAGACGGCATCGCGCCTGGTTATCGCTGTCATTCGATGCCGTGCTGAGAGTGGCAGAACGCCGCCATCCGTGGCGCTCAAGCTCAACTTTTTGTCGGACGACGTCTCGGTGCTGATCAACAACACGCGTCGCTGAAGCGCGACAGAAACTTCTTAGAGTCGGCGTCGCCCCCTACGGGATTTCTAAGCTCTATGAGGTATCCAAAACCGCGCGGCGATCTTCGACGGCCTTGCCCAAGGGCGCGGTGTCTCGGGCAAGGTCAACGCTCTGCCCTGGTCGCGATCTTGCAGCTCGTCTGGTTTTGACAAGCCGCGGCGGCTTGACGGAGTCTATGTTTCATGAAGCCCAAGCGCCTGGGTCTCACGCCGCTCGTTCTCCTCCAAGACGAGACGCGGCATCAACTTAGTTGTAGACAAATTGGGCTACGCTGATGTTTGGAGCACGACGTCCAAAGGCATCATCGGTCGTATGATGTCTATGTTTCATGAAATCTGACCGGTCAGATTTCACATTCGCCGCCACCCTACGGCAAGGCGAAATCGGTCGGCTTGTGTGGCATTTCGAGCTCGCGCCCGAATGTGCTCTTCATGCAGAAGCATTGGGATGTGATGCGCAGCGACGATGGCGGCGACTCCTGGCGCGAGCGTGCCCCGCCTGTACGCTGTTGCCTCGCGGCTGGCCGTCGGCTGCGCCGCCAGCTTTAGAGGGAGAGGCTCTCGTTTCGGTCGCTGGGCAAACCGCCTTCGGCCCCAAGTCCGAGCGCCGGGTCGGCGGTCCAGCCAAATGGACGCCGCAAGATTGAGCGGTGCGTTCCAGCTGCTCGATGGCATAGGGCCCTTGCAGAGGTTGGCACTGGGCACGCCCCCTGCAGCTAGGTCGCGCCCGATGACCAAGCGACTGAACAAACACGCCGCGCACGAAGAGCTTACTCCGTACGAAGAGCTCCGGAGGCTCGCGCCGTATGAGAAGGGCGAGATCATCCAGGGCGAGCTCATGATTGCGTCGCATGAATCCGAGCACGACTATCTCGTGGATGTCCTCTCCGGACACCTGTGGAGTCCCTTTGTTGAAGGGCGTGACCCGGCGAAATGGCAGATCCTGAAGCACATCGAAGTTCACCTGGACAAGGACATCGTCCAGCCAAACCTGGCCGGCTGGCGGAAGGCTCGCTTGCCGAAGCCGCCTTCCGAGCGCGAGCGATTCGTTACCCTGGCGCCCGATTGGCTATGCGAAGTCCTCATGTCATGGACCGCGCGGACCGTTCGGAGCCTCAAGTTGCCGCTGTATGCGCGCGCGGAAATCCCCTACGTGTGGTTGATCGATCCCCGGGCGCGGACTCTGGAAGTGCTCCGCCGGCAGAACGAGCGCTGGCTACTGCTGGCGACCTTTGCCGGCCAGGACCGAGTCCGAGCCGAGCCCTTCGATGCCATGGAGCTGGATCTCGACGTGCTGTGGGCGGTACACGAAGGAAGAGATGAGTTCAGGTGATCGAACAGCTCGGTCTCCGCAGAGAGCGGTAGACGGGGTTCGAACCCGCGACCCCGAGCTTGGGAAGCTCGTGCTCTACCAACTGAGCTACTACCGCGTTAACGCTAAAGGCGCGTCAGTATGGGTCGGAAAGTGGGCGTCCGCAAGCGGGCACCGTTTTGGGTGAGGTGTTTCGGCCCGCTGGCGATCAGCGGACGTTGAGGTGCGCCCAGTCTACAAGGATGGTGAGAATCCGCTCGGAGTGGTCGCAGAGATGGACCGCGAATGGTAGAAGGGAAGTGGTCAGCCATCGGGGCAGTCGTGAGGACATTTGAAGCTGCGTCGATTTCTGCGCTCGTGCTGGCCGGTATTCTCCCGGCATCCGCGCAAGCGTACAGCTACATGAACATCGTTACAGCCGGTCCTGGTCAGGGCCTGAGCCTGTACCCGGCAGTCAACTCCTACGGCGTTGTCGCCTATGTTATCTCGCCGAGAATCGGCCAGGTGCTCGTGCAGACGGCAGACGGGGGAGCGCCCACTACGATCGCCGATCTGCGGGGCGACCTGTTTAGCATCTCCAGCGTGAGTCCGCCTTCCATCAATGTGGCAGGCACCGTTGCCTTCTCCACCGTTACCCCTGATGGCAACGGACAGATCATTTACACAGGGGATGGCGGACCGCTGGTCAGTATTGCCGATACGAGCGGAATTATTCAGACCTTCTTTGGAATTCCCTCCATCAACACTGCCGGCGAAGTCGCGTTTGGAGCCTTCCGCCGCGACAACACCGAAGCGCTGTACGCGGCGAGCGGCGGCACGTTGACGCCGATCGCCGAGACCGGGAGCATGTTCAGCTCGTTCCATAACAATGGTGGTCCGTCGCTCAACGATACGGGGGACGTCGCGTTCAATGCCGATCGCGGCGGCGGGTGTGGCCTCGCGATCTTCATCAGCAGCCAAGGGGTCATCTCCCTCGTTGCCGGGAGCACCGACGACGGCAGCTTCACCGTCATCGAAGGACGCCCGGCCATCCCCACCTTCGGAGCGGTAGCGTTCCTCGCCTTTTTCCGCGCTGACGACGTGTCAGGCGCTGGAGTTTTCGTCGGCGACAGCTCCGGTGCCCCACCGACGCTCGTCGCCATTGCCAACGTCTCCGGCACTCCAGCGATGAATGGAGCCGGGATCGCGGCTTACATCGACGTGGTCGAGGGCGGCAACGAGGTCATCTACACGAAAACGGGGCCTGACGATCCGGCTGTCGAAGTGGTCCGGACCGGCACTCCGCTGTTCGGCTCCACGGCGACACTGCTTGGCCTTTCGACGTACGGCTTCAATGAAAGCGGTCAGCTCACGTTCGGCGCCCAGCTGGCAGACGGACGAAGCGTCATCGTGCGCGCGGACCCCGGCGACCCCGAACCCTAGCCGCTCTCCTCTACGGTGAGCAGATCTAAAGACGAGCAACCCCGGAGGCGTTAATGTCGAAGTTAACTCTAAAATGCTCTCTTAGAGAGGAAATCGGGCGATCGAGGTACAGCTCAACTTCAATTGTCGATCAGTACGCGAGCGCGCGGCGGGTTCACTCGCCTTCTTCCACGGTGAGCTGATAGGAATCCTGGAAGTTCGATTCGCGGTTCTTCGAATCGCGGACTTCGAAAAAATAAACGGCCGGATCGGCGCTGTAGTGGATGATCTCCGGAGCGTCGCCCTTGGCGCGATCCGCTGTTTGCACCAGCGACAACCTTCCGTCCTCCTGCATGCGGTGCAGGTAAAGGCCCACGTGCAGCTTGAGGACGCCGGTCACCGAAGCGCGGATCGCCGTCTTCACCGGCTTGTTCGAGAGGTCGAGGCGAAAATAATCGACGTCCCTCTTCGGGTGGACGGTGCCGCGAATCGGGTGGTTGAGCGCGATCGGCGTTGCCGTTTCGGGCGTGTTGTTGGGCTCGCGCTCTTCGCTGCCGTTGTCGGGGATAACGGTCGCGGTGAGTCGGTAGGGCTGTTCCGCGTTTTCGTAATCTCGAACCAGCTTTCCATCCACCTTGCGCAGCGCGCCCTCCACCTTCAGCCAGCACACGCCCGGGCAGTACACGTTGTTGAGAATCTCGGGCTCCTTCACGCCCCCGTCGTTGGCGCGCAAGAGAACTTGCTCTCCCTTCCCATCCTCGGTCGGCTTCACCACCGAGAGCACGAGGTCCAATCGCTCGACTCCGGAGAGTTGGAACTTCGCCAGGACCGGTTGCTCCGTCCTCATTACGTAATAGTCGAGGTCTCCCTTCGGAGAGATGAAGCCCTCGCGGAAACTGTTGGGCGAGAGCGGCGTGGCTTTTCCAATTTCGTCGTTGGGCTCGAGCTCGGCGTTCGCGCCCGCCTCTTCCCTGCTGACGGTTAGCGTGTACGGCTTCTGCGCGTTGTAACCGCGCCTCGCTTCTTTGCCGCTTCCCGACCAAGCGCTGCGGAGCACCAGGTAGATGATTCGATCGGTTGCCCGCACTCCGATGTTTCGCAGTGAAAGGCCTTCGCCGTCCTTGCCGCGCGCTTGAAAGAGCGGGGCTTGCGCTTCGGTCAGCACCTGCAAATCGTACCGGACCCCTTCGACTCCGGTAAGCTCGATGCGCAGCGCGATCCGCGGCGCCTCGAACGGAGCTGCGATCTGAGATAAGCCCGAGTCTGCGTCGACCGCGCCCGCATCGGCTCCTGCGGCTGCTTCGGGAGGCGGAGGACTCGAGGCATCTGCGGATTCGGACGCCGGCGACAGCTCGTATCGGTACCAATCCTCGTCCGCCGAGTGAGCGATGAACCCGGAGATCGATTGCCCCAAGGCGACTGCATTTGCGTCCGCGGCGCGGTCGTTCGGTTCGAACTCAAACCCCGGTGCAGGGTCGCTGAACAAGGCGGTGAGCGAATACGCTCCTCCGGCGCCCCGCTTGACCGAGAAGACTTTGATCAGCAGCTTCGACTTGACGCCCAGATTGGGGATTCGCTCAGGCTTCCCCTCGCCCTCGCTGTTCACCATCGCGAGGCGATTTCGGTCGGCGTCGTAGACCTCGATTGCCACGTCGGCGCCGGGAATACCGCTCACGGTCACGTCAACCGTCTTTGGCGTTGCGGGCGCCAGCAGGTACCAGTCCTCGTCGGGCTTCGACGGATCCGCCGAAAGACTGGCAGCCACCACGGATGAGTCAGTCAGGACCTGGGCCTGCTCCGGCCGATCGTTCGGCTCTCGCTCGGTCAATTGCACAGGACCGGCGGCCACTTGCCCGGCATCTTGCACGATCTGCGGCTCCCGAGAGCAGCTGGCTACAAGCACGCAGATCGCAATCCGACGCCAAGCTGTCATGGCTCTCCAGCCCGTTGTCACCACCGGGGCCTCGGTGTCAAACTCTACCCACAACACCGCGCCATTCCCTTTCATCCCCGAGGGCTGGAACGCGCCAGGCATCTCGTTGCATCATGCGCTCGCAATGAACCGCCTCTGCTGCTTTTTGTTGATCTCTCTGCCGGCGACGGTCGCGGCTTCGCCGCAGATCGGCTACGCACAGGCTACAGGCTACTACAAACAGGACTCGCGACCGACACTGTATCAGCCGCTGAATTTGCTCGACGGCCGCGAAATCACGAGTTGGTGCAGCGCGACCGCAGACGTGATGGCAGAGACGCTGACCTTCGGCTTCAAGGGCATGGCGACGATCGACGAGATCCGGATCTACACCGGCAACGGCTTCGACGATCGAACGTTTCAGGAATTCGGGCGAGCGAAGAAGTTCGTCCTGCGCAGCCCCAGCGGCGCGCAAACCCTGACGGTGAGCGACCGGCGAGGCCTACAGGCGATTGCGCTGAGCCCGCCGATGTCCGGGATCGAGTTCATCATCGACATCGTCGATCAATATCCGGCCGAGGACCCGGAGATGCCGGTTTGCATCACGGACATCGTCTTCTATTCCGAGGGCAAGCCGCTCAATGGCTCGTGGCTTACTCAGAAGCTGAAGTACGACCGGAACCAGAATCCGCTTTTGGGAACTTGGTTCGCCGGGCCCGAGGGCGCCGCGGACCGCTTTCTCTCCTTCTTCTTCGACGGGACGTATCGCTTTGCTTACGAGCCGTACGATCCGGAAGCGAAACGACAATCGTTCATGGGTTTGTACGAAGCCTCGGGCGCTCACCTCACGCTGGAGGTTCCGGGCAAAGGAAAGATCTCCGCCCGTCCGCACCGCGAGACGAAGGAGCAAACGCCGGGGAATGTCCGCCGAACGCTGGTGCTGGACGGCGATTTACCCGACGGGCTCAAGCAGGCGTATCGAGATCGCCTGTAAGCCGCGAGTCGCCTTCGACTAAATGGCGGCGCTGCGTTTTCTTCCGCTGAAGCGCTGGAAAAAGTCGACGATCTCGCGAAACGCGACCTTGATGTCGGTGGCGTCCTTGAATTCGGACTCGAGGAAAATTCCGCCGCAGGATTCACACGTATCGTATTGGAGCGGATGCTGGCGCTGCCCCCCATCGACGCTGACCAGATCGACCTGACATTCTGGGCATTGGCCGGTGAGCGCTTCGGTATCCACCTTGCCGCCCAAGCTCTCGAGGCCGGGCAAGTTGTTGTGCAGCAGTACCCTGTTCAGGTCGGCGACGTCGATCCACAAGCCGCCGCACTCACCACACTTGCGTACCGTGGTTCCGTCCCCCTCGAGCTCGGCCATCTCGACGTTACAGCCGGGGCAATCCATCAGAATTTCTGCTCCTGGTTTGGGATGAGCTTAGCTCTCCGTCTGAAATCATAGGTCCTCGAAATTTTGCGTTGCAACCCGACAGTGGCCACCCGTGGAAATAGTTCAACTCATGCCCTGGCGCGACGAACATTTGCACCCAGGCTTCTCAGCTTCCGGTCCAATCTCTCGTAGCCCCTATCCAGGTGGTATACCCGGTAGACGTCCGTCCGACCATGGGCCCTAAGGCCGGCGAGGATGAGGGAGGCCGAAGCCCTCAAATCCGTGGCCATGACGGGCGCGCCGGAGAGGCGCTTTACGCCTCTGACCACGGCCGTCGAGCCCTGAATCCTGATGTCCGCACCCATCCGCCGCAGCTCGGAGACATGCATAAACCGGTTCTCGAAGACGTTCTCGGAGTTCAGGGCCGTCCCATTGGCAACCGACATCAGTACCATCAATTGCGCCTGCATATCCGTCGGGAAGCCAGGGTGGGCGCTGGTTGTCACGTCGACCGAATGAATGTCCCTCGGGCCCCTGCAGCGCAACCCCCCAGCGCAAATGATCTGGCATCCTGCTGCGCGAAGCTTCTGAACGACCGCATCCAGGTGCTCCGGCACGGCATTCCTCACCAGGATATCGCCCCCAGTAATAGCGGCTGCGACTAAAAGTGTGCCGGCCTCGATTCGATCCGGCAGGATCTCATGCTCGGCCGGCTTGAGTGCATCGACCCCTTCGATGGAAATCGCGCTCGTGCCCGCCCCCGAGATGCGGGCGCCCATCTTGTTCAAGACCTGCGCCAACTCTTCCACTTCCGGTTCGCAGGCGGCGTTCTCGAGCAGGGTTCGTCCTTCTGCGAGCGACGCAGCCATCACCAGATTCTCAGTCCCGGTCACGGTGATCAAATCGAACGCAAAAGGGGCGCCGCGCAGTCGTTTGGCGCGCGCATCCACGTAGCCGCCATGCAACCGAATGTCTGCGCCAAGCGCCTTCAGACCCTTGAGGTGCTGATCGATCGGCCGAGCGCCGATCGCGCAGCCC
>Ga0126369_10003980_pt1 | contig 10777 bp, 9 predicted proteins | sample PanSoiMetaPlot_1_FD_109646 | JGI IMG/M metagenome (GOLD analysis project Ga0126369, IMG submission 109646) | Tropical forest soil microbial communities from Panama - MetaG Plot_1 | ecosystem: Environmental > Terrestrial > Soil > Tropical forest > Bulk soil | place: Panama | collected 2016-02-17
GTGATGGTGCTGGTCACCTACGCGCTGCTGCTGATCCTCGAGGACGTGATCAAGCTGCTGTTTGGCGTAGAGGCCTACACGGCGTTTCAGCCGTACGAGTTCCTCGGCCAGGTGAAGATGGGCGCGCTGAGCTTCGCTACCTATGACCTGGCGCTGATCGCGGTGTCGGCGGTCGTCGCGGCGGGTCTGTGGTGGGGGCTCAACCGCACCCGGCAGGGCAAGCTGCTGCTGGCGGTGATCCACGATCGCGAGATCGCGACCGCGCTGGGCATCAATGTCACGCGCGTGTTCCTCGTCACGTTCGTCATCGGTTCGGTGCTCGGCGCGCTGGCCGGCGCGTTGACGGCCCCGGCGATCGCGGTCGCCCCGGGGCTCGGCGTGGAAGTGATCGTGCTGGCGTTCGCGGTCGTCGTCACCGGCGGGCTCGGGAGCGTCGAGGGAGCGATGGTGGGCGCACTGATCGTCGGCATTGCCCGCGCCGCGAGCGTGCACCTATGGCCGGAGGTCGAGCTGTTCGTGATCTATGGCGTGATGGCGCTGGTGCTCGCGTTGCGCCCGCAGGGACTGTTCGCGCGCGCCGCGGTGAGGAAGATTTGATGCGCGACAAGTCGACCATCGGCTTGGCGATCACACTGATCGTGCTGCTGATCGTCGGGCCGTTTTTGCCGGCGTGGTTACGTTTCGTCGGTACGGTCTCGCTCGCGTACGCGCTGGTCGTGCTCGGCCTCGTGCTGCTGATGCGGGCCGGGATCGTTTCGTTCGGCCAAGGGCTCTATTACTGCGTCGGCGGCTACGCAGCCGGGGTCGCCGGCAAGTATTGGGGCATATCGGATGCGTTCGCGCTGCTCGCGCTCGGCGCCGTCGCGTCCGCGATGGTCGCCGCCGCGCTCGGCGTGCTGCTGTCACGCTATCGCGAGATCTTCTTCGCGATGTTCACGATGGCGTTTTCGATGATCCTTTACGGGCTCCTGTCGAAGTCGCAAGCGCTCGGCTCGACCGACGGCTTCAACGTGGTGCAGGCGACCTTCCTCGGCTTCAAGCCCGAGAGCGCGAGCGTCAAGACGTGGCTGTTCGCGCTCACGTTGCTCGTTGCGTTCGGTTGCGCGATCGCCGTGCAGCGCTACCTGCGTTCGGGCATGGGGTTCGCCGGGGAAGCGATCCGCGAAAACGAGATCCGCGTCGAGTATCTCGGCGTATCCGCGCGCCGGGTCATCTACTACAAGTACATCGTCGCCGCGGTGCTCGCCTCTCTGGGTGGCGGGCTGCAAGCGATGGCCGCCGGCCACGTCGGCCCCGACACGGCGTACTGGACCACTTCCGGCGAGTTCGTTTTCATCGCGCTGCTGGGCGGCACGATGCACGCGGGCGCCGTGCTCACGGCGGCGTTCGTGTTCGATCTCGTCAAGACCTACGTCTTCCAGCTGTCGCCGTACACGTGGCAGCTGTCGCTCGGCGTGGTGCTGCTGGCAGTCATCCTGTTCCTGCCGAAGGGTCTATGGTCGCTCTTCGACCGGGTGCGGGCGCCGCGCGAGCCAACGAGCCGTGTAAAGGCAAGCGGATGAGCGCGGTTCTCGAGGCCGTCGGGCTGGCGAAAAGCTTCGGCGCGGTGACGGCGGCCGCCGATATCAACGTGACCGTCCACGAAGGCGAGATCGTCGGCGTGATCGGCTCCAATGGCGCCGGCAAGACGACCTTCATCAACATGGTGACCGGCTACCTGAAGCCGAGCGCAGGCACGATTCGCTTTCGCGGCCGCGATATCACCGGGCTGCCGCCACGTCAGGTCGTACGCGCGGGCGTGTCCCGGTCGTTTCAGGTCTCACAGCTGTTCCGCGAGCTCACCGTGCTCGACAACATGTTGATCGCTTTCGGCATGCTGCGCGCAGAGCGCCTGTCGTGGCTGACACCGCTCGCTACCCCCGAGCGAGAGCGCGACGCGCGTGCGGTGCTGGCGCGCTACACGATCGAGAGTCACGCGGCCTCGCTCATCGCCACGCTGCCGCAGGGCGTGCGAAAACTGCTCGACATCGCGATGGCCACCGTCGGCTCGCCGACCCTGCTGCTGCTCGATGAGCCGACGAGCGGCGTGGCGGTCGAGGAGAAGTTTCCGTTGATGGACACCGTGATGGCGCAGGTCGCCGCCGCCAAGGCGGCGAGCCTGTTCGTCGAGCACGACATGGAGATCGTCGAGCGTTACGCGTCGCGCGTGATCGCGTTCTACGACGGGCGCATCCTCGCCGACGGGCGGGTCGCGCAGGTGCTGGCGAATGCCGACGTGCGCAAGTACGTGATCGGCACCGAGATCCATCGCGCGAGGCCGCAATGATGCTCGCGGTCGACCGTCTCGACGTGTACATCGAGCGCACGCGAATCCTGCGCGGTGTGACGCTGGCGCTCGACAAGGGTCAGCTGGCCGGCCTCGTCGGCCGCAACGGCGCCGGCAAGACCACGCTGATGCGCGCGATCATGGGCCTGATCAAGCCCGCCAGCGGGTTGGTGCGCATCAACGGCGCCGATGTGACAAGTGCACCTGCGCACGGCCGCGCGGCGCTGAAGGTTGGCTACATGCCGGAGGACCGACGGCTGATCCCGGAGTTGACGGTCGAGGAGAACCTGCTCGTGCCGGCTTGGGCGAGCGACAACCCCGACGCGCGTGCGCGCTTGGCTTGGGTGTACGAGCTGATCCCCGAGGTCGCCGCGTTCGCCAGGCGCCGCGCGCTGCAGCTTTCGGGCGGGCAGCAGAAACTCGTTGCCCTCGGCCGCGCGCTGATGGCCGGAGAGCACCTGATGCTGCTCGACGAGCCGTTCGAAGGCATCGCGCCCGCGCTCGCGCAGCGGCTGATCGAGGTGCTGCGCGCGATCAAGGCCGAAGGGATGTCGATCCTGCTGTCAGAGTCCGACTACACGCACTCGGCCGGGCTGGTGGAGAAGCTCTTCGTGATCGAGCGCGGCGAAGTCAACGAGCGGCCGCACTGACGCCCTGAACGCAACCCCTGGCCGCGACCCGGCCGCGCGCGACCCGCCTCTTCAGGAGGAACCGTCGGACCGCAAACCGTCGCGAGCCTCCTGCTCGCTCTCGAAGATGTACGGCGCGAGCTTGCGTTTTGCGAGCGCGTCCCCGAGCTTCGCGCGCATGAACGAGCTGGTTGTGAAGCGCGACACGCCGATGTAGTAGCGCTCGACGACGTGCTTGACCATCTCGAGGTACGCATCCTCGACCTCGCGGTCCAGGACGAAGCCCTCGTAGTTGACGATGGTGTACACCTTCTGGCCGAGTGGCTCGCAGATCTCGCGCACCTTCTGTCGGATCCGCTCGATCGTTTCCAGCGTTTTTACCTCGAGCTTCTCGAAGTTGAGGAAGAGGATGTTCTGCTCCGCGTCGTACTTGAAGCGCGCGTCGAACGGGAGGCGAATGAGGTCCTCCCGCAGCCCCATTGGCTCGTCACGAAAGAGGCGACTGTCCATGAGCCGGGGGTTGCGGACGATCGGCTCGAAGTCCATGCGCTCGAGGATGTCCCGCCGGAGGTCGACGCCGGGGGCGATCTCGACAAGCTCCATGCCGTCCCGCGTAAGCTGGAACACGCACCGCTCGGTGACGTAGAGCACCGGTTTTCTGGCTTGCGCGGCGTAGGGCCCGGAGAAGGTGCGGTGCTCCACCTCATGGACGAACTTCTTCGCCCTGCCGTCGCGGTCGATGCGTAGCTTGCCGTCGGCGACCGAGACTGCCAGGTCGCCCGCGGTGAATGTGCCGACGAACACGACCTTCTTCGCGTTCTGGCTGATGTTGATGAACCCGCCCGCGCCGGCGAGCCGCGGACCGAACTTCGACACGTTCAGATTGCCCTGCCGGTCCGCCTGCGCGAGCCCGAGGAACGCGATGTCGAGCCCGCCGCCGTCATAGAAGTCGAACTGGTACGGTTGGTCGATCACCGCCTGCGCGTTGGTCGCCGCGCCGAAGTTCATGCCTCCGGCGGGGATTCCGCCGATGACCCCCGGCTCGGCGGTGAGGGTCATCAGGTCGAGGACCTTCTCCTCGTTGGCGACGTTCGCCACGCCCTCGGGCATGCCGATCCCGAGGTTGACGATGCTGTTCGGCCGCAATTCCATCGCCGCTCGCCGGGCGATGATCTTCCGCTCGCTCATCTCCATTGGCGCGATCGAGCTGACCGGCACCCGCATCTCGGCGGCGAATGCCGGGTTGTAGGCGGTCGCGAAGGTCTGGTGATGGTTTTCCGGATTCGCAACGACCAGGCAGTCGACCAGGATTCCCGGAACCTTGACCTGCCGCGCGTTCAGGGAGCCACGATCCGCGATCCGCTCGACCTGGGCGATCACGAGCCCGCCCGAATTGCGCGCCGCCATGGCGATCGCGAGCACTTCGAGCGTGAGGGCTTCCCGCTCCATCGTGATGTTGCCGTCGGGGTCGGCGGTGGTACCGCGGACGATGGCGACGTTGATCGGGAACGCCTTGTAGAAGAGGTACTCCTTGCCGCCGATGTGCATCAACTCCACGAGGTCTTCCGTCGTGCGCTCGTTGAGCTTCCCGCCGCCGAAGCGCGGATCGGCGAAAGTCCCGAGCCCCACCCGACTCAGATGGCCGGGCTTGCCCGCGGCGATGTCGCGGAAAAGATGCGTGATCACTCCCTGCGGGAGGTTGTAGGCCTCGATCTGGTTGCCGACGGCGAGGGCCTGCAGCTTCGGCACGAGCCCCCAATGGCCGCCGATCACCCGCTTGACGAGCCCCGGTTGCGCAAGATGGTTGAGCCCTCGGCTCTTGCCGTCTCCCTGGCCGGCGGCATAGACGAGCGTGAGGTCCGTGGGCCTGTTGATATTCGCGAGCAGCTCGTCCTCGCGGACGAGGGAGAGTTCCTCGAGCGCGATCGCGATCTCCTCGGCGAAGCCGATGCCGACGAAGCCGCCGGTCGCGACCGTGTCGCCGCTATGGATCAGGCGGACCGCCTCGCGCCCCGACATGACCTTGCCGCTCTGGCGCGTTTGCACGACGGGCACGACTTTTTCGGCGCTCATGGGGTCCTTCCTTTCAGCATGTCCGCCTACACGATGCCAGTCGCGTAGTACACGCCGATAACGACGAACACGGCGACGGTCTTGATGCAGGTGACTGCAAAGATGTCCTTGTAGGACGTCTTGTGGGTCAGGCCGGTGACCATCAGGAGCGTGATCACCGCGCCTTTGTGGGGTAGCGTGTCCATGCCGCCGCTCGCCATCGACGCGACGCGGTGGAAAACCTCGAGCGGGATGTTGTTCGCCTGGGCCGCGGCGATGAACTGGTCCGACATCGCGGCGAGCGCGATGCTCATGCCGCCGGAGGCCGAGCCGGTGATGCCCGCGAGCACCGTCACCGTGATCGCCGCGTTGACGAGCGGGTTCGGGATCGCCTGCAACGCATTCTGGATCACGAGGAAGCCGGGCAGCGCCGCAATCACCCCGCCGAAGCCGTATTCGGAGGCGGTGTTCATGGAGGCGAGCAGCGACCCGCCGACCGCCGCCTTGGTGCCCTCGGCGAATTTCTGCTTGACCGCCTTGAACGCGAAGACGAGCACGGTGATGATCCCCAGCAGCAACGCACCCTCGACCGCCCAGATCGCCTGGATCCCCGACACCTGGGTCACGATCGGCTTCGCCATCGCCAGCCTGACCGAGTAGGTGCTCCCATAGAAGCGCGGGATGAGGGTGACCAGCACGAAGTTCATCACGCCAACCACGATCAACGGGAGCAGCGCGATGAACGCGTTGGGGAGCTTCTCGGCCGCGATCGGTTCGGGTTCGTTGGTGTGACCTTCACCGTAGCCTTCTCCTTGAGCAGCGGCTGCCCTACGGCGCCACTCGAGGTAGGTCAAACCGACGGCCAGGATGAACGCCGCGCCGATCACGCCCAGCCACGGCGCAGCCCAGGTCGTGGTCTTGAAGAAGGTCGTGGGAATGATGTTTTGGATCTGCGGGCTGCCGGGCAAAGAGTCCATCGTGAAGGTGAACGCGCCCAGCGCGATCGTGCCCGGAATCAGGCGCTTCGGGATCCCGCCCTGCTTGAACATTTCGGCGGCAAACGGATACACGGCGAACACCACGACGAACAAGGAGACGCCGCCGTAGGTGAGCACCGCGCACACGATCACGATCGACAGGATTGCTCGCTCGCGCCCGATCAGCTTGATGACCGCGGCCACGATCGACTTTGAGAACCCCGAGAGCTCGATGACCTTTCCGAATACCGCGCCGAGCAGGAACACCGGGAAGTACAGCTTCACGAACCCGACCATCTTTTCCATGAAGACGCCGGTGAACATGGCGGGCACCGCGGCCGGGTCGGTGAACAGAACCGCAAGCATCGCGCACACCGGAGCGAACAGGATCACGCTGTAGCCGCGATAGGCCACGAACATCAGCAGGCCGAGCGCGGCGAGGGCGATCAGGAAGCTCATCGCAATCCCTCCTTATGTATCGCTCGCTGACGGGAGCAGACAGGCGTCGCACCGGATAGCCGGGTTCGAAGCCCGAGCGGCTCGTTCTGCAACGGGTCCGACAGCACGCTCAGTACGTGCCACCCGTATTCCCGCCGTAGAAGATCATTTCGTGCTGCAGGTCTTCGAGCACGCCCTTCTCTTCCGCGATGATCTCCTCCAGCACGTCGCGAGAGGAGAGCACGCCCAGCACCTTGGTCCCGTCGACGACGGGCAGATGCCGGATGCGCCGCTCCTTCATGAGCGCCATGCACTGCACGATGGTGGTCGCCGGCCTGGCGACCACGACCTGCTCGGTCATGATGTCGCGCACTCGCGTGTTCGCCGCAGCCCTGCCTTTGAGGTCGACCTTGCGGGCGTAGTCCCGCTCCGACAGGATCCCGACCATCGCTTCGCCGCGCATGACGAGCACGGCGCCGATATCCTTCTCGGCCATGATCTTGAGCGCTTGGAGGACGGTCTCATCCGGCGAGACTGCGATCACGCCGTGGGGCTTCCGGTCGAGGAGCTCCCGAGCGGTCTTGTTGGCTTGCGGCGGAAGATCCATGCTCACCCCCTTGTTACGCGGACGGGCTCACCGCCGGCGGGGCGGCTCTTCCTCTGAAGGCTCGCTCGCGTCTGCGCCGCCGCGCGGCTCGGGCCACTGGACCGGCGAGTAGCTTGCTCGCTTTTGAGCCAAGCTGCAAACCAAAGGCGCAGAATCCAGACAGGTCCCGGACCTGAAAGGCGGAGTGGAGATGGGCCTCGATAAACCCCGTTCGCCGCACAAGCAAGGCCATCGAGGTGTGACTCGGCGCGTGTTTCTGGGCAGTGCTTTGACCGCGACCGCACTCTCCCAAACGCGTGCCTCTTCGGCTGCGCAAGAGAAGACCGCTGTACTGTCGTCTGAACCGCTTGTCTGGCCGGTCATTACGCGTCAGAGCGGTATTCGCTCTTTTGCTGGCCACACCGACACGGTGCTCGACATCGTTGGGCGGATCGGGACGCCGCCGAGCCTTGTGATCTACAGCGAGGGCAATCACCTCATGGCGCTGCTCGGCGGGGAAATTCTGGGTGCGTTCCCCGTGTGGGCCAAGGCGCGGCCGGAACATGCCGGTCTCGACTTGGACAATGTGGTGGTCGTGACCTTGCCGCAGCCTATCGTCGTCGAGATAGTGCGTACCGGCGCGATCGCGCTCGGTAGCCTCACGCTCGACATGAGCCGCGCTTCCGGCCTCTACCCCGACATCGTCATGGGCGGACCCGCCCCCTTGCAGGCGCTGCGCAAACTGGGAGTCCTCGAGCCGCAGGCCCGCTACTTCTCTCGGAATCGCGGCCGCGCGCTGCTGGTCCGCAAGGGGAATCCGCTAGCGATTCACGGCCTCGCCGACGTCGCTCGTACCGGCGCTCGCCTCGCGCAAGCGGATGCGGTCGAGGCGGGCGCGCGCGCGGGCAACCGCGCCGCGATCGAAGGAATGATTGGAAAGACGGCCGCCGACGCTTTCTTCGCGAGAGAGGTCGAGCACTTTCCCGGCCGCCTGGGCATTACCCATCGGGATGTCCCCGAGATGGTCGCGCGCGGTTATGCGGACGTAGGCCTTACCCAGTACCACCTCATCTCGTATTGGACGCGGATCTTCCCCGATCATTTCGAGCTGATACCGATAGCGGGAGCGGAGCGGTTTCCCGTCAAGATCGCGTTGAGCCGCGTGATCAATCCACCGCACCCCCGCGCCCTGAAGGCTTTCGAAGAATTCTTCTTTAGCCGGGCAAGAGACGTTTATCCCCGTTACGATTTCGCGCACATGACCGACGACGAGTATGGTGCGGTTCTGGCGCTCGATTGATCAGTAAACGCTGCTTCGATCACTCGTTCGTGGAGTCGATGGGGATCTCGGAGCCGCCGCCGGCCGCGGACCCTCGCCTGGGTCGGCGCACGGCTCTCACCCTCCCGCTCCTGCCGCCTCCGCAGAAGAACTGATCGCCGCCATTGGACTCGAGCCCCGACACGTGCAGTCCAGGCGGCATCGCGAGCCGCTCCAGAACCTGTCCCGTTCGAGGATCGACTCGCCGCAATTCGCTCTCGTCACCTTCCCAGGTGCCGTGCCAGAGCTCTCCGTCGATCCAGGTGACCCCGGTGACGAAGCGGTTGGACTCGATGGTGCGCAGAATCGCTCCCGTTTCAGGATCGACTTGATGGATCTTCCGGTCCCGATACTGCCCCACCCAGAGCGCCCCTTCGGCCCACGCGAGCCCCGAGTCACCGCCGCCGCCGGGCGCGGGGATCGTGGCGAGCACGCGGCCGGTCTTCGGATCGATCTTCTGGATCCGATCCTCGGCAATCTGATAAAGGTGCTGGCCGTCGAAAGCCGTTCCTGCGTGTGCGGCGACATCGATCGAGCGCAGCGTCTTCCCGCTCGCCGGATCGAACGCGTGCAATTTGTCTCCGGCAGCAAACCAGACTTGCTTACCGTCGTACGTGACCCCATGCACGTGGTCAACACCCGGAAAGGGTCCATATTCACGGACGATTTCAGCGGCTGATCGCTTCATGCTTCCATCCTAATCAATCGGTAGCGAAGTGGGGAGTAACAAGGTCGTCGCGAATCGCGGCACGGGCGGAGTCATCCAACGAAGAGCGCGCCCGCGACCAAACGGCTGCACCTTGCCGGCTGCCGCCAGCGAGTCGAGTGCCCGCTGCACGGTGCGTTGGCTGCCTCCAAGCGCAAGCGCGAGTGCCGAGCTCGACCACGACTCACCGTCGGCGAGGAGGGCGAGCACCGCCGCATGCTCTTCTTCGACAGCCCGCGCCAGCACGACGACCTCGCGCGTGCGGCGCGGCACTAGCGCAAACCCGCGCTGCGTCGCGCTCACGCCGACAAGCGTCCGTAGCACCGTGCGAAGCCGTCCGACCTCGACTCGCAACCGCGCGCGATGCGACTCGTCGGCGTGCTTCGCTCGGAATGCCCGCGCGACGAGCGTGCCCCTCGGCACGTCTCCGGGCCACCCTTCAGCGAGCGCGCGTGCGAGCGTGAACAGGACCGGACGCCTTGCAAGCGAGACCTCTGTGTGCGCATCACGCACGACATGACGGCACGCGTCCACGACGAGCGCCCGCGACGCGAGTAACGCTTCGACCTCCTCGAGCAGGAGGGGTCGCTCTTTGCCACGCGCAATCAAGCGCGCCGCGGGTGTGTCCAGAACGAGCGCTGCGCCTTCGATCTCCGCCGTCAGCGCAGGGATACCTGAGTGGCGCGCGGCTCGCTTCGCCCGGGCGAGCGCCGCGCGCGCCGTCTTCGTCCGAAGGCGTCGCATCGCGATTCCCGCGACGACCAGCTCGTGGGCGGCCCGCAACGCGGGCGGCAAGGGCGTGGGGTCAAGCGCGGCGAGCGCACGCTCGGCCTCGTCGAGGCGCCCGATCAGGAGCAGGCGCCGGACCTCGAGATACCTCGCATGCGCGGCGTTCACCCGGTCGCCGTGCTCTTCGAGCGTCGCCCGCGCTGCTTCGAGCGCTTTCGCCGGCCAGCCCAGGTCGCGCGAGACGAGCGCGATCTCGGCCTCGGCGACGACGCATCTCGCGCGGGCCACCGCCTCCTTTGGACCGAAGGCGCGCGCCGCATTTCGCACGAGCGCCTTCGCGCGGACGAGATCGCCGAGCTGCGCCATCGCGATGCCGCGAAGTGCGAGCGCGGGCGCGTCGTCGCGCAGAGCGACCCGGTTGAGTGCGCCGAGGGGATCACCCGCCGCGAGCGCACGCGCCGCCGCGGTGATCAGCGAGTCCATCTAAATCCCGCCAAACTTGTCACTCCCACAATTCGACACCCGGTGACTAATCTATCTCACGATCACCAACCAGGAGTGAAAGGCCATGACGAAACACATTACCGGAACACGCGAACAGTGGCTGGCGGCGCGGCTCGAGCTGCTCGACGCGGAGAAGGAGGTAACACGGCGCAGCGACGAGCTGGCGCAGCGGCGGCAGCAGCTGCCGTGGGTGCGGATCGACAAGAAGTACCGATTCGAGACCGACGAGGGGAGCGCCTCGCTTGCGGACCTCTTCAAAGGGCGCTCGCAGCTCCTCATCTACCATTTCATGTTCGGGCCCGACTACACGGCGGGATGTCCGTCCTGCTCGGCGATCGCGGACGGCTTCAACGGCATCGCCGTCCACCTGGCCAACCACGATGTCACGCTGTCGGCGATCTCTCGCGCGCCGCTCGCGAAGCTGCAGGCGTACAAGCGGCGGTTGGGCTGGACATTCCCCTGGGCGTCCTCGTTCGGCAGCGACTTCAACGCCGACTTCAATGTCTGGTTCA
>Ga0126369_10003983_pt1 | contig 10774 bp, 22 predicted proteins | sample PanSoiMetaPlot_1_FD_109646 | JGI IMG/M metagenome (GOLD analysis project Ga0126369, IMG submission 109646) | Tropical forest soil microbial communities from Panama - MetaG Plot_1 | ecosystem: Environmental > Terrestrial > Soil > Tropical forest > Bulk soil | place: Panama | collected 2016-02-17
CAGATGACCTCCCCAGAGCGGCTGCTCGCCGCTCCGGGCAGTTCACCTTCTCGGATCTTTGAGCCGGATGTCTGCGACGGCTAGCGACCCGTTGTCGAACAATCGGTGACAGGAACGACAGAGTTCGATGTAGTCGTCAATGTCTCGACGATACTCGCCCGAGATATTGGCGAAGTCCGTCCACCCGGACAGCGGCGTTCGACCGCATCTCTCGCAGAATCCCAAACGAGTCTTCCTCGCATACACCCAGAAGTGGAGAGCTTTGACCGAAGCCTCGTCTCCCTTCCACTGCGGATTGTTTTCGCCGGATCTGTCGATAGTCCGGTTTAACTCTGTCATTTGCTGACTCGATGCCGTTCGACGCTCGGGCCTCCGGCTGTTATGGCCGTGTACGTATTGCCGATCCTTCCCGCGATAGCGGGTCGTCTCCTTGCCACAACCACATGCACACTTCATCGTCGTGGATCCTTGAGACGTATATCGGCAACCGCGAGCGTTCGCATACCGCCCGGATCAGCATAGACCTGGACGAGACCTTGCTTGCGAACCCGGCCTGTATCTTCGCCCGTGTACTTATCGATGATTGGGCCTTTTGGGAAGTAGCGGATCTGCCCGACTGCGAGCAGTGGTCCAATCACGTACGGTGGGTAACCGGGCATTCGGTTCCAGAACCAGAAGCGGCGACCCGGCTTGAGAAGTTCTCCCATTTCCGCCGTGTCGCCGCTCCTGGCTGCTTGGCCAGCCGCCGCTAGGAGGGGTTTCCGCTTGCCCTCGCGGCTCGCTGAGCACGCGTGCGAGCGCGGGTCGGCGCTGCCGCCGACTTCTTGCTCGACCGCTTGGCGCTGCCGGCCTTGGCCGACGAACGCTTCGACGCGCCGCGCTTCGTTGCGCCGCGCTTTCCAGACGCGGCTGCGCCGCGCTTGGTCGTGCTCCGCTTCGGCGTGCCACCGCCGTTGTCGGCGTTGTGGTCGCGACCGCGACCGATGTACGTGTTCTCCAAATCACCGCCACCCTCTTCGTAGAGGGTCTTGGTTGCTGCGACACCGAGACCGATCCGCGCTGCGATCTCCTCCCAGCGAAGCTGAGAGCCGTCACGCAACTGACGGACGGACTTCTCCGTGGCCGGAGCCTTCTTGATGATGCCCGCCGCCAGCCGTGCGCGGTGGAACGTCATCATGTCCAACTGACTCGGGGTGACCCCGAGCTTTTCGGCGATCACCGAGTGCTTGTCGTCGCCGCCGCTACGCAGCAGCTTGACAAGGCGGTCGGTGTTCACCGATGCCTTTGGCGTTCTCGCCATGGCGCTCCCTCCTTATGGGATTTTGGGACGGCCTAAGTTTATACCATAGGCACGTCGTTTTCTACCCTGGATTACCAGGGCTTTTTGGAGTCGAGTGACTCCGAGCCGCCCGGTTTTCATGCGGGCGGTTGCGCAATCACTCGATTTCGAGGCGCACGGGTCTGTACTTTCCCCGGATGTTCCGGTTGATGTACGACCCAGTACTGACGGCGTTCGCCGCCGCGACCGCCTTCTGTCGCGGCACGCCGATGTAGCCGTAGTACGCGCCGCTGTGATATTGGACGATCATTAACGGTTCGCCCGTTACAGGCCATCCAATCCAAGCGACGTTCGACGACTCGATCTCGCGCCAGTTGAAGGCAATCTCTCTGCCGTCAACGTTGACGCTTTCCACGGTCTTCTGCCGGACGGGCACGACGGTTCATCTCCTTTGAATATTCGAGTTCACTCCGGATGAAGTTAGCGCAAGGGACGAATCCCTCGACTGGAGAGACGATGATGTAATCGACGTTCGAGACTCTCTGCACCTTCATCTTAAACTTGTGACGTTCGATCACGATAGTACGCCGACCCTGCTCAAAGTTGTGCAGGATGCGTGTCCGGTGGTCGGCCAAGTCGAGACCTACCTTCGTCATGGTACCCTCCTTTGTTGAGCGGTATGCTCCGCCAGGGTAGGCTAGCGCCTACCCTCTCGGCGCTTACTGCTTCAACTCGCGACCGCCTTGTCCGCCGACGCCGCGCTCCGGCCGACCGGAGATGTTCGCTTTGCTGCCGGCCTCGCGCCCAGCACCGTACGCCGCGCTGTCGTGCTTGCGCGTTCGTACTGCGACAGCGTTGCGCTTACCCGTGCTCGGTACGCTTGGGAACTCCTGGTTCATGTACGCCCGGTTGACATCCAGCTGATCGCGGAGAGCGATTGCGAGTCCAGTAGACTCGCCTCCGCCGTTGCTTGACTCGTCCTGCGTCCGCATCTCGACCATCCGGGCAGAGATGCGCGATTCGAAGCCGCTGGCGAAGTTACGCCGAAACGTCTTGAAGTGAGCGTAGTTCTGCGGGATGCCGGTGTTCTTGCAGTATGCGCGGTACGCGCGGATCATCTTCTTGTACGCCGCGTCGTACTCCATGTCTGCGTCGTAACCGGCCTCACGCATCGCCTTCGCCACTTCGTGCCAGCCCCAGCCAGCCTCGCGAAACTTCCGCAAGTTCTCTTCGTAGCTAATGTTGTGATTCACCCTCGGGTAGATCGACGCCATCAGTTGAGTCATGAGCGAAGAGAACAGCAACTGGAGATAGCCCAGGTCGGACTCGGTGCCGATGGTCGGCACCTTGTAGCTCGCGTACGTCCGCGACTCACCGCTGTAGTGCTGCTTATGCAATGCCACGACGACATTGCAGAACCTCGCTGCCGCGAGGAACATCCACCACAACGAGTCGCAGATGTCCGGGAACGGCCCCGACTCAAAGGCGAACCTGTAGTCGAAGTCCCTGATGATCGGCTCGCGCTCTGCGATCTTGCCCTGCTGCTTCTGCTGCAGTTCCCAAAGCTCGATCCGATATTTGTTCATCATGTTGTTGGCCGCGTTCATGAACGACTCGCGCTCTGCCTCGAACGGAGTCGATTCCGCCTTGGCCAACAAGGCCGAGATCTTCCTGAGAAGATCGTCGTATTGGTATTCCGGCATTGGTACCCTCCTTGTGGTTTAGACGATATCCGATGATAACGTCCGGGAGGCGACTCATCTCTGAGTCGCATCCGCACGTTACCCTTCAATCAGTCGAAGCGAGAGGCGGTGTCCCGCCGTCTTGCCACGATTGTAGATCTCGACGGTGTCGCGTGCGAACCAATAGGCTCGACTGAACCTCGTGGTCGCAGCCTTGTCGTCTGCCCGCCCAAGCATCGTGAGCGGGTTCTGACCGGCCAGCTTGTCAACTAGCCAAGGCAGATCGAGCTGATCGTCTTCGAATGGCTGGAAGAACTTGCCGAGACCGCGAATGATCTCGCCTTCCTTGCCGCCCTTGCGTCCATAGAACGACGCTTTCATCACCCGCAGAGTCGGGCTTAGAGATTCAACTCGGGCCAGGCTCGCCATGCGGTAGGCATCCTCTGTCGCTCGGATCGCCGTGATGACGTCGTCCGGATGCGAGCCGATCCCGAGCTTGTAGCCTTCGGAGTTGACGATCCTGTCGATGTCCACCGACTGCTTGTCACCAGTAACGAGCAGCGCTCGAAACTGGTAGTATGGATGGACGCTTCGACGGTTCTTGTTCTTGTTGTAGAAGAACATTGCCTCGTCCTTGAGCGACATGTTCTCGTAGATCGCACAGTAGGCATCAGGCTTATGCTTCATGAGCGCCTGGTACCTCTGCGCCCCGTCGAGGATGGCGTTGGTGCCGTTCCCTCGATGGGACACGTCGAGAATGCCAACCAACGTCTCGTCGAACTCCGCGATCATCTTGGCCACAAACGTCTCCTGTGGCGGTCTCTGATACGTGAGATCTACAAAGAGTTGGTTCAGCGGAAGTAGTTTCACGCTGAATGGCCAACTACTCACTGGTACCCTCCTTGTGGTTGTTACGGAGCCTACTTGCGCTCCGGCCCCGGATCTAGCCGGGGCCGCAGAGCAGCTAGCCCAACGTTCCTAGTGCGATGTGTCGTTCGTAGTTCACTTCGTTGTGCTTGCGGAAGATCGGGTCGTCGCGTAGATCGACAAGATCTCCACACATGTCGCAGACTTCGGCGACCGTGTACCAGGCTTTCTTGTACGGTACACGATGATCGAAGTGGCGGATCTCGACCTTCATGCTCTCCTCAGGAAAGCCGACTTTGATGAGTTCGGCAACTTCGAGAGGATCGCGGTCATCGTCGAGAATCAGTAGCTCGATGCGCATTAGCTGAGCCATCAGCAGTCACAGCCTCTGTTGGCGAAGAAGGTCTCCTCGCCATCTCGGCCGATCAGGTAGGCGCAATCAGGGCCGTGGAGCGTTACACAACAGCCACAGTCGTTCAAGTGCCAGTGACAGTTCTCCTGACCCATCTCCTCCATGTGACGATTCATCGTCGCGATCTGGAGGAACCCGAGCTTGACGCCGTTCGGCAGGGTGATCAGTAGATCGCTCATCATGCTCCTAGAAGTAGATGATGCCCTTGTAGCGAACTTGCATCTCGATGATCACGCCGCCCGGATCGTACTCGTTGGCGAGGATCTCCTTGACCTTCGCTCGGGCTGTCTTCTCCGAGCACCAGGTCTCGATGTCGATCTCCTCGACCGTCGCATTGTTCGACTCGGCCAGCTGGATCATCTTCTTCGGGCCGTACACGTTGTCGTCGTCAGACCAGGCAATGAATGCCGTCCAGTAGCGATCTTCGGGCATTACGCGCTCGCGATCCGCTCGAAGACTGCCTTGCCGAGTGTATCGGCTTCGAGTTGGTTGATCTCCAAGATCACACCTGTCTTCGAGCAGAGAACGTTGACCATGTCGGAGCCGGTGTTCACGTACCGGAAGAACTTGTATTCATGATCGTAGATCATGGCGAACGAGTCCTCACTCGGCGTGTCATCGACTTCCCACGAGATCAGGCCGTACTCATCGAGCTTGTACTTCTGGCCACCGATGAAGACCTCGCTCCGCGAGACCTCCATAAAACGAGGTGGCGGGCCACCAGGCAGCAACCCAGGCCAGATCGACATACCGTTGTTCATCATCTCGCCCGTCATGTGAATCGCGTCGCCGAAGATCTCCAACGCGGACTTTTCGCTGCCGCTTACGACGATGGATGCGACCCATTGAGCTACAATGTACTCTGGGTCGTATCCGAGGTTGGCGAGTTCGAGCATCAGTCTCGTCGCCTCCTCGTGCTTCTCCATGGTACCCTCCTTATGGGTTTTTGGTAGCCAAACAGCTACCGGGAGGCGGCTCATTTCTGAGCCGCAACCGCTAGCTGTCGCCTCGACAGACCGGGCCAATGCCGAGTTCGCGGGACAACTCATCTGTAAGCGTCCGCCCGCAAACGTAACAGCGGCCGATCTCGCGACCGAAGCGCGGCCCCGCATCGGGATCGTTCTTGATCGCGTTCAGGATGCGAATCGCCTCGCCGTTGTTCTTGACCGGCCAGCGTTCGTCGCTCGCCCAGACGTCAACGAACGTCCGAGAATGGCCGTTCTTAACGCTGTAGAAGCGAAGCTTGCCGTCTGGGCCGGGGATGGCGTAGCGGCCATCCGGCACCGTCGGCGTCCTGCCCTCGCGCGGCTTCCACTTGAGCTGCGTTAGCTGCTCGATGATCCCCGAGATCCGGAGCTTAGGAATGGATGCCGGGTCAGCTTCGGCCAGCCATTTGCGCTGTTCTTCGGACAGGCTGCTTAGATCCTTGCCCTCGCGCAGCTTGTTGAACCAATCGACCTGCGGTTCGGTTGCGAGAGGCCCGGTACTGGCGAACTTCTTTGGCACCGGCGTGCGTTGCGTGTGCCCGTCCGATTCGAGCATCTTCATCTGGTACCCTCCTTTTGTTCTGTTCAGATTGGCCTGAACAGCGGGTGCCGTCCCTTGCGGGACGGACACCGATGCTCAGTCCACGATCCATCCGTCGTCGGCGACGGCATCGTAGTCTGTGTACTCGATCTTGGGCGTTGTCTCGGGGTCGATCTTGCTGAACATCGTGACCAACCAGACCGTCGAGAGCTGACCTTCCATGGCCAGCATAACGCCGACCTCAATCTGGCCATTGTCGGTTCTTCGCTTCATAGGCAGACGAGGCCAGCGAGGCCAGTCGAGCGGAGAAGACATCATCTGGATGTCCTTCTCGCGTCCGTACATAGGCTTGAGAGCCATTTTGGTACCCTCCTTAGATGGTAGCGCAGAATGCGAACTACCGGGTGGGGCAGCTTGCGCTGCCCTGCCCGCTAGTCATCCTCGCGCATTTCGTCGTCTTCGCCACCGGCGATCCAAAGTACGAGAGGAAGCGCCAAGAGACAAAGAACGAACAGCGAATGCGTTACAGGGATTAGCCCGAAGATGATCAGCGCGTAGATAGTTCCAGCAACGATCTTCATCGAGCTAGCTCGGCTTGTAGATGTTCACGCCCATCTTGAAGCCGTCCTTCTCGGGCACGTCGATGTTGCCGCTCGTCGTGCCGTAGATGATCGAGTTCCCGGACTTGCTCGGGCCGACCTTCTTGCTGAGGTCACAGGTGATCGTCAAGATGTTACCCTTGACGGTGATCGTGAGACCTTTGGCCATTTGGTACCCTCCTTCTGGTCGGTGATTCCGCGTCGGATGACGCGCGGTGGGGCGGTGTTGACCGCCCTGCCGCTCGCTATCCGAGGAAGTAGTTGTACACGTACGTTGGCACTTCGACATCCTCGCCTTGATCTTCCGTCCAGCGCAACCAGGGATCGGGATTGTCGAATGTTCGCCGATTCCAGGGACGGAATTGGAAGTCTTCGCCTGGTTCCCAAGGGAACTGTGTTACATCGTAGACGAACTCCCATGCTCCGCCGTCCCAAGGATCGACCCAGAAGAGAACTTGTCCGCGCCAGTCGCAGGTCTCGGCGTTCACCTCGGCCATACGCGCATGCGCTTCTTCGCGAGTCGTCATTAGTTCATGTTCAATTCGATGGGAACCAAGCCGAACGGTAGTTCGACGATCTCGACCAAGTACACTTCTGGACTGTCCTGGAGCACCGCATGAACAGCGTTTGTAACGAGCTTCCAGACCGCGTACTTCTGGAAGGGCTGCATGTTATCTGCCCATCCACCGTTGTCCGGGTTGAACTCCTCGCCGACGACGAACAGCATCTCGAACTCGACATCGCCACTGATCCACTGATCCGTCGCCATCTTGGAGATGGCCTGACGGATCAACTGGTGGGTTTCGGCGTCCGGGATCGAGAGCTTATTGTTGAACTCGGCGATCTCGTCTTGGCTTGGCTGGATCTGCTCGTTCTGCATCAGTTCCAAGTCGAGCATGAGACTTTCCCAGTCTCGTTTTCCGTACATTGGTACCCTCCTGTCGGGTTTGGCTCGGTAGCCCGGATGCTACCGGGTGCCGTCCACTTGGCGTGGGCGGACACCGCTAGCATCTAGCTTAGGACTTGGTGCTCTTGCTTCGTGTTCGTTCGCGTCTTGTTCTTGCGAAGAACTCCGCGTCCTTCTCGGCCTTGATCGCTTTGATCTGCTCGCGAGCTTCCTTGATCTTCTTCAAGGTCACACGCAGAGACGTTAGCTGTTCGTCAGCCATGAGACGCGGGATGCTCGCTTCGGTCGAGTTCTTGAACTCGCGGATCTCCTTGATGCGCTGGTTCAAGAGAGCTTCGAGGAGAACAAGATCGTACGAGTCCAACGTCAGGTCGGTCTCGATGTAGTAGGCCATGGTCGTTAGACTACCTTGACGAGCTTGCCGTCCTTCATCGTTCCCTCCGCGTACCAGGTATGCGGAGCCGGGTAATGCGGCCCTTCCAAGTAGACCGGGCCGTTCGTCGGGATGGAGCCGAGACCGGGCTGGAAGACATCGACGCTTTTGCCGGCCTTCAGATGCTCCTTCAAGGCTTTCTTCGTCTTGAAGTTTGGGCTAACGTAGGTCATTTCTGGTACCCTCCTTGTGGGTTTGGGCAGCGCGTTATTGCGACTACCGAGAGCGGGAGCTTTGTGGCTCCCGCCTTGCGCTAGCCGTTCTTTGCGCGGTCGAGGCGTTCTTGGAACGTCAGGCCGTCGGATGGAGCTTTGCGAGACGCGAGCGGCTCCGGATCAACCCAGTCCCGGCCGATAGGCTCGCCGAAGATCTGGAACTTCTTGACAAAGTCTAGGTTCGTCAAGAGTGTTTGAAGCCTCTGGGCGGCATGTAGAAGCTCGCCGTCGGTCTCGACTTCGATGGTCAGCTTGGCCATTCTGGTACCCTCCTTATTGGATGGAGCTTGCTTACCGTAGCGATTGCTACGAGGAGGCGTCCCGGTTGGGACGCTACCTCCTAGTCATCGCCGTTTGCTGGATCGTAATCCATCGGGCCATGGCGCAGACAGCGTTTCTTCGTCTTTGTGGAAGTTAGAGCCTCATTCTGACATCTTCGGCCCCCGACGATCAAGGGGACGAGGTAGATATCGAATGGGGCTTGCTTACGCTTACGCTTGACGAAGACTCGCTTGCCTCCGACCATGTAGTCACACTGTATCGGAGTTGCGAAATCGGTCGGCTTACCCTTCCGGCCTATGTAGCGTAGGCCGTATGGGGATAGCTCGCCGCGCTTCGTTCTTGGGCCCGGAATGTACTTGGCCTTTTTCTTCGCGAGTTTGCCTCTCGGCATGGTTCCTCCTTGTGGGCGGGCGGGATTCGCCTCATCGAGCGCGGTTGCCGTTAGTCTCCGTTGTAGTTGGAAGACTCCGCGCTCGATGAGACGACCGAGCCTTGATAGGTTCGGCCGTCTCGCCGTAAGGAGGGGGTACCATATCCCCCGAGCAACCCCAAACCGGAACTCCGCGCGAACTCGGTTCGCTGTTCGACGCCGGACATGCTGCTTCGCGCGCTCGATTGGATCCCCCGGCCTTTGCCGCGTTATCCGTAGGAGGCGGCTAGGAGCGGGCTTGCTGGGTACGAGCGTTGCGACGGATTCCGGATCGCCTAGCGGCTCCGGTTTGGTCTTACTCGGGATCTAATTTTCAAGGGTCATCGCTACGCTCCCTCGGGGTTCGCGCGGCGGAATCCATCTCCGCTTTGCTCCTCCCTAGCCTCTCGGCCCCCTACTTGCTCGGACTCCCCGGTTGTTTCCGCGTCCGCCTACGGCGGCGCTTCGGTCTATTGCGGAGGGACGTATGGTTCGGTTTCGACGCTTACAACGTTTCGCGCATCCCGGCTTACCTAACGCTTGGGCCATCCATGCCCGCGCGAGCTTTTCGGTATGGGGACGAGTCGGGGTCTAGGCTTTCCGGCCCCGGCTCGCTTGCGATAGCATTTTCAAGGTTCCGCTCCGCCACTTGACCGCTCGGAGCGAGCCGTCTCGACGGCTCGCCTAGAGCTTATCGAATTCCAACTAGGTTCGCTAGGGTATTACGATGCTGTTAACGGTAGGTAAATGATTCCTATATCTAGGTAGCGGGTTGTATTGATTGATTAGTTGGTTGATTAGTTGGTTGATTAGGGAGGGGGTGAACTTTGGGTGTGTGTTTTTTGGGATGGTGGGCTTCGGGTTTGGGTTTACCCGGAAATGGGTGGTTTCGGTTCAATTCGCGAGGCCGCCAATTAGTGTGTGTTTTGAGATGTTTTTACGCGCGATATAGCAGCATTGAAGCAGCTTATGCTTTGAGTTGCTAGAGGATACAACAAGTAAACACATGTGTTGAGTTGTTTTTCGTGTTGTTGAGGCCGAAAGTTGGTGTAAAAGTTGTTTTATACACACCGAAAGTTGGGTGTGAATATGCTCAGCACAGCTTATGCGTTGAGTTGTATTCAGCTGTGTTAGGCTCGGCTAAGTTCATCTCAAGACATTGGCTTATGCTTTGAGATGAAACCTAGCGTGCACAGCTTATGCTTTGAGATGTGCAGCCTGTTTTGGAATGATGTTGGTGGTGTGTTGAGTTGACGGGGCCGTGGCTGAGGTGCGGGTCATTCCAAAGCAAGGGTCAACTCATCTCAAACGGTAGTCCAACTGGCCCTCAATCGAAAGCAACTCAACCCTCAGTCGCAATCCGTACGCGCTGAAAGTGATAGGACTACGCTCTGTAAAGATAGGCCGACTGGCCTACTAAAGACTAGACCTTTTTACTACTAGAAGTGACCCGATCTACTAACTCCTACGATGGAAAATTCGTCCTACTACGTAGACTCCGCGACTCGCGCGGGGCTAGCGAAAGGAAGGTAGGACGATGGCTAGGACGAAGGCTCTCCCGAAGCCCGCCGCTCTCGCGGCCGAGGCCGAAGCGCTCTACGTCGCCGAAGCGAAGGCGACGAAGGCTCGCGTACTCTCGCCCGTCGCGGCGACGAAGGCGATGGCCGAGAAGTACGGCGGCGGAACGGCGCGCGTCGCGTCGCCCGTCGCGCGGGTCTACTACCGGAAGAACGGAGAGCGGAACCCGCTCGCGCTCTCGCCCGACGCGAGCGACGCGGCGATCCGGAAGGCGGTTCGCGAGCGGCGCGACTCGCCCGGTCTCGCGGATGGCTCGGGATTCTCGCCCGACGGTAACGCGTCGCTCGGGCGGTTCGAAACGCTCGCGGCGTCGCTCGCGGCCGCTCTCGGGCGTCGCGTCTCGGGCGCGGAGATCCGGCGGATGTTCGACGATCCCGGCTACGTCGGGCGCGGGACGAAGGCGGCGACTCCGGCTAGCCGGTAGTCGCGCGTCGCGGAAGAGGGTCGCTTCGGCGACCCTCTTTTTTTTGGCGCGGGACTCCTACAACACCATTCTGCCCCCGTTCAATCGAAATCATACTTTTCTTGATACACACCCAACACATCCACCCCGCTAATCCGCTGTTTTTCTTTCCCAACACACA
>Ga0126369_10003984_pt1 | contig 10773 bp, 11 predicted proteins | sample PanSoiMetaPlot_1_FD_109646 | JGI IMG/M metagenome (GOLD analysis project Ga0126369, IMG submission 109646) | Tropical forest soil microbial communities from Panama - MetaG Plot_1 | ecosystem: Environmental > Terrestrial > Soil > Tropical forest > Bulk soil | place: Panama | collected 2016-02-17
CGATTCCCCCAACATGCTCTCCTGAATCTCGGGATCAAACGGAATCAGGTGGCGGGCCGCACGCAGGATCGCCTTGCCGTCACGAAACATGAAGAACAGTGCGAACAACACAATGAACAGGCTTACAAGAAATGAAAGGAGATTCTTGAGCAGTGCCCCAAGGCTCGACGCCAGGTACGAAGCGATTCTCTCGGCCCCTTGGCGCAGCGGTCCCATCAGATCAATATTCTGCAGCGAGTCGGGCAGTCGCGCTTGTAGCCAGTCGATGAAATGGGTGGGCAGCGCTGCAGCACCGCCGTTGATCATGCCCTGGATTTTCGCTGAACTGTCGATTGCTTCTTTGGAGGCGTAGAGCAAGACCAGCAACACCGGCACGATTAGCAGCAGGGTCACTCCCAGCGTGCTCAGCATTGCCGCATACGTCGGGCGCATGTGTTGCTCCACGCGCAGATATACAGGGTAGAAGAAAATGGCCATGACCGCCGACCACGCCAATGGCCGCATGAACGGTGCGACAATCACAAAAACCAGATATCCGAGCAGGATCAGCACGCCATAGGACAGCACCGTTGCCAGGCGGTCACTCGTCGTAGTGTTTCGGTTGGTTTGCGCCATTCGCGTTATATAATTCACCCTGTTCCGCTGACATCGGGATAAAGCCCAGCCCGCATGTTGTCAGGTCATCCGCGCCAGGGGAAGCCAAAACGGCATGCCACCACGAAATATTCCTTTCACGTCTGCGCAGGCACGTTTCCTTGCTGTACTTGCTTTAATCAATTTTGTCAACTTCGCTGATCGTCAGGTCCTCAATCCATTGCTTCCGCTGCTACGCCAACATTTTGGCGTGAGTGACGCGCAACTCGGTTCTCTGTCCACCGGCCTCCTCGTGGTACTTGCGCTTGCCAGCATCCCGTCGGGATTTCTCGCCGACCGCTTCAGTCAGCGCAAGATTATCGCCGCCGGAGTACTTTTTTGGAGCGTCGCCTCTATGGCCAGCGGCCTCGCTCCCACTTTCCTGTTGTTGTTTGTCGCTCGCGCCATGGTCGGTGTGGGTGAGGCGGCCTACGCGCCCGCCGCGCAAGCCATGATTTCAGATTCCTTCCCCGGGGAGAATCGCGCACTAGCGCAGGCGATCTTCGCTTCCGGGATGCTTCTTGGCGGCGCGGCAGGGGTCGCCCTCGGTGGCATCATGGGCGAGCGCCATAGCTGGCAACATGCCTTCATCATTGTGGGCGCCCTCGGCATTCTCCCCGGCCTTCTCGCCTTGAAGCTGAAGGAACCACCGCGTCGCCCGCGCTCGGAGGTCGTGGCCCTACGGGAACTCCTCAGTGTTCCGGCTTACGTAGCGATGATCGCAGCGGGTACCTGCATCACTTTTTCTAGCGTTTCCTTGGTCGCCTGGGGTTACGACTACGCCAGAAGTTACAAAGACCTCAGCACCAGGGAGGCGGCAATTTTTCTCTCCGTCATCCCGCTGCTCGCCCTGGTTCCCGGCGCCCTCACCGGCGGATACCTTGCGGATCGCCTCCGCAAGCGCTATTCTTATGGCCGCCTGCTCGTGATCGCCGGAGGATTTTTAATCGCGGCGCCGTTCTTGCTATTGGCGATACAGGCCGAGGAGAAGTGGCTGTTCCTGGGAGGATTCTTCGTCGCGTGCTTCTTCATGTCGTGGTATCACGGTCCGGTCACAGCGGTGATTCACGATCTCACTCCGCAGCGCGCTCACGCTACTGCCATCGGCGTCTACATGTTTGCCACGCAACTTCTTGGCGCACTTGGCCCGCAGCTAGTCGGTAGGATTTCTGACATGAGTGACTTGCAAGTGGGCATGCAGGCCGCGACCGCCGTCATGGTGGCAGGCGCGCTACTCTTTCTTTTGGTTGTTTATTTCATCCGGCGCGATGGATTGCACCATCCAATCCTGGCCACCTTTCGCGCCGAGGATGAAGTCGCCCACTGACCTTCGCGCCATCGCAATTCCTGATCGGCCTGCCGTTTGTGTTGGAGCTTCACCGATAAGCTGATCTACTTGATCCCAAGCCGTTCGATCAGCCGCATCACTTCCGCGTGCGGAACATCATACAGGGGACGCACATCCTCTTCTTCCAGCCGCTCGCGCAGATATTCCGCAGCTACATAACTCGCTTCGCGATCCGTCAAATCTCTGCCCGCCTTCTGGCGGAATTCCACAAACCCCGTATGCGACAGGCCCACGATGTGTCCTTCGCCATCCGCGACCAATTTGGCGTCGATGGTGTCGCTGTGCCGCGTGGCAATGGCGTTCCAAATGTGCGAAAAGCTGCAACTATAAACGTGACCAGTGAGCTTGGAGGTCACATCAAAGGGGCCGATGAACTGGTTCATCGCCCCGGAATTGGCAAGCACGGGCAGTGAAGGCACAGGATTCCTCATTTCACGCAAACTCAAACACAATTAGTGTCCAATTCCCGCGCTCACCTGTCAATAATGCCACCGGAGCGGCCACCGGAGCGGTCAATGCAAGCTTCACAAGACAGGACAATGGGGCGCAGAGTTTCTGTGCCCCCGGTTTTTTTCGGTAGCAGGTGTTACCGCGCGGCGCTGGCTGGCACTTCGGCCTGGGTATAAGAGCGGACGGCTGCTCCCACGCCGCTGCCTGGCGCATGGCTGTGTCCTTGGTCGACAAGCACCTTGTCGAGAGCGGCCAGCAGCTGCAGGACGAACTGCTTTTGACTGCAGAAGCCCATAAGGCCCAGCCGCCAAATTTGTCCCTTGGTCGCACCGATGCCACCTGCGATTTCGATACCGAATTCGTCCAGCAGTTGATTACGTACCTTCGCGTCGTCAACGCCGCCCGGTATCTTCACGGCGGTCACGGTGGCCAGCCGATCTGCCGGCTTTTCCACAAACATCTTCAGCTCCATGGCTTCCACGCCGGCAATTAATGCGTGCTGGTTCTGCTTGTGCCGCTCCCAGCGAGCTTCCAGTCCTTCTTCTTGCACAATCCGCAACGCTTCCCGCAGCGCGTAGATTAGCGAAATCGGCGGGGTGTGGTGATAGAGGCGTTCTTTGCCCCAGTAATTCATCGCTGTCGAAAGATCGAAATACCAGCTCTGTACCTTGGTCTTGCGCGTCCGAAACACCTCTTCCGCGCGCGCGCTCACGGTAATGGGAGACATACCCGGAGGCGCGCTGATGGCCTTCTGCGAGCCGCTGAAGCAGATATCAATTTTTCCTTGGTCCACACCCAGGGGAATGCCCGCCAGCGTGGCAACGGCGTCGACCACCAGCAACGCCCCACACTCATCCGCCACTTTGCGGAACGGATCGATCTGCGTAATCACGCCCGAAGAAGTTTCCCCGTGTGCGAAGCCGATCATCTTGATCTTGCGACCCTTCGCCACCTTGCGCACGTCTTCCGGGTCCACCGGTTTCCCGTAGGGCGCTTCCACCAGGTGGATCTTTGCGGGAGTGTGCTGCGCAATGACGTGCATGCGCTGAGAAAATAATCCATTTACACAGCAGATCGCTTCGTCGCCCGGTTCCAGCGAGTTGAGCACTGAAGCTTCGATGCCTCCGGAGCCCGAAGCCGACAACGGAAACGTGATGCGATTTTCTGTCTGAAAAACGTAACGCAGCAATTCTTGAGTTTCGTCCATGCATCCGCGGAACCATGGGTCTAGGTGCCCGACCAGTGGTGTCGCGAGCGCGCGATACACCCGTGGGTCAATCGAGCAGGGCCCGGGAGTCATCATCAAACGTGGAGGAGGATTCAATTCGCCAACGGGCTTGGTCATAGGTTACCCCTTTTAGCACCATCAAGAGCGCGCTAAACAGACGGCCCGCGGATCGTGCTTCAGGAAGGGCACCGGAGCACCACGGGAATACCAGTTTCCTCTACGGCAGACCCTGGTGCAACGGTCAAATTGGATGGTGTGACAGTCAGGCTGGAAACTGCTCAGGAGGCGGCTGAATCGAGGGCTTGTCCCTCGGCCAGCACCTTATCCGGCACATTCCGCAGTTCGCGAACAACCCCAAACCAGGAGATCGCCTTCAACCCATAGTACGTGATATCCACTTCCCACCAGTAGAACCCCTGGCGCGCGCTGGCCATATAGTAGTGATGATTGTTATGCCAGCCTTCACCTAGCGTGACGAGCGCCAGAAGCCAGTTGTTCTTGCTGGTATCCGCAGTTGGAAAGCGCCGGTTGCCGAAAATGTGGGAAAGCGAGTTGATGGTAAACGTGCCGTGCCACAGCAACACTGTGCTCAAGCAGAATCCCCATGCGAACAATGCCCAACCGCCGATCAGAAACATGACGATACCCAGTGTCGACACCGGCACCAGATAATATTTGTCCAACCAGCGCAATTCCGGATATTTCGCAAAGTCGCCAATGTAGTCAAAACGCGTCTCGTTGTACTGATCCGACAGAATCCAGCCCACGTGAGACCACCAGAAGCCAAACAACGTAGGCGAATGCAGGTCTTCTTCCTGATCGGAGTAGCGGTGATGGTGGCGGTGATGCGCTGCCCACCACAGCACACCCTTCTGCGAGGACGACATGGCCAGGAACGCAATCACAAACTGGAACCATCGGCTGGTCTTGAAGGAACGGTGCGAAAAATAGCGGTGGTAGCCCGAGGTCACGAAAAACATGCGAATTTCATAGCAAAGAAAGCAAGCCAGCACGTAGGACCACTTGAACTGCACGAACAGCACACCCAGGGCGGATAGATGAAACAGCGCAAAAGGTAATGAGGAGATTAGTGCGATGCGCGCCCCATTGGGCAACGGTATCGATAAGGGTCTAGGAACAGAAGCCATGTAACTTTACTCCCGCGCGGTTCGATCACTGTTAAGTACGTGGTCACGCGCAAGAGCCGAGCGTACCTAGCGTCAGAAAACCATTGCCTTCAGTCTACGGGCACCAGTTGTGGCGGTCAAGCCGGCGAGAACCTTGCTTATACCGAAGCAGCATCGGCTCCCATCAAGATTTTGTTGCCTGTCTTTGCATTCGCAAGCGGATGCTTCCAGATTCTTGCGGTTCAGAATCCGCAGCGTGCCCCACGTGTAAGCGATGATTTCTTTCCGCTGCAAGCTCGGCGCCGCCACGCTCACGCTCGGCCGGTCGCTCTTAGCATGGTGGTAAGGAAGTCGTGCGTAATGGGGACAACTCCGTCATCCACGCGCTCCTGGGCCATCAACAACCACCGCGCCAGCCGGCGTTCAATGTCGTGCAGACGATTGCAAGCGGCCGTCCGCGAAACCTGTATCGCCTGCACCACGGCATAGCGGCCTAGCTCAGCTTGCCATAGCGGCGACGAACGCAAAGCCTATCTAAAGCGGCCGCTCTGATCTTGAAACCGTCTCCAGCGATTTGCACAACCTCGCGACACCGTGCTTCTCGTTACCCCGCAAACCGCAGGCACGCCGGCGAGTCCTTGCCTCCCTAGTACCGCGACCCCCACCGTTTTGCCGTCTTCCATGACGATCACGAGGGAAATCAGCCCATGATTCGGAAAATAGAGGAAGTCGATTTTCCGATTCGGTTCGTAGAGCAGCCGATGATGAGGCAGGGGCAAAAACTCCAGGTGCGGGCGGATGGAGCGAAATTCACTATCGGGAAGCGCTAGCAAATTCGGTTACAAACGGGCTTTCTCTGAGGACTGGGGCGTTCGCCTTCGCGAACCACTCTGAGGTTTCCCTTGAGCATTCCGATCCTTCGTTACGAATTTGAGCAGGATCATGCGGAACTTAGACCGCCGAAAACCTCCCTCACCCACCGTTGCGTTTTACCTCTATATACCTGCCCAATATTTTCCAACCGCTTGAACATACGTCGGTCACCCCACATAGTACTCGCAAAGCAAACGCATGCCTTAGATGCGACTGGGCCTGCAAAGACGCTCAGAGACTTACGCCATCGCGAAGATAGGAAGCCGCCGAAGGGTTGTGTTATCGTGCGAAGGAACGAAAGTGGTAAGGAAGGCATACAAAGATGGCGGAACGCCCGGTTCTGGTTGGCTTGATTCCTCAAGTTGTGGTGCTGGATCCCGGCGATCAGGTCAGCTGGATCTCCGATGCAGGCAATCTTCGCGTGGAGTTCGACCCCAACCGCTCCCCTTTTTCCTCTAATATTTTCCAGGCGCCTGCCGGCATGCGCTTACTTAGTGGTCCGCCGGTGGGCGGAACCAAGCCTGGCTCTTACAAATACCGGCTGTGGCTGAACGACCAGATGGTGGGCCGGGGAGAAGTGATTCTCCGCGACAAGTAATCCTGGAGGCATAACGGGTTGCCGGACACGCCCCTGCTGCAACTCTAACCTACGCCGACGCTCCCAATCCCTGCATCATCTTCTGCAGCGCGCTGGCATCGGGCAATTGCCCGTTCGGTGAAAGCTTGTCCACCAAGTGCGGCAATAGGCTGCTCATCATTCCCGTCAGCTGACTGGGATCCATGCCCGCCTGTTGCGCGGCCTGTTGCAAGGCCCCGCCGTGAAGCACGTTCTGCAGCTGGTTGGCAGACACAGGAAGGTTCTGCCCGGTGCTTATCCAGGAACTGATGATGTTGCCTAGTCCACCCTGCTGGAACATGCTTTGCAGACCGGCCAGGCCACCGACCTGCGGGCTGTTGATCATACTCATAATTGCGCCGAGGGCGGAAGCGTGCTGCCCTTGCGGCGCTCCACTGCCTCCCACCATGGCGAGTACTTCGTCCATCAGTCCCATAGATTCTCCTTTTGTCTCGCGTCTCCGATTAAAAGGAGAGAGTGACCGCGCGGAAGACGGCCGCTCCCTCTAGAATAGCCTGCTACTTCTGCTTCGCGATGATCATGTCTTTGATCTTGTTGTAGGTAGACTGCGGAATGATCTTCTTCTTGACCAGGTCGGTCTTCTTTGCGTACGGCCGGCCGTCGATGATCTTCTGCGAATACGCCGCGCCGATGCCCGGAAGGGCGTCGAGTTGATCTTTCGTGGCGCTGTTGATGTCCACCAGGCTGCCGGCGGCGGTACTAGCTGACGGTGTGGTGCTCTTCTGAGTGGGTGGGTGGGATACGGCGACGCCCACGCAGAGCAGCACAACCAACGCCGCGAGCAGGATGCGACTAGCGTTTCTCTTCATTTTCCTTTTCTCCTTAGATTGGCGAGTTGAGGTCCCTTGCTACTCTTTTTGCGCCGCGCGATACCCGGCCTTCTGCGCATCCGCTTCGGTCATGTACTTTCCCTGCTTTGTCTTGCCGTAGTACCGGGTTCCCGGCTTGTGGTAGATCCCGGAATCGGTGTTGACCCAAACCATGCCATTGCTATTCGCGGGTGGTGTCTGTTGCACCGCTGGCTTGCTGGCTGGCACGGGTGTACTGGCAGGGGTGGAAGCCGAAGTGCTGGCGGGAGCAGCGGTTTTGGTCATAGGTGCCGTAGCGGTCTTGGTGGTGGAAGCTGTCGTCCCAGCAGCAGTCGTGCCGGCCGCGGCCGTGGTACTTGCGGTAGTGCCGGCAGCTGCCGTGTTCTCCGCAGCAGCCTTCTTTGACTTGGACTTCGTCGCGGTCGCAGCGTGACCGGCCGTTGCCGAAGCGTCACCACTGTCAGCCTTTTTGGACTTGCTCGACTTCTTGGCCGTTGAGGCATCGTTGGCTGAGGTCGAAGCGTCTGCCGTATCCGCCTTCTTGGACTTCGAGGACTTCTTCGCCGCAGAGCTATCGGTCGTGGCCGCCTGATCCGCTGTGTCGGTACTTTTCTTGGTCTTCTTCGATTTGGAGGCGGACGCGCTGGAATCCGTGCCAGAGGTACCGTCCGCTGTAGCCTTCTTCTTTTTCTTCGATTTCGACGTGCTGCTATCGCTCTGGTCGGTGGTCGTCTGTTGGGCTGCGGCCACGCGCACACAAATGCTTCCGGCCACGAGCAGCAATGCCACCAACAGACCTAATAGAGGTTTGCGAGATGACTTCATTTCTGGGAGATCCTTTCACCCGGAGCACCTCTGGTCCTTTACCGGCACACAGGCGGGTGTGCTTCAAGGCGGGGAGTGAAGGACCACGAACGAGTGCTATGCGGGTAGTCCGTTTGGAATGGGCAAATAATGTAGGAGAACTATTGTGAAGTCAAGGAGGATTGAGCGCGCTGGACCGCCTCCAAAGTAGCCCTAACTTAACTAGCTTGGCAAAATCAGTCGCCCGCAGGTTGTATCCGCGCAAATTCCACCGCTTCGGCCAGTCCCCGGCGGACCGGCCCAAGCACAAAGGCCGGGACGTCTCGTTCGGGCTCTAGGGAAAGATTCGCGGCTTTGCGGGGGAACTCGTTACGCCGGTCGAGCTGCAAGCCGGCTTCTTTCAGGAATTCCGCGGAGAATCCCAGGTCCTCTGAGCGATCCACTCCCCAGAACCACAGTTTCTCTTCATTCCGCTGGAGAAACTTCAGGGACTCTTCGAGTTTCTTCATGGCACGATCGAACGACGAGGCCAGGTAAAAGACACCAAGATTCCAGGCGTGCCGCGGATATTGCGCCCGGATTCGCACGCAATATTTGCCCGTCTGGTTCTTCTCGATACTGCAGCGGTAGTCATTTCGAACAGTCGACGAGCGTCCAGCCATAGGTCATCCCTCTTGAGATTGCGATCTGCTTTAGCTTGTTCTGGTTTCTGGCTTGAGGAACATCTGCCTGCCGGAGTCAGCTGTGCGCGAGCAAGCAGCAGCCTCTGTTGACAGCCCTCAAACCGGACATACATAGGCTAATAGCACGGGTTACGCAGGGCAAGGGGCTGTGCCCTATTTTTTTACGTTCTTTATTATCTATAGATTAGCGCCGTTGAACTCGCCGAAGCCCCGCAGCTTCTCTGGCATCAACTTCAACTTTCCATCTTGCTTCATGCGTGCTTCGAGCGCCGTTCGGAAGGCTTCCCAAGCCAACTGCCGCTTGGATTGCAGCAATTGGTCCGTGATGGTCTTCTTCTGTTTCTCAAAATCCGCCGGATTGGCCTCGGTTCTCTCGGTCACCTGGTACACGATCCAATTGGGTCCCAGGTTCACGGGGACTCCCACCTCTCCCGACTTCAACGCGAACGCCCCGCCAAGCTGCTTCCCGCTGCCTACACCGGCAATGGAACCAGTTCGCGCCAGAGGATCGGACATTTTTGGCTCGAGTCCCAGCGCTTTCGCGGCCGCGTCGAACTTTTCGCCGCCCTTCACGCGCTTTTCCAATTCCTTGGACTTGGCAACCGCCTGCTGCGCCGCCTTCTGCTCCTTCAGGTCCGCCACAATCTTGTCCTTTACTTCCTCCAACGTGCCTTGGTGGCCAGGAAGCACCTGCTTTAAGGAAAGAACAACGTAGCCGCGATCCGTGCGAACCGGCAGGCTCAACTCTCCCGGCCGCAGGTTCGTCACCTGTTCGCGTGTCTCCTTGGAGGTTCCCAACGCCAAAATCGGGTCGTTCGGTCCGAGCGCCGCTGTTTCCGAGACCGTCAGGTGGTACTTCTGCGCGATGTCGTCCAGAGATATCTTGTTCGACTGCCGGATGTCCGCAGAGATCTGGTCCGCAGTCGCCCCAGCCTGCTGGTCAGCCTTCTGCAGCAGCAACGGGGTCTTCAGGGAATCTCTCACTTCATCCAAGGTCTTGGTGTGGGCGCTCTCTTTATCGATCAGCTTGATAATATGGAACCCATATTGGGTGCGCACGAGGCCTGAAATCTCGCCCTTGTTCAACCCGAACGCGGCCTTTTCAAATTCCGGCACCGTCTGCCCCTGCACCAGCCAGCCCAGGTCTCCGCCTTTGGCCTTCGATCCCGGGTCTTCCGAGTATTTCTTGGCCAAGTCTTCGAAGTTCGCGCCCTTCTTCTTGGTCTGAGACAGGATGTCCTCAGCCTTGTTTTTAACCTCGGGGATTTCCGCGTCCGTCTTGCCCGTGGTCAACAGCAGGATATGTTGCGCGTTGAAGCGGTTGGGGACTTGGTATTGCTGAATATTTTCCTGATAGGCGACCTTGAGCTCGTCGTCGGTCACCTGGGTGTTCTGTCGAATCTGCGCCAGGTCCACCAGCGCATAGCGCACCGCGCGCTTTTCGGGTATCTGGTACTTCGCTTTATTCTGGTCGTAGTAACTCTTGATTTCGATCTCATCGACCACGACTTTGCTCGTCAGATCTTCCGGCTTGATCAGCACGTAGTCCAGCTTCACCTTTTCGTTTTGGTCGTGGAACTCTTGCTGGATCTCCGCCGGGCTCACGCTGATGCCATCGGTGATCAGCTTGCGGAATTTCTCCAGCACCAGGCTGTCCCGCACTTCTTCCTCGAACACCGGCACGGTCAACTGGAACCGCTGGCGCACTTCGCGGGCGTACGCGTCCATCCCCACGAAGGTATCGCCGTTGAACGCCGCAGGCACATATTGCTTGATCCGGTCGGCGCGTTCCTTATCGCTCACGGTGATGCCCAGGCGCTTCGCTTCGTACTCAATTTCCTTTTGGAAGACCAGTTGGCTGAGGATCTGCCGCGCATACAACCCTTCCAATTGCGGCGGTACCTGGCTCTGCTGCCGAATCTGCGTCAATTGCTGCTGAATGTCGGACAGTGTGACCGATTGGTCGCCGATTCGCGCCACTACGTCTGTGGCGGATTCCGCCGTGTTGCTGCCCTGGGGCACAAGATAAAGGAGCATGCTAAGGGCAAGAATGCCGATGATAACGCCGAAAAGTATTCGGACGCCAGTTTTCTGGTTTTCAAATGCGCCAGCCATTTCCTGTGTTCTCCCAATTGTATGACCAAACTTAATATTATAGTCCATTGTATGCGAAACGCCCAA
>Ga0126369_10003985_pt1 | contig 10772 bp, 11 predicted proteins | sample PanSoiMetaPlot_1_FD_109646 | JGI IMG/M metagenome (GOLD analysis project Ga0126369, IMG submission 109646) | Tropical forest soil microbial communities from Panama - MetaG Plot_1 | ecosystem: Environmental > Terrestrial > Soil > Tropical forest > Bulk soil | place: Panama | collected 2016-02-17
AAATTGCCACCGAACTCCTAAGGACGGGGCAATACAACAACGGACGGCGGGGACGGCGAAGGCGTAAAAATCCTCGAATTTTCAGCCGTAATGCCACTAAATATAATGTGGTGATACGCCATCCAGCGGCTTTGCAGACCGCTGCGTAACCACTCCGCCACGTGGCCTAAGCACTTGATATTAAGGCGTGTCCGGTAGCACCGCAAAGAACAAAACCCGAAATGTTACCGGATTTGCTACCGGATTTTACCGAGTTTGTTCCCTACTTGTCTTTCGCGAGGCGACTTTTCGCGGCCTGCATGGCGCTGTCAAGTTTGGCCGCGGCCTCGCCCTGCATCGTATCGGTGACGTGCGAATACAGATCTAGGGTGATCCCGACCGAAGCATGGCCTAACCGGACCTATCTAATTACGCAATGGCTCCCAAATGGCATTTCTTTGCTCCCACAGGCGCTCGTCCGTGATGGCCAAATTTTTCGCATTTTAAGCGGGATCCTACGGCCGGAACCGCAGGTTTCGAGCTGAGTTGTCGTCGTTGCTCAAGCGGTGCGATTTCTGATCGGGGTTTTTTGAGCTTTCGGCGGCCGCTTGCGTTTTGCCGGGGCGTGTCGCACAACCCAATCCCGCAGTCTGGGACTTCATCTATGTTCGATGCCGCCGCGGCGCGCCGTCTCATGGTGGATGGGCAGATTCGCACTGCCGATGTCACCAATCCGAGCTTGATCGAGGCCATGCAAGAGGTGCCGCGCGAGCTGTTCGTGCCGCCTGCGATGGCCGCCCAGGCCTATCGCGATGGCGATTTGAGCCTCGGTGACGGTCGGGCGATGCTGCGCCCCATCGTGATCGGAAAGCTCATTCACGGGGCTGACGTGCGGCTGGGCGACCACGTGCTCGATGTTGGCTGCGGCACCGGCTATTCGGCAGCGGTACTGGCGCATATGGGTGCTGTGGTCGTGGCGCTCGAAGAGGACGCGGATTTGGCGCGGCGGGCCGAAGCTGCGCTTGCCTCGACCGAAGCTGGGCAGGTCACAATCGTGAAGGGACCGCTGACAGCCGGTTGGCCGGCGGCGGGGCCCTATGACCTGATATTGCTTGATGGAGCGATCGAGGTCGTGCCCGAAGCGCTCGGGCGCCAATTAAGGCCGACTGGACGGCTTGCGGCGGTTGTCGGCCGAGGTCCCGCAGCGAAAGCGGTGATTTACCGACCGATCGAAGGACGCTTGGTTGGGCGTCCGATCTTCGATGCTGCAGCGCCGTTGTTGCCGGGTTTTGCGGCGCCGCCAGCTTTCGTGTTCTAGGGTTCGGACCGGCCAATTCCCAAAACCGCCGCGGATTCCCGCACATGCTACGCCCTTGGCCGGCTCGGCTTTTGTAGGCACCTGTGGCAGAGAAGTGCCAATAGCCATGATTCTGCGGCCAATCCCCATATCTGGGGTTTCGGCTTCTCTAACAGTAGCTTAAGGTACGCACTGGGCTTCTGCTAGCGCGTTTTGCCGGAGTGGGGCGCGAGACTCCGGTGAATGGTTCTCATTTTGAGGCGGGCGGAAGAGGGCTGAGGAGCAGCATCTACGTCATGCGGGGACGGGGACTGCGCGAAAACATTCGGCTGCTGGCGGTTGTTGGAACTGCCGCCGCGACGGGCGTTGGCATTTGCGCCACGGCATCTGCGGACACGCTCGAGTGGGCGATCGTTTAGGCCTATCAAAAATAATCCGTCGCTGAACGCGCAGCGCGCTGCCGACGAGAACGTGCCGCAGGCCTTGTCAGGTTATCGCCCGAAACTGAGCGTCACTGCATCGGGCGGCTTCAATTACTTTCGCGAGGTCAACAAATCCGTCAACCAACAAGTGTTTCCAAACAGCGTGAACTACACCAGTCGGTACCCGGCAATTCGGCGCGACTGCGACGCAAACGCTTTTCAACGGATTCCAAACCGCCAATCGCACGCGTCAAGCAGAAAGCCAGGTGATGGGCGCGCGTGACTATCAGCAGGTTCGGGACCCTGGATCGGCGTTCGAACTCCGGACGGCCGATAGGCAAGCGTTGCGGATATTCGGCCCCTTTCCTGATAGCGGCGGTGCCCTGTCGGCTTGCACAACGGCCGCACTGGCGTCAACGTTGCAGTGTACCGGCTGCGTGATTCGCTGAGGCGGAGAACAGGTTCGCGCGCCGCGGCGCTGCCGATGAGCAAGAAACCAGTCGAGCGAGGAGCCCGTTAGAGGAGCGGCATGGCGCAGGCGGCCAAATCCCAAGAACCATCGATGGAGGAAATACTCGCTTCGATTCGCCGTATTATCGCTGAGGACGATTCGGACAAGTCGGCATCGCCTCAGACTGAGGCCACAGGCACTGAGCCTAATCCCGACGCTGGCGTAGCGTCGCTGGGGGCGGCGCGCGCGAGGGGAGAGTCCTACTCCCCGCCCGAATTGTCTGCCTCAAGCCTCAGCGCGCATTCCGGATCCAGTAAAGCGACCCGTTCCTCCACGGTCCTCGAATTGACCGAACCGATGGCGTCGCCGGGGGCTCGTTCTGCTACGCCCGCTGTCGACTCAAGTCGGATGCCGGCGCCTCCCGTGCCGATTGGCGATACCGCTGCCAACGATGCGGTGGGGACGACCCAAAGCGACGTCGCACCCGGCGATCAGCGCGGTGGATTAATGTCGACTGCAACCAGCGCGGCGGTCGATTCGGCCTTCAATGCGCTTGCGCAAACGGTTCTGGTCCACAATGCGCGCACCCTCGAGGACCTGGTGCGCGAAATGCTGCGGCCGATGCTTAAAGTTTGGCTGGACGACAACCTGCCCGGCATGGTGGAGCGGTTGGTGCGCGCCGAAATCGAACGGGTGTCGCGCGGCCGGGGTGGCTAAGCCTCATTCCTTCATTGCAGCGGCGAGCCGCGCTGCGTGTTCGGCGAGTACCGCAGGCTCTTCCTTGAAGCTCAAGGGCGGTTTTAGCGGCACGCCATCTTTGCGCGGAATCATATGAACGTGCAGGTGGAAGACTACCTGGCCGCCCGCCGGTTCATTGAATTGCTGGATCGTGATGCCGTCGGCGGCAAAGGCCTTCAGCGCTGCGCGCGCGATCCTCTGCGTAGCTTTCATCACATCCATCAGATCGTCCGGCGTAATGTCGATAATGGTGCGGGCCGGATTCTTGGGGATGACCAGCGTATGCCCGGGCGCGCGCGGCATGATGTCGAGGAATGCGAACACCTTGTCTTCGTCGTAAACCTTATAGGCCGGCAATTCGCCGCGAAGGATTTTGGCGAAGATGTTGTTTGGGTCATAGTTCGCCATTGCGCTCTCCAGGCTCTCACCAGCGTCTCAGCATTAGTGGGTCAAGCAACGTCCCCAGCGATCGTGCTGGCGTGGTCAATCGGGTTCGACGAAATTCTTGCGGAATGGTGTGAATGTGGCAAGTTCGGCGCCCGCGGCGGTGACATAGGCACGTTCGCGCGCCAGGTAGTCGGCGATGGCCCGCCGCAGGGCGGGGTCGGCGATGTAATGCGCCGAGTAAGTCGTCGTCGGGAGATAGCCGCGCGCGATTTTGTGCTCGCCCTGCGCTCCGGCCTCGACGCGCGATAATTGGTAGGCGATGGCGTAATCGATGGCCTGATAATAGCAAAGCTCGAAATGCAGAAACGGATGCTGCTCGATGGCGCCCCAATGGCGACCGAACAGCGAATGCGAACCGAGGAAATTGATCGCGCCGGCGATCCAGCGGCCCGCGCGCTTGGCCATGATCAGTACGATGCGCTCGCGCATGGTTTGGCCGACCAGTGAGTAGAATGGCCGGGTCAAGTATGGACGGCCCCATTTGCGCGAACCGGTCTCCATGTAAAACTGAAAGAACGCGTCCCAGATCTCTTCGGTCAGATCGCTGCCGGTGAGCCAATGCACGCTGATGCCGTTCGCCAGAGCATCATGACGCTCGCGGCGGATGGTCTTGCGTTTGCGAGCGGTGAGCGCGCCGAGGAATTCCTCGAAATTTGCAAAGCCGCGATTTTCCCAGTGAAACTGCTGGTCGGTGCGTCGCAGATAACCAAGTTCGCCGAGCAAGTGGAATTCCGTTTCGGGTGCAAAGGTCACGTGCACACCAGATGCCCCGCAAATCTTGCAAATCTCGACCAGGCCGGATCCGACAGCGCGCGCGATAGCTCGGGAGTCGCTTGTTTGCCGCACCAAGAGGCGCCGCCCGGTCGCTGGGGTAAACGGCACAGCGACCTGCAGTTTGGGGTAATAGCTGCCGCCGGCGCTGGCATAGGCTTCGGCCCAGCCGTGGTCGAAGACGTATTCGCCGCGCGAGTGACTCTTGAGATAGCACGGTGCAGCCGCGATCAGCGCGCCGTCGGCGGTGCGGGCGAGCACATGCCGAGGCTGCCAACCGGTGCGCGGGCCGACCGAATTGGATTGCTCCAGGGCCGCCAGGAAGGCGTGCGAGATAAAAGGGTTGTAACCCTGCTGCTCGGCTCCCGACGTAGCGCTTGAGCCCGCTGCCTCCTGCCCATTGCCGGCGTCGGCTTGGCCCTGCGGGTTCGCGCAGGCGTCCCATTGGTCGGCATCGACCGCGGCAATCGTCTCCGCAACGCTGATGCGCAATTCGGTCATGCACAGGGCTTCCGATTCTGCCGCGCGTTCACGGTTTGAATCCTTCAAAAATGACCTGATCAGCCCACCGCAGCGCGCGTCGCCGTTCGCTGTCGCTGCGAATAGTCCAGGCCAGCAGCGGCAAACGCAAAAGCCTTCGCGCCAATACGGGCGCGAGCGCCGGCAAATCGGCTGCCGCATAAGCGACAAATTGCGGCCGCGCCGTCAACGCTGTCAGCAAATAGCCCATTCCATGACGCATCCAAGCCGGCATCAAATCCCAATATGGATGCGGCCGGTACTTGGCTGCAACGATGCCGCAAACAAGGCTGCGCGCCTTGTGTCGCACCGCCTTGAGCTGCCACGGATCGAACGACATCGGCGCTGCAGGGCCGGCATAGCCGGCGAGCACCTCGGCGACGCGGTTGGCAAGTCGTACATCGCCGTCGAAGCGGCTTTTAAGTTCAATGAGAATCGTTGTCCGCGCGCCGACGAGGTCGCAGAGCTCGCCAAGGGTCATCATCCGTTCGCTGCTGCCCCGGAACGGGACGCGTTTGAGTTCGGCTGCACTGAGCCGATCAAGCCGGCTTTCGCCCTCGGTAAGCCGGCCAAGCGCATCGTCGTGATAGACCATGGCTTCGCCGTCGCCGCTGCGCTGCACGTCGATTTCGATACCGTAACCAGCCGCAATCGCGGCGCGCACCGCGGCGGCAGTGTTTTCGATCAGACCTTGCGTCGGATCGTGCAGCCCGCGATGCGCGATCGGCCGCGCGGTCAGCCAATCAAGCGATGGCGTCACGGAACGGTCCTTCGGATCAGGACACCTCGAACGCGCCTTCCACCTCGACGGCCGCATCGGCGGGCAGCGCTGCCACGCCGACGGTCGAACGCGCGTGCTTGCCTTTGTCGCCGAACACCGCAACCATTAAGTCAGAAGCGCCGTTCATCACTTTTGGCCCGTCGCCGAAGCCGGCCGCCGAATTGATAAAGCCGCCGAGCCGCACCACGCGAACCACCTTGTCGAGATCGCCGATCGCGACCTTGACCTGGGCGAGCAGATTGACAGCGCAGGCGCGCGCCGCTTTTTGCCCGTCCTCGATGGCCACCGATCCGCCGAGCTGCCCTTTGGCGACAAGCTTGCCGTCGCCGTCAAGGCAGAGCTGGCCTGAAACGGTCAGCAGATTGCCTGTGCGCACAAAAGGGACGTAATTCGCGATCGGCGCCGGCGGTTTGGGCAGGCTGATACCCAGCTCGTGCAACTTGTTTTCGGCAGATCCGGCCATGGTTAACTCCGCAAGGTTGTAGGGCGCACCGTTTTCTGTCCGAAGACCGCACCGCGCGCAAGCGGTGCGATTGCAGTTGCGGGACGCCGGTGAGCTGCCTATGTTCGCGGGCAATCGCAATAATGCCGACAAAGCCGGCGTGGAAGAGGTGAGGGACCGGGAAGGGGCGATTTCGGCAACGAGCAATGTGAGCTGAATGATGATTTTGGATCACGTGTTCGCGATGCGCGCCGCGTTGTTGTCCTTCGGCCTGCTGGTCCTCGCCTCATTTTCGATCGCACAAGGCGAGGAGGGGAGTGCAACCACGCCGATCGCGTTGGTTCCGCACCGCGCGATCTATGATCTATCGCTGGGGACGAAACGCGGCAATTCGCAATTGGCCGGCGTGCGCGGGCGAATTCTTTATGATTTTGGCGGCAGCACGTGCCAGGGTTATTCGCTCGAATTCCGGCAGGTTTCCGAACTCGACAGCGGCGAAGGCAAGGTTTCCACCAGCGACTTGCGGTCAACGACGTGGGAAGGCGCCGACGCCAAGAGTTTTAAGTTCACCTCGCAAAATTTTGTCGACGAGAACCTTGTCGACTCGGTGGACGGCCGCGCCGAACGCGAGGCGACCAAAACGGCGGTGGCGCTCGAAAAGCCGCAGCAAAAAAGTCTCAGTCTTGCTGCCGGTGTCGTATTTCCGACCGAGCACATGGTGCGAGTGATCAAGGCAGCGCGCGCCGCCCAGACCGTTCTGAGCTTTCCGGTCTATGATGGCTCGGAAACTGGGGACAAGGTCTTCGACACGCTCACCGTGATCGGCCACGATGTCAAACCCGACGAGCGCAATCACGACGACGCGGCGGCCGCCGAACCAAAGCTTGCAGCGGTGAAACGCTGGCCGGTGACCGTCAGCTATTTCGACCGCGACAAGACGGAAAATGACACAGAGCAAATGCCCGCTTATGCCATCAGCTTCGAGCTCTATGCCAACGGCATTTCGCGTGCGCTCGCGCTCGATTACAACAACTTCGTCATCAACGGGAAGCTCACGTCGCTCGAAATCAAGGAGGCGACGCCCTGCCGCTAACGCGCGAAGAGCGGCCGTTACTTGTCGGCAGGTTCAAAGCCCAGGCCGCGGACCAGAACTGAATCGCCAAAGCGGGCGCGCAAATCGTCGACGGCGTGTTCGGCCAGCGCCGCGCGGCCATCGACAAGATCGGCGGGATCGGCCGCATCGGCGGAGTCAAGCGCGCTCACGCCGACGCCGAGCAAGCGAAATCGAGTGCCATCGGCTTCGTGCTCCAGAAGCGCTCTGCCCGCGGCAAAGATACGCGCGGCAAGTTGGGTCAGTGTTTCCAGCGATCGCGCGCGGGTGCGGATTTTGAAATCCGCGGTTTTTAGCTTCAGCGTCACCGTGGAGCCGGCGAGTTCCTTCTGTTTCAGGCGTGCCGAAACCTCCTCCGACAAACTCCACAGAACGCGCTCCAATGTCCGAAAATCGGCGATGTCGCGCTCGAAGGTGGTCTCCGCGGATACGCTCTTGGTCTCGCGTGCCGCATCGACCTTACGTTCGTCGATGCCGCGGGACAGTCGGGACAGGCGCCGGCCTTCCTCACCGTAGCGTCGCATCAACTCGATCTCGCCTGCCTGCTGCAGATCCGCAATGCGCTGAAAGCCGTCGCGAGCATAACGCGCGGCGCTGACCGCGCCGACTCCGAAAATAAAGCTCACCGGCTTGGGCGCGAGAAAGGCCGGTGCATCTTCAGCGCTTAGCACGGCGAAGCCGCGCGGTTTGTCGAGATCGGATGCGACCTTGGCCAAAAACTTGTTGCAGGACAGTCCAATGGAAACGGTGATGCGAAGGTTGTTCTCCACTTCCGCGGCAAAGCGCGCGAGCGCTTTGGCGGGCAACATCGCATGCAGACGCGCAGTGCCGGAAAGGTCGAGGAACGCTTCGTCGATCGAGAGTGGTTCGACTGCAGGGGTGAGCGCAAGCATCACTTGCCGGATCTCGCGTCCAACCTTGGCGTATTTTTCCATGTTCGGGCGAATGACTTTGGCGTGCGGGCACAGTCGCAGCGCCTGAAACATCGGCATTGCTGAGCGCACGCCATAAATACGCGCGACATAGCAAGCGGCCGCCACGACGCCGCGCTTGCCGCCGCCGACGATCACCGGCTCGGCCGCGAGACTGGGATCATCTCTTTTCTCGACAGTGGCGTAGAAGGCATCGCAGTCAATGTGCGCGACGGAAAGCGTTTCGAGTTCGCGATGGCAAACCAGGCGCGGCGAGCCGCAGGCGCCGCAGCGCCCCTGTGTGGGGGCGGCGTCGGTGAGACAGTCACGGCAAAAGCATGTCCCGGTGCTCACTGCAGCCTCTTACGGCACATCGCGCTCCCAGACATTCCCGAGCGTCTGGCGAGCGCGAGCGACGTCGGTGGGATCAATGGCGACGTTGTCGGCAAATGCGATCAGGAGATTCTCGTCAGCCAGAATATGCTCGAGCACGCCGGCGAGAAAATTGGGCTCGCGGGCGGCATCGCGGATCGATTGCATCGCAATCCCGGTCGAGGCGATAAAGTTGCCAAGCCGCCCATCGTCCTCAGCAATAAAGGCAAGCGCCTGAACCGCCAGCATTTCGGCCTTTTGCGTTTCCGCAAGAATCGCAGACATCGCGATGAGTCAAAACCTTGCGGTGGCATACCGCAAGCAAATCCGCAACGAGATCACTAAGCTTTTTGCCCAAACTGGCAAACCCAGAACCCGGCGCGCTGCCGCCGGACGAAAATGGGGAAATCAGCGAACGGGTGGCCCAAAAACTAAACAGAACGAAGGCCTGGGCTTAGGCTCAATTCCGGCGATTGGCCAGCCGTGGGCCCGACGGTCGCTTCCGGGAGAGAGAGGGTACTGGTCACCGCGACAGTCTCACGACCGGCCTCCGTAGGCGCTTTAAAGGGGTATACGCGGGCAAGCTCCGAAGGGTCGATCTCATAGCTGGCGTTCGGGCGGTCGCCCGCGCCAGCGTCGTCTTGTCCGCCGACAGCTCGACGACACACGCGATGATCTTCGCCGCCAGCTCGACGATGTACGCGAGGATCGTGACCGATGGCGTTCCCAGGCCGAGTCGGCGCAGCGGCAACTCACCGGCCCGACAGCCGATCCTGGTGGCGGCGGATGGTCGGCAAATAAAATACTGGCAAATAAGGGCTTGATAAAAAATCAACTAATCAAGCGTGAGGCTTGTAAAGAATCCAAACGTCCGTATAGTCTCCTTACAGGCCATGGGGGGACACCATGACGGCGCACCGCGGCAAGTTCGTAGCTTACGTTCGCGTTAGCACTGACAAGCAGGGAAAATCTGGCCTTGGTCTCGACGCGCAGCGCAAAGCCGTGCGCGATTGCCTCAACGGCGGCACCTGGTCGCTGATCGGCGAGTTCACCGAAGTTGAGAGTGGCAAGCGCAATCAGCGCCCCGAGCTTGAGAAGGCTCTGGCGCTTTGCAAGCGGCAGAAAGCCAAGCTGGTAATTGCCAAGCTCGACCGGCTGTCTCGCAATTTGGCTTTCATCGCCGCGCTGATGGACTCAGGCGTCGAGTTCATTGCGGTGGACAATCCGCACGCCAACAAGCTCACCGTTCACATTCTCGCAGCCGTAGCGCAGCACGAACGCGAGATGATCGCACAGCGCACCAAAGACGCGCTGCAAGCCGCGAAGGCTCGCGGTGTTGTGCTTGGCAATCCTCGCCTTGCTCATGTTCGTGATCGCGCCGTCGCGAGTGTGAAAGCCGATGCTGATCGCTTCGCCAAGAACGTCGCGCCGATCATCCGCGAAATTCAATCGAGCGGTGTGACATCACGTCGTGGAGTTGCTCGGTCGCTCAATGCTCGCGGTGTTGCTACCGCACGCGGCGGTGCCTGGACAGCTGTGCAAGTTGGCGCGATTTTGCAGCGGGTCTCAATTTCGGGAGCGTACTCATAAATCGAGGCCTATGAAGCGACGGTTGCCAATGTCCGCTTTACCCCCAAAAGCAGACATTGGAACTTAGTCATGGAATGTCCGCTTTGTGCCAAAAGCGGACATCAGTCGGTTTGGACGCGCGTCACGTTCCGGTCCGGGCATTGCGGCGGTGAGAACTCCTTGCTTCACCAACCAAGCAGCCGGAGACGTTCATGCTTGATAATGCGATAGCAATCGCAGGAAAACGACTCTAACAGCCGCGCATCGGTGATTTCGATAAGGCGTCGCCCCGTTCGAACCGCAGCGCAGGCTTCAAAGTCGTTTAGACAATCGGTAATTGTTGCTCGCCTCACCCCTATCAATCGTCCCAGCATCTCGTGTGGCACTGGCATCGGGCTGGACGCCAGTATGTCATGTGCGAGGAGCAACCAGCGCGCAAGTCGTTGCTTCACGGTATGCTGGGCGTTGCATGCGCCTGATTGGGAGGTCTGCAGCAATACTACTTGGACATAATTGAGCAGGATCCCTCTAAGCGGCTCGCTGACCTCAAGCAAGTGGCGAAAGGCTTGTGTTGAAATGCGGAGCGCGCTGCCGCCGATCTGGACCACGCGGCGATGCGGTGGATGGATATCACCAAGGACGATCGGAATCCCCGTCATGCCGTCCGACCCGATCAACCAAACTTCGCCCCATTCCCAATCGCTGGTCTTCGCCATGACCGAGACGAGGCCGCTTTCTACAAAATAAACGTGGTCCATCGGGAGATTCCAATGGTGCAGAATCTGCCGCGGTGTTATTTCGACACGCTCGAACAAAGGCGTCAGCCGCACCAATTCGTTTTCTGGCAGTCGGCCGAGAAGACGATTAGTTGTAACAATGTGCTGAGCGACATCTGTGTCGGCCATTCACTGACCTGCATCTGAACCCACGCTACACGCCTTAGATTGCGCCAGTTTCACTAT
>Ga0126369_10003987_pt1 | contig 10771 bp, 9 predicted proteins | sample PanSoiMetaPlot_1_FD_109646 | JGI IMG/M metagenome (GOLD analysis project Ga0126369, IMG submission 109646) | Tropical forest soil microbial communities from Panama - MetaG Plot_1 | ecosystem: Environmental > Terrestrial > Soil > Tropical forest > Bulk soil | place: Panama | collected 2016-02-17
CGCGGCTTCGGACCGTCACGGTCGAAACGCCAGACAAGATCACCGGCGCCGGTGCGCACCTCAAGGATCGCGTGCGGCGTGACTGCCTTGCCCATATTGGGGAAAGTAGCATAGGCACCCGTGTGATCGAGCACGGTGACCTCATCGGCGCCGATCGGCAGCGAGGGAGTATCCGGGAGTGGCGTGCGGATGCCCATGTCGTGCGCGAGCTTGACGATCTTGGCGCGGCCGACCTTAGCGTTGCCACCTCCGACCGCAATCGACAGCTTCACGGCAACGGTATTGATCGAATGCGTGAGCGCCTGGATCAGTTGCATCGACCCGCTGTAGCCGTGGCCATAATTATGTGGGCACCAATTGCCAATGCATACAGGCCCATCGACCACGATCGAGGTCGGCTTCATGCCGCTCATGAGCGCCGTGGAGTAAACATAGGGCTTGAATGACGAACCAGGCTGGCGCATCGCGTCAGTCGCACGATTGAATTGGCTGGCGCCATAGTCGCGGCCACCGACCATCGCGCGCACCGCACCATCGACATCCATCAGCACGGCGGCCGATTGCTTTGCGTGATATTCCTGACCGTATTGGCGGAGCGAGCTCTCGATCGCCGCGTCAGTGTTGTTTTGCAGGCTGGTGTCAAGCGCGGTTCGCACCACGAAGACGCGCTCGGTCATCGATTTGGGGAAGGTGTCGACGAGCTTCTTCATCTCGTCGAAAGCCCAGTCGAGATAATAGTTGGGCGCCCGGTCGTCACGACGATCGACCGGCGTCGCCGGATGGCGCCGCGCGCCGAACACCTGACCTTCACTCATCATGTTGGCTTCGACCAGGTTGTCGAGCACGACGTTCGCGCGAGCGCGCGCCGCAGGCAGATTGACGTGCGGTGCAAACTTGGTAGGTGCCTTGAACAAGCCGGCAAGCATGGCCGCTTCCGCGAGGTTCACGTCGCGCGCAGACTTGTTGAAGTAATATTGTGCGGCCGCATCCACGCCGAAGGCGCCGCCGCCCATGTAGGCGCGGTCGAGATAAAGCTTGAGGATTTCGTTCTTGGTTAGCCGCGCCTCCAGCCACATGGCGAGAAACGCTTCCTTGACCTTGCGCTCAAGCGTGCGCTCATTGCTCAGGAACAGATTCTTGGCGAGTTGCTGGGTGATGGAGGAACCGCCCTGCACGACGCCGCCGGCTCTGGTGTTGGCGACCAGCGCGCGTGCGGTGCCCGGAAGATCGATGCCGAAATGCTCGTAGAAACGCCGGTCCTCGGTCGACAGCACCGCCTTGATCAGGTGATCAGGAAACTGGTCGAGCGGGATCGCGTCATTGTGTCTTATGCCGCGCGAACCGACCTCGTTGCCATAGCGGTCAAGAAAGGTGACCGCCAGTTCCGACTTTTTGAGCCAGTCGTCGTCGGAGGTTTCGCGGAAGGCAGGAATGGCCAGCGCCAACATGACGACCATGCCGACGGCGCCAAGCGTGGCGCCCTCCGAGGCAAGCTCGTTAAGCCAGCGCCGCCAGCCGGAGACATGGAAGCGATCCATGAAAGTTGAAAAGCGCTCATAGGCTTCGCGCGCGCCGGACGCGCTGCGGAAGACGCTGAAATCCACCCAGGCATCCAGCCCGAGCAGGAACCGTTTGACGCTGGTCTTCCAGTCCTCGGGGAAAAAATTGCGCAAGTTCAGTCGCTCATGAATTAGGAGGCCGGCGAAGCGCCGGCGACACGAATTTAACCCATCGGCCAACTCTCAGCCAATGCCACGATTCCGACAGGCTGGAACCAAGGTGAACGAAAATTGCGGTGAAAAATGGCCAAAAGTGGCCCATTGATACCGTCAGGCCGGGCTTGTTCCCGGCATTTGCGCCTATAGCTTGGCGGCAGTTCCAAGCGTAGACCAAAAAACGCAACCGAGAGCCTCCGATGTCCGATCCGCAAGACCAGTTCTGGCGCCACAAGGCGATGTCGGAAATGACGTCTGCAGAGTGGGAAAGCCTATGCGATGGCTGCGGCCGCTGCTGCCTCAACAAGCTTATTGATGAGGACACGAACGCGACTGTGTATACCGACGTCAGCTGCAAGCTTCTGGACTGCAAGAGCTGTCGTTGCAGCGACTATGCCCACCGCCAGTCGAAGGTGAAGGATTGCGTACGATTAACTCCACGCAATGTACGCCGGTTGAAATGGCTCCCACCGACCTGTGCCTACCGGTTGGTGGCCGAGGGCAAAGATCTTGCGTGGTGGCACCCTTTGGTGTCCGGCAGTCCCGAAACGGTGCATCGCGCCGGCGTGTCGGTGCGCGGCCGCGTCGCTGCGAGCGAAGTCGACGTGCCGGACGACAGGCTCGAGGACTATATTGTCAGCTGGCCGGGGAAGTGGCCAAAGGGAGCGAAGGGAAAGGCCCCACGATGACAGCTAATCACCTGACCCTTGGTACGATCGCAAAATCATAGGCGCGTGGCTCGGTCGCGCCTGAGTACGAATAGTGCCACCATTCGCGGAAGTAGTTTGAGAAGCCGTGCCGGCGCATCGCGGTATTGAGGACGTTGCGCCAACGCTTCTGCTCGGGCCCAATCGCGCTACTCGCGAGATAGCTCCGAGTATCGAAGCAGTCAAAGCCGGTGCCCATGTCGATGCTGTTGTCGGGAGCGCGCTTAGCAGCTGGGCCAGTGCACGCTCCATAGCGCGCCGCCAGATCGAAGCGTGAAACATTCGCGGCCGGCAGCTGGACCAGAGTGAGATCAATCGCTGTCCCGGTCGAATGCCGCGACTGCGTTGCGATGTAGCCGAGCGCGAACAGGTTGCGTTTGTGCAGCGTCGGATAAAAACGGCGCGTGGCCTCGTTGTCGTAACCATCTTGCGCCCAGGTTTCCATGGCGCGGACCGCGCGCGTCGGGCGATAACAGTCATAAACTTTCAGGCTGAGATTTTCGCGCGCAAGATCGGCCTGTACGGCCTTCAGTCCTTCGGCTGCCTCACGCCGCAGCACGCATTCGGCAGCGCCATAGCCGGGCAAGGGGTGGCCGGTGAAATTGTCAGCCGTCGCATAGCGCATGTCCTGGATGATGCTGGAATCGATGTCGCGAAGATAAACAAAACCGGGCGGCAGCATGTCGCGGGCGTGCACGGGAAGGGAGAATAGGAGAAGTGGGAGCAGGAATTTAAGATGGCGGTTCATGGGTGGTAGGAATCCTTCACTGTCGTCCCCGGCGAGCGCGTCAGCGCGAGGCCCGGGACCCACACTCCGCGGCCTTTCAATGGTCCGGGAGTATGAATCCCCGCCTTCGCGGGGACGACATCCGAATCCCGCACATACCACCCCCGCGTCGTGCCGTCTTGCTTTGCCGGAACCGGCAGGGCATTGAGCGGGTTGCCGGCCGTTGAGATTCTTCCAGCTTAACTCGAGTTCATTCAAGCTTCACTTCAGCTTCACCTGATGACCTCTGCAAAACCAAAGTCAAAATCGCACCCTGACCAGCCGCAGACGGAGGCAAAATCGCAATCCGTCAAGCTCGAGGCGCAGGCAAAATCCGAAGTCAAATCGGACGCCAAAGCGGAGGCCAAGGCAGTAACCAAGGCGGGAACCAAGCCGAAATCAGGCGCCAAATCGCAAGCCAAACCACCGCGTCCCGCGAAATCCGAAGCATTGTCCGAGCCGCGCGCACTGACGCACCCGGAAATCAGGGCCATCGTGCTTGGCATCATGCTGGCGATGTTCCTCGGCGCGCTCGACCAAACCATTGTCGCCACCGCGCTGCCGACCATTGGCCGGCACTTCGGCAATATCAGCGACCTGTCATGGGTGGTCACTGCCTATCTGCTCACCGGCACGGCGGTGACGCCGCTCTACGGCAAGCTCGCCGATATCCACGGGCGGCGTGTGACGATGCTCACGGCGGTCGGCATTTTCGTCGTCGGATCGGTGGCCTGCGCGCTGGCGCCGAGTATGACCGCGCTGGTGCTGGCACGCGGCTTCCAGGGGCTTGGCGGCGGCGGGTTGATGGCCCTGGCGCAAACCATCATCGCCGACATTGTCTCTCCGCGCGAGCGCGGACGCTATCAGGGCTACATCGGCGCGGTCTTCGCCGTATCGTCAGTAGGCGGGCCGGTGCTCGGCGGTTTCCTCACCGAACATATCGACTGGTCGCTCATTTTTTGGATCAACCTACCGCTCGGCCTCATCGCGCTCGGCATGACATCGAGCGTGCTCCGCCGCGTGCCGTTTCATCCGCGCAAACACCGGCTCGATGTCATCGGCGCGCTCCTGATGATGGCGGCGTCGGTTGTGCTGTTGCTGGCGCTGTCGTGGGGCGGCAAACGATTCGAGTGGATCTCGCCGCAAATCGGTACGCTGCTTTTCGGCTCGGCGATCCTGTGGGGTCTGTTCGCGTGGCGGCTGGTGTCGACGCCCGAGCCGTTTTTGCCGCTCGCGGTGCTGAGCAACCCGGTTGTGCGCTGCGCGGCGCTAGCCGGCGCCTGCAACATGGGCACGCTGGTGGGCATGACCATCATGGTGCCGCTCTACTTCGAAGTCGTGCTGCATCTCACCGCGAGCCAGTCGGGCTTGGCGCTGATCCCACTCATGGCCGCGACCGTCGTTTTCTCGACTATCACCGGGCGGCTGATGATGCACGTAATCCACTACAAGCGGATGTCGCTCGCTGGCCTTTCCATCTCCATCGTCTCCCTCGTGCCACTCGCGATCTGGCCGGGGTCCATGCCGACCGTGATGGTGCTGCTGCTGTTGCTGATTATCGGGGCCGGGCTCGGAACGGTGTTTCCTGTTTCCACCGTCTGCCTGCAGAACGCGGTTGCGCGCTCGCAAATGGGCATCGCCACCGGCGCCGCCAATTTCTTCCGCGCGCTGTTCTCCGCACTCGTTGTCGCAGTGCTGGGCGCCATCGTACTCGGTGGACTTGGCGGCGTGGCCGGCATGTCGGTGGAAATGCTCGCGCGAACGGCCTCAGCGCCCGAACTCGCCTATGCGTTCCGCTTTGTATTCCTCGCCTGCGCGCTCGTGCTCTCTTTCGGCATGGCTTTCCTGATTTCGATGGAGGAAAAGCCGCTCAAGGGCCCGCCGGTACCATCGCCGGCTGCGACGTCGCCCACCGCGCCGGCAACGCCGATTCCTGCTGAATAGCATTCTTCACCACGTGGTGACGTGGCGGCAAAAAAGCCCGACCAGCCAGATCGCTGCTGCCACGACGAAGGGCGCGACCGGTATCATCGGTTGGGCAATACTCGCCGTATACATGCTGTTGATCACCGCTAACACGATGATGAGCCCGGCAAGCATCAGGCTGGCTCGATAAATAATCTCCCCCCAGGACAGAGCTATGTCGTTGGTGCTTGACTGACGACGTCGCCACATTTGCTTAGCCTTTACGACTCACCTCTCAACCGCACAAAGTTGTGTCGCCAGAAAAGTTCCCGATCGCGACAAAAGGTCGCCTCGGTACTGCGGCCCGAGTTCCATACGGGTCCTCTTTGATGGAAAGCAGATGCCACTAACGCAAAACGTCGAGTGCGGTCGCTGCCAAAGCAACCGACCCCATGCCAGCGAATGCGATCACTGCTGAAGCCCGGCCGACAACTTCGCAGTAACGGCTGAGTGCAGATTTGTATCTCATAGGTCTGAGACTAGGTGCTCAAACACAAATCAAGCGTGACTTGGTTCACACTGTAAGGAATCGGCAGAAGCCCCGGCCTTGGAGCCGGGACTTGTTGTTGATCGGAACGGTAACCAAAAATGGTTAGTCGTGGGTCCAATCGCGACGCAGCTCTAGGCGTACATTCGGATCCGGATCACGACCGACATATTGTCCGTTTTCGTACACAGTATCCGGGTCTACAGGCGACATCGCTTCAGAGCGGACACCGCGCATGTGTGATCGCGTCGAGCGCGATGGTTCATACGCATACGAAGATGATCCACTGTTGAATCCGCCGTGCTCGAGCGCGGGAAAATCGATCACATTGCCTGTGCCATAGCCGGAACTGTACGACTGCGCCAAAGCCGGAGATGCGAGCAGCATCACAAGGACCGCGCTCAAAAAAATCTTTTTCATTGATTCAATCCTTCCATTTCCAGTCGCCGCCCGCCGCCAGCTGTCAAGCCGTCGGCAAAATGGAAATAGGATCGGGGGACGGTGCGCTGCTTGTGTAAATTTGCTGTTTTGTTTCCGCCTTGCGGACGTGAACGCAATGCTCACATGCACAGCCGGCATGACCGTTACTTCTCTGTAAACTCACGGAGCCGTGACTTGCGTGCAAGAATTTCAACATCGATATAAACGACAGTAACGACCTCATCGATTCCCAAAAAACGATTCCCAAAAGAACCGTGAGGAACCAAGGATGGCGATCTTGACGAGGAGATCGCATGTTGCATTCGCGCGCCGATGAAGAACAGGTCGTCCACTTTTCTCCACCCGGTCTGATTACACGCCAAATCACAAAATGGCAGGGACTGCGTGCCGAGATGGTCGCCGTCACCCAACGCGAGCCTTTCGATTACAAGTTCAAATCGTCGCAACATCTGCTGATTGCCAGCGAGCACTCCGAACGCGACGATGGCGAGACGTTGGTCGAAGGCTTACCGAAATCCAGCCTGCATAGCCTGTCTGGCAAGCTCACTTTCGTTCCGGCTGGTCATCAATTGCATGGATGGCAGCACCCGCGTGTGCTGTTGCGAGTAAGCTATTTCTACATCGATCCAGCAGGTCCACTGCTCGATGAGGGGCTGCATTTTTCCAAAATCGAATTCCGTCCACAGTTATTCTTTTCCGACCCCGAGCTTTGGCGGCTGACGACGAAACTAAGGGGCGAAGTCGAAGATGGCGCGCGGCTGATGCACTATGGGGAAGCGCTCAGCGTTTTACTGGCGCATGAGTTGGTCAAGCTCAACGGTGGGCCGACGCGACAGGATTTCGCGCGCGGCGGACTCAGCGGCTGGCAACAAAAGCGCGTGGCCGATTTCGTCGAAGCGAACCTGGCTGAGGACCTGCGGCTGTCGACGCTTGCGGGACTGATCGAGTTGAGTCCCTATCATTTTGCGCGAGCCTTCAAAAAATCGTTCGGTCGATCTCCGCACCGCTATCATGTCGGGCGTCGCATCGAACGTGCAAAGGCTTTGTTGGCGGAGCAAACCCAATCGATTACGGACATTGCGCAAGCTATCGGGTTTGCGGAGACCAGCTCATTTTCATCTGCCTTCCGCAAGGTGACCGGATTGTCGCCCCGTGAGTACCGCCGCGGACTTGACTAAGCTCGTGCCGGCAATGTTCGACGCACAAACGCGCCGCTCTGGCCGCTTGCGACTGCGTGCTAAAGAATACGTGCCCGCGCCAGCCAGACCGTCCGGCCGCCGGCCTGCTCGTCTTCAGCAACGTGCGCAATGATTTCAAACCCAATCCCGGCCAACAGTCCGGTATACTCCGCGGGATCGAGGCTCGCGTGGTACAGCGGGTCACCGCGATAAGCTCCGATTGCTTCGCCGTGTCTTGGGCCGGTGTTGAACATCAACACCGCACCCGACGCAGCGTGTGCAGCAAAAACACCAAACATGCTTCGCTGGTCGTCATGATTGAGATGGAAAAAGCTATCCCAGGCCAGAATGCCCTGAAACGATTGTGCCAGCGACAATCGGCGCATATCGGCGACGATCCACGTGTGGTCAGGCAAGCGGCTCTGGCTAAGCGAGATCATCGTCGGCGACGAATCGATGCCGGTAATTTTGCACCCGTGTGCCGCCAGATGACGGCCGACCGGGGAACCGGAACCACAACCGAGATCGAGGACCTCCGCATATTTGGGCAACAGGGCCAAAAAACGATCGTGCCACGGCTTGTCGTTCCATACGCTCGCTCCGCGGTCTTTGTCCCAAGCCGCGGCGTGCCGCTCATAATGACCGATTATCAAATTCGAAAGGCTGTTCATTAAAGACCGCAAAGTTCAAGAAATATTCATTTTGGACGATATGTCATCGATGCAATAATTCGGCAACGGTGCGAACAACGAGAGGTCCAAGCTATGTCAAAGACGAGAGCAATATTTGCCGCGGCGATCCTAAGCGCTGTTGTGGCGTCGTCGTGCACAATTGCCTCTGCTGCTCCGGTCGGCGGCGCGGTCGCGATTAAGAATGCAGCGCCGATGACTGTTGAAAATGCCCGATGGGTCGGCGGTTGGCGTGGCGGCGGCTGGGGTTGGCGCGGGGGCGGCTGGCGGGGCGGCGGCTGGGGTTGGGGTGTCGGTGCTGGACTTGCCGCCGGCGCGATCGTAGGTGGGGCACTCGCGGCGCCTTATTACTATGGTGGCTACTATAGCGAGCCCTATTATGCGGGCGGATACTATGCGGATCCCGGCTACTACGCCGAACCGTACGCAGGCGGTGGTGGAGGTGCAGTGGAATACTGCATGCAACGATACCGGTCATACAATCCCAATACTGGCACCTTTATGGGCAATGATGGCCACCCGCATCCCTGTCCGTAGAATTCTCGGCGGCAAAACAAAAACCCCGGCTTCAGGCCGGGGTTTTCTTTTCAACAGTGCGCGATTTCATTCGCAGTATTTGCATGGCGGAAAGTCGCGGCTATAGACCGGCTGGGCCAAGAATTTTTCCTTGCCGTAAGTCCAGAATTGTCCGACCGCAGGATAGGTCTTGATCACAGTATTCCAAAGCTCCGGCTTGTCGTAGCCGAACATCTCTTTCTTTTCGACTTTCTTGATGTAGATGTCCTGCACCGGATTGCGCATGTCGTCGAACGATACTGGCCCGCGCACTGCGTCGATCTTCAGGCTCGCCATGATCTTGATGAACTGTTCGGCACCCGGCCATTTTCCTCCGGCCTGTTTTATCGTCTCGTCGACCAATTGTGCGGTGGTGTAGTTGCTTTCCGAGAAATAGGACGGCACCTTGCCGTACTTCGCGCGATATTTCTTTACGAAGGCTTCATTCTTCGGCGTAGTCAGCGCAGCGCTGTATTGCAGCGCGGAGACGTCGCCGACAACTTCGTCGCCCATGAAGGGCAGGGCGAATTCGTCGTAGCTCGTACCGCCGCCGATGATCGGTTTTTTGTAACCGGACGCGCGCAGCTGTTTGGGAAACTGAAGCGCCATGGGTCCCACCATCAGCGTGAAGACGGCGTCCGCATCCGCCTTGATCGTCGGAATGAATGGTCCGAAATCCTTCGTACCAAGCGGCGGCCAGATCTTTTGCACGATCTTGCCGCCACAATCCTCGAATGTTTTCTGGAATCCACCAACCGACTCGTAGCCGAAGGCATAGTCTGCACCGACCGTTACGATCTTCTTGTAACCCTGGTCGCAGGCCCATTGCCCAAGCGGATGGTGTGGTTGCGACGACGACCAGCCGGTGCGGATCAGGTAAGGATATTTATCGGCCTGTCGCTGCGTAAGGTCGTCGGCAGCCGGAATTGAGGCGATGTAGACCGTTTTCATTTCGGTGCTGACCGGTGCCAACGCATAACCGGTGGACGCAAGCACGCCCCCGATAAACATCTGCACTTGATCGTTCAACACCAGCTTTTTCGCCTTGGTAACCCCAAGATCGGGCTTGGCCTGATCATCCTCAAGAATGAATTTGACATCGGCGCCACCCAGCTTGTTGTTGTGTTCTTCGAGGTACATCTGGAAGCCGTCAACCATGTCCTTGCCAACCTGAGCGAACAGACCGGTCATTGGCGCAATGAAGCCGATACGTAGCTCTTCCGCCCGCGCCGGAGAAAAATTTGTGCTGAGCAGAAGCGCGCCACTCAATAGAAATGGCTTAATGATTTGAGATGGGGTCATTGAACCTCCCGTCGGCCAACCGCCGTCCATTCTTGACGCAGACTGGCGAATTGGCAGCTACAGCGTGTTCCCGGAACGCAAACGGTATCACCATCGGCGTCGTGGGCGAAAGCCCACAATATTTGCAACTGACGTGCCTGGAGTGGCCGCATCTCACGTGTTGGAGGTTGGGCGGCCTTCGATCGTGGAGCGAATTGCTTTCGCTAGCGCCGAAATTTGATAGGGCTTGCGCAGGATCGGCAAGCCCTGATGGCTCGAGAGAGCCTTGGCGTAGCCGCTGGTCAACAGTACCGGCAATTGCGGATGGCGTTTGCCGATCGCCTCGGCGAGGCCCAACCCGTCCAGATCACCCGGCAGCATCACATCAGAAAAGACCAGATCGACGGGTTGCCCATTTGACAGAAAGCTCAGCGCCGCTTGCGCGTTATCGACGGCAATCGTCCTGTAGTTGAGCTGTTCGAGGAGCGAGACTGCGACGGCCTTCACGTCCGGATTATCCTCGACAACCAGAATAGTCTCGCCGTTACCGGGCGACTGGCTTGAAGATTCAGGAATGGCGACGACGACTGGAGCGTGGCTGCGCGGCAAATACAGCGTCACCTGCGTTCCCAGGCCGACCGTGCTGCGAACACTGATCGCGCCGCCTGACTGTCGGGTAAAACCATAGGCTTGGGAGAGCCCAAGACCAGTACCCTTATCGGGACTTTTGGTGGTGAAGAAGGGGTCGAAGATCTTCGGCAGTATTTCCGGCGGGATACCGGCGCCCTTGTCTTTGACCGTAAGGGCAACGAAATCACCCTTAATCCCCTCGGGCGTTTCGCCACCATGCAACGTGAGATTCTCGGCATGCACCGTGATGAAGCCCCCGTCAGGCATGGCGTCGCGTGCATTCACCACAAGATTGACCAGTGCGAGCTCGAATTCCGGAATATCGATCGACACTGGCCAAACGGTGTGCGGAATCTC
>Ga0126369_10003988_pt1 | contig 10770 bp, 12 predicted proteins | sample PanSoiMetaPlot_1_FD_109646 | JGI IMG/M metagenome (GOLD analysis project Ga0126369, IMG submission 109646) | Tropical forest soil microbial communities from Panama - MetaG Plot_1 | ecosystem: Environmental > Terrestrial > Soil > Tropical forest > Bulk soil | place: Panama | collected 2016-02-17
CGCTGCCGGTACTTCTCGACCAGCGGCTCGAAGGCCGCGAGGTCGCCGGCACGGCACCGCTCGATCAGGGCCGCTTCGTCCGTGTCCACCGCGATTCACTCGCCGCCCTCCCGTCGTCGTTAGACGCCGGGGTGGCGATGGCGATTCATCGTCGCCGAGACGTTCGGCGTGAATCCGCCGCGACGGCGTCGAGGCCCAGGAGATAGCTCTGCGGGCCAAAGCCGGCGATCTGCCCGCGCGCGACGGCGGCGATCACGGAATGGCGTCGAAACTCCTCGCGTGCGTGCACGTTGGAGAGATGAACCTCGACGACCGGCACCTTGATGGCCGCCACTGCGTCGCGGACCGCGATCGAGTAGTGCGTGAACGCCCCCGGATTGAAGACGATGCCGGCGAATCCCTCGCGCTGGGCGGCCTGGAGCCAGTCGATCAGCTGACCCTCGTGATTCGACTGGCGGCACTCGACGGTGTCGTGGCGGCGGCGGGCGTGCTCGCGGATCATGCGGTCGACTTCGGTCAGTGTGACGCGACCGTAGACTCCGGGCTCGCGCGTGCCGAGCAAATTCAGGTTGGGGCCATGCAGCACCAGGATCTTCACGACAGGCCGGAGCTTAGCATCAGCGGGCGCCGAGCGGAGCGACGAGCCAGTCGGCGACCGCGAAGAGCACGAGCCCGCCGAACACGGTCCAGCCGAGCGCCGGCCCGCCCTCGCGGTTGACCTCTGGGATGAGATCCGACGCGGCCACGTAAATGGTGACGCCCGCCGACAGCGCGAGCGCGTAGCCGACGTGATGCTCGGCCACGAAGCGCGTGGCCACGGCTCCGGCGATGGTCAACGCACCCAGCAGCGCGCCGGCGCCGATCGCCGTGGCGCGCGACTGGCCGCCGGCCAACATGATTGACGCGATTGTGACGCCCTCCGGGATCTTGTGGAGACATACGGCGACCGACAGCAGCACCCCGAGGGCGGGGCCGATCATGAACCCGGCCGCGATGGCGACCCCATCGAAGAGCGTGTGAACACCCAGGCCGAGGAGTGCCAGGTACCCGGCCGATGGTCGCAGCAGCGCCTCGGGATGCACTTCCTCGCCGAAGTGGAAGTGGGGGGCCACTGTATGCTCGAACAGGTGAACACCGAAGTAGCCGATAAGAACGAAGAGGAATGCGTGGGGCACCTGTGCGCTTTCGGGCAGCATGCGGACGAACGCGGCCGCCAGCATGAAACCGGCGCCGCCGGCGACGAAATAGCGCAGCGGTGCCAAGCCTTTCTGATGCACGGTCGTCACGAGGAGCGCGCCGGCGAGATCGGCGGCTGCTGCGGCGGCCACGAAGGCTAGATATGCTAACATGCTCGGGAGCATAGCATGGGCATCACAGGGCTTTTCCGCCGGCTCGGTGAGATCCTGGTGCGCGAACGGCTGACCACCCCCGACGTCGTGGAGCAGGCGCTGGTACGCGCTCGCTCGACGGGTGAGCGGGTCGGCGAGGCGCTCGTGTCCATGGGCGCCGTGAAGGACGACGACGTGCTGCGGGCCCTGGCCCAGCAGCAAAGTCTCGTCTATCTGACCCGCGACGAGCTGCCGGCACCGCTCCCCATCGTGAAGAATCTCTCGCCGAAGTATCTGCGCCAGTACGCGGTGTGCCCCGTCGTGGTCGAGGGCAACGTGCTGACGGTCGCGACGGCGGACCCGCTCAACCCGATCATCGTCGATGACCTCGCGCAGTCGACCGGCCTCACCGTGAAGGTCGTCGTCGCGTCGGCCGACGCGATCGTCGAGGCGATCGATCGCACCTACGACGGCGTGGCGACGCCGCTGCAGCGCATCGTCGAGGGCATGGAGGACGATCGCGGCGGCGAGGGCGATGAGGACGTCAACCAGCTGCGCGACATGGCGTTCGAGGCGCCGGTGGTCCGGCTGGTCAATCTATTGATCGAGAACGCCATCACCTCGGAAGCGTCCGACATCCACATCGAGCCCTTCGAGGACACGCTGCGCATCCGCTACCGCATCGACGGGGTGCTCTTCGATCAAGAGTCCCCGCCGCGGCGGCTTCAGGCCGCGGTCACCTCGCGCATCAAGCTGATGGCGGAGATGAACATCGCGGAGCGGCGGCTGCCTCAGGACGGCCGCATCCGCGTGACGCTCCACAACCGCCGCGTCGACATCCGCACGTCGACGATCCCCACGGTGCACGGCGAATCGATCGTCATGCGCTTGCTCGACCGCCAGAGCGTGTTCCTCGAGCTCGAGAAGCTCGGCTTCTCGCCGGGCATGCTGCCGCGGTTCGAAGGGCTCATCAAGCGGCCGCACGGCATCGTCCTCGTGACCGGACCGACCGGATCGGGCAAGACCACGACGCTCTACGGCGCGCTCGACAAGATCAACTCGCCTGACCGCAAGATCATCACCGTCGAGGACCCGGTCGAGTACCAGCTCAAGGGCGTCAATCAGATCGCCGTCAAGCCGAAGATCGGCCTGACCTTTGCCACCGGGCTTCGCCACATCGTCCGCCAGGACCCGGACGTGATCCTGATCGGTGAGATCCGAGATCTCGAAACGGCCGAGATCGCGATCCAGGCCTCCCTCACCGGCCATCTCGTGTTCTCGACGCTGCACACCAACGACGCGCCGGGCGCGATCACGCGGCTGCAAGATATGGGCGTCGAGCCGTATCTGGTGGCCTCCGTGCTCGAGGGCGTGCTCGCGCAGCGTCTCGTGCGGCGCATCTGCCCGACGTGCCGCGTCTCGGACGCGCCGTCGACGGCCGATCTGAGCGCGCTCGGCATCGCCGGCGCCGACGCCACGCGGCTCTACCGCGGCCAGGGCTGCGACGAGTGCCGCGGCACCGGATACCGGGGCCGCACCGGGATCTACGAGCTCTTTCCGATCACCGAGGACGCGCGCAGCTTGATTCTCAGACGCGCGCCGACCCGCGAGATCCGCCGCGTCGCCATGGAAGCCGGCATGGTCACCCTGCGGCTCGACGGCTGGGCCAAGGCGTGCGCGGGCGTCACGACCGTCGAGGAAGTCCTCCGAGTCACGCAGGAAGACGCGTAGTTCGCCATGCCCGTCTTTGTGTATCGGGCGGCCGACCGGCGCGGCCAGACGATCGATGGCGTGATGGAAGCGCCCGACGCGCGCTCCGTCGTCGAGCGGCTGCAGCGCGACTCCTACTTCCCGATCCGCGTCTCGCCCCACGCCGACCGGCAGAGCTGGCTGTCCCTGGGTGGCTCCGGACGAATCAGCCAGGGCGACATCCTCGCGTTCACCCAGCAGCTCGCGACGCTCTTCGAGGCGACCCTGCCGCTCGACCGGGCGCTCGCGATTCTCGAAGAGCTGGCTCCAAATGGGCGCGTCAAGGCGATCGTCTCGGATCTGCTGGTGAGCGTTCGCGGCGGCTCGTCGCTGAGCGAGGCGCTCACCAAGCACCATCCCCGCCCGTTCTCGCGCCTCTACATCAACATGATCCGCGCTGGCGAGCGCGGCGGCGTGCTCGAGGTCACCCTGCGGCGGCTCGCCGAGTTCCTGGAGGCGCGCGCGGCGTTCAGCGAGGCCGTGATCACGGCCGTCGCCTACCCCGCGGTGGTCTTCGCGGGCGGCATCGGCGCCATCGTCTTCCTGATGACGTTCGTCATCCCGCGGTTCGCGACGATCTTCGCCGACCTCGGTCAGACGGTACCGCTGCCGACGCAGATCCTCCTCACGGTGAGCGCGCTCTTCCAGTCGTACTGGTGGGTCGGCATCCTGCTGGTGTTCGGGGCGCTGCTCGCCTGGCGCATGTGGACCGGCAGTCCCCAGGGACGGCTCCGGTGGGACCAGACCATCCTCGGCATGCCGGTGATCGGGCCGCTCGTCATGAAGATCGAGACGGCGCGCTTCGCGCGCACACTCGGCACCATGCTCAAGAGCGGCGTGCCGGTGATGGGCGCGCTCGCCGTCGTCGGCGACACGATGACGAATCAGGCGATCGGGCAGGCCGTCGCGCGGCTCTCCGAGGGCGTGAAGCACGGCGGCACGCTGGCGGCCGGGATGCAGGCGCAGGCGCCGTTTCCAGTGCTCGCGATCCACATGGTGCGAGTCGGCGAAGAGACCGGCCGTCTCGAGGACATGCTCCTCAAGGTTGCCGAGACATTCGAGACCGACGTCGGGACCGATCTCAAGCGCGCCCTGCGGCTGCTCGAGCCCATCATCATCGTCGGCATGGGGGTACTTGTGGCATTCATCGTCGTCGCAATGATGCTCGCTATATTTTCTATCAACGAGATACCGCTATGAGCTTGAGGCGGGCGCGTGAGCGGGGGCGAGGGAGCCCCTGCGCGCCGACGACTGCTCTCGTGAGCGCGGCGTGGAAGGGACTACGCGGCGGCGTCCGCGCGCTGACTACACGCGGCGCGCAGGGGCTCCCTCGCCCCCGCTCACGCGCCCGGCTCCGGTCCTGCAGTTCTCGTGACGAACATCGCGAGCTCCGGCAACGACGATGGAGCCCCCTCGTTGGGCGTAGCTTCTTGGATCAGCGGGGGTTTACGTTGATCGAGCTGCTCGTGGTCATCATCGTGCTGGGGTTGCTCGTGGGGTTGGTGGGGCCTCGGTTGTTTGGGCGGGTTGGGCAGTCGAAGCAGGCGGCGGCGCGGGCGCAGATCGAGTTGTTGGGGGCTGCGCTCGATCAGTACCGGCTCGACATCGGGAGCTATCCCAACGCGGGGCAGGGCCTCGATGCGCTCAATCGGAATCCGAATGTAAACAATTGGAACGGTCCCTACCTCAAAAAGGCTGTGCCCAAGGATCCGTGGGGCAATCAGTACAAGTATCGTTGTTGTCCGGGCCAGAACGGGGAGTACGACCTCTGGTCCGAGGGTGCCGATGGGGCACCGGGCGGCGAAGGTGAAAATGCCGACATAACTTCATGGGACAGCAGCCAAAAGTAGATGCTCGGGGCTTCACCCTTCTCGAGCTGATCGTCACCCTGGTGGTCCTGGCGGTCGCGGTGGGCCTGGTCGCACCCACGATCGGGCGCAGCACCGAAACGCTCCGCGCCCGCGCCGAGGTCGCCGGGTTCTCGGCCACGTTCCGGCACGCGCGCGAGCAGGCGATTACGACGCGACAGCCCTACACCGTCGCGGTCAATCCGCCGAATCGGCTCCTGATCGTCACGACCGGCGAGGACGAGGTTCGCTGGACGCGAGCGCTCTCGAGCCGCGTCGACATCCGCGCCGAGACCCCGGGCTCGCTGGCGGTGCGCTTCGAGCCGCAAGGGACGTCCAGCGGCGGCGAGTACCGTCTGAGCTCCGGCAAGATCACCTATCGGGTCATCGTCGACCCGGTCACCGGGCGCGTCCGGAATCAGCGCGAATGAGGACCGGGATGACTCTCCTCGCGCGCCTCGGCTCTCGGCGAGCTCAGCAGGGCTTCACCTTGCTCGAGGTCCTGATCGCGTTCGCGATCCTGAGCCTCGCGGTGGTCGCGATCATCCAGGGCTTCGCGCAGGGCCTGCGGCTCCTGAAGGTCGCCGGAGATCACCAGCAGGCGGTGCTCGTGGCCGACCAGAAGATCCGGGAGATGGTGGTTCCGGTCGAGGGACGCGATCAGGGTAAAGAGGGCAACTACGACTGGGAGCGCACCGTCACCATCGTGCCCGCCCCCGATCTCACGCGGACGCAGGCCACCGCGAAATGGCACATCTACAAGATCGACGTGAAGGTCAGCTGGGGGGACAAGCGCGGCGTCGAGATCGTCAGCATGCGGACGTCGGCCGAAACCGCGAACTCGGGATCGACGACGGGGCCGCCGAGGGGGGTGGGGACGGTGTCGACACCGAGAACACCGGGAACGCCGAGCACTCCGGGAACCACGAGCAATCCGGCAGCCCGCATGATGCCCGGGATGTCGATGCCACCCACGCGATGAAGCGCGATCAGCGCGGCTTCACCCTGCTCGAGCTCTTGCTGGCGCTCGCCATCGTCGGCGCCCTCGTCGTGATCGCGCTCGGCGGCGTCCGGATCGCGCTCGCGTCGTGGCGGCAGGGCGAGGAGCGCGCGGAGAGCTATCAGCATCTGCGCGGGGTGGCGCTGACGCTCGGCCGCACCATCGGCGCCGCCTATCCGTACAACGCCCCGCGCAGCGACACGCCGACCTCGGTCCTGCTCTTCGCGGGCTCGCCGTCGAGCCTGGAGCTCGTCACGCAGACCGCGCCGTTCCCGGCGTCGGTGCCGATCGCGTTCACCGCCGTGGTGATCGAGCTCGGCACCACCGGCGAGCATCGAGGTCTCGTCATCCGTCAGCGCTTCCTGCCCAACCGCAATCCGTTCACCAGTGCGGTGGTCGTCTTCAACGACCCGACCCTGACCGAGCTCACGTTCGGCTATCTCGACGACACCGGCTCCTGGCAGGACACGTGGGACGTCGAGACGCAGAAGCGGCTGCCCAAGGCGATTCGCGTCACCGTCGGCGGCAGCCTGAACGGCCGCGCCCAGACCCTCCTGCCGCTCACCGTGCCCCTGCGGGTGGGCACCGATCCGCAATGACGAGCACGGGCGTCGCACGGCGCGCGCGGGACGAGCGCGGGTTCGCGCTCCTGGTGGTCTTGCTCGTGCTGGCGCTGGTCGCCGTCGTGGGCGCCGAGTTCGCGTACTCGATGCGGCTCGAGGCGGCGGCGGTGCGCGCGTACAAGAGCGGCATCATCGGCGCGCACCTCGCCGAGACGGCGATCGAGCAGGCGATCCGCGAGATCGTCGCCGACGCGCCGTACGTGGTGGAGGACGACGACGGCCTGCTCACCTTCTACGGGGCCGACCGGCGCGCGCTGCCGCGCCTGCCCCGCACGAAGGCGGAGATGACCGGCGGCGCCTTTTCGTACCGGATCACCGACGAGGAGGCCCGTCTGAACGTGAACGCGGTGCAGCCCGATCGCGTCGATCGTCTGCTGCAGACGCTCGGCGTCGACAAGGAGGTGCGCGACACGATCGTGGACTCGATCCAGGACTGGCGCGATCCCAACGACGAGCACCGCGCCAACGGCGCCGAGAGCGAGGACTACTATCTGAAGCTGCCGGTGCCGTACCGGGCCCACAACGCGAATCTCGAGTCGATCACCGAGCTCCTGCAGATCAAGGGCGTCACGCCGGCGATCTACAACGGCACCAAGGACAAGCCCGGGCTGGCCAGCCTCGTGACCGTTCGCAGCAGCGGAACGAACGTGAACATCAATACTGCCGGCCCGGCCGTGCTCACCGCGCTCGGGTTCTCGGTCGCCGAGATCACGCAGATCCACCAATCGCGGCGTAACAGCGGGCCCTATGTCAACGTGCCCGGGAATTTCGGCGCGAGGAATCTGACTGCCACCACGCGGACGTTCCGCATCGAGGCGGAGGGGATCGTGGACGACCGCGTCGCGGCCCGGCTGACCGCGATCGTCCAGAAGCGTACCGACGTCGACCCGCCGTCAGTGCTCGTCCTGGAGTGGTCGGGGCCCCGTTGACTCTTTTCCCATGATCGGTTAGGGGTGTTACCCTACCCGTGGTGAAATTCACAATTCCGAAATTCACCTCGCTGCGCCTCGCGGTCGTCATGCTCGGTGACCGTCTGGGCGTCGCTGCGGTCGGCCGCGATCGGCTCGAGACGTTCACGATCGACGCCGAGAATCCGGGGGCCGCGCTGCGCGCGGAGCTCGACGCGCGCTCGCTTCCCGCCCGCACGGTCGCGATCGGCCTCGCGCGGTCGACCGTCACCGTGAAGCCGATCGATCTGCCCGCCATCGCCGGCAGCACGCAAGACATGGTGAAGTTCGAGCTCGAGCGCCACCTGCCGATCTCGGCCGACGACGCGGCGTTCGACTTCGCCGCGCTGCCGCCCGAGCCCGACGTGGAAACGACGACCGACGGGACACGGGTGCTGATCGCGGCGGCCGACCGGCGGCTGATCGACGCGGCGCTGCGGCTGGCCGAGGAGGCGAAGCTTCGCCCCGTGTCGATCACGATCGCGGCGCACGATCTACTCGCGCTCGTCGACGTCGACCGCAGCCATCGCATCGTGTGGCTCCACCGCAACGGCGACACGGCCGAGCTGATCCTGCTCCACGACGCGATGGTCGTCTTCAGCCGCAGCTTCGCCGCCGCCGACGACGCGACGCTCCTCGCCGAGACGCGCCGCAGTCTGGCCGGCGCGCGCTGGCGCGCATGCGACGCCATCTGGGTCTCGGGCTACGGCGCCGCCGCGGCGCCCTTCCTCGATCTCGGCGTGCCGATCTCGGATCCGCCCTGGACCGCGCGGGCGGAGCGCCGGCTGGCCCAGCTCACCGAGCCGCGAGGCGCCCTGGAGCTCGCGGTAGCGACGGCGTCGAACCGAAGCATCCGCTCGCTCGATCTCATCCCGGCGGCGATCAAGCCGCGGCGATTCACGCGTCAGGAGATGATGACCGGCGCCGCGCTGGCAGCGACCGTGCTGCTGGCGTTGGCGGCGCTGCTCGTGCCGGGCATCGTCGAGAGCCGGCGCCTCGCCCGGCTCAACGGCGAGATCGCGCGCATCGATCCCGATGTGCGGGCCGTCGAGAAGGTGGCGCGCGAGCTCGATCACAAGCGCCAGCTCGTGGCCACCGTCGAGAAGATCAACGCGAGCTCGCTCCAGCCGCTCGCCGTGCTGCGCGAGCTGACGGAGATCCTGCCGAGCGATGCGTGGGTCACCTACCTCGCGTTCGACTCCAAGGGTGTCGAGCTGACCGGCCAGGCCGGCGCGGCGAGCAACCTGATCCCGCTTCTCGAGAACTCGCCCCGGCTCGAGCGCGTCGAGTTCGCCTCACCGGTCACGCGCGGGCGAGACCGGGAGCAGTTCCGGATCCGCGCCGCGTGGGAAGCGCCCGTCCCGCCGCCGGTCGTCAAGCCGGCGGCCGTGCCCGGCCCGCGGCCGCCGGCCCTCGGCGACCCCCCCGGCGCCCGGCCCGCGCCGCCCCGTCAGCCCGGAGCGCCGCGCCAATGATCGGCAATCTCTCCCGGCGTGAGCGCATGATGGTTGGCCTGGCGCTGGCGGTCGGGGTTCTCCTCGGGGGCTGGCTCCTGGTGGTCGAGCCGATCCTCGAGCACAATCGCGCAGCATCCGAGCTGGTGCCCGCGCGCGAGCAGGTCCTGGTCCAGAAGCGCGAGCTGATCGCGCGGCGCGCGGCGATCAACGCCGAGCTGCAGGCGGCGACGGCGCGCTTCGACAAGCTCGCGGATGGATTCCTGACGTCGGCGACTCCCGCGGTGGCGGCGTCGGAGCTGCAGAAGATCGTCAAGGACATGGCCGCGCAGGCGAAGACCGAAGTGCGCAGCGAGCGCATCCTGCCGCCGGCCGATCGCGGTGAGCTCCTGGAGATCCCTGTCGAGATCGCGGTGTCGTGCGAGATTCGCCAGCTCGTCGACTTGCTGGCGCAGCTCGAAGGCGCGTCCAAGCTGCTGCCGGTCCAGGACATCAAGGTCCGCGTCGTCAACCTGAGCCAGCCCAAAGAGCTGCTCGTCACCCTCACGATCTCGGGTTTCATCCTGCCCAACGCGCAGGGCAAGGCCAAAAGCTGAATGCCGCGGCGGCTTCTCGCGATCAACGTCGTGCTGGCGGCCGTGTGCGTCCTCTGCGTGGGACTCATCGTGAAGCAGCTCGCCTCGGCGCGGCCGTCTCCGCAGACACGAGCCAGGCCGCCGTCGACCGCGCCGTTGGAGTCACCGCCGACCGGCGACGGGAAGCTGCCCGCGCAGGCCTACAACGTGATCGCGGCCCGCAATCTGTTCAGCCCTACGCGGAGCGAGACCACGGGCCCGTCGACGGCGGGCAGCGCGCCGCAAGCTCTCATTGCCAAGCCGAACCTGCACGGCGTCGTGCTGCGCGAGGGCTCCCCGATTGCGTACCTGGAGGACCCGCTCACCAAGCGCATCGCCGGATACCGTGTCGGCGACCCGATCGCCGGTGGCACGGTGCAGACCATCTCGGCCGACGCGGTCGTGATCTCACGTCCGGACGGGATGGTCGACGTGCGCTTGCGCGATCCGTCGAAGCCGCGACCGGCGGCGCCGGCTCAGGCCGTCCCTGGCCAGCCGCAGGTGCCGGGTCAGCCGCCCATCCCCGGTCAGTCGCCGGCGGGCGGTCAGCTTCCGAATCAGGGCCTGGTCCCGGTGCCGGGCCCGGTCCCGGCTCAGCCGCCCCAGCGCGCCTTCTCCCCGCCGGGCACGCCGGTACCGGGACAGCCCGTGCCGCCGCCGGCGGTCCAGCAGCCCATGCAGGGCGGCCCGGCGACGCCCATACCGTTCGGACGACCGGCGCCGAGCCTCGGCCGCCGGATCCCGCCGATTCCCCAGGACCCGTCGGGTCAGCCGTTGCCGACGCCGAGCCAGTAGGATGAAGCGCCTGGTCGCCGCCGCGCTGCTGGTCGTCGTCGCCTCGGGCTGCGCGTCCAATCGTCAGCGGCCGAAGCCGCCCGAGCCGCCTCTGGTGCCGCCCATCGCGGCCGCGCCTGCGCAGCCCGCGCAGCCCACGCAGCCGTCGCTGCCGCCGACATCCGTGGGCCCGCGGACCGTGCCTCCCATGCCGCCAGCGCCGCCCGAGGCTACGCCGGTCCCGATGCCGCCCCCGCCCTCGACCGCGCCACCCGTGCCGCCGGCACAGCGCGGACGCTTCGTCGTCCTCAACTTCGACAACGCGGACATCGAGACCGTCATCCAGGCCGCGAGCGAGATCATCGGCTTCAACTACGTGCTGGCGCCCGACGTCCGCGGCAAGGTCACGGTGCAGACCTCCGGCCGCATCGCCC
>Ga0126369_10003990_pt1 | contig 10769 bp, 9 predicted proteins | sample PanSoiMetaPlot_1_FD_109646 | JGI IMG/M metagenome (GOLD analysis project Ga0126369, IMG submission 109646) | Tropical forest soil microbial communities from Panama - MetaG Plot_1 | ecosystem: Environmental > Terrestrial > Soil > Tropical forest > Bulk soil | place: Panama | collected 2016-02-17
CGCACGGCAGATCAATTCGATGTCGTCGATGACTTCAACATCGGCGTCGCGGGCAAGCGCCACCGTCCAATGCGGTTGGGGATGCGTGAGCGGCACGCCTGGCGCAAGCACCAGAGCAGCAACTTTCCACCAATCGATCTCGCGGAGATTTTGCGTTTTGAGGCCGCCTGTCGCGGCCTGCGCAGTTTTTTTGTCGTCATCATCGAACGCAACAACTTCCGCGCCGCCTTCCTGCAGCGCGCGCGCCGCTAGCAGGCCCGAATTCCCGAGGCCGAAAACCGCGACTTTTTTGCCGTTAAACGACGTGACCGGAATCATCGCAACTTCAGCGTTGCCAGCCCGGCAAGCGCAAGCACGACGGCAACGATCCAGAAACGGATCATGATCTGCGGTTCGGTCCAGCCGAGCTGCTCATAGTGATGGTGGATCGGCGCCATCTTGAATACGCGCCTGCCTGTCAGCTTGAACGAGACCACCTGCACGATCACCGATACAGCCTCCAGCACGAACAGGCCGCCAACAATCGCAAGAACGATTTCGTGTTTGATCGCGACCGCGACCGCGCCGAGCATGCCGCCGAGCGACAACGAGCCGGTATCGCCCATAAAAATCGAGGCTGGCGGAGCGTTGTACCAAAGGAAGCCGAGGCCAGCGCCGATCACCGCCCCGCACAGCACTGCGAGCTCGCCCGTGCCGGCAACGTAGTGGATCTGCAGATACTCAGCGAACACCGCGTTGCCAGCGAGATACGAAATCAGGCCAAAGCTCGCTGCGGCGATCATCACCGGCACGATCGCCAAACCGTCAAGTCCATCAGTGATATTGACCGCATTGCCGGCGCCGACAATGACGAAGGAACCCAGGAGCACAAATGCCCAGCCGAGATTAACGACCAGCTCCTTGAAAAACGGAAACACCAACGAGGTCGCGATCGGAGGACGGCCGAGATTGACAAGTGCGGTGCAGGCTATCACCGCAATGATTGTCTCCATAATCAGGCGCGTGCGGCCGGCAAATCCTGCATGGGTCTGCTTGGTTATCTTGAGATAATCGTCATAAAAACCGATCAGTCCAAAAGAAAGCGTCACGCCGAGCACAACCCAGACATATGGACTCTTCGGGTTCGCCCACAACAGCGTCGACACCAACAAGCCGGAGAGAATCATCAAGCCGCCCATGGTCGGAGTACCGGTCTTGGTGACGAGATGCGATTTCGGTCCATCGCGGCGGATCGGCTGGCCCTTTCCCTGTTTGAGGCGCAACAGGTCAATGATCGGACCGCCAAACAGGAACACGAAGAGCAACGCGGTGACGATAGCCCCGCCGGTGCGGAAGGTGATGTAGCGGAAGACATTGAGAAACGAGATCTTGTCCGAGAGCTCGGTCAGCCAGTAGAACATCGCGTCGAACCCTCGGTGTTCATCCCTGTGCCGGTGCCTGCTCCAGCGCAACCCGCCTGGGAAACTGTTTTTCCAACGCTCTCACGATCGGAGCCATTTTCGAGCCGAGCGAGCCCTTCACCATGACCGCGTCGCCCGCGCGGATCGCGCCGATCACCGTCGGCTCCAGCCCCGTCGCCGTCTCGGCATAGCCGCCCCGGACCGGCGAGGGAAGAGCCTCCCATAGCGCGTGCATCAGTGGGCCGGAACAAAAGACCACGTCGATGCCAGCGGCCTCGATCGCCTCTGCGAGCGCGCGGTGCATGTCCGCGCCCGAAGGCCCCAACTCCAGCATATCGCCAAGCACTGCCACATGGCGACCACGCTTGCCAATCGGCGCCTGACCGAGCAAGGCGATTGCTGCGCGCATGGACGCCGGATTGGCGTTGTAGCTTTCGTCGATCAACAGTGCACTTCCGCCGGGCACGGCCAGTACGCTGCATGCGCCACGTCCAGGCGCGGCCTTGAGATTGTTGAGCGCCAGAGATGCCAACGCCAGGTCGCCACCAACGATCGACACCACCGCCAGAACAGCAAGAGAATTGAACGCGAGATGACGGCCCGGCGCGCCAAGCTTGTAGGTCACCGCCTGTCCCAAGATACTTGCTTCGATGGTCGAGGAATCAGGTTGCAGTGACAGTCGCAGCAGCCGCGCGTCCGCGCTGCTCTCCTCGCCGAATGAAACCACGTGTTCAATCTTGGCTGATCTCGCGGCAGCGGCGAGCCGCGCAAATAGGGGGTTATCGCGATTGAGCACGGCGGTTCCGCCCGGCTCGACACCAGCGAAAATCTCCGCCTTGGCGTCGGCGATTTTCTCCAAGGAGCCAAAGTATTCCAGATGGACCGGCTCGACGCCAGTAATGACAGCGACGTGGGGACGCACCAGTTTTGTGAGCGGTGTAATTTCCCCGGCATGATTCATTCCGATTTCGAACACCGCATGTCTCGCAGTTGCCGGGCAACGTGCCAGTGATAACGGAACGCCCCAATGATTGTTGTAGGATGCGACCGACGCGTAAGTTTCGCCCTCGGTCGAAAATGCCAACCGCAGGGCTTCCTTTGTGCTGGTCTTGCCGACCGAGCCGGTGACGGCGACGACCTTGGCGTGCGAACGCGCGCGTGCAGCGCGCCCCAGTTCACGCAGGGCTTCCAGCACATCTGGCACAATCAATAGCGGCGCATTGGTGAAGCGCTCGCGCCGACTGCGTGCGATCACGGCGAGACCCGCACCAGCTTTCAGCGCGTTATCGACGAAGTCGTGGCCGTCACGATTCTCACCCTCAATGGCGAAGAACGCATCACCTTTGGCCAGTGTGCGGCTGTCGATGGAAATGCCTGACAGTTCGGTCGGCAGAATACCCGAGCGTTCGGCACGCATTGCCGCAGTCATCGCGTCGATAGTCCAAAGTGCACTCAACCGATGTCTCCGTTACCTTTCAGAGGACCGTCATGCGACTTTACCCTGCAAAGCGGCGGCCACTGTCTCGTGATCGGAAAACGGCACTGTGCGATCGCCAATGATCTGGCCGATCTCGTGACCCTTGCCAGCAATCAGCAGCGCATCTCCGCTCCTAAGATCCGCGATAGCCTTTCGGATCGCCTCGGCACGATCGCCAATTTCGGTGGCGCCGGGCGCGTCGGCGAGAATCGCCGCACGGATTGCGGCCGGGTTTTCGCTCCGCGGATTGTCGTCGGTGACGATCGCACGATCGGCGTTCTCCGCGGCAATGCGGCCCATGATCGGACGCTTTCCGGCGTCGCGATCACCGCCGGCACCAAAAACGACGACCAACTTCCCGCGCGCATAAGGTCGAAGGCTTTCGAGCGCCTTTTTCAGCGCATCCGGCTTGTGTGCGTAGTCTATGAAAATCGGCGCACCGTTGTGAGTTCCGGCAAGTTCAAGTCTACCCCGGGCGCCGCTGAGCTTCTCCAGCGCCGCAAATACCTGCACGGGTTCCGCGCCAGTTGCAATCGCCAGGCCGGCCGCCAGTCCGGCATTCTGGACCTGGAAGGCGCCAACGAGCGGTAGCCTGACTTTATAGGTCCGGCCATGATGCGCCATCGTCACGACCTGCGTGAACCCTTCGATAATACCGTCGAGGAACCTGATGTCATCGCCCTGCGCGCCGACCGTAATGATTTTCAGGCCGCGTTTCTTGGCGACGTCGGCAACCTTTCCGGCATAACAATCGTCGACGCCTATCACCGCAGAGCCGCCGGGCGCGATGATATCTCCAAACAGACGGAGCTTGGCGGCGAGATAGCCCTCGATGTTTGGGTGATAGTCGAGATGATCGCGCGACAAATTGGTGAACGCGCCGGCTGCAATGCGCACGCCGTCGAGCCGATACTGATCGAGGCCGTGTGAAGACGCCTCCAACGCGAGATGGGTTACGCCCTCGCGCGCTAGCTCGTCGAGTGTGCGGTGCAGATCGACAGGATCCGGCGTCGTCAACGAACCATAGCGTTCGCCCCCAGGCGATACAACACCGACCGTGCCAATACTCGCCGCTTGATCCCCGAGCATGGTCCAGATTTGGCGGGTAAACGCCGCGACCGACGTTTTACCGCTGGTGCCAGTCACGGCGGCGATTGTCTCGGGCTGGCGCCGATAGAAATTTGCCGCAGCTATCGCCAGCGCGCGCCGTGCATTTTTGACAGCGGCGAACGCAACGTTTGCGGGCAAGCTTTTCGGTTTCTGCTCGGCCGCGACAGCGACTGCACCGGCGCTCGTCGCGTGCTTGGCGTAATGCGCGCCGTCCGCTTTGGCGCCGGCAATGGCCACAAACAGAAAGCCCGGTTTCACCTTGCGGCTGTCGGCGGCAACGCCGGCGATCTCGATCGCGCCCTGGCGCGCATCAATTGGCGCCTCCGGCAGAAGATCGCGCAGCTTCACCGCGTATCCTTCGCGCTCACCAGCAGCATTTGGTCGGCCTTGGGCAAATCGAAGCGCGGCGGAATGTTGAGCAGAGGCGCTACCCGTTCAATGACCTGAGCGCCGACCGGTACAGCGTTCCAGCCTGAAGTGCTGAACCCGTGCGTTTCGGGTAGACCCTGCGGTTCGTCGAGCATGATCAACAACAAGTAGCGTGGCTTATCAACCGGCAAGATGGCGGTGAAACTCGTCAAGACTTTGGTCTTTGAGTACCGCCCGCCGACCACCTTCTCCGAAGTTCCGGTTTTTCCACCAACATAATAGCCCGGGACGTTGGCCCGAGTCGCGGTGCCTTTTTCCACGTTCAGGCGCATCAGATAACGCATTTTTTCGGCTGTTTCCGGCTTGATCACCTGCTGGGCAACGCGATCGGCCTCAGCGCGGTCGCGCTTGAGGAAGGTCGGTGGAATCATCTTGCCGCCATTGACCAGCGCGGAAATCCCCATCACCGCTTGCAGAGGTGCGACCGACAGTCCATGGCCAAACGCGATGGTGACGGTGTTGAGCTCACCCCAGTGTTTAGGTACGAGCGGTTCAGCGCTTTCCGGTAATTCGGTGCGCAACCGGTCGAGCTGGCCGAGCTTTTTCAGAAACGCCCTGTGATAGTCGACGCCCAGCGTCAACGCCATCCGCGCGGTGCCAATGTTGGACGAATAGGTAAAGATTTCCGGCACCGACAGAACACGCTTTTGGGCGTGATAGTCGTGAATCTCAAACTTGCCGTAGCGCAACGGTAGCCGCGCATCAAACGATGACTGCAAGGAGATGCGACCGCTGTCGAGCGCCATCGCCAGCGTCAACGCCTTGAAGGTTGAGCCCATCTCGTAGACGCCGGTAGTCAGGCGATTGAGCCGGTTGGGATCATTGGCTTCCCGTGGATTATTGGGATCGAAATCCGGCTCTGAAACCATGGCGACGATCTCGCCGGTGTTTACGTCGGCAATTATTCCAGCCGACGCCTTTGCCTTGTACTTGTCGCGTGCAGCAATGAGTTCCTCGCGCAACGCGTATTGGACGCGCAAATCTACCGCCAGGCTGACCGGCCGCTGCAGCGGGTCGGTCGCCAATCCGGCCATGTGCAATGCGGCGAGTCCCTGGCCATCCAGCCATTTTTCGATGCCTGCAATGCCCTGATTGTCGATGTTGACGTGCCCGATCTCATGCGAGATCACCGGCCCGTTCGGATAAATGCGCTTGTTCTCCGTAAGGAAGCCGACACCGGGGACGCCGAGATGATGAATCTCCTGTTGCTGTCTCGGTGTAATTTCGCGCTTTAGCCAAACGAAGCCTTTCTTCGACGACAGTCGTTCGCGTACTTCTCCGGCGTCGAGGTCCGGAAGAACCGCCGTGAGCAATTCTATCGCCTCATCCACATCAATGATCTTGCGTGGCTCGGCGAACAGTGATGGCGTCTTGATGTCGGTGGCGATGATTTCGCCGTAGCGGTCGAGGATATCGGGGCGCGCAGTGGCAACAGCATCCTGAGCCACGCTGCGGCGGCCACCATGGCCGTCACCGACGTTCGCAAACATCACCAGACGTAGCGCGATGACCGAAAAGATAGCGGCGAAGGCAAGAATAGCCAGACCGAGCCTCGCCTTCGCTTTCACAGTGCGGTCGACGTCGCGGCCGTAGAGCAGCGCACGCAAAGTGCGCTGCCAGCGGCTTTCGTGGAATTTTCGCGACGAATGCATGGCGATCACCGCGGTGCAGCCGGCGGCACGCTGCCCGTCGCGTCGGGGATTGCCGGCCGGATCATGACGTCGATTGTTGTTTCGCCTGGTGCGGGCGCGACTGCCGGCGAACGCTCAGGCAGACGATCCAGATTATCGAACTGGGTTCTATCGATCGGCCGGAGAGCCAGATGACGATCTGCCAGTCCCTTGATACGGCCGGGCGTATCGAGCTTTGCCCAATCGGCCCGAAGGATCGCGATGGCGTTTCGCTCTCGCCGCAACTCGCCGCGTAGCTTGGCAACCCGTTCGGCTTGGAGAGTCGAATCGAACTTGATTTTGTACACAAATGACGCCGCCAGGATCAGCGCACCGATAACAAGAATGTTGAGCAGGCGCATGATTCACCGACCCTTGAGCACGTCGGTCAGCCGCGGCAGACGTGGCAGCAGGCCGGAGGGCACACCGGCTTGCGGCGATGATTCGTTACGCTCGGCCGCGCGCAACTTGGCGGAGCGCGCACGTGGATTGCGGCCGATTTCGTCCGCGGCGGCGGTCAAAGGACGCTTGGTGAGGATACGGAAGGTGGAGGCCGATCGAGCCGGTTCGGGCGCATGTCGCGAACCGCTGCGGGGTTTACCGCGGTCGGCAAGAAACGCCTTGACGATGCGATCCTCGAGTGAATGAAACGACACGACCACCAGGCGTCCGCCTGGCTTGAGAATGCGCTCCGCGGCGGCAAGCGCGCGGACCAGCTCGCCAAGCTCATCATTCACGAAAATGCGCAAAGCCTGGAACGTGCGCGTCGCCGGATGGATATCGCCGGGAGGTAAAGCGACAACCGACGCTACGATGTTGGCCAGGGCGCGGGTTGTATCGATGCGCGCGCTGGCGCGTGCTTTGACGATTGCGCGCGCCACGGCACGCGAATGCCGTTCTTCGCCGAGCGTAAAAATGATGTCCGCAAGATCGCGCTCGCTCGCGGCATTGACCACGTCGGCTGCGCTTGCGCCATCGGCGCTCATGCGCATGTCGAGCGGCCCCTCGAGCCGGAACGAGAACCCGCGCCCGGCAGTATCGAGCTGCACGGAGGAAACGCCAAGATCGAGCACAATACCGTCGACTGCGTCGAAGCCGGCATCGCGGGCGACAGCGTCGAGATTGGAAAAACGTTCCTCGATCAGAGTCAGGCGGCCCTTCGCCTCTTCGACCAGATCGGCGCCCAGAGCGATGGCGCGTTGGTCGCGATCAATGCCAATCACCTTGCAATCGGCGGCCGCAAGGATTGCGCGCGTGTGGCCGCCGGCACCGAAGGTGCCGTCGACATAGGCGCCGCCGTCGCGAACCTTGAGGAAATCGACCGCCGGATTGCCGAGCACGGGAATGTGGAGGGCCGGTCCGCCAGCGACAGCCGAGCCGCCGCTGCCCGCCATCATTCCCGTGCTCCAGGCGCGTTGCGCGCCGCCACCCGGGAGCCCAGCTGCCCTCTGAGCGCGCGCACCTTTTGGGTGGCCTCCGCGAGCTCGGTCTGGAACCGGCTGGGCTCCCAGATCTGAAACTTGTGACCAAGACCTACGAATGCCACCGCCTCTGTAATTCCAGCATGCCCTCTGAGTTTCTCGCTCAACACCACCCGCCCCTCGCTGTCGATCTTCAGCGTTTCGCTCGTGCCATAGAGCGCCAGAGCGAAATGCTCTCGCTGCTCCGAGAACGGGGCGTACTGACCAATCAGTGCCTCGATCTCCGTCATCAGCGCATTTCCGCCGGCATCGATCGCCGGGCGATCGAGCGCCGGATAGCAATAAAGGCCCTCGAAACCATCGCGGGCGAGTAACGCGCGAAAAGGACCAGGGATCGAGACGCGTCCCTTGGAATCGAGCCGCAGCGTGAAATGCGCCACGAATCGATCCATATCCGCCACTCCACGCTGACTGCGCGCCACAAACGAGGGTCAGAAGCAACGCATGACGCTCGGCAGAGTCGGCCGCGCCGCGCCGAGCGCCACCACCCGAAAGGTTTCTGCCCCAAAATGGGAATTCTTGGGATATCATGGGATTATATGGCCGTCAAGAAATCGGCCCAACCTCCCGGCGGGATACCGTTGCGGCAGATCAACGCCATTAACGACGGTTAAACTTAAAGAAACGTTGCCTAAATTTCGGCCGCGCGGGGCTGACCGCACATGTGGATCGGATTACTCACCGACATTCATGCGAACAGCGAAGCGCTTCAGGCGACCCTTGAGCACGCGCGCGGGGGTGGCATCGGCCGCTTCATCTTTCTTGGCGACTATGTCGGTTATGGCGCTGATCCAGGCTTTGCGGTCGACACTGTGATGCGCGAGGTCGAGCGTGGAGCGATTGCCGTGCTTGGCAACCACGACGCCGCTATCGCGAATGGCACTGGCGGCATGAACCCGATTGCGGCGGAAGCCATTGACTGGACGCGCCCCCGGCTCAATGCCGAACAGCGCGAGTTCCTCACTCGATTGCCGCTCACCTTCGAGGACGGCAACCGGCTGTTCGTTCACGCCAGCGCGCACGCGCCCGGGAGTTGGGAATACATCATCGACGTTGAAAGCGCTTCCCGCAGCTTCTCGGCAACGCGCGCGCAGGCGACTTTCTGTGGCCACGTTCACGTACCGGAACTTTATCACTTGTCACCGACGGGAAAGCTCGCCGGTTTCCAGCCGGTACAGGCCGTGGAGATCCCTTTGCTCGCACATCGGCGTTGGCTCGCCGTCGTTGGCGCGGTTGGTCAACCACGAGATTACAATCCGGCTGCCTGCTACGGCGCACTCGATATTGAACGGAACGTACTGGTCTACGTGCGGGTGCCATATGACAATGAGGCCGCAGCGCGCAAGATCCGCGCTGCCGGACTGCCCGCGATCTTGAGCCATCGCCTGCTCGAGGGAGCCTGATACGTGAATCCGCGGACACTCGAAGCCGAACAATCGATTGATGGCTTTCGTCTCATTGAGCCGCTGCAAGCGGGTGGAATGGCGAGTTTCTGGCGCGTCGTGCACGATGACAATGACCTGCCAATGGTGATGAAGATTCCGCTGCTGCGTCCGGGCGAAGATCCTCTCACGATCATCGGCTACGAGGTGGAGCAGATGATCCTGCCCCGCCTGACCGGCCCGCATGTACCGCGCTTCGTCGCCGGCGGCGACTTCGATCGGCCGTACATCGTGATGGAGTTCATCGAAGGGACCTCAATGAAGTCCCTGCTTGGGGAGCTGCCATTGGCCCCGGAGAAAATCGCAGCAATCGGCGCCAAGATCGCCTTCGCGCTGCACGACATTCATCGCCAGCACGTGATCCATCTCGATCTAAAACCAAGCAACGTGATCCTGCGGCAGGACGATGCGGTCCTGATCGATTTTGGGTTATCGCGGCATGATCAGCTGCCTGACCTGGTGCAAGAGGAAGCGGATGGCCCCGTCGGCACTGGAGCGTATATCGCGCCCGAGCAGGTGCTCGGTGACCGGAGCGATCCGCGCAGCGATCTGTTCGCCCTGGGTGTTATCCTTTATTTCCTGGCAACCGGTGAGCGACCGTTCGGCGAACCGCAGAGAGCTGAAAATTGGCGCCACCGGCTGTGGCGAGATCCAATTCCTCCACGCGGCCGCAACCGCGCCGTTCCATCGTGGTTGCAGGAAATTATCCTTCGCTGCCTGGAGGTCGCTCCCGAAGCCCGTTACGCCACAGCGGCTCAGTTGGCCTTTGATTTGCAATATCCGGACCAGGTCCCCCTCACCTGGCGGGCGTCCCGAACGCGGCGTGATGGGCTTTTCACGGCAGCCTGGCGCTGGCTGCAAGGAGTTCGGAACCCGCCGCGGCGTGCGCGCCGTGCGCTGAGCAGCCATCTTGCCGCCGCGCCGATCGTGCTGGCGGCGATTGACCTTGAGCCCGGCCATGAAGCGCTCAGCCAGGCGCTCGCACTCGCGGTGCGGCGCGTACTGGCAACTGAGCCGAATGCGCGGCTCGCCTGCGTCAATGTGCTGAAAATTGCGCGACTTACCCTCGACAAGATCGAGGATGCGCAAGGGCGAAATCCGCACCTTGGCCGATTGGTCGAACTCAAGCACTGGGCGCGTTCGATTCCGATTGCACCCGAGCGCATCACCTACCACGTGCTCGAAGCGACCGATCCCGCGAGCCAACTGGTCGAATATGCCCGCCACAATCGCGTCGACCACATCGTGATCGGCGCACGCGGGAGTTCAATGTTGCGCCGTTACCTTGGCAGCGTTTCCGCCCATGTCGTCGCCGAGGCGCCCTGCACGGTGACCGTCGTGCGCCTGCACGCGAACGAACCGCACGCCCCGACAGAAAGGGGCAACAGGCAAAACGCATAGCTCCGAGTTCCCTTTTTTCAAATCAAGTCCGCGTTCCATCGAAAGGGAACAGCGACCATGGCCACGCGTTGTGCTGGGCAGGAACTAGAGGAGGCAGAAATGCTCAAGAAGTTTTTGATGTGCACCGCACTGAGCGCCGCTATGGCGACAGCTGCGCTTGCTCAAGCGCCGAGTTCAAATGCGCCGAGCTCTTCCAGCTCGCCGGCCGGCCAGTCCCAATCTTCGGGCAAGATGAACTTCGTGTCGGCGCAGAAGCCGGACCAATGGTTGGCAACCAAGTTCAAGGGAACTGACGTGATGGGGTCCGACAACCAGAAGATCGGCGATGTCAGCGACATTTTGTTTGACAAGAACGGAAA
>Ga0126369_10003991_pt1 | contig 10768 bp, 12 predicted proteins | sample PanSoiMetaPlot_1_FD_109646 | JGI IMG/M metagenome (GOLD analysis project Ga0126369, IMG submission 109646) | Tropical forest soil microbial communities from Panama - MetaG Plot_1 | ecosystem: Environmental > Terrestrial > Soil > Tropical forest > Bulk soil | place: Panama | collected 2016-02-17
CCACGATGACGGCGGCCAGGAGAAAGAAGCGCCAGAGACGCCGGCGCGGGGGAGGTCTGCGGCCCGGCCGAACCGGGGGCCGCCGCGGCTGCATCATGCTCAGCGGGGATTGCGCAGACATCGCCCTTCCTCGCCTCTCGTCGTGGCATTTCGAAGATGCGGGGTCAAAACTCATTATTTTCGCGGACGCGCAAATAATGAGTTTTGACCCACTGATCCTATTTTGGACTAGTGTCCCGATTCCGAAGTTCGTTTCGCGGCACTAGCGCAAAGTTCGGCCATAGTTTCACGCGACCTCCGCCGTGGGCCAATGTGTACCCTCTCCCCAGCGCGGGGAAGTAAAGTCCAATGATTAAGACCGCCGAGCACGATAACAAGGACCTTTGGGTTTTCGCCTACGGCTCACTGATGTGGCGGCCGGGATTTTCTTATCGCGAGCGGGTCCCGGCCCGTCTGATCGGGCTGCATCGCGCCCTTTGCGTGTTCTCGTTTGTCCATCGCGGCACGCCGGAGCGGCCCGGGCTCGTGCTCGGGCTCGATCGCGGCGGGATGTGCCGCGGCATTGCCTACCGGGTCGCCGCTGCGGCGCGCGCCGAAACGCTGCACTATTTGCGCGCGCGCGAACAGGTCACGACGGTCTATGTCGAAACCATGCGCCAGATCGAACTCGAAGAGCACGCGCGGCGCCGCGTGCGGGCGGTGTGCTATCTCGTCGATCGCAGCCACGTGCAATATGCCGGCAGGCTGACGCTTTCGGAAAGTCTGCATCATGTGCGGCAGGGCCACGGCCAATCCGGAGCCAACCGCGATTATGTGCTGGAAACCGTACGTGCGCTTGAAGCGCTCGGGTATCGCGAGAGCGATTTGCATTTGTTGGCCGAGCGGCTGGCAGGCCAGGGATCAGGCATCGGGAATCAGGGATCGGGGGGTCAGGAATCGGCAGGCCAGGAATCACGCATCAGCGCCCCCGATCCCTGACCCTCCTGAAGCAAGCGTGCGCTTGCTTCTTCGATCGTGTCCTGCAGATGCGCAAGGAATCCGGGCCTGTCGAATTCCGGCGCGATGGGAGGCAAAAATTCGACGATGATCGTGCCCGGTCGCCGCAGCAGCGAACGGCGCGGCCAGAACAATCCAGAATTGAGCGCAGCCGGCACGCAGGGCAGACCAGTCCTCGCATAGAGATGGGCAATTCCAGGCTTGTAACTAGGTTCGGCGCCGGGCGCGCGGCGAGTGCCTTCGGGAAAGATCACGAGCTGTCGCGCGCGGGGCCCGGCGATCGTCCGCTGCGCCCGCGCGGCCATGCGGGACAGGGCGGCCATACCGGCGCTGCGGTCGACCGGGATGAGGCCGGCTTTCCACGTGTACCAGCCGAATAGTGGGATCCACATCAATTCGCGCTTGAGAATGTAGATCGGGTCCGCAAGGACTGCGTAAAGCGCAAATGTTTCCCAGGCCGACTGATGCTTGCACGCTACGATGCATGAGCCGCGCGGGATATTTTCTGTGCCGCGCCATGACACCTGGGTGCCGCAGATGACGCGCAGCAACCACAGGCTCGTTTGCGCATAGGAGCGGATGAAAACGCGCACCGCCGGATAAGGCAGCGCCAGCGCCGGCAGCGCCACGATCATATGGACGAGCAAATTGGCGTAAAACAGCGCGTTGAACAAAAGTGATCGGGCAAGAAGCAACGATCGGGACACGGCTATGTTTCCGAACAACAGACGAATTATAAGCCGCGATCAGCTTGCGGCCGGAGCCGACTCGAATTGCATGCGCAGCTTGGCGGCGAGGTATTTGACGTATTCCGACAGCACGACTTTTGTGGTCGCACCATTCGACCACCATGGCTCGACGCGCAATCGGTCGGAAACGACCGGGTAGGGAATTAAAGCGACCCCCGGCAGCTGGTGCGACAGTTCAGCCAGCGCACGCGGCATGTGATAGGCGGAAGTCACAACAATCAAAGAATGGAAACTGTTCTTGAGCGTCCACTGCCGTGTTCCCACCGCATTGCCCAGCGTGTTGATCGCCGAATAATCGAGATCGACGCAGCAGGTCAGCAAGCGGTTGTAATCCACCACTTGACGGGCGATGTCACTGGTCGTGGTGCCGGTATAGACGCCGGAGATCAAAAGCCGCTTGGCGCGCCCCGCAGCGAGCAGTGCAAGCCCGTCGCTGACGCGTGAGTCGCCGCCAGTCAGCACCACGATACCGTCCGCATTGCGATCAAGCTCAATTTGTTGGTCGGGCAATTCCCAGATGAAATAACCGAAGCCGCCGACAAGCAGGATCGCGGCGAAAATAATGAGCTTAATGCCGATTGAACCGATCCGGCGCCTTCGCACCGCCTTTCTAAGGCTCGGCATTCCAGCGCTCCCTCGCCGAAGCACGACTGCCCGCGGCCGCCTTTAGCTGCTTGCACTATACCTCACGCGCGCAGCGGCACCGCCGTCATACCCTCACTCGATATTCTCCAAAGTGTGGCCGACAGTGCGGCGGGACGCCACCGCGGTGACCAGCGCCATCAGCACGATAACGACAAACATGGCGATATAACCGGCAGGCCCGATCGCCAGGCTGCCAAATAGAGCCGCGGCCTGTTCGCCTCCCGGCGCGCCGATAAGCCAGGTATCGGCTGCCTGCAGAATTCCGAACAGCGCCATCGCAGCGCCGCCGCCGATCGCGCCGCCCTTGAGACCCAAGACCAAAAAATGCCGCTGAAACTGAGTGGCGACGAAGCCGTCGGTCGCGCCGACATAATGCAGGACCTCGATGGTCGGGCGGTTGGTTGCCATCGCGCCGCGGGTGGCGAAGCTGACGGACAGGACGGTGACGGAAATGACCAGCGCGAGAATGACCATGCCGGTGGCGACCGCGGTTTCCGCCATGGTCCGCATGCGGTCGATCCAGCCACGATGGTCGTCGAGAGTCGCCCCCGGCACCTGCGCCGCGAGCGCTTTGCGCAAATCGTCAAAATTGGCCGCGCCGCCGGGCACCAGCTTGGCGACGATAATGCGCGGGATCGGCAAGTCGCCAAGCGTGATGCCTGAACCGAGCCACGGCTCGACGAGCTCCGCGGATTCCTTCCTGGTGTAGGGGCGCACGTCGGCAATACCTGGGGCTTGGCGCATGATTGCGGCGGCCGCGGCGACATCCGCCTCCAAATCGCGCCCTGGAGCGGGGCGGACTTGGATCGTCACCTCGCGCCCCACCTCCGACTGCCAGTCGCTCGCTGCGCCTGCGATCAACATGGCAGCGCCGGCCGCCAGCGCGGCAAGGAACGTCATGATGGCCACGACCGCACTCAGCGACCGCCCTGCTATTGAATCGCCCGGCACGATCGGAGTGGGCCCGCGACGCGTGGCGAAGGCCGAAGCCGTTTCACGGTCGGCCCATGATCGCTCCGTGGTGTCGAAGGGCTCACTCGTAGACATGTAATCGTCCTTCGTGCAGCACCAGGCGGCGGGCGTCGTACTCGTCCATAAGTGCAATGTCGTGCGTGGCAATAACGACTGATGTCCCGAATCGATAAAGCTCGATGAACAGCCGCAGCAGCCGTTGGCCGAGATTGGGATCCACATTGCCGGTCGGCTCGTCGGCGAGCAACAGCTGCGGTCGAGCAATTACGGCGCGCGCTATGGCGGCTCGTTGTTTCTCGCCTCCCGAAAGCACCGGGGGCAGCGCGTCCATGCGCTCGCCGAGACCGACCCATTGCAAGAGTTCGACAACTTCGCTGCGATACGTGGCCTCTTCCTTGCCCAGCACGCGGAACGGCAGGGATACATTCTCATAAGTCGTGAGATGATCGAGCAGGCGAAAATCCTGGAAAACGATGCCAATGCGGCGGCGCAGCGTGGCGCGGTCGTCCTTCGTCAGCGTAGCGGTATCCCGATCGAACATGGAAATCAGGCCGCGCGTCGGTTTAAGCGACAGAAATAACATACGCAGCAGCGAAGTCTTGCCGGCGCCTGAGGGGCCGGTCAGGAACTGAAAAGAATGGCTGTCGATCTGGAAGCTTAGGTCGCGCAGGACCTCCGGGCCGAAGCCATAGCGCAAGCCGACATTCTCAAATCGGATCACGCTGTCCTCCACCGAGCCGGCGTCGCGATTCGCCCCGGACGCGCAATTTAGCAGGGCCCGGCAGCGTACCGGGTCCCGGCGTGGTTACCCCTTCTTTAACAGACGGCTGTTAGGGTCCCCGGGTACGCTTTTTGCGCTTGCCGATACGCCAATGCTGATCGTCTGTCCAAACTGCGCTACCTCCTATGGCGTCGAAATGGCAAGCCTGCGGCCGGCCAGCGGCTGGACCCGCAAGCTTCGTTGCCACCGTTGCCGCTGGGTCTGGCAAGCGCAGCTCTCCGATACCGACAAGCTCCTGGTCGCGGCGGATGCAGTGCCGCCGGTACGGCGCACCCTGGCCGCTATTGCCCAAGCCGCAGCCGATGCGGCGCGAGCGACGCTGCCGCGCTTGCGGCGAGCCACGGCCGTTTTGGCTGATGAACTGGAAGCGGGTGGGAGCCGGGTGGACCGCACGCCCACCCGGCCTGCGGACTCGCATGCCGAGCCGGTCGGGGCGAAGCCGTCACGCGCGACGATGACCCCGCTGAGCCAGCGCATCTCAGCGAGGGTTGCCCGGGTCATTGGCACTGTCAGGCACCAGTCCTGGTGGCGATCGTGGCGGCTATCTTGGTCTTGGTTACGGTCTTGGTTACGGTCTTGGTTACGATCTTGGCGACTATCGTGGTGGCGGTGGCGGCCGTCACTGTCACGTTTGCAGTGCCTTATTCTCGGACTTGCGCTGACCGACGCGGCAATTGTTGCCGAGCGTACCGATGTTGTCTGGGCCATGCCGCAAACCGCGTCGTTTTATGCCACGCTCGGTTTGCCGGTGAACCTTCGCGGCCTGCATTTTACCCGTGTTGCCGCAACGGCTGAGCGGCACGACGGCGAACCGATCCTCATCGTCCAAGGCGAGATCGGCAATGGCACAACGCAGAGCGCCGAGGTGCCGCCTTTGCGCTTTGCGATCCGCAATGCGGAGCATCAGGAAATTTACTCCTGGACCGCCGCGCCGGGGCGCGGACGCTTATCCGCAGGCCACAAATTGACATTCCGCAGCGAGCTTACTCTGCCGCCGCCCGACACGCACGACGTCGTAGTCCGGTTCATCGATCGCGAAAATACTTTCTGATCGGTTTGGCAGACTCAACTTGGCACGCTCAATTGTCGCCTGATGTCGCGTAAGGTCGCGGCAGGGGAGCGGCAGGCAGGCCGGCATGGGTGCGGCCGAAATCCGGCGCCGGGGAATCCTGGCCGATTTCGACAATGCCGCGTCGTATCGCCCGGGTCCGCTTGAAATGTTCGAACAAGGCCTCGCCGTCGCCGCGGCGTATGGCGCGGGTCAATTGCGCCAAATCTTCATTGAACGTTCCCAGCATTTCCAGCACCGCGTCCTTGTTGGCGAGGAAAACATCGCGCCACATGGTCGGGTCTGAGGCGGCAATGCGGGTGAAATCGCGAAAGCCGCCGGCGGAAAATTTGAGGACTTCGGATCGCGTCACTTCGGCCAATTCGTCGGCGGTGCCGACAATCGTGTAGGCGATCAGATGCGGCAAGTGGCTGGTGATCGCCAGCACCAGGTCATGATGGTCCGGTGCCATGGTTTCAACATTGGCGCCGAGCAGGCGCCAAAACGCCGCCAGCCTGTCGACGGCGGCGGCTTCGGTCCCTCGCGGCGGGGTGAGAATGCACCAGCGGCCGACGAAGAGTTCGGCGAAGCCCGCATCGGGGCCGGAATGCTCGGTGCCTGCGACCGGATGCGCCGGCACGAAGTGCACACCCGTCGGCAAATGCGGCGCCATGTCGCGCACGACTGCGCCCTTCACCGATCCGACATCGGACACAATCGCGCCGCGCTTGAGATGCGGGCCGATCTCCTTGGCCACTTCGCCGCATACCCCGACGGGCACGCAGGCAATGACGAGGTCGGCGCCCGCGGTCGCGGCGGCGCTGCTCTCGGCGACCTGATCCGCCAGCCCCAATTCGGCGACGCGCCGCCGTGTCGCCGGCGACCGGGCGGTGGCGACAATTTCGCGCACCGCGCCTTGAGCGCGCGCCGCCCGTGCGATCGACGATCCGATCAGTCCGGCGCCGATCAGCGCGAGGCGGTTAAACAGCGGTGTGGACGACACGACCACCTCTGCAAGCGCGATCTGCTCCCTCCCCTCTTGTGGGGGAGGGATGGGGAGGGGGGTAATGGCCTGGGCTGCGGTGAAAGTGACCCCCCTCCCGACGTGCTTCGCACATCGGCCTCCCCCACAGGGGGGGAAGCAACTGAGGAAGCCTTTTGCTCGGGCGCATCATGATTGCCCCAAAAATTCTTTGAGCGCCTCGACGACCAGGCGATTGGCTTCCTCGGTGCCGACCGTCATGCGCAGCGCGTTTGGCAGCTTATAGGCGGTGGTCTGCCGCAAAATCAGTCCGCGCGCGGCGAGGAAGGCGTCGGCATCCTTGGCGGTGCGCCCCTTGGTTTCCGGAAAATGGATCAGCACGAAATTGGCAACGCTCGGCGTGACCTTGAGCCCAAGCTTGCCGATTTCCTGCGTTAGCCAATTGAGCCAGCGGGTGTTGTGTTCACGCGAGCGTTCCTGATGCTCGAGGTCCTCGATCGCGGCGACGCCGGCGGCAATGGCCGGTCCGGTGACGTTGAACGGGCCGCGAATGCGGTTGATCGCGTCGACGATGTGGGCCGGCGCGAACATCCAGCCGAGACGCAATGCAGCGAGCCCGTGGATTTTGGAGAACGTTCGGCACATGACCACGTTCTCGGAAGTGGCGACCAGTTCGATGCCGGCTTCATAGTCGTTGCGCCGGACGTATTCGGCGTAGGCCGCGTCGATGACCAGCAGCACATGTGGCGGCAGCGCGCGGTGCAGGCGTTTGACCTCGTCGAACGACAGGCAGGTGCCGGTCGGATTGTTCGGATTGGCGATAAAGACGATCTTCGTCTTCTTCGTCACCGCGGCCAGGATGGCATCGACATCGGCCGTGTAATCCTTCTCCGGTGCGACGACGGGCTTTGCACCCGCACCCAGCGTCACGATCGGATAGATCAGAAAACCGTGCGTGGTGTGAATCGCCTCGTCGCCATCAACCAGGTAAGCGTGCGCCAGAAGGTGCAACAGATCGTCCGACCCCGCGCCGCAGATGATACGGTCGGGATCGAGCCCGAATGCGCGCCCGATCGCTTCGCGCAGCTCGCTGGCCGATCCATCTGGGTAATCTTCGAGGTGATCCGCCCAGTCCTTATAGGCCGCGATCGCGCGTGGGCTCGGCCCGAGCGGCGTCTCGTTTGAGGATAGCTTGAATACCTTTGCCGCGCCCGGCGCCTTGCTCTTGCCGGGCACATAGGCGTCGATGTCGAGCACGCCGGGGCGCGGCTGGGGACGCAGACTAGTCATTATATTTTGCACCTAAGAGCTCTCATTTAGTCATGCTTAAGTAGACGTCGCGTGCAACCAAGCCACTGCCGTCCGCGCCGCCTGTTCGAGCTCTTTCATCGTCGCGTAGAGCCCAGAATATTCGCGCGGCGACCAATAATAGCCGGACCTGACGGGGCTCGCTTCCAGACTGCGCTCAAAGCCTCGATATTCATAGAGACCATCGCTGCGTCTAAGAAATTCGATCTTAAAAGCTCCGTCAGGGCTGTGAATCACCTTCGCGATGTCCGCATGCATGTAAGCCGTCATCACGTCTTGCCCGCTTTGTTGGGGACCGTATAGCGGGTTGCGTGACTGCCGACGAGGGCCGACGAGCGGATCGAGGCCCCGCATTTAACCAAGGCCGCGGCGACCGCATCGACGGTGCCGTGCGCCAGCGAGACTAGCAGCGCCGCGCCATCGAAGGCGTGGTCGGGCACGGCAATGACGTCGGCGAATTCGGCCAAGGCCCGCACTGCGGTGGCGCTCCAGCCGGCTACCCGCATGCTCCAGGTCTCGGTTTCGACCACCATCGCGTCGGCAGCGGCGCGGGAAATCACAAAGACCGGCAATGCGGCCGGATGGTCGGCGCGTTCGACAAAGGGCAGCCGGGCGATGATCTTCGGGGCGCTAGCGAATTCAAGCGCGGTCCACCACGGGCCGGACCCGGCGATGGCAAAAGCCGGAACCAGGCCCAGGTCGCCTTTCGATTCCGTGACCGCTTCGACGACGGTTGCCGCGCCCATATGCGGCACGAAGGGCACCGTGAAGCCGAAGTGAAATCGCGCAGAATCGCGCATCAGGGCGTCGCCGGCCGAGAGATCGGCGTGCACGGAGAATGGCGCCTGCACAAAGGTGAAGGTCGAAATGATGACGCGCCAGATGCTTTCGGCGGTGTCGAGCGGGAGGCTGCCGTGATGCCGCTGCACCAGGCGGCGCATCATCTCGGCTTCGCGCGCCGGGCGAAACGCGGAACCGGTCTCCTCAGTCTTTTTCACCGCGATCAGCCGGTCGATAATTTCACCACGTTCGATCAACAGCGCATGCATGTCCGCGTCGATGCGATCGATCTCGCGACGCAGATCGTCAAGTGACGGCGTGGCTTGACGCGGCGATTTCGCCATCGTTTACGTCCTGGCTTAGGCCCATTTGATAGGTGTCGTTAAGGCCGAAAGCAAAGAAAACATTGACTCCCGGGCGAAGCGGCCTATTTACGCCGTTTTGACCGGCCCGGCGTTATTTGGATAGCAGAAATGGCCGATATCGGCGCAACGCTTGACCTTGCCGACCGCACGCGCGAAGCGGACGACCCGCATTCGCCCGTCGTGCGCTTTGGCCTGGACAAACCGCTGCGGCTCGACGCCGGCGTCGATCTCGCTCCGTTCCAGATCGCCTACCAAACCTATGGCACGCTTGACGCGGCGCGCAGCAATGCCGTTCTGATCTGTCATGCGCTCACCGGCGACCAGCACGTCGTCAACGATCACCCTGTGACCGGAAAGCCCGGCTGGTGGGAGACCATGGTCGGGCCGGGTAAGCCGATCGACAGCGAACGCTATTTTGTCATTTGCCCGAATGTGGTCGGCGGCTGTATGGGCACATCTGGACCGGCCTCGACCAATCCGGCGACCGGGATGCCTTGGGGTCTCGATTTCCCGGTCATCACCGTGCGCGATATGGTCCGCGCCCAGGCCATGCTGCTCGATCATCTCGGCATCGAATCGCTGTTCGCCGTAACGGGCGGCTCGATGGGCGCAATGCAGGTGCTGCAATGCGCGGCGAGCTATCCGCGCCGGGTGTTCGCGGCACTGCCGATCGCCGGTTCGACCCGGCATTCGGCGCAAAACATCGCTTTTCACGAGGTCGGCCGCCAGGCGGTGATGGCCGATCCGGACTGGCGCGGCGGACGGTATTTTGCCGAAGGCACTAATCCGCGCCGCGGGCTCGCGGTTGCGCGCATGGGCGCGCACATCACTTATCTTTCCGACGCTGCGCTGCACCGCAAATTCGGCCGCCGCTTCCAGGATCGCGACAACCCGACCTTCTCGTTCGACGCCGACTTTCAGGTGGAATCCTACCTGCGCCACCAGGGCATCACCTTCGTCGAGCGTTTCGACGCCAATTCCTATCTCTATCTGACGCGCGCGATGGACTATTTCGATCTTGCCGCCGACTACGACGGTGTCGTGGCGGAAGCGTTCCGCGGCGCGCCAACGCGCTTCTGCGTCATCTCATTCACCAGCGATTGGTTGTTCCCGACTTCCGAATCGCGCGCCATCGTGCATGCGCTCAATGCCGCCGGCGCGCGGGTGTCGTTTGCCGAAATCACCACCGACAAGGGCCATGACGCGTTCCTGCTCGATGAGCCTGAATTGTTCGCGATCGTGCGGGGTTTCTTGGATGGTGCTGCCAAGGCGCGCGGGCTGCCGGGGCGATGACTATGCTGTCCCGTCTCAAATACGATCTCACCATGGCGGAGGCCGCGCGCGGCCCCGGCGGCTCGCGTGTCGACTTGCTGGTGGTCGCCGACATGGTGCAGCGCGGCGCGCGCGTGCTCGACGTCGGCTGCGGCGACGGCGAATTGCTGCGGCTCCTGGAAAGCCGCGGCGTCGACGGCCGTGGCATCGAGCTGTCGCGCGAGGGTGTGAACGAATGCGTCGCCAAGGGACTGGCCGTGGTCCAGGGCGACGCCGATACCGACCTCGAAGATTATCCCGACGACGCTTTCGATTACGTCATCCTATCGCAGACGCTGCAGGCGACGCGGCGGCCGCGCGTCGTGCTCGAGCACATGCTGCGCATCGGCAGTCACGGCATCGTGTCGTTTCCCAATTTCGGCCACTGGCGCATCCGGCTGCAGATCTTTTTCGGCGGGCACATGCCGCGCACCGACAATCTGCCCTATGCCTGGTACGAGACGCCGAACATCCATTTCTGCAGCATCAAGGATTTCCGCGAATTGTGCCATGCCGCCGGGGCCAAAATGCAGCAGGCGGTAGCGCTCAATGCCTGGGGCGGACGCATGCGGCTGAAAATGCCGTGGTGGTTTTGGAATCTGTTCGGCGAGCAGGCGGTGTTCTTGCTGAGCCGGTCTCACAAGACCATCGGGAAGCATCGTAAGCCCGAATTCCCCCTTGCGTGATGGCTTATTCTTCGATATGGCATCTGTTGGAGGGGCGCTCTAGGGGGTCACGGTTCCATCACTAAAAATCTTCCCCTGGGCTTCCCGGCGGCAAACTTCACCAGCGGGGAAGACTCCATGAAGCTCACCAGCAAGACGATCTCGC
>Ga0126369_10003992_pt1 | contig 10768 bp, 7 predicted proteins | sample PanSoiMetaPlot_1_FD_109646 | JGI IMG/M metagenome (GOLD analysis project Ga0126369, IMG submission 109646) | Tropical forest soil microbial communities from Panama - MetaG Plot_1 | ecosystem: Environmental > Terrestrial > Soil > Tropical forest > Bulk soil | place: Panama | collected 2016-02-17
GTCGAGAAAAAAACGGAAAAGGTCCTTGCCGTTGGCGCGGATGCCAAGAAAATGCTGGGTCGTACACCGGGAAACATCGTGGCGGTGCGGCCGATGAAGGAAGGCGTCATCGCCGATTTCGAGATGGCGGAACAGATGTTGAAGCGTTTCATTCAGAAGGCGCACAACCGAAGCGCGTTCGTGAGGCCCAGAATCATCATCGGTGTTCCCTCGCGAATCACCCAAGTCGAACAGCGTGCCGTGCGCGACTCGGCGGAATTGGCCGGCGCACGTGAAGTCTATCTGATTGAAGAGCCGGTGGCCGCAGCGATCGGAGCGGGATTGCCGATCACCGAACCCTCCGGGAATATGGTCGTCGATGTCGGTGGTGGTACCACAGATATTGCGGTGATCTCGCTCGGCGGAATCGTCTACAGCGAGTCCGTGAAAGTGGCCGGCGATCGGATGGACGACGCCATCATGAACTACATCAAGAAGAAATATAATCTCCTCATCGGCGAGCACATGGCGGAACGGATCAAGTTCGAGATCGGTTCCGCGTATCCCTTTGAGGAGCGAAAAACCATGATGATTAAAGGGCGCGATTTGATTTCCGGTATCCCCCGCACGTTAGTGGTGGATGACGCGGAGATCAGAGAAGCGCTGCAGGAACCGATCGGAACGATCGTCAATGCGATCAAGGTTGCCCTGGAGAACACCCCGCCAGAGTTGGCGGGCGACATCATCGACCGCGGCATCGTCCTGACCGGCGGAGGGTCTTTGCTCAAGGGCATGGACACCCGCTTCAGGGAAGAGACGAATCTGCCGATCATCACCGTGGATGATCCCCTGACTTCGGTTGTGTTGGGAGTTGGGAAAATCCTCGATGAATTGGATCTGCTGGCCAAGGTTGCCGTCATGTCCCAGGCCAATACCTTCCGGTAACGGTTCCATCCCGGTACATGTGGATGGTCAACGTGCGGTCTCCTCACGGTGCTAGGCGTCTGGCGCTGGGATTGTTTGCCTTCCTCCTGGCTGCCCTCTTCCTGTTCCCCGGACAAAGTCAGGGACTCCTGGAGTATCTGGACGGGCCGGTCGGTCAACTCGTCCGACTCCCGCTCGAAGCGGTATTCTCACTCGATCAAGGCATCTCCAACATGTGGCAACAGTACGTGGCGTTGCAAAATGTAGAGGAGGAGAATCACCGACTGCGGCAGGAGATCGACTGGTTGCGCGGTCAGAACAGTCAATTGCGCGAGGCGGCTGCGGCCACCCAGCGCCTGAGCGCGTTGCTCCAGTTCAAGGAGCAGGCGCTACCCACGATGATTGCCGCACAGGTGATCGGCCGGGATTCCAGCAACCGGTACAAATCGGTGATTCTGAACAAAGGAGACAGCGACGGGATTCAAAAAGACATGGGAGTCATCACCCCGTCAGGAGTTGTCGGGCGCGTGGTAAAAACTACTGGTGCGACGTCGGTCGTCCTTTTGGTCACGGATCCGAACAACGCCATTGCCGGATTGATTCAACGCACCAGAGATGAGGGGATCGTCGAGGGGACACCGCAGGGACGGGCGAAGCTCAAATATATCCCCATGCTGTCTGCGGTGAAAGAAGGCGATCATGTTGTGACATCGGGCCTGGTTGGTGGATTTCCACGGGGGATCGCCATCGGGACGATTACCGGCATCGAGAGGGAAGAGGGAGCACTTTTTCAAACTGCCGATCTCTCGCCCGATGTCGATGTCAATCACGTGGAAGAAGTGCTGATCATCCAGGCACCTCAGGGCCAGTCTTCCGAAACCGTACAGAAGTCCGGAGGCGGGAAACCTCAGCCATGAAAAAATTTCTCCTCTATGGCGGCCTTACACTATTCCTTGTACCGGTGCAGACGACACTCTTGCCGCACGTTGCCATATGGGGGATCAAACCGGATCTCGGGCTCGTGGTTGCCGCCCTGGTCGGGCTTCTGGAAGGCGAACTAGAGGGGCTACTCGTCGGATTGGCGATTGGATGGGTCTTGAATTTGTACTCGGCGGGCGATCTCTGGTTGAGTCTCATCACGACCGGCGGAGCAGGATTATTTGCAGGACTCGTGGGCCGGCAAGTGGCACAAGTTACGCCGATGATCCTGGCGATCGGACTCCTGGTGTTGTCGCTGGCGGGTGGTCTAGTGGCGGTCTTGAGTATGAAAACTGCGACGGTGACCGATACCTGGTGGATGGTGCAGGCCGTGGTCATACCGCAAGCCTGTTTTGATGCCGTGCTGGGGGCAGGGCTCCTCTGGTTTTTAGGGCAGCGATTCATGCTGCAACGGTTAGGGACATTCGACCGCTATTCATAGGCGCAGAGCGCACGAAACATGGCAACAGCCGGTTTTCACGATTCTGAATTGGGAGAACTCCAGCGGCGCTTGGTTGTGCTACGTGTCGGCCTCTTGCTGGTCGTGGCATTATTGGCCTTGCGACTCTGGCATCTCCAAATTCGGGAAGGGCCGTACTATCGCGATCTCTCGGAAAATAATCGTACGCGTTCGGTCATTTTGGAGCCGGCGAGAGGCCTGATTTACGACCGTAACGGGATTCTGCTCGCGAACAACGTGCCGAGCTTCAGTTTGTACGTTGCGCTCGAGGACGTCAAGGATCGCGAAGAACTGATCGAGCAACTCAGTCAATTAATCGGTTTGGATCCGGAACTCGTACGCAAAAAATTGTCCGTCCGAGGGGCCAAACAGCTGCCGCGCAAGATCAAAGACCGCCTGACGTTGAAAGAAGCGACCTTGATCGAATCGCATCGCCTGGACCTGCCCGGCGTCATGATTCAAGTCGAGTCGCAGCGGAATTACCTGGGCGGCGCAACGGCGTCGCACGTGCTGGGCTACGTGGGGGAAGTATCGGCTGAGCAGTTGGAAAAACCGGAATTCGCCGAACTCCATCAAGGCAGCATTGTCGGGCAGTACGGCGTTGAAAAATTCTTCGATCAGATCGTACGTGGCATGGCCGGTCAGAAAAGTATCGAAGTCGACGCGCTGGGGCATGAGAAGCGGACCGTCGTAGTGGATCAACCGCATGCGGGGGATGATCTCTATCTGACGATCGACGCGCGTTTGCAGAAGGTTGCAGAGGATCTGTTGGGGCAGGAGTCCGGAGCCATCGTCGCGTTGGATCCGACGAAGGGCGATATTCTGGCGATGGCCAGCCGACCGGCGTTTGATCCTAACGTTCTGTCGCGCGAGTTGACGGCGAAACAATGGGTTGAAATCGTCCAGGACGAAGGCCGGCCATTGAACAATAGAGCGTCGCAGGGACAGTATCCGCCCGGATCGACGTTCAAAGTGATGATGGCGGCGGCCGCATTAGAGTCGAAGACCATGACGCCTTCGTCCACGGTATTTTGCAATGGTGGTTATCAGTTCGGTCGACGGGTCTACCATGACTGGAAAGCCAGCGGCCACGGTTACGTCGATTTACGAAAAGCACTCATTCATTCGTGCGACGTCTATTTTTACACGGTCGGACAGCGCATGGGGATCGATACCATGGCTTCCTATGCCCATCAGTTTGGACTGGGCGAAGAGACAGGAGTTGAGCTGCCATCCGAACGGATCGGGACCGTACCTTCGACCGAATGGAAGCAGAGGGTGAAGCATGAGCCCTGGCTACCGGGCGAAACCATCTCGGCGGCGATCGGACAGGGTTATGTGACGGTGACACCGCTGCAGATGGCGAGTCTCATCGGAACCGTTGCCAATGACGGGGTGACCTATCGTCCTCGTCTTGTGCAAGCGATTATGGACCGCACGACCGGCCAGCGTCAGGAACTGCCGACCGTACCCAAAGCCAAACTCGCTGTGAAGCACGAGACCTTGAAATTGATCCGGGAAGCGTTATCTGGAGTGGTAACGGAAGGGACCGGCGGGAGAGCCAGATCCTCCATTGTCACGATTGCAGGCAAAACCGGAACAGCTCAGACATCAGCGCTACGGACCGGACCGGAAAAGGACATCCCGAAAAAATTCCGAGACCATGCCTGGTTTGTCGCGTTTGCACCAGTGGAGAATCCCACCATTGCCGTGGCCGTGCTGGCTGAACATATGGGTCATGGCGGCTCGGCCGCGGCACCCCTGGCAAAGGAAGTCATCGAAACGTATATAAAGCTGACATCGAAATCGCCGAAACGCTCCGATACAGCATCGTCTTCGCCCGTACCAGGGGGCAGGGCCGGTGACTATGATTGATCGCATGATGGATCGCCGCGGGCTGGATAATTTCGACCTGCGATACCTTGGGCTGATCGTTGCCATTCTCGGAATCGGCGTGCTTTCGATCTACAGCGTAACCCATGATCAGGGGGGGCCGGGGCTGCCGTTTTTTGCAAAGCAGGTCTTTTGGATCCTGCTCGGCGCCGTCGCATTTTTGATCATGTTGGTATGGGACTATCACCGCATCGCGCGATTAGCGTATCCTGCCTATGCAATAATCTTGATCTTGCTGGCAGTGGTGCTGTTTGAAGGCAAGACGAGTCGAGGTGCGCAGCGCTGGATTCCGATCGGTCCCTTCGCCTTTCAGCCATCCGAATTCGCCAAACTCGTCCTGATACTCGTGATGGCGCATTACTACTCAAAGGCGCCGAGAGTCGGCTGGCTGCAACGAGTGGTGATTCCTGGAGCGCTCATGCTGCCCGGTCTCTTGTTAATCTTGAAGCAGCCGGATCTTGGCAGCGGGTTGAGTTTTATGGCTGTCTACGCCGCAATGCTCCTGATGGTTGGCATGCGATCGCAGGCTTTGGGTGTGATCCTCCTGTTTTCGCTGATGCTCTTCCCATTTGCCTGGGAAGTGATGTGGGGCTCGTTGCATGATTACCAGCGCCAGCGCATCATGGCCTTCGTCGATCCGAACTACGATCCCGGTGGCAAGGGCTACCACGCGCTACAATCACGTATCGCGATCGGCGCAGGGGAATTGACCGGTAAAGGGTTGTACGGCGGCACACAGAGCCAACTGAAATTTCTGCCCGAGGGGCACACGGATTTTGTCTTTTCGGTCTTTGCGGAGGAATGGGGATTCGTTGGGGTGCTGATTTTGCTGCTTCTATTTGTCGCGCTCATCTGGCTGTCGCTTGAGATTGCAACACGCGCAAAGGATGAGCTCGGTGCGCTCTTGGCGGTCGGTATCATCTCCATGCTGTGCTTTTGCGTGGTCGTGAATATCGGGATGACAGCGGGCATGTTTCCGATCGTGGGCATCCCGCTTCCGCTGATGAGTTACGGCGGCAGCGCCACCATTATGACGATGGCGTCGCTGGGTCTGTTGCTGAACGTGAAACGGCGCCGATTGAGTTTGTTTTATTGAATTGTGGGTGGCGCGACGCTAAACAAGCGCGCGCCCTGTAGTGTGTATATTCATTGTGCGGACCGTCCAGTCGACGAAGTAGTGAGTGACAGCGGAACCTGGGATTGCCTGCGTTCCACCCTCACGTCGGCTCGACCGGTCTGCGAACGGAAGGAGTTAGTATGGGTGTAGAAATTGCGATAACGGTCGCACGGGAAGAAACCCGTGTGGCGGTGTTGGATAACGGAGTCGTGACGGATCTCTTTGGAGACCGTGCAAAACACAAGGACTTCGTCGGCAACATTTATAAAGGAAAGGTCGCGAAGGTGCTGCCCGGCATGCAGGCAGCGTTCGTAGATATCGGCCTGGAAAAAGCTGCGTTCATGCATGTGTCCGACTTGTCGTTGGACGCGGAACCTGGCGACACCTTGTTGGATTCGGATGATGAAGACAAGGACAGCGATGACATGCGGCCCCGGCGGGAAAGCTCGAAACCCATTGAGCAACTGCTCAGTGAAGGGCAGGAGTTGATGGTGCAAATTTCAAAAGGACCCATCGGCACCAAAGGTCCGCGCGTGACGACGTACGTGTCGTTGCCGGGAAGATATCTCGTCTTCATGCCGAGCGTTGAACACATCGGCGTCTCGCGCCGCATCGCCCGCGATGAAGAGCGGAGCCGCTTGAAGGACATCATGAAGCGAGTACGCAACCCCGGTTGCGGGTATATCGTTCGGACCGTGAGTGAAGGGGTCAAGGAAGAGGAGTTGCGATCCGACGTCGATTTCCTGCACGTCCTCTGGCAGGATATCCGGACGAAGCGCGATCAACAGCCTGCGCCAGCACTGTTGCACACCGATCTCAGCCTCAGTTTCCGCGTCGTCCGCGACCTGTTCAGTAAGAAGGTGGAACGGCTCTGGATTGATTCGCGGCAGGAGTACGAGGCCGTGCGCGACTTCGTGCAACGCTTTTCACCTGAGCAGACTTCACGAATCCACTTCTACGACAAGGACGAAAGTCTGTTCGACCACCTCGGTGTCGAACAGGAGGTGGTGCGGGCCCTCAATCGGAAGGTCTGGCTGAAGTCCGGCGGATATTTGGTCATCGATCATACGGAGGCCATGACCGTCATCGACGTGAACACAGGCCGTTTCGTCGGCAAGCGCGATCAAGAGGAGACGATCCTGCGCAATAATCTGGAGGCGGCGAAAGAAGTGGCCTATCAGGTCAAACTGCGCGGGATCGGCGGCATCATCATCGTCGACTTCATCGACATGGAACGAGAGAAAAATCGGGACAAGGTCTATCATGCCTTAGTCGACGCGATGGCGTCCGATAAGGCGCGAACGAGAATTTCCCGCATTTCCGATTTGGGATTGATTGAAATTTCCCGTGAGCGCGTGCGCGAAGATCTGCTGCGTTCTCTGTCGGAGCCGTGCCGATACTGCGAAGGGCGTGGCTATACGAAATCACCGACAACCGTGGCTTACGAAATCTTTCGCGAGATCCGGAAAATCGGCAGTAGTAACGAGCAGCAACGGATCGTTGTGGGCGCGCACCCCTCTGTTGCCGGCTTGCTCCAAGACGAGGAGCGCCAGGGTCTCGAGGCGTTAGAGCGAGAATGTTCGGCCAAAGTGATCGTGATGCCGGACGAACAGTTGCATCTCGAGCAATTTGATCTGGCGGTGATGTAACGCCGCCATGATTCCGTTCATAACATTGAGCTACGGACCGCCGGCACCGGTCTCTGCGCAACCGGTGCAATGGTGATACGTATCGCAGACCCCAGCTCATCGTCCGGTTCCCTCGAAAGCTGGCTGAAGCTGCGAGCGATTGAGGGAGTCGGCGACCACACTCTTCTCGCGCTTGTACGCGAGTGGAAGAATCCCGATGCGGTGTTCCGCGCCTCCAGCGACGAACTCACTCAGCGTGGTTGCAGCGGCCGGCTTGCCCAGGCGATTAGGAGGGCTCTCGATCGCGATACCTGTCAACGGATTGAGCGTGAACTCACGACCATCGAGCGGCAACAGATCGATGTGCGAACGTACCTGGATGAAACCTACCCGTCTCGTCTGCGGATGATCCCGGACCCACCGCCGATTCTCTTCATCTCAGGCACATTGAGCGAGGCGGATGAACTGGCTGTGGCGGTCGTCGGGGCACGGCGCGCCACGGCCGCAGGAAAGCTGATCACGGAGGAGTTGGGGGGCGGATTGGCAGGAGCAGGATTCACCATCGTCAGTGGTCTCGCACGCGGAGTGGACGCAACGGCGCATCGAAGCGCCCTGGCAGCAGGTGGTCGAACCATCGCCGTGCTGGGTTGCGGGATCAATCGAACCTACCCACCCGAGCATGAACGGCTCCGTCGTGAGATTGAAGAACGGGGAGCGGTCCTGTCGGAGTTGTCGCTCGATGCGCCGCCGCACAGCGGGCATTTCCCACGCAGGAACAGGATCATCAGCGGATTGTCGCTTGGCGTGGTCGTCACGGAGGCTGCAATCGACAGCGGATCGTTGATCACGGCGCGATTTGCCGCGGACCAGGGGAGAGAAGTATTCGCTGTTCCAGGTTTTGTGAAGGCAGAGACCTGCCGCGGCACGAATGCATTGATTAAGGAAGGCGCAGCATTGATCGAGTGTGCACAAGACGTGATCGATACGATTGTGCCGCAGCTCGAACCGGCCTTGCGTGCACACGTGTGCGTTGCGTCCTATGAGAAAAAAAGTGGCGACCGTTTTGGAAATCAGGAACAGCTAGTGTATGATGCACTCTAGTATGATCCGCTGACCGTGGATCATCTCGTCGAACAGACCGGCTTGCCGGTGCCATCAGTGATGGCGTCGCTTTTGTCGCTCGAGCTTCGACAGCACGTGCGACAGTTGCCCGGGCAACGATACCTCAAGCTGTAAATGCTTCCTTTTCAGCCCGAGCAGTTGCACTGATCTGCTATATTTGGTACGGATGATAGGGTCGGTCATAGGAAATTCGAGAAGACATGGCGAAATCGCTCATTATTGTTGAGTCTCCGACAAAAGCCAAGACGATCACGAAGTACCTGGGGCGTGGCTATACCGTGATGGCCTCGGTCGGACACATCAAAGATCTGCCGACGAGCAAGCTTGGTGTTGATCTCGAACACAATTTCAAACCGCACTATGTGACGATCAAAGGTAAGTCCAAGGTTTTGGCCGATATCAAGAAGAAGGCTGAAGAAGCTGACAAGGTGTTCCTGGCACCGGACCCCGACCGCGAAGGTGAAGCGATTGCCTGGCACCTCGCGGAGGAACTGCGAGGGAAGTCAAAAAAGAAAAGTGACGGAAAGGTGTTCCGTGTGCTCTTCAATGAAATCACCGAGCGGGCCATCAAGCAGGCTCTGCAGTCGCCAGGGCAGATCGACATGAAGTTGGTGAATGCTCAGCAGGCCCGACGGGTGTTGGATCGAATCGTCGGGTATCAAGGCAGTCAGTTGTTGTGGAACAAGGTCCGCCGCGGTCTTTCGATGGGCCGGGTCCAGTCAGTCGCCGTTCGGCTGATGTGCGAACGAGAAGCGGAGCGTGAAGCCTTCCGGGCGGAAGAGTATTGGTCCATCACGGCGCTGCTCGCAGGGACCAACCCACCGCCCTTCGAAGCCAAGCTTCATAGTATCAATGGTGAAGAGGCTTCGATTGCGAATGCAGATCAGGCACAGCAGATCGTGTCGGCGATCCAGGGTAAAGCCTTTGAGGTCACGGCGATCGAGCGGAAGGAAAAGAAGCGGAACCCTGTCGCTCCATTTATTACCAGCCGGTTACAGCAGGAAGCGGCTCGCAAGCTGCACTTTACCCCAAAGAAGACCATGACACTTGCCCAGCAGCTTTACGAAGGAGTCGAAATTGGGGCGGAAGGTTCCACCGGTCTCATCACCTATATGAGAACGGACTCGCCGAGAATCTCTCAGGAAGCAATGGCCGATGCCAGGCAGATGATTCAAGAAAGGTTCGGTGCTGAGTACCTTCCTGAGACGCCGAATGTTTATAAAACCTCCAAAGCCGCGCAGGAAGCACACGAGGCGATCAGACCGACATCGGCTGCCCGGGATCCGGAATCCATCAAACAATATCTCGAACAAGATCAATACAATTTGTATAAGTTGATTTGGAATCGCTTCATCGCCTCACAAATGGTACCGGCGATTCTCGACGTGACGCGCGTTGAATCCACACCGCTCGAAACGAAAGCCAAGTACTTGTTCCGTTCCAGCGGGACAGTGGTCAAATTTCCCGGCCACACCATCGTATATATGGAAGGTGTGGACAAGGAGCTCTTTGTCCAGAAGCCTAAACAGGAGGAAGAGACCGATGATAGTGCCGAGCGGCAGCTTCCTGAACTGACCGAAGGTGAGCGGCTCCGGCTCGTGAAACAGGCTGAGCAGACGATCCCAGGGGTAACCTCGAAGCAGCACTTCACTCAACCTCCTCCGCGCTACAATGAAGCGCTCTTGATCAAGGAGTTGGAAGAGAAAGGTATTGGGCGTCCTTCGACCTACGCGGCGATCATTTCGACCATTCAAGAACGCAAGTATGTGGAGAAAGTGGACGGCCGATTCCTGCCGACCGAAACAGGCCGCACGGTCAATGATTTCTTGCTGAAGGGATTCCCGGACGTCGTCAATGTAGATTTCACCTCGCAGCTCGAAGCAGAGCTCGATGAGGTTGAGGAAGGCAATAAACCTTGGGTAGATGCCGTCCGCGACTTTTACGATCCGTTCACCGCTGATCTGGAGAAGGCCAAGACTATTCCTGGGCCCAAGGATACGGTAGAGCCTCCCACCAACATTCCCTGCGAGAGATGCGGAAGAATGATGGAGATTAAGTGGGGACGAAACGGTAAGTTCCTGGCCTGCTCGGGCTACAAAGAGGATCCGCCCTGCAAGAATACGCAGAACTTCGAAAAGCTGCCGGACGGCACCATAAAGATTATCCCGAAGCAGGAACTCACCACCGATCAGGTCTGTGAGAAATGCGGTAGTCCGATGGTGATCAAGACGGGACGGTTCGGCAAATTCATCGCCTGTTCGGCCTACCCCGAGTGCAAGACCACCAAGCCGTTGGCGCTCGGCGTGAAATGTCCTCAGCCGGGCTGCGGTGGTGATCTCGTTCAAAAGCGCACGCGAAAGGGCCGCTCGTTCTTTGCGTGCAGCAAATACCCGGCTTGCGAGTACGCCCTATGGGATCGTCCGATACCAAAGAAATGCCCGACCTGTAGCGCGCCTTTTCTGGTCGAGAAAGTCAGTAAGCAAACAGGTCGCAGCGTGCAATGCCGCAACGAAGACTGCGGATATCGCGAAGCAGGCTAACCCCCACTCTTCTCTGCACTCCCTATTGCTCCTTCCTTCGTTACTTCGGCCTCTGGGATAGCTCACTGTGTATTCGGTACAAGTTGAAATTGAGTTGTCCTCTCATCGAAATTGAGAAGCCTCCTCA
>Ga0126369_10003993_pt1 | contig 10767 bp, 8 predicted proteins | sample PanSoiMetaPlot_1_FD_109646 | JGI IMG/M metagenome (GOLD analysis project Ga0126369, IMG submission 109646) | Tropical forest soil microbial communities from Panama - MetaG Plot_1 | ecosystem: Environmental > Terrestrial > Soil > Tropical forest > Bulk soil | place: Panama | collected 2016-02-17
ATCACCATCGGCGAAGGCAGCGTCGCTTTGCGGAGTGCAATTAGACGTCTTCTGGAGGAAGGGAAGAAGAAAATCCTCCTGAATCTGGCGGGTGTCGGCTACATCGATTCGAGCGGCATCGGCGAACTGGTTTCCAGCTATACGGCGATCAATAAAGACGGCGGGCAGTTAAAGCTCCTGAGTCTGACCCAGAAGCTCCAGGACCTGCTGACGATTACCAAGCTGTTGACTGTGTTCGATGCCTATGACAGCGAAGCTGAGGCGTTGAGCGCCTATAAATAGATCGAACAGATTTCAACTTCTCAGCGTTTACCATTGCGCGAACAGATCGGGAGGATCTCATTAGATGGCTCAATTGAACATTAATCAGCGGCAGGCAGGCGACGTCGCAATTCTGGATCTCGATGGCGAAATTCGTATCGGCGACAGCGCCACGGCATTGCGCAGCGCGATTCGCGAGTTGGTGGCTGCGGGGAATAAGAAGATCCTGCTCAATCTTAAAGGCGTGCGCTATATCGATTCGAGCGGCATCGGCGAATTGATTGCCAACTACACGACCGTCAATCGCGGCGGCGGACAGTTGAAGCTGCTCAATCTGACCGAGAAGGTGCAGGACCTGCTCGTCATTACCAAGCTGTTGACGGTCTTTGATGTTTATGACAACGAAGCCGACGCGCTGAGCAGTTTCAAATAGGCGTGTGCCCAACCGAGCAGCGACGGCCCAGCAACTTTCGCTGGGCCGTTTCGTTTGTATCTAAGGTGGCCCCCGGACGGTCGTTGTTTGGAGTGCGCCGGCAAAGTCCCGACGAATCGGGACTCTGCCACCGCACTCCAAAATTGAGCGACCTCACGCCTGGGCGGCTGACACGGTCACGGCGCGGCTGTGGTATTCTTTGCGACTTCTGAATCATGAGCCGGACTAAATTCGATAAGGCCGCCGGTGAAGCAATCGCCGCCGCAATCCGCGAGATCGAAGCGAAGAGTAACGCCGAGATTGTGGTTGCGGTCCGGGGCCGTTCGGGCGCTTACCGGCAGGCTGACTATCTTCTTGGATCGATCGTCGCATTTGCCGGTTTGCTGTTTGTGCTTTTCTCGCCGTGGGATTTCCACACCTACTGGATTCCGTTTGACGTGATCGGTTTGTTCGTCCTCGGGGCCTTCGTGGCTTCCCGCAGCGACTCGATTCGCCGGCTGCTCACGACCGAAAAATTCCGCCATAAAGCGGCGCGCACCGGCGCCGCAGCGATGTTCTACGAGGCGGGAATCGCTAATACAAGCGCGGAAAACGGGATGCTGATTTACCTGTCGCTGCTCGAGCGGCGCATGGAAGTCATCGCCGATCGCGGAATTCTCAAAGCCATACCGGCCTTACAGTGGAACCATGCGGTATTCGACTTGAAGGCGGTGGCGGAGCATGCCGATCCGCAGAAATTGATCGCCGCCATGGGCGAATTGGGAGTGATGCTGGCGGAACACATGCCCGCGACGGGCGGGAACCCGAATGAGTTGGCCGACGGACCATCGATCGAATTGAAATGAAACGCCGCGCATTTCAAATTTCAAGTCTCAAAGCTCGGATTTTGAATTTCAAATCCGGGTTGGGGCGGCCCCGTTTGTTGTTGGCGCTGACATTGGCAGGCGCAGCATTGATCGAGATCGGCTTCAGCGCGCCTGAAGTATTCGCGCGCGTCGGCGGCGGCCAATCTTATGGCGGGGGCAGTCACGGCGGTGGCGGCGGTGGCGGCGGCGGCGGCGCACTGGTTTACCTGCTGGTTCGGTTCTTGTTGTGGTTGACGATCGAACATCCGCTGATCGGCATTCCGGTTGACATCATGGTCATTGCCCTGGTGATTTATTGGTTTGCCAAGCCTTCGAGCAAAAGGGTCTCGATGACTTCGACTTCCGTTGTCGCCGCGCCGGATCCGGTGGCGGGCGTGGCCCAACAACAGCCGGGCGTGCAGCGCGCTTTCAATCACCTACGCCGCTTCGATCCAAACTTCTCTGAAATCATCTTTATTGATTTCTGCTATGCGCTTTACGGACGGGCGCATGACGCCCGCGGACGGGGACCGAAAGCGTTGGACGCGCTTTCGCCTTATCTGAGCGGCGCCGCGCTCAACGCGTTAATTCAATTGAATCCGCCAAATCTTAAATCGGTCGAAGGCATCATCGTCGGGGCCATGCAGGTGGCCGACGTGCAGGGTGTCGACACGCCGGTTGTCCGGATCACCGTCGACTTTGAAAGCAACTACACGGAGGTTGTCGACGGAAAGCAGATGACCTATTACGTGCGCGAGCGCTGGCGGTTGGAGCGCAAGCGCGACGTCCTTTCACCTGCGCCCGACCAAGCCACGGCCCTGCATTGTCCTCGTTGCGGCGCGCCTTTGCAGAAAGATACCAACGGGGCGTGTGCCTTCTGCGCTACCAAGGTGAATAGTGGCGAGTTTCAGTGGTACGTCGGCGCCATAGAGACTTTGAGCCGGGAAGCGCGCGGCCCCTTGCTTACCGGCGACGTGCCGGAGGTCGGTACCGATTATTCCACCGTCACGCAACCCAATTTCCCGTCAGTCCGGGCGGCGTTTGAACAAAACAACCCGTCGTTCTCGTGGGGCGATTTCCAGGCGCGGGCGCGCATGATCTTCAACGAATTACAGGGCGCCTGGTCCACTTTGCAGTGGGAGCGCGCGCGTCCCTTTGAGACTGACAACATCTTCCAGATGCATCGTTACTGGATTGAAGCGTACAAGCGTCAAGGGCTGCGGAATGCTTTGGACCAGTGCGAAATCACCGCGATGCAGCCGGTAAAGATCAAAGTCGATGCCTTCTATAACTCGATAACGCTCAGGGTCTTCGCCCAGGGTTACGACTACACGGTCGATCAAAACGGTAAGGTGGTGGCCGGCTCCAATAAGCATTTGCGAAAGTGGAGCGAGTACTGGACGTTCGTGCGCTACAGCAACGCGAAGCCAGCCCCCTCGAGGGCGGATCTGAATTGCCCGAATTGCGGCGCGCCCCTGAAAGTAAATGCCACCGGCATCTGCGAATTCTGCGGCGGCAAGATCACTTCAGGCGAGTTTGACTGGGTGCTTTCCAAAATTGAGCAGGACGAAAGCTATAGTGGATGAAATGTGTTATTTGAGATTTGTCATTTGCTCATTTGTTGATTTGGCCCGCGGCGTTTATGAGGTCAGTACCATCCGCTCACGCGGATGGTACTGACTTCATGACGCCGCTGCGCAATGAGCAAATGACAAATGTCCAATGACAAATGGTCTTCGCTCTGGCCCACTGATTGCGTTGGACCATTGGCCCACACCAAAGCTTGACGGGTTGCGACGGGGCTTGGTATTCTCAAATCACCGTTCAAGGATTTACCCGATTCACCACTCTCGTTTGATAGCTTTTTCAAAACTCAGCCGCGTGATGCGACTAGTCAGATGTTCGTAAAACTGTCGGAGGTGTAAAGGTGGGCTTCAAGGTCGGCCAGAAAGTCGTTTACCCCAACCATGGTATCGGCACAATCGAACAAATTGAGCAGAAGCAGATCGGAGCGGTAGCGCTCCCGTTTTATACGCTTCGGCTTGCAGCAACCAATTCCCTCGTTCTGGTTCCCGTTTCCAACGCCAATGAGGTGGGCCTGCGCCGGCCCATTACTTCGAGTGAGTGCGACACGCTCTTTAAGGCTTTATCGAGCGATTTCGCTACGCCCCCGAATGATTGGAAGGACCGGTTCAAGGACTTTTCCGATAAGATGCGCAGCGGAAATATCTTTGAAGTCGCCGAGGTGCTCAAGCATCTCAGCTATCTCAGCCAGACGAAACCGCTCTCTTTTCGCGAACAGCGGATGTTAGAGCGCTCCCGCTATCTGGTAGTTTCGGAACTTGCCGCCGTCTGTCGTCAACCCGAATGCAATATCGAACCCCGGGTGGATGAATCCCTGGCCAAGGCTTGTTCCCGGCACAATCACCGGCCGAATGGCCGCGTGCGCGCCGCGGCTGCCGGCGTGCATTGATACGTATTAATCTCAACAATTTGACGCGGCTTGCCCTGCAGGCACCAGTGTGCCCGGCGCCGGCAGGCCGCAGTCGTGCTAAGATACTGCGCAAATAAACTCCCTCGTTTTGATTTCGAGATGGACGATCCTGCGAGTAACTTCCTGGCCATTCTGGCTGACGACGCCCAGCATTCCACGACCGCCATCAGTATTCTGGTGAAGCTGTTTGCGGTGCTTTTTTTCGTCGGCGCTAACGCTTTCTTCGTAGGCGCCGAGTTTGCCCTGGTCTCTGTTCGCCGCACCCGGGTCGAAACCCGCGCCGCGGCCGGCAGCCGGCGCGCGGAATCGGCGCTGCGCCTGATTAACAACCCCACGTTTTTTATCTCCGCGACCCAGCTGGGAATCACCATAGCGTCGCTGGCTCTGGGTTGGATTGGCGAGCCCACCGTGGCTGCCTTCCTCGAGCCGATTGCCGACGCGATTGCGCCCGCCGGGAGGGCCGCTTACGTGGCCCATCTGCTGGCGATCGCGATTGCCTTTACGGCGATTACCTTTCTGCACATCGTGCTGGGAGAGTTAATGCCGAAGATGATCGCGCTGGAACGCGCCGAGGGATTGGCCCTGTTCGTGGCCGGCCCGCTCGAACTGTTCGCCAAAGTCTTCCGGCCTTTCATCTTCATATTCAACAAAACCGGCCAGGCACTGGCGCGGCTGTTTGGCTTGAATGCTTCTTTGAGCCATACGGCGGTTTATAGCGAGGCGGAACTGCGGCAGTTGGTCGATATCTCGAGAGAGAGCGGGCATCTGCGCGCCGAAGAGCGCCGCTTGATTCATCGGGTGTTTGAATTTTCAGACACGCTGGTGCGCGAAGCGATGGTGCCGCGCCCGGCCATCGCGGCCCTCTCGGCTGAGTGCACGCTCGAAGATATCAACCAGGCTTTTCAGCAACACCGCTATTCGCGCCTGCCGGTCTATCGCGATTCGCTCGATAGCGTGATTGGCTTCATTCACAGCAAGGACTTGATCCCTTACCTGCTGCGGCCGCAGGAATTCAAGCTGCAGTATGTGCTGCAACCGCCCATGTATGTGGTTGACACCGCGCGGCTCGAAGATGTTTTGCGGCAGATGCAAAAAGCCAAGACGCACTTTGGCTTCGTGGTGGATGAGCATGGCGGCGTGGAAGGAATTATCACGCTGGAAGATCTGCTCGAAGAAATTGTCGGTGACATTTCAGACGAACACGACGAAGAGGTGAACGAACAGATTTCCGCCGTGAGCGAGTGCGTCTATGGATTAGATGGCGCCCTGGCAGTGCGAGATTTGAACCGCAGGTTGAAAACAGCGCTGCCGGAATCGGAAAGCTACACCACGATTGGCGGGTTCCTGATGAGTGTCGCCGGTCATGTGCTGCAACCTGGCGAAGTCATCGAATACGAAGGTCTGAACTTTACGGTTGAAAAGGTCGAGCGGCGCCGGTTGCTGCGCGTGCGTCTGGAATTACCTGAGAAGACAACCGAAACCAAAGCGGAGGAGACGGCGAAGGCGGCCAGTTAGGAAACGGCGCGAAACAGATTGCTGCTGAACCGTTTCTTCTCGTCCAACCAACTCCGCTCCAATTTGAATCCCGTCTCTTCGCCCAGCGATCTCAGGGCTTCAGCGTCAAACTTATAAGCGTTCTCAACGTGGATTCGTTCGCCGGGCGCCAGTTCGATGCGCAAATCCAGGGCTCGAATCTCGACCGACTGCGCGCGCAGGCTTTCAAGATAAAGCTCGACGCGGCCGAACGCTTCGTTGTAGGCAGACCGCAAACCAAACGCCCAAAGGTCGAAGTTGGCGTTGAGTTCACGATTGATGCGTTCGAGTTCGTTGACGATGAAGGCGCGGGTCACTCCCAATGCATCGTTGTAGGCAGCTTCCAGCGTGGTCCGGTCTTTTTTCAAATCTGCTCCGAGCAACAGCACGTCGTCAGGCCGTAACACACGGCGGATGGCCCGCAGGAAAATGCGGGCTTGATCCGGCTCAAAATTCCCTATATTCGAACCGAGAAAAAGCACCAGCGCCGGATTTGTTCTCAGCGCCGGCAAGGCGTCGAGCGCCTGGAAATAATCGGCGGCGTAGGCCTCGATGCGCAGATTGGTGTAGTCACCCAACAGCGCCCGCGAGCTGCCCTCAAGCGTGCTGGGGGAAATATCGACGGGAATAAAAAGCAGTTCAGGACGTTCGCGGGTGAAGGCGGCAATCAGCCTTCGCGTCTTTTCGGCGCTGCCGCTGCCCAGTTCGATCAGCGTGTCACAATTCGGGAGGCAGCGGACAATTTCATCCGCGTGATGCTTGAGGATTTCGTCCTCAGCCCGAGTCAGATAGTACTCATCCAGCTCGCATATGGCGGCAAACAGACGCGACCCAAGTTCGTCGTACAAGTATTTCGGGAAAAGATGCTTCGGGGTAGAGGACAGTCCCGCGCCAATATCGCGTGAGAAATCTGCATGACCATTGCGCTTCGCCAGATCGTGAATGACGAGACGGGACGTAACGGCCTCAGAGGATGATCGCTTGGCTTTCAACTTTGGATGCGTCGGGGTTTGAGCCGCAAGGATTATCGCATCGTGTGATAAGAACAGAAAGGGCAGCCGAGTAACCTCAGCTGCCCAATTCGCTTTAGCGAAAATTTCCTCCGCGGAACGCGCCGCCAGAATGGCGCGTACCCGAAGCGAAATTAAATTATTACGGTCCGTTTTCTGACGGGGGCCGGACTCTGCGTCGGTACCCGGATGTCAATCGACGGAGTCGCCGGTACGACGATTGACGGGATTACAATGTTCACCGGCGGGGTCGCCGGAACGGCCAGCGATGGAACCGTGATACGGCCGGTCTTCGTGGGCCGGATCACGTAATTGTCCTGGCTCTTATCCGGCGTTACGGTTATCGTCCGCGGGCTGTGATCCCTAATCACGGTCAACGAGACGTCGCCGGTATCTTTCTTGCCGAGCACCCGCGAGAGATCGTTCGGTGAAGTTACCTTCTCGCCGTCGATTGCGGTAATCACGTCTCCCGCCTTGAGTCCGACTTTCGCTGCCGGACTGTTTTCGTTGACTGAGGTGATCAACGCCCCGCCGTCCTTGACGCCAAAGTAGTCGCCGAGCTGTTTCGTCAGCGGCTGGGTACTAACTCCGATGCGGCGGTTCGCCCCGAAGGTCCAGACGAAGGGACCGTCTCCGCCCCCGATTGCCTGCGGCCAGTTGCCGTTCGGAAATATCCGCACCAAATCATCGTTGCCGTTGTCGCCCGGCCCTCGCGGCCAGGTCGTCCCGAACACGCCGTTGAATTTCTGTTTGCCGAGCGTCGCGGTCAACTCCTGTTCGGCCCCGCCGCGCGCGACGGTAATTCGGACGTTTTGATCGGGCGCTGATTCATTGATCAGCCGGGTCAGCTTGCGAGTGCTGGTAACCGACTCGCCTTCGAAACGGAGAATCACATCGTCCTTTCGCAGCCCCGCCTTTTCTGCCGGGCTGTCCTTGGAAACTTCAGTCACGCCGACGCCGCGAACGTCGCGCATGCTGTAGCGGGCCATGTTGTCTTTGCTGATGTCTTCGACACTGATGCCGAGAAAGGCGCCGCCGTCGAGAAAGAAAGAGAAATTGCGGTTGCCGGGTTCCTGCGGATCCTGTGCGAGATCTGCCAGCACCGCTGCCAACTTTTCAGCCGGGGGAGGCGTTGCTTCCTGAGCGTAGGCTATACCGCCCGCTATAGCGCCGACGGCAACCGTCAGAGCTATGATTGAAATCCAGTGATTACGAGACATGTCTAAATAAACCCTCCGGAAAGATTTTGATAAATTTCACGCAGGAGAATTGTTGGAGTTCCAAATGTTTTCGGAGGAGCTGGAGCGCGGGCATCCCTGCCCGCATGAGCGCGAAGCGCGAACTAGTTGAGCGTGCTGCGCACGCTTTGCGGGCAGGGATGCCCGCGCTCCAGCTTGGCGCTCCTTACAGCCGGCGGTAAATCTCGCGTCCGTCCGCAAGTTCTAACGCAATTTTTTCTTCGGAGTGAGCGTAATCGAGATGCGCCACCGCTTCAGAGACAGCCAGGAACCGATGTACGTCGTCTGTATCCGGAAACATCGTCCGTGACACTTCCCAGGCCGTCGCCCCATTCTTTGGAACCAACGCCACGATTTTGGATTGGCGTTCGCGAATCAGCTTCAAATACCGATTGAAGAGTTCTTCAAAATCATGAATCGGTTCGCCGTGGCCGCCATAGACAAGCGTGGGAGCAAAACTGCGCACCCGCGCGAGACTGACCAGGTACTCAGCCAGCGAGCGGAAGCGCCTCGTAGGATCGATTGGATCGGGCGAGATCACGGGATTTGGAGTAATCCGCTTGAGAACGCAATCGCCGGCGATGAGGGTGCGGTCGGCTTCGCGCAGGAATGAACACGATCCGGGCGTATGACCCGGAGTGTGAAGCACGCGCAAAGCCCCGGCGTGGAATTCAAGCTCGTCGCCGTCTTTTAGCTCGCGGCAATGATCGTCATCGAGCGAGTCGGCATATTGCCGAACTTCTTCGTAGAGGCGCCGCATGGAAGCGATCTCGTCGTCAGGGACGCCGGCGCGTTGCAAGAGTTTGAGATTTTCTTCGTGCTCCAGACGCGCGGCGCGATGCCCGGTTTCCCATCCGTGCACGAATACCTCGGCGTTCTGCGCTTCGTCGCGCAGCGAGCGCGCCAGCCCGCAGTGGTCCTCATGCGCGTGCGTCAGGACAATGCGCCGCAGATCGCCGGTGGTGAGACCGTTCTGTCGCAAGCCGCTCCGGAGCGCTTCGACAGCCTCGCGGGTTTTCGGCCCGGTGTCGACGATCGTGACCGGATCTTCTTTGATGAGATAGACGTTGACCGCCCCGATGTAGAAGGGAGTGGGCAGCGAGATAGGGATGATCTTCATTGAATCATCGGTCAACATTGACTCATTGATCCAATGAATCAATGAGTTAATGAATCAATAAGTATACTTATTTGCCTCAATCATCACATTGGCAATGCGTTGCCGCCCGGCCACGGTATTGATTGGCGTCATCCTGGTGAATCGTCGCAGCGCTGCCAAAAGGGTGCGCAGTTCATCGCCGTCGGCCATGGCCGCCAGCGTGTTCCTGGCGTGCGCTTCGATTCGTTCGACGGCGTCGTTGCAGAAGACGCGAGTGATGTCGACGTAGCGCTCAACCGCCTTTTCACCCTGCGCCGCGGACAGCTTTTGCGTGCGCAGAATTGCCGACTCCATAGCGTACGCGTCCATGATAATGTCCGCGACGCCCATGAGAATCTCCTGCTGATCGGCGAGTCCCATCATGTACTTCTGGGCCGCTGTGCCCAGGGTCATCAGCGCCACCTTTTTCGCGTTGGCGGCCAGCTTCTGTTCGGCGGCCAGCAAACTTTCGTCCGTGTCGAACGAGGGCATCGCCGGATTCAGAATCTCATCCATCAAACCCTGCGCGGCCGGCAGTAACGCCAGACGGCCGGTCATGGCGGCTTTCATCAGCCGTCCGGGAATCAGCATGCGATTGATTTCATTCGTGCCTTCGAAGATGCGGTTGATGCGGGTGTCGCGATAGGCGCGCTCCGCCGGATAATCGGCCGAGTAACCGTAGCCGCCGAAAATCTGGACCATCTCATCGGTGACATAGTTGCAGTATTCGGACATGGCAACTTTGATGATCGAACACTCGGCCGCGTATTCCTCGATCGCTTTCAAGCGCGCGTCCATGTCCTTGGAATCGGCCACCGCGGCCAACCCTTCCTCGATCATGCCCAGGGTGCGGTAGGTCATGGCCTCACCTACCCAGGTGCGAATGGCCATCTCGCCGAGCTTCGATTTAATGGCGCCGAACGAACTGATCGATTTGCCGAATTGTTGCCGCTCATTGGCGTAACGCACTGATTCGGTAATGGCCAGCTTCATCCCGCCGAGCGTCATGGCGCCGAGTTTGAAACGGCCAATGTTGAGAATGTTGAAAGCAATCTTGTGCCCTTTGCCGATTTCACCCAGCAAATTTTCCACCGGCGCCTGGGCGTCGGCCAGGATCAAAGGAGTGGTGCTCGAACCTTTGATGCCCATCTTGTGTTCTTCCGCGCCGGGCTGGCAGCCTTCCTGCCGCTCGACGATGAAGGCGGTGAACTTATCGCCATCGACCTTCGCGAAGACGACGTAGATGTCCGCAAAGCCGCCGTTGGTGATGAACATCTTTTCGCCGTTGAGCAGATAGTGGGTACCGTCGGCGCTGAGTTTGGCGGTGGCTTTGGCCGCCATCGCGTCTGAGCCGGAGCCGGCTTCAGTCAAGGCGTAAGCCGTAATCAATTCGCCGGCGGCGATCTTCGGTAAGTATTTCTGTTTCGCCGCTTCGGTGCCGAAATAGACGATGGGCATTAACCCGATGCCGCTTTGGGCTCCCAGGGTCGTGGCGAAAGAAGCGGAGCGTCCGAGGTTTTCGGCAATCAACGCGCTGCTGGTTTGGTCGAGCGCGAGGCCGCCGTATTCCTCGGGGACGCCGGCGCCGATGAGCCCGAGATCGGCCGCCTGCTTCACCAGCTGCCGCGCCAGATTCCAATCTTTGGCTTCCAGCTCGTCGATGCGCGGCAAGACCTCGGCATCCATGAACTGCCGCGTGGTGTCGGCAATCATCCGGTGCTCTTCGCTGAAATCTTCGGGCGTAAAGACTTCGGCCGGGGTGCGTTCCTCGATCAGGAAACTTCCGCCTTTGATGATCCCTTTTTGGTCGACTAC
>Ga0126369_10003994_pt1 | contig 10766 bp, 8 predicted proteins | sample PanSoiMetaPlot_1_FD_109646 | JGI IMG/M metagenome (GOLD analysis project Ga0126369, IMG submission 109646) | Tropical forest soil microbial communities from Panama - MetaG Plot_1 | ecosystem: Environmental > Terrestrial > Soil > Tropical forest > Bulk soil | place: Panama | collected 2016-02-17
CCCTGTGTGGTTGCTCCTGCAAGCCCCGGCATGTTGTTGGTGCTGATTGCCCCTGCCGCAATCTGAGCAGATGGCGCATCGCCTCCGAGCGCTCGCGGAACTGCTGTGGTCCCGACGCCCGTGTCGCTCGCCCAGGAATTTTGCCGTCGCATTTCGCCGCCGACTTTGAAGGCATGTTTGCCCTTGGTCCAACTCAAGCTATCGCCATACGTAAACATTTTGGTGCGGTCCTGATAGCTGCTCGTTGTGCCGTTACCGAGCGGTTGCACCGTCTGGAAGTTGATTTGGCCGGCCGCCTGTCCCAGGCCTACCCAGACAGGAATCGAATTGATGTTCGGGTAGAACGCCTTTGCAGCGTCGGCAACTTGCGGGTCATACAATGCATTAAACGTATTGCCCGATGTCTTTCTTATCCCGAAACGCAATTCGTTCACGAGCGACGGCGACAGTGTAGATACAAAATTCGCCGCGAGTTGCTGCGGCCGCCGATACGTTGAGCCTCCAAATGTGTCCGGCAGCGTCGCCAGGTTCGCCAGGCCGTCGTCACGTTCGTAGGTATACGCGACGCCGATTTTATTTGTCGCGTTCAAGTTGTGATCGATTTTCGTATTGATCTGTTTACGATCGATGCCGCCAAACAGCCCCGTATCCGCGAATCCGAACAAGTTTTCATTTCCGGTGCGTTCACGCCGCACCCAACGCAATCCCGCCGTGTTCAGACCATCACCGAGTTCGTAGTTGTTCGGCGCGGGAATTTTGCCGAGAAGTTTCGTTACAAATCCCGTCGAATCCACGGCCTTCCTGGACGGGTCCCAATTCGTGTTTGGTTGAACAAGTGCGGCAATGTTGGAACAGTCGGCGTTGGCCGGCGGCAAGGTTGACGGAAGTGCTCCGAACACGCTCGCGTAATGAAGCGTAGCCGTGTCCGGGTATGGGCTGACACCGTCCGTATTGACGGTCGGTCGCAATGGATTTCCGGCAGCATCGACCACGGCAATTGTCGCTGTGGCTGTCGCTCCGGGACTGATCGCCTGGATAGCATTGCCGTTGTTCCAGAGGTCAAAGTACCTGAAGATGCCGTTTCGCGCGCACGGCGTCAGCACCTGGACGTTTTGGATCGTTCGCTTGTTATTGATCAAACCGTCCCATAGCGCGAAGAAGAATGTCCTGTTTTTTACGATCGGCCCGCCAAGGCTCATCGTGTACTGGTGCCGATTACTCCAGTCCAGCGGAATTGGCTTCCACGCGCCCGTGGAATTTGTTTGGCGGTTGTTGCTCCAGTTATTCGCATCGAGCGCGCTGTTCCGGAACGACCACACAGCGGCGCCTCGCAATTGATTGCTCCCGGAGCGGGTCTGGACGATCATCTGCCCGTTACCGCGTCCCATCTCCGCGTCGACAGGAGCGACGATGAGGCGCACTTCACCAATCAAATCGGGGTTCATCATTGTCGCTGTCTGAATGCCGGCCTGCATGTACCTCGCGGAAGCACTGGCATCAATACCGTCGCGCTGCACGTTGACGTTGTAGTTCGACATTCCTGCAAACGTTCCGGTCACACCGTTGTCGTCCAGGCGAGCGCCTGACATTGTGTTGAGGAGGGATAGGACGTTATTGCCAACGAGAGGGAGGTCCTGCGCTTTTTGTTGCGTCAGCACTTCACCAACTGAAGCACTCGATGTCGCGAGCAGCGTGTCGACAGCGACGGTGACCTCAACGGCAGTTCCTACTCCAGCGACGCCGAGCGAGAAATTCAGTCGAACTGTCTGAGCATTTCCGAGTTGGACCTCGTAGGTCTTGGTTTGAAAGCCGGGGAGTTCAGCGGTGACTTTGTACGCTCCCGGAAGCAAACTCGGGAATGTATACGCTCCAGCTTCGTTGCTTACGACCGTTGTGACGACTCCGGTGCTGTTGTTCGTTGCCGTGACAGTCACACCGGGCAGCACCGCCGCCGACATATCCTGAATCGTTCCGCTGACAGTAGCGTTGGTCGTTTGACCGAACGTGATACTGGATGTAAGAAGACAAAGTAGGATTCCTGCCGTGACGAAATACCCCTTCATAAGTCCCCCTATTGTTGCTGGTGTATTTATTCTGCGCTTTGGGTGATGTCAAGAGTTTTGGGCAGGCGCGGAGGGCGTGTTGCTCAACTCCAATTCGAGATGGCTTGTGAGCGACCCCCTCGCTCGCTTCGCTCGCGAGGGGATCGCTCAAACGCCATCTCGAATTTGGGCCTTCAAATATTCCGCAAGGCCGCCAACCTCGAGCAACTGGCGCATGGACTCGGGGAATTTAGGGAAGAGATACGTGCCACCGTTGTGATGGATTTCGCCGCCGGCGAGATCGATCTGAATTAAATCACCTTCAGCGACCGCGGCGTACAACTCAGGGCACTCCACAATCGGAAGACCGGCGTTGATCGCGTTCCGGTAAAAGGTTCGCGCGAACGAACAGGCGACAACCGCTTTAATCCCGAGACCAATAATCGCCGTCACGGCTTGCTCCCGCGCACTCCCACATCCGAAGTTGCGACCGGCAACAAGAATATCGAACTCACGCAGTTTAGAAGGGAAGCCTTCGCCAAGCATCTCGAAGGCGTGTTCAGCTAGCTTGTCGGGTTCAATGAATATCAAATACCGTCCAGGAATGATAATGTCTGAGTTGACGTTATCCCCGAATTTATAAACTGTTCCTTGAAGTCGTTTTTCCACGATCAAAGCTCTCTCGGATCGGAAATCACACCTTTGATTGCAGACGCTGCAAGCGTCGCAGGGCTGCACAAATAAATGGATGACTTGTTGCTACCCATCCGGCCTAGAAAATTTCGATTGGCTGTCGAGAGGCACACTTCGCCATCCGCGAGGATGCCTCCATCTCCTGCGCACGCACCGCAGCCGGGATTGGTGAGCGTGCCCCCGCTTTCGACGAGTGTCGCAAGGACTCCCGTCCGCATCGCTTCGAGCATGATCTCCTTCGATCCCGGCGTGATGATAAACCGCACGTCCGCATGAATCCGGTGTCCTTTTAAGATACTTGCCGCGACAGCGAGATCTTCATACTTCGCATTCGCGCACGATCCCAGAAATACTTGATCGATCCGCGTACCTGCAACTTCACCGATCGTCTTTGTGTTTTCGACTTCATGCGGACAGGCGACCATCGGTTCCAATTGCGAAACATCCACATCCAGTTCCTTGCTGTACACCGCATTCGCGTCGGCGTGGATTTCTTCGTATGCGCGATTTCTTAGCCGGCCGACCAGATACTCGCGCGTCTTTGCATCGGGGGGAACAAACGCACACTTCACGCCCATTTCCATGGCGAGATTCGTCATCGTCATTCGTTCGGAGATGCTCAAGTTCTGAACCGTGTCGCCGTAAAATTCGACCGACTTATAGGTGCAACCATCGGCGCCAAGGCTGCCGATGAGATGCAGCATGAGATCTTTCGAATAAACGCCTTTCGAGAACTGACCTCGTAACACGATCTTGTAACTCTCGGGAACTTTCATCCACAGCTTGCCGGTAATCCAAACGGAAGTAACCTCCGTATATCCGATGCCGGAGCCGAGCGCCCCAAGACTTCCGTAGATGGTGCAATGCGAGTCCGTGCCGACGATTAAATCACCGGGCGCGACGTGTCCCGCTTCCATCAATACAAGGTGCGCAATGCCGGCGTCGACGTCGTAGAATTTCCGGATCCCATACTTCTTCACAAATGCTCTGGACTTCACGTGGTCCGCGGCATTCTTCTCCGACTTGGCTGGAGCAATATGATCTAGTACGACAGCGATCCGGTCTGGATCGTACAGCTTCGTTGCTCCGACCTTTTCCATCACACTGACTGAACGCCATGTCGCCGTGTGACTCATTACAAGGTCGGGATAGGCATCCACGATTTGGCCCGGTATAACTGCCGGCAAGCCGGACTTTTTAGCGAGTATCTTCTCGGCAATGGTCATTCCCATACGCACGCCATGCTATCAGAGTTTGCAGTAAGGGATGGTTTGAGGGCCGTTCGGCAGGACGCAGACGGACGCGCGAGCGCCGGCCATTCGAAGGGCATCGTCGACTGCGGTCGAGACGTCGTGGATGGGCCGCAAATGCGCCCCGCGGATTTGATCGTCAGAAAGACGATCGGCCTTTACCATGACGTTCGCTTTCAGCTGGATCATCGCCTGGATCTGAACCTGCCACTGATCGGGACGCGAGTAGCCGGGACTGGTAATCATGTCCAGCAGCGCGCGAGGTGACGGCTGGGACGCGAGAATCTGACCATAGGCTCCATGGTTTGGAATACCGTCGCGGCATTCAGCGGCGCAGATAATTGTGCCGCCCTTCTTTACGATTTTGGCTGCAGCGGACATGCCTTTTACGGCTTGATAGAGATTCTGATCCAGCGGGTAGCCCGAATTCGTAGTGATCACGATATCGAACGGCTGGTCCACACTGCGCATCGCGTTTTGACGCGCAACGTCACACGCGGCGGCGTGTTCCTGAAACAGATCGCCGGCGAAAGCGGCCGTGATTTGCTGATCGCGGTTGAGTGTAACGTCCAGGGCAAAATCCACTCCCGTTAACCGGGCGATCTCTCGCACGTCGTCGTGTATGGGATTGCCTTGAGTGACGCCCCATGTCGCGTTCGGATGTCCGATGCGTTCAGCGTTGTGGAGCGTCATCACGGTTTCGAGTCCCGCCAATCCGGGCGCGACCATTTTCGGCCCGCCGCTGAATCCCGCGAAGAAGTGCGGTTCTACGAATCCCGTTGTGATTTTGAAATCGCTCGCGATCCATTCACGGTTCAGCAGCACGCGCACACCGTTGGCGTCTCCAACGTGCACTAGCGAGGCCGTGCCCCGCGCATCGTGGCATATCACACGGCAGCTGCGCGCGAACTCGCGTCCAATCATCCGCTCGATTTCTTCGTCTGTATTACGGCGGTGTGTGCCCGTTGCGATGAAGATGGTCACATCATCGAGACGTAGTCCCGGAATCTCTGAAAATAGTGCCTCCAGCATCAGTTGCCTTGGCTGAGCCCGAGTGATGTCGCACACAGAGATTCCAATCGTCTGCCCGCGCTTCACCAACTCCCGCAAGGACAGCTTGCCGATGGGTGAGCGAATCGCGTTCCTCAGCGTACTTACCGGGTCGGGGACAGGAGGAACATAGATCGGCTCGATCACCGTAGCGCTATCGGGAAAGTCGGCAAGCAGTCCCGTTGTCCCGTAATCGAGCTTCACTTTCATAACGGTGAGAATGTTAGACTTTGCACGCGATGATTGTCTACACCGGGTCTGTTGAAGATTCGAGCGAACTGATTCAATTCTTCCGGCGCGAGGTCGGAAAACTGAAGGCCCTGCGTAAGCTTGTCGTGAATACCGAGAAAACAATTATCTGGGATGTGAACAAGGATGGAATGGAATTTCCCGGTCTCACGTACGGGTCTGCGAGCCTCGAGGAATTGCTCCGAGAATTGGGAATCGTCTTCAACAAATCAACTCTTCACAATCCGAAAGCGACGCCGAGCGGCACCAAAGAATTTGATATCAGCGCGAAGTGGACGTGGGGTCACGACCGGGTAATGTGATTTTTGTGAATAAGGGTTTTTCTTACGAAGGGGTGAGGGAGCTATTATTACTCAATCGAGGAGGCCTCCATGTTTGCAGCAATCGCACTTGTCTTAGCTGTGGGAACTACACCTGTTCCAAAGGTCACCGGCCCCATTCAAGTGACCGCTGATTCGTATCCTTTTATGGCTGCGAACAAGAGCACGCCCGCTTTCGATTTGTCAAAAGTCGGATATGTAGAAGAAGAGTATCTCGTTAGCGGCAACGCGAATGTCTACGACTGGGCAGCCGATGGTGCTGTCAGCGTCAAGACACCGAATGCGCCATACACGACACGCATTCTCGTCCGGCGCCCAACCACTGGCTTCAGCGGCAGTGTGGTGGTCGAGCTTATGTTTACTGCACGGCGCTTCGACTGGTCGATGATGTGGGGTTTCACACATGATTACATCGTCGACCACAAGGACGCCTGGGTCGGTATCACAATGCCGGGCAGTGTCGACGGTTTGAAGAAATTCAATCCCACTCGATATGCGAATTTGTCATACGCCAACCCGTCGCCGAATGCTCCGTGTCCAGCCGCGCAAAATAATGCGGCAGCCACGTCAGAGGACGGTTTGAAGTTCGACGTGATCAGCCAGGTCGGCGCGCTGCTCAAGAACGATCTGATCAAGGCGCAGTACTTGTTCCTCACTACGCAAGGCGCCGATGTAGCCACCTACGCGAACGCGATTCATGCGAACCTTCAAAACGGAAAGCCGGTGTATGACGGTTACCTATTGAAGGCGCCATTCACTATGGGTCGAATCAATCAATGCGCTGCTGCGCCCGGGCCGAACGATCCGCGGCAGACGATTAAGAATGTCGGCGCTCCGGTGATCGAAGTTACTGCTCAAGGCGAAGTCATCGGTGGGACGTATGCCGCTCGCCGTGATGACAGCGATGAGCCAAACGACCGTTTTCGTCTGTATGAAGTCGCCTCGGCGGGTCATATCGACAAATTTGCTTATTTTGGTTTTCCGGCGCAGGCAGACCAGACGGCAGCTGTTGGATCTGCGCAAGGTACGGTCGAATGGCCATTCAACGCAAAATGCGATCCGGAAATTCCGCTGATGGAGCCGAGCTTGATCGGTTTTGTCTTCAACGCATCATTCTCGGCGCTCGATCAATGGGTAAGAAAGGGAACTCCGGCGCCACGCGCGTCACGTCTGGAGGTCAACAATACGGCCACTCCACAAGCGAGCGTCATCGCAGACAAACTCGGGCACGGTCTTGGCGGCGTCCGGACACCGTTTATCGATGTGCCCGACGCCACGTATTTCACCAATAGTCCGGGCCCCGGGACTTGCCGCGAGATGGGTCACAAAGTGCCCTTCGATACCGCTAAGATCACGGAACTGTACGGCAGCCGCAAGAATTACTCGAGCCGGTTTTCCGAAACCGTCGATCGTCTCGTCAAGGAGCGATGGCTGACTGAGGGCGATGCCCGGAGACTCAAGCAGGCAGTGAGCGCCGGCAGCAATTAGGACTACATGCGGGAATATGCGATGAGGTACACGGTCCGTTTGTCATCACGGACGTGGATGTAGGCCCAGCCGCTAGGAAGCTCAACGTCATAGAAATTCCGTCGATTGTTATCAGGATATGCATACAGACCGGATTCGAGCGCGTGCCTCAATTCGGACAAACGGCCGGAAACCCTATCATTCAGGGCGGCAATCTGATAACCCGGTATACGCAACAACGTAGTGTCGGACTCTAGTGCAGCAGCGGTCATTGTCTTTTCCCTTCGTTCAAACTTCTCAGCTTCTCTTTACGGAACCGAGTGATAAAAAGTTTCAGCAATCCTTAGAGACGCAAACCAGCGAAAAATGGTTTACATATCTTGATGCTTATTTACATGACGGAGGTCTGATGATTTGGTTACTACTTTTAACGGCGCTCATCGCAGGAATGCTGTTGCCGGTTCAAGTCGGGATCAATGCGGAATTAAGAAACTTTGTGGGCCATCCGATCCTTGCCGCAACGGTTCAATTTGTTGTTGGGGCACTTGCGTTAATCGCCATATTCATCGCGATGGGTATTTCATTGCCCCACATCGGTAAGGTGTCTGCGGCGCCGTGGTGGGTTTGGTTGGGAGGGTTGTGCGGTGCGAACTACATCGTGGTAGCCATCCTGGTGGGACCGCGATTAGGTGCATCGACCTTGACCGCTGTGGCCGTAACAGGCCAGATCCTCGTGTCGCTCGTTCTGGATCATTTTGGAGCTATCGGATTCCCGGTACACCCTGTGAGCGGATGGCGCATCCTCGGCGCAGGGTTCCTGGTGGCGGGGCTTGCTTTGATTCACCGCTTCTAGTGGAACATCGCGTGCAGGCCCGATAGGTAATAGTAATAAGGAGGCATGCATGCCTAGAGGCAGTAAATCGAGCTACACTTCCAAACAAAAACGCATGGCCGAACGCATCGAAAGCGGCTACAAACGGCGCGGCGTCAGCGGCGGCGAAGCCGAACGTCGGGCCTGGGCCACTGTGAATAAGGAAACCGGCGGCGGCAAAAAACGCGCAGCCAAGAGGAAGAGAACGTCGAGTTCAACGACCAGGAGCAGAAGTTCCAGAAGAGGAACGAAAGGTACATCCCGCCGCCGCATGTCTTCGCGTTCGCGTATGTCTTCGCGCAAGAAGTAGATTCATTTCCTCCCGTTTTGCACACCTGTAGGGGCGGTCTATGACCGCCCCTTGGGTGCGACGCCCGCCTCACCGAGAATTCCCTCCTTTACGAGAGTCGCGATAAGTTCGGAGCAGGATCTCAACGATGTCGCTGCCTATCCACGTCGACGCCTATTCCGGCTACAAAGCTAGCGAACGCCCAAGTCAGTTCGTGCTGGACGAACAGATCTATCAAATCACTGCGGTGCTCGATCAGTGGTACGAGCCTACGGCGACGTACTTCAAAGTGCGGACCGTGGAAGGCAAGACATATCTGCTCCTCTACGATGAAGAGACAGATGAGTGGGTGTTGCAAAGCGGTTTTGATGGTGATGATCTGTTGGTAACCGCGAACGAATGTCAGTTGACGTAATACCTCTTAACCGCTTTTTCAGCGTACAGTTTCCCCGGTTGGGATAAAAATCGGAACAATCGTAAGCGTATAATGCGTTGCCATGAACCCAACGCCGATCGCCTTGCTGGCTCTCTTTCTATCTTCTGCTCAAACATCTGACAAACCTGTCCGGGCTGCGCCTGACAGCGGGGTTATCACAACGCGTCAGGCGGTAACGCCTGCGGGTGTGCAAAGCGTTTTCTACGGCCGCGTGCACGGAATCGCATTTGGGGAAACGTCGTCGCAATTATGGGTGCTGACAAAAGGGCAAGGCAACAACGACACTCAGATTTCGCGACTCGACTGGAACGCCAACCGTCTCATCGAGAGTATTCCCATCAAGGAAAATCCGGGTCTACAGGGTATTCAATTCGATCCGGTCGCCGGTCGGCCACTCGTCTCTGCGACGCTCGGTGGCACAGCCGGCCAGCCTCAAGGCCGCGTTCGTTTGCTTACGATCGAAAGAGGCAAGGCAGCCATGATCGCGGATTCTCTTGGCGGATATATTGCCGGCGCGCTTTCTATCGCGCCGAAACCGAACCCTCTGGGACAGCGCATTGCGGTGGTTCCATTAATATTCAATAACAAGCTCGCCGTCATCGATCTAACCGAAAGGGCATGGCTTGGCTCTATTGATACAGGCATCGCGCCATTCGGCGCGGCGATCAATAGTATGGGTACGGTCGCATACGTCAGCAACTGGGGCGGACGGCTGCCTCGGCCGCAGGATCTGACGCTGCCGGCAGGTGTGGCGCCCAGCGCAGACCGCGTCGTCGTCGACAACCGAGGAATCGCTTCAACGGGTACGGTCACGCGAATCGATTTGCAGGGCCGAAGACCGACGGACACGATACCCGTCGGACTGCACCCAATGGCCATGGTGTGGGATGAAAAGCGAGAACGGTTGTATGTGGCCAACGGAAACAAAGATAGCGTCTCTGTGATAGACACGAAATCGAATCGTGTCAATGCCACATTCCTACTTCAACCGTTCAGCAGAACTATCGCGGGGATTGCGCCAACGGCATTGGCCCTTTCTCCGGAGGGCTCCGTGCTGTACGTCGCTTGCGGCGGTATCAATGCCGTCGTGGTATTGGATGCGTTAACCGGAAATATCCGTGGGCTGATTCCCACCGGTTGGTATCCCAACGCGCTCGCCATTAGCGCCGACAACAAGTACATCGCTGCCGGATCGCTGCTCGGAGTCGGTTCCGGCTGGCGCGACGATCCAAGACAGCGGTACGTGCATACCTACCGAGGCTCGATTAATGTCGTTGCGGTCCCGGATGAGGCACAATTAGCCAGCCTGACTAAGGCGGTGGTCGAGAACAATCACCTTGAAATCGGCCCTGCCCGTTCCGCGGAACGCGCGGGCCGCAACACCGTTCCCACAGCCGTTCCGGCGCGCGCGGGCGACGCATCGCTGATCGATCACGTTGTCTACATCATCAAAGAGAACCGCACCTACGACCAGGTGCTCGGCGACATGGCAAAGGGAAATTCCGATCCGTCCCTTGTGTTATTCGGTAATGACGTAACTCCGAATCAGCACCGACTTGCCGATCAGTTCGTCCTCTTCGACAACTTTTTCGCAACTGGGGGCAACAGCGCCGACGGTCACCAGTGGGTCACTCAAGCGAACGAGACAGCTTATGCTCTCTGGCCCGGCTACACGGGCCGGAGCTACCCGTTCGATGGAACAGATCCGATCGCGTATTCCAGCGGCGGATTCATTTGGGACCTTGCGCTGCAAATGAAGAAGACCGTGCGGGTTTATGGCGAATACGCCGGCAGCCTACGCGACAACGATTATGCTCAGAGGCAAAGATTACTGGAACGGTGGAAATCCGGTGGCCAATTTGTTCAAGACTGGAATACGGTCGCACCGCTTGAACCGCTGAATAAGATTCTAGCCAAAAACTACCCTCCCTACACGCTGTCCGTACCCGATGTCGTACGCAGCCAGATTTTCTTACAGGATTTAAAGACATGGGAAGATGCGGGAACCATGCCGAACCTCGTGATCATGGCACTGCCGTCGAATCATACATCTGGCACAACTCCCGGGGCCAGCACTCCAAAGGCGATGGTTGCCGATA
>Ga0126369_10003995_pt1 | contig 10766 bp, 9 predicted proteins | sample PanSoiMetaPlot_1_FD_109646 | JGI IMG/M metagenome (GOLD analysis project Ga0126369, IMG submission 109646) | Tropical forest soil microbial communities from Panama - MetaG Plot_1 | ecosystem: Environmental > Terrestrial > Soil > Tropical forest > Bulk soil | place: Panama | collected 2016-02-17
GAAGGGAGAGCCGGGAAGCGCGGTCACCAGGGGAGGCTGTCTAGTATGATGCGTGTCGTGACACGCCCTTGCGTCCGGTAGTCGACGCGATCGAAACGGATATGTTGATCCTCGGCGCCGGGGGCGCCGGGCTCTGCGCCGCGCTCCACGCGGCCGATCGCTCGCCGAGCCTGTCCGTCGCCGTCGTCGTGAAGGGCCTGCTCGGACGCGCGGGCTGTACGCACATGGTGCAGGGCGGCTACAACGCCGTGCTGACCGAGCCCGACTCGCTCGACGCGCACTTGCTCGACACGCTCGCCGGCGGCGGCTGGATCAACGATCAGGAGCTCGTGTGGACCCTGGTCGTGCAGGCGCCCGGGCGCGTGCTCGAGCTCGAATCGCGCTACGGCTGCCTCTTCGACCGCACGCCCGAGGGGCGGATCCACCAGAAGCCGTTCGCCGGCCAGACCCACGATCGCACGATCCACAAGGGCGACCTCACCGGCATCGAGATCATGAATCGGCTCTCCGAGCAGGTGCTCCGGCGGCCAAACATCCAGGCACTCGAGGAGTGCCGGGCGGTCGAGCTCCTGCTGGACGGCGCGGGGCGCTGCGCGGGCGCGCTCGTTCTTGACGTGCGCACCGGCCGCTTCGTCGTCGTGACCGCGCGCGCGACCCTCCTGGCGATGGGTGGCGGGCCGACCATGTACAAGGTGGTGGCGTGTTCGGCCGACAAAGCGGCCGACGGCATCGCGCTCGGCTATCGCGCGGGGCTCCCGCTGCGCGACATGGAGATGATCCAGTTCCATCCGACCGGCCTAGTCATCCCGGACTCTCTGATGACGGGGGCGCTGCTCGAGGAAGGGCTGCGCGGCGCCGGCGGCCATCTGCGCAACGGGCGCGGCGAGCGCTACATGGAGCGTTACGATCCGACGCGGATGGAGCGCTCGACGCGCGATCTGGTCGCGCGCGCCTCGTTCATGGAGGTGGCCGAGGGCCGCGGCACGCCGAACGGCGGCGTGTGGATCGACGTCTCCCACCTCGGCGCCGACGTCGTCGAGAAGAACTTCCGCGGCATGGTGCGGCGCTGCCGCGACTTCGGGCGCGATCTGGCGCGCGGGCCGGTCGAGGTGGGGCCGACCACCCACTTCATGATGGGCGGCGTCGTGGTGGATACGGCGTGCCGCACGGCGATCGAGGGCCTCTTCGCGGCGGGCGAGGACACGGGCGGCGTCCACGGCGCGAATCGACTCGGCGGCAACGGCGTCGCCGAGTCGACCGTGTTCGGCGGTATCGCCGGCGACGTGATGGCCGATTCCGTCGCGGGGCGCGCACCGGCACGCGACGGGCGAGCCCGCGTGGGTGACACCGTAGCGCGGCTCACGGCGCCGCTCGACCGTCCCGCCGGCGATGTCTACGGCCTGCAACGCGAGCTGCGCGCGGTGATGTGGGAGCGCGCGGGCCTCGTGCGCGACGGAGCCGGCCTGAAGGCTGCCGTCGCGACGGCGGAGCGGATCGCCGATGAGCTCGCGCGGGTCGGCGTTGCGGGCGGCGGGGCGTTCCAACCTGGCGTGGCAGGACTGGATCAATCTGACCAACCAGGCCGCCGTCGCGCGCTTGATCACGACCAGTGCCTTGGCCCGCACGGAGAGCCGCGGTGCGCACTACCGGAGCGATTTCCCCGCGCCGTCCGCGGTGCCGCTCTACACCGTGCGCGTGCAGTCGCGCGGCGGCGAGACCGCGGTGTGGACCGAGCCGGTCGCGCTCACGCGCGCGACCCCGACCGGGGCGGGACGTGTGTCGTCGATGGTCGAAGTCGGCGATTAAGCTCTGCCCGTTGCAGGCCGTCGCGGGGCTGGGCCCCCGCCGGCCGGGAGGAGAGGACCATGGCGTTCGACTGTGAGGCGTTCGTGGATCGATTCAACACCGTGTGGAATGGACACGACGTGGACGGGATTCTCTCGATGATGACCGACGACGTCATCTTCGAGGCCTCGTTCGGCAAGGATCCCTGGGGATCGCGCGTCGTCGGCAAACCGGCCGTGCGCGAGTTCCTCGAGGAGATGTTCCAGCGCGTGCCCGACATCCGCTGGGATGAAATCCGCCACGCCGCCCACCCCGAGCTGGCGGTGGTCGAGTGGCTGACCACCGGCACACCGCGCGGTGGGACGCGCTTCGAGGTGCAGGGCTGCGACCTCCTCACCCTGCGCGGCGGCAAGATCGCGGCGAAGCGCTCCTACCGAAAGGGCCAGCTCTAGCCTCGCCGGCCCGTGAGCCGCGTTCTCAAGCGCGAGTGGAGCACCGCCGAGGGCTGGCGCGACACGAAGGTCGGCATGTGGGCGTGGCTCATCCAGCGCGCCGCCGCGGTGGCGCTTTTGCTCGTGATCGCGCTGCATCTGGTGAACCCGTTCCGGCGCGGCGTGCAGGCCGCCCTGCTGGCCCTGGCGCTCGTCCATGCGCTGCTCGGCGTGCGCGCGATCCTGCTCGACTTCGGCCTCGCGTACCGCTGGCACCGCGCGCTCTTCGCGCTCGCCCTGGTGCTCGCGGCGGTGGTCTTCGTCTCCGTCTGGGCGTGGAGGTGGTACTGAGCTACATCGGCCGCGACGACACGATCGCGGCGTAGAGCGCGCTCTGGCGATAGAAGTGCCGCAGCACATAGTGCTCGTTGACGTCGTGCTGCTGGTTATTGCTGTTCGCCGCAGGGATCCAGAGACACGGGATCCCGAGGACGTCGGTGAAGACGTGCAGGGGTAGGGTGCCGCCGAGGATCGGCAGCGCTACCGGCTCCTCGCCCCCGTGCTCTTCCAGCAAGCGCAGCAGCCAGCCGAACTCCGGCCGCGCGGGCGAGGTGAAGCTCGCCGGCTGGCCATCCATCTCCACCGTGAACGCGACCCCCGGCGTGCGGCGCTGGTGATCGGCGACCGCGCGCTCCACGATCTCGCGCATCGCCGCGACCGGCGTATCGGGGGTGAGCCGGATGTCGAGCCTCGCGTGGGCCGTGCGCGGGATGATCGTGCGCCTCAGGGTCAGCGAGGCGCCGTCGGACATGAAGCTGTTGATGTTCACGGTGGGCGTGAGGAACGGCGTCCAGACGGCCTTGTCCTCCCACTTCGCGAAGACCTCTTTCGCCTCGCGCTGGAACGCCTCGTGCTCGGCCGACCAGGCCCGCACGCGCTCCTCGATGTCGGCGATGAGCCGGGCCAGGGGCAGGACCGGGTTCGGCACGATGTTGCCGTAGTTGCCCGAGTGCACCGAGGCCTGCTGGCCGTTGTCGGCCACGAGGTTGACGGTGAGGAGACCGCGTACCCCCATCACGAGCGTCGGCGCGTTCTTCTGCTTGGGGCCGTCCGAACCGATCAGGACGTCGGCGGCGAGCCTGTCGCGATGGGCGCGCGCGATCGCGTCGAGGTTCGGGCTGCCGTGCTCCTCCTCGCCGTCGAGGATGACCTTGACCTTCCAGCAGGCGGTGCCAGCGCTCACGGCATCCATGGCGCCCAGGATGTTCGACAGGTGCTGGCCCTTGTTGTCGGCTCCGCCGCGCGCCACCAGCACCAGCTCGTCCAGCGCCGCGTCGCCGACCAGGCGGGGCTCGACCGCGCGCCCGTCGAGGAAATAGGCCGGCACGAGCGGCTCGCACGGCACGCCCTGCCATTTCCAGCGCGCGACGTCGCCGGTGGGCTGGACGTCGTAGTGGCCGTAGAGCAAAAGCGTGGGCGCGCCCGCGGGCCCCGGCAGCTCCCCGTAGAGCGCGGGCGTGCCTCGGCCGTCCTCGGGCGCCAGCGGCGTGAGCTCGAGGCCGAGCCCGCGCCAGAGGCCGCGGACGGCCTCGATCATCTCGGGGGTGACCTGGCGGCTGATCGTCGGGATCCGAAGATAGCGATCGAGAAGCTCGAGCCGGTCGTGACGCGACGACATGGAAGTGGCGGTAGTATAACGCCGGCGATGGCATCGTCCGTCACGCTCCGAGTCTTCCGCTGGAGTCCCGACGGGGCCGAGCGTTTCGCCGAGTATCGGGTGGCCGCCGCGGCCGACACGACCGTGCTCGACGCGCTGGTCGAGATCCAGCGCGCGCAGGATCCCACGCTCGCCTTCCGCTACGCGTGCCGCGTCGGGATGTGCGGCTCGTGCGCGATGGTGGTGAACGGCCGCGAGCGCTGGGCCTGCCGCACGCGTCTTCAGTCGCTGGGCCCGGGGCAGGTGACCGTGCGTCCTCTCTATCACTTCTCGCTGCTGCGCGATCTCGTCGTGGACATGACGCCGTTCGCGGCCAAGCTGCGCGACGTCGGGGCGGCGCTCACGCCGCGCGACGGGGCCGAGTCCTACGCCCTGGTGTCGGGGCTCTCCGCGGAGCGGTACCAGATCGATCTGGCCATCGAGTGCATCGGCTGCGGCATGTGTGTCTCGGCGTGCACGATGGTCGGACACAACGACCGCTTCCCCGGGCCGGCTGCCCTCAACCGGGCGCTCACGCTCGAGCTCGACCACCGTGACGACGGACGCCAGGCGCGCTGGCGCGTCCTTCTCGGCGACGACGCCCTCGCGCGCTGCCACGGCCAGGGCAACTGTACCGAGGTGTGCCCCATGGGCCTCTCGCCGGCCGATTCGATTCGTCGGCTTCGCCGGCTCGCGGTCTCTCGCCTGGTCGGTCTTTCGCATTGATCCGGCTCGCCGAGCTGACCTCGCCCGGCGCCGCAAGGATCGCCCGCGATCCCCGCGCCGTCGTGTTCGTTCCGCTCGGCGCGGTCGAGCAGCACGGGCCGCATCTTCCGCTGCTGGTCGACTGGCGCGGCGCCGAGGAGCTGGCGCGCCGGGTCGCGCCGCACCTGCGCCGCGCCGGGTGGCGTCCGGTCCTGGCTCCGTCGATCCCGTACGGCGTCAGCACTCTGGCCGTCGGCTGGGCCGGGACGATCTCGCTCTCGGTTCCGACCCTGCGCCGGCTCGTCGTGGAGGTCGTCGGCGGGCTGGCGAGCCACGGATTTGGCCGATTCGTCCTTGCGAACTATCAGGCCGACCCGGATCACCTCGCCGCGATCGCGGCGGCCCAACGGACGCTGGCGCGCCGCCGCGTCCGCGTACTCGTGGCGGGCTTCGTGCCCAACGCGAAGCCGCCGACGGCCATGAACAATCGACAGGTTCGGGCGCTCATGCGGAGCCCGAATCCCGGCGCCGAGTGGCATTCCGGCGAGCTCGAGACGGCCTTCATGCTCGCGGCCGAGCCAGAGCTCGTTCGCCGCCGAGTCGCGCGCCGGCTGGCGCCGGCCTGGTTCGACTTTCGCGGCGCGCTCGCCCGCGGCGCCCGCAACTTTCGCGACCTCGGGCCCGGCGGCGCCGGCTATTTCGGCTGGCCTGCGGCGGCGCGCGCGCAGACTGGCCGCGCCGTCATGGCGCTGCGCGGTCGGCTCATCGCGCACGAGCTCTCGAGGGCGCTCGGCCGACCGCCGCGTTCTTGACCCTGTCGGCGCGGCGCGTTAGAGTAATGTGTCATTGAAATCGACGAGATGTGCCGCAATCCGGTCGCTTACGGCCTCACGACGGCTCGCCTCGGAACGGCGCGCGGGGAGACCAGCACTCATGGCTGACGAGGTGGGACTGTGATGGCGAGACCGAAGATCACTGTCGTCGGCGCCGGAAACGTCGGCGCCACCGTCGCCCAGTACGCGGTCGAGAAAGAGCTCGGCGACGTCGTCCTGGTGGACGTCATCGAAGGCATCCCGCAGGGCAAGTCGCTGGACTTGGCTCAGGCCGGCCCGGTGCACGGGTTCGACTCGTCGCTCGTGGGCACCAACGGCTACGACGAGACAGCCGACTCCGACGTGGTCGTCATCACTGCCGGCATGGCGCGCAAGCCGGGCATGACGCGCGACGACCTCCTGTTCAAGAACGCCGAGATCGTCGGCTCGGTCGTCGAGCAGGTGGCGCGCCGCTCCCGCAACGCGATCCTGGTCCTGGTCACCAATCCGCTCGACGCGATGGTGCAGCTGGCGTGGAAGAAGTCGGGGTTCCCGGCCGAGCGGGTCATCGGCATGGCCGGCGTGCTCGATTCCGCGCGCTTCCGCACGTTCATCGCCCGCGAGCTCAACGTGTCCGTGGAGAACGTCACGGCGTTCGTGCTGGGCGGCCACGGCGACACGATGGTGCCGCTGCCGCGCTACTCGACGGTGGCCGGCATCCCGATCACCGACCTCTTGTCGAAAGACCGGATCGACGCCCTGGTGACCCGCACGGCCAACGGCGGCGCCGAGATCGTGAACTTCCTGAAGTCCGGCAGCGCCTACTACGCGCCCGGCGCCGCGGCGGTGGAGATGGTCGAGGCCATCCTGAAAGACAAGAAGAAGATCCTGCCGTGCGCGGCGTACCTCAACGGCCAATACGGCGTGCGCGGGCTGTACGTCGGCGTGCCCGTCAAGCTCGGCCGCGCGGGCGTCGAGCAGATCGTCGAGATCAAGCTGACGCTGGACGAGCAGGCGGCGTTCAACAAATCCGCCGATGCGGTGCGGGAGCTGGTCGACAAGCTGAAGCTCTGAGCGGAAGAGCCGGGGGATCGTGGTGAGAGACGTTCACGTCAGCGCCATCGTCGACGCGGTCAAGAAGCTCTGCATCGGCGCCAACCTGGAGCTCGAGCCCGACATGCTCCGCGCCTTCGACCGGGCGCTCACCACCGAGCGCTCGCCGGCCGGCCGCCAGGTGCTGCAGATCCTGAAGGACAACGCGCAGATGGCGCGGACCCGGCGCATCCCGTATTGCCAGGACACGGGCTTCGTCGTGTGCTTCGTCGAGCTCGGCCAGGACGTGCACGTCACCGGCGGCGGGCTCTACGATGCGATCAACGAGGGCGTGCGCCAGGGCTACAGGGAAGGCTATCTTCGCGCCTCGATCGTGCGCTCGCCCCTCGATCGCGTGAACACCGGCGACAACACGCCGGCGGTCATCCACGTCGACGTCGTGCCGGGTGCTGCGCTCAAGCTGGCGATCGTGGCCAAGGGCGGCGGCTGCGAGAACCGCTCGAAATACACGATGCTGACGCCGGCCGCCGGCATCGACGGCGTGAAGGACTTCGTCATCGACTGCGTGAAGATGGCGGGCCCGGACGCGTGCCCGCCGCTGATCTTGGGCGTGGGCGTCGGCGGTACGTTCGAGAAGTCCGCGATCCTGTCCAAGAAGGCGCTGTTCCGCGAGGTCGGCTCCGCCAACCCCGATCCGGCGCTCGACGCGCTCGAGCAGGAGCTTCTGGCGCGCGCCAACCGCCTCGGTATCGGCCCCCAGGGCTACGGCGGCGACACGACGTCGCTCGGCATTCACATCCTCACCTATCCGTGCCACATCACATCGTTGCCGGTCGCGGTCACGATCGAATGTCACGCACACCGGCACAAGGAGGCCATGCTGTGACAGGAGCTCTCGGGAAAATCATCTGGACGGAGATCGACGAAGCTCCTGCGCTGGCCACGTACTCGCTGCTGCCGATCATCCGGAAGTTCACCGCCGGCAGCGGCATCGCGATCGAGACCGCGGACATCTCCCTGGCCGGAAGAATTCTCGCCAACTTTCCCGAGGAGCTGACGCCGGCTCAACGGGTTCCGGACTGGCTCACACAGCTGGGTGAGCTGGCGAAGCGGCCCGAAGCCAACATCGTCAAGTTGCCGAACATCAGCGCGTCGGTCCCGCAGCTCAAGGCGGCGATCCGCGAGCTGCAGGGCCAGGGCTACAAGGTTCCGGACTATCCGGAGAATCCGGCGACTCCGGCCGAGCAAGCGATCAAGACACGCTACGCGAAGGTGCTGGGCAGCGCCGTCAACCCCGTCCTGCGGGAAGGGAACTCCGACCGGCGAGCCGCCGGCGCGGTGAAGGAGTACGCGAAGAAGCACCCGCACAAGATGGGCCCGTGGAAGCCGGACTCGAAGGCGCACGTGGCCACCATGAGCCGCGGCGATTTCGCGAGCAACGAGAAATCGGTCACGGTCCGCGACGCGACCACCGTCCGCATCGAGTTCGTCGACAAGCGCGGCGCCGTGAAGGTCCTCAAGGACGGGATGGCGCTCAAGGCCGGCGAGGTGATCGACGGGACGTTCATGAGCAGCGCGGCGCTGGTGAGCTTTATCGACCAGCAGATCGAGGACGCCAAGAAGCAGGGCGTGCTGTTCTCGATTCACCTCAAGGCCACGATGATGAAGGTCTCGGACCCGATCATCTTCGGCTTCGCGGTGCGGACGTTCTTCGCGGACGTCTTCGACAAGCACGCGACCGCGTTCAAGGAGGTCGGCGTCGACCCGAACAACGGCCTGGGCGATCTCTACGCGAAGATCGCCAAGCTGCCCGAGGCCAAGCGGGCCGAGATCGACGCTGACATCAAGGCGTGCTACGCCAAGCGCCCGGGCTTGGCGATGGTGAACTCCGACAAGGGCATCACCAATCTCCATGTGCCGAGCGACGTGATCATCGACGCTTCGATTCCGCCGATGATCCGAGACTCCGGACAGCTGTGGGGGGCGGACAACAAGCTCCACGAGGCCAAGGCCGTTATCCCCGACCACAGCTACGCCGGGCTCTATCGCGAGGCCATCGAGAACTGCAAGCAGCACGGCGCGTTCGACCCGAAGACCATGGGCACCGTGCCCAATGTCGGGCTGATGGCCCAGCAGGCCGAGGAATATGGATCGCACGACAAGACCTTCCAGATGTCGGCGGCCGGCACCGTGCGCATCGTCGACGAGCGCGGCACGACCCTGATCGAGCACGCGGTGGAGCCGGGCGACATCTGGCGGGCCTGCCAGGTGAAGGACGCGCCGATTCGCGACTGGGTGAAGCTCGCCGTCACCCGCGCGCGGATCACGGGCACGCCGGCGGTGTTCTGGCTCGACAAGAACCGGGCGCACGACGCCCAGCTCATCGAGAAAGTGATCCGCTACCTCAAGGATCACGACACCAACGGCCTGGACATCCGCATCATGTCCGTGGCCGAGGCCGCGCGCTTCTCGCTCGAGCGGATGCGCGAAGGCAAGGACACGATCTCGGTGACGGGTAACGTGCTCCGTGACTACAACACGGACCTGTTCCCGATCCTCGAGCTCGGCACCAGCGCGAAGATGCTCTCGATCGTGCCGCTCATGGACGGCGGCGCGCTCTTCGAGACCGGCGCCGGCGGCTCGGCACCCAAACACGTCGAGCAGTTCCTGGAAGAGGGCCATCTCCGTTGGGACTCCCTGGGCGAGTTCCTCGCCCTCGCGGAGTCACTCGATCACATGGGCCGCGCCGCCGGCAACACGAAGGCCAAGATCTTCGCCGAAGCGTTCCACAAGGCGAACACCAAATTCCTGGACAGCGACAAGTCGCCCTCCCGCAAGGTGGGGGAGCTCGACACGCGCGGCAGCCACTTCTATCTGGCGCTCTACTGGGCCGAGGCGCTGGCGGCGCAGACCCAGGACAAGGAGCTCCAGGCACGCTTCTCCAGCGTGGCCAAGCAGCTCGCGGAGAACGAGGCCAAGATCGTCGCCGAGCTGAAGGCGGCGCAGGGGCGGCCGGTCGACATCGGCGGCTACTTCCGGCCGAACCCCGAGCGGACGTCGACGGCGATGCGCCCGAGCCCGACCTTGAACGCCATCGTGGACGCCATCTCCTGACGATGAGCGTCACCACCGCGGCCGACGGCCTCAAGGACATCACGACGCCGCTCAGCGACGCCGACATCGAGTCCCTGAGGACGGGCGACCGCGTCCGGATCAGCGGCGTGGTCTACACGGCGCGCGACGCGGCACACGGGCGGCTGTGGCCGCTGATCCAGGAGGGCAGAGCGCTGCCGATCGACGTCCGCGGCCAGATCATCTACTACACCGGTCCGTCGCCGGCGCGGCCGGGTGACGTCGTCGGGTCGATCGGTCCCACCACTGGCAGCCGCATGGACAAGTTCACGCCGGCGCTGGTCAAGCTCGGGCTCAAGGCCACCATGGGCAAGGGCGCCCGCTCGCAGCCAGTGAGGGACGCCTTCAAGCAATACAAAGGCGTCTACTTCGGCGCCATCGGCGGGGCCGGGGCTGTGCTCTCGCGCTTCGTGAAGCGCGTGGAAGTCGTGGCCTATGAGGATCTGGGCACGGAAGCTATTCGCCGCCTCGAGGTCGAAGGTTTCCCCGCCATCGTCGTCAACGACTGCCACGGCGGCGATCTCTATCAAGACGGCATCAAGGCCTACGCGCGGGAGGAGACATGAGCAGCCGGGTGATCGGGCGATCACGGCCTGCCATCACGGCATCGCACCTGAGGACGGATCCGTGGTGGGCGCTGCCGATCACGGTGGTGATCGTGCTCGGCTCGTTCATCGTCTACTCGACGTGGGCGGCCTTCCAGAACGCGCACTACTTCGTCGACCCGTATCTGTCGCCGTTCTACTCGCCCTGTCTCTCGCAGACGTGCGTGCACAAGAGCTTCGGCGTGGCGCTGCCGGATGTCCACCTGCCGATCGTCGGGCTGCTCTCGCCCGCGTTCCTGATCCTCGGCGGGCCGGGCTTGTTCCGGCTGACCTGCTACTACTACCGCAAGGCGTATTACCGTTCGTTCTGGCTCACGCCGCCCGCGTGCGCGGTGCCCGACCTCAAGCGCGGATATAGCGGTGAGACGAAGTTCCCGCTGATCCTGCAGGCCTTCCATCGCTATACCTGGTATGTCGCGGTGCTCTTCATCCTGATGCTGACGTGGGACGCGATCCTGGCGTTCCGGTTCCCGAGCGGCTTCGGCATCGGCGTGGGCACGCTCGTCATGTGGATCAACGTGATCTTCCTGGCCGGCTACACGTTCTC
>Ga0126369_10003996_pt1 | contig 10766 bp, 8 predicted proteins | sample PanSoiMetaPlot_1_FD_109646 | JGI IMG/M metagenome (GOLD analysis project Ga0126369, IMG submission 109646) | Tropical forest soil microbial communities from Panama - MetaG Plot_1 | ecosystem: Environmental > Terrestrial > Soil > Tropical forest > Bulk soil | place: Panama | collected 2016-02-17
GCGACATGAACAACGCCGGCCTCCCGCTTGGTGTCGAGATGCAGCCCACTTTTCTCGAACACTTTGAGCATCGGCGTATTGTCTGGCAGAACCTCGGCGATCAGTTCTTTAAGTTGGGCGTCACGAGCAATCACGACCAGATGGCGCAGTAGCGCGGCGCCTATACTTTGCCCCTGGTATTCGTCGATGACGGCGAAAGCCACCTCGGCTATTCCGGGTCGCACCACCACGTAACGTCCACCGCCGACGATCACAGCTCGGCCCCCTTCCTGCGCTACGGCGACCAAGGCAACGTGATTTACGAAGTCGACGTTTAAGAAGAATTTGATTTCCTTTTCCGAAAAGTTGCGTCTTACGCCGAAGAAACGGCGGTAGAGCGACTGCGCACTGGCGCGGTGGACAGCCTCGACAAGATCAGCCTGATCCTCCGGTCTGAGGGCACGGATTTCAATCTGGCGTCCATCGCGCAGCAGCTCAACCGCCGAATACTTGGCTGCTTCAAACACCGTCGGCAGCCCTCTCGCCAACGGCCTGGTCGTGCGATGGCACTGTCATGATTCTCAGTGCGCCGCTATATAAGCATCCCGCAGGACATTTGACTCAGTTTCCAATTCTTCTAGGCGATGCTTGACGACATCGCCGATGCTGACGATGCCGACGAGTTTGCCGTCGGCAAGCACGGGCAAGTGCCGCACGCGCTGATTGGTCATCAGGCTCATGGCGTGCCTCACGGTATCACCGGGGGCAACTGTGAATGTGGTATGGGGCACAATGTCTATCACCGCCATGGCAAGCGCCTGCTCGCCATGATGCGAAATCGCGTGGACAATGTCGCGTTCCGATATGAGGCCCCTGATTGCATCGCCACTTGTCACGACCAACGCGGCGATGCTCCGCGCCCGCATCCGGTCGGCGGCGCTTCTGACCGTCTCAGTCGGGCGGATCGTGATGACGTCGCCGCCATTGCGATCCAGAATACTCTGAATGCTCATGACCACTCTCCTGTTTGTTTGAAACAAGGCCGGGTGAAGCTGCTCCTGTGTTGCCCCGTTCGGGGGCCGCCATCATTCATGGCAAACCGTGTCGTTATCGTCCGGCTGAGCACGCTACGAAGCCTTGACCGGTAACACCAATATTAGAGCGAATTTCGGTCAACTGAAATCACAAACGTGGCGTGCGCAAAGGCGCTCCTGAAAACTTGCCGAAGGGTCGCGCCGTGCCCAAGCGGCAAGGCCCATGGTTGGCACGCTGCACTTGTGTCCACCTGTGATGCCGAATTGCCCGCTCAAGGCTCGACGCGTGCTTAGCCGGCAACGACAGAAATAGGGTTTATCCTGATCGAGGTGTTCTAGTGATCGGCACATTACGAATTGGTGAACGGCACATTACGAATTGACCGCCGCTCGCCGCATGCCAACGCGAAGAAGGCCTGGGCGGATGCAGCCCAATCCGGATGACGGAACGAAGTGCGGATGCGCGCCTCGTAGACGCCGCGCGCAGCCGGGTTCTCGATCCAGGTCTCCAGCATGCGCCGCCACGCTTGACCATCGGTCGGATCGAGGCATGGCGAAAAATCGCCGACCACTTCCGGCACCGCGCCGCCGGTTGACGCCAGCACGGCCTTGCCATGTCGAAAGGCTTCGACGATCGGCAGGCCATATCCTTCATAGCGCGACGGATAGAGGCAGAATGCAGCGTTTCGGTAGAGCGTCGCAAGCGTCGCATCGTCGATGTTGGTGAGCACTTCGAGGTTGCTGGCGGTGCGCGGATCGTGCAGCAAATCCCGCATCAGGTCACCGATCATCCAGCCCTCGCGGCCGGCGAACACCAATTTGAAACCCGAGCGTTGCGGAATGCCGGCTTCGATGAGCTTGATCCAGGCATCATAGATCAGGCGGTGGCCCTTGCGTGGCTCGATTGTGCTGACCAGCAGCGCATAACGCCCCACCTGAAGACCGATCGGCAGGGGCGCAGGAGCGCTCAGCGTGCCGGTGTCAGCGCCGAGCGGACATACCGCGATAGCGTCGCATGCGAGCCCATGAGCATCGCAATAGCGCCGCACGTCCGCCGCCACGGTGTGAGAGCCGGATACGACAAGGTCGGCCGTCGGGAACGCGCGATCGCAATAGCGACGCTGCGCTTCCACGTCGGCACGCGTGTAGAAGTGTGGAAACATCAGCGGAATAATGTCGTGACAGAACAGCACGAAACGAAAGCCGATCTTTCGCTTCGCCGTCGCGATGGCAAAAATATCATGATGTGTCCAGCCGGCGCCGGTGCACGCGAGCGTGTCGCGTGCCGTGAGGCCGATCGGCGGTCCCAGCACCATGTCGATCGGAAGAAAGGCCCGGCGCGAACCATCCGGCTTGATCATAACGGCGCGGTATTTGGGACTCATGATCGACCGCTGCAGCCGGTCCGTCAGGGCAGCGATGTGCGGGTTGCCCGTTCTCAGCCTGATCCGTTCCATCGCTCGGAGCGCCATGTGGCGCAATTGCAGCAGCCACATCGCCGCCGGCCGGACGGATGCGGGAATGCGATCCGTTTTGCGCTTGCCTTGACGTGCAGGGTTGACGAGAGAAAGAGTATCGACCACGGCATTTTGCGAGATCAGTATATTGGCGACGCCGCGATCGAGATGACGGAAGGTGCGCGTCTCAGGATCGAAAAACCCCAATACCAGCCCGTCCACGTGGTCGAGCGCCCAGCGAGCAAATTCGCGCTCCACCCGCACGATGCCGGCCGGTGGTCCTGACCACAGCGCCGAGGTCGTGAAATCGAACACAAGGCGCGCCGGGGTATCTCCGCTCTGGGCTTCGGCCTGCGGTGGCGTCGCATCCATGACGAAGACCCCCCGCTTCGAAGCAAGACCCCCATCCCGGCCCTCCCCGAAGAGGGGAGGGCGAAGTCGAAGACAGAGGGAGAGAGGAAACGCCTACGCGCCAAGCGCCCCGCGCACGCGCTCCGGTGCAAACGGCAGTTCGCGCAGCCGTACGCCCGTGAGCATTGCGATGGCGTTGCCGACCGCGCAGGCAACCACCGGCACGCCGTCCTCGCCGGCGCCAGTGGGCGGATAGTCGGTGGAGACCACCTTAACCTCGATGTTGGGAACGTCTGACATGCGCGTCACTTCGTAGTCGCTGTAGTTGGATTCCAGTACGCGGCCGTTTCGGATGGTGATCTTCTCCCGCAACACATGGCCGAGGCCGTAAATGATGCTGCCCTCGGTCTGTGCCGCCACATTGCGCGGCTGCACTGCAAGCCCGGCGTCGATGGCGGCCCAGAAATTATGGACCTTCACTTTTCCGGTGGCGCGATCAACCGAGACCTCGGCGACACCCGCCACCAGGGTGTCGTCCTTCACCATGGTACCGACACCGATGCCGCGTCCGCTGCGTTGCCGCGTCCAATCGGACATCTCGGCGACGGCGCGCAGCAGCATTTGCATCCGGGGCGCTCCTTCGGCGATGGTGAGCCGGAACGCTATCGGATCGAGGCCGCGGTCCTTGGCGATCTCGTCAAGCAAGCTCTCTACCGCAAAGGCGTTGTGGGCGTTGCCGACGCCGCGGAAGGCGGCGAGCCGGGCGCCGCGCGCCTCGATGACATGCTCGGCGAGCTTATTGGGGATCGGATATTGCGGGATCGGCGAGCCCTTCATGACGACGCGGTCGACTGGCGGCGGCGATGTGCCGTTGGCGATCGACGTATAGGCGGCGACCGATTCCGCAACCACGCGGTGGTGCCAGGCGATGAGCTTGCCGCTGGCATCGAAGCCCGCCTCGATGTGATGGGCCGTCATAGGCCGGAACTTGCCGCCCGTCACGTCGTCCTCGCGCGTCCAGATCAACTTGACCGGCTTGCCGACGGCCTTGGAGAGGCGCACCGCATCAACCACAACTTCCTGCTGGCTGCGACGACCGTAACCGCCGCCGAGGAACTGCTGATGCAAGATGATGCTGGTTCGATCGATCCCCAGCAGGCGGGCGACTTGGTTGTGCAGGTTCGTCGGCCCCTGGGTGCCGGTCCAGATTTCCACCGACTTGCCGTCGGCGCTGACGGAGGCGGTGGCATTCATCGGCTCCATCTGGGCGTGGTAGAGATAGCGGGTGCGGTATTCGCCTCGATAGATCTTGGCGGCGGTTCGCATCGCCGCCTTGGCATCGCCGACGGGCTCATACGGTACGCCGTCGCGGCTCTTGTCGCGCGCGATGGCGGCAAACTCCTCGAGTGCCTTTTCGCTGTCGTGATGTGCGCCAGGGGCGTCGCCCCAGGAGACCTTGAGCAGATTCTTGGCGCGCAGGGTGGCCTCAACGCTGGTTCCAATGACACCGACGCCTTCAGGCAGCGTCACTATGTCGGCAATGCCCGGCACCTGCCGTGCCCGCGTCTCGTCCACCGTCTCAGGCCTGCCGCCCGGATAGGGCGATTGCAGAACCGACGCATAGACCATGCCGGGGACCTGCGCGTCGATTCCATATTTGGCAGCGCCGGTCACCTTGAGCGGCACCTCGACCCGCGGCAGATCCTTGCCGATGTAGCGGAAGTCCGCCGGCGTCTTGAGGTCCTTGTCCTCGATCTTGGGCAATTCAGCCGGTGCCTTGGCGAAAGCCGCGATCTCGCCGTAGGAGATGTGGCGGTTCGTAGCTTTGTGGACCACGACGCTCGGCTCGGTCGAAAGCTCGGCCGCCGGCACGCCCCATTTTGTTGCGACCGCGTCGAGGAGGACGCGGCGCGCCTGGGCGCCGGCCACGCGCATCGCTCTGAAATAGCCGCGGACCGCAAAGCTCGCCGAGGTCTGGAAAGCGTAGTTGTCGTACCCCGGATTGCCGAACTTCTTTTCGTTCCACTCGGACGGAAACACCGGCTTGACTTTCGACCAGTCAGCGTCGAGCTCGTCGGCGATAACCGCCGGCAGCGTCGTGAAAGTGCCTTGGCCCATTTCGGCGGCGGGCGAGACGATCGTAATGGTGTCGTCGGTCGCGATCGTAATCCACACGTTTGGCGACAGCGGACCGTCCGCCAGTGCGACGCCCGAAGGGTCTTCATGGATCAACGCCAGCGGGTCGGGCGCCACCGTCAGGGCGAATGTGAGGCCGGCTGCGGTGCCAAGGAAATCGCGGCGGCTGAGGTCGGTTGCGCGCGGATCGAGGTGTTTCGTCATGGCTCAGCCCTCCCGCGAAGCGCGCTGGATTGCGCTGATGATCTTCAGATAAGTGCCACAACGGCAGATATTGCCGTCCATGTGCTCGATGATTTCCTCGCGCGATGGCGCTTTGTTGCGCGCCAACAGCTCCGCGGCCTGCATGATCTGGCCGGATTGGCAGTAGCCGCATTGCGGCACCTGTTCGGCCACCCACGCCTTCTGCAGCGGATGGCTGCCGTCGGGCGAAAGCCCCTCGATGGTGGTGACGGATTTGCCTTCCACCGTGGACACCGGCGTCGCGCAGGAGCGCGTCGCCTGCCCGTCGATGTGCACCGTGCAGGCGCCGCAGGACGCGATGCCGCAACCGAATTTGGTGCCCGTTAATTTGAGATGTTCACGCAGGACCCAGAGAAGCGGCGTGTTGGCGTCGACGCCAAGCTCTCTGCGCACTCCGTTGACCGTAAAGGCGACCATGCGTTCCCTCCGTTTGCCGGTAAAAATTTTTTTGGACTCATGACCACTTCAGGACCGTGTGCCAACGCATGCTACGGTCCCGGATTGCTGGGCGAATGGTAGCGGATTTACGTCCGCTCGGCGAGGGGGGCTGCGTAATCGGGATTGCGCGACCGTCTTCGGTCGTGCAATCCGCCCTACGATAATCTATTGCCTACGCTACCGCTGACTTAACGGTTGCCATCATGTTAGGCCCGACCTCGCACACATATATTTCCCAGCGACTGCGCTTGCACTATTTCGATTGGGGCAATCCGGACGCCTCGCCGCTGGTGCTGGTCCATGGCGGTCGCGATCATGCGCGCAATTGGGACTGGGTGGCGGACCGATTGCGCGACCGCTGGCACATCATCACGCCTGATCTGCGCGGGCATGGCGACAGCCAATGGTCGCAGGATGGCAACTACGGTATGCCGGGCTACATCTACGATCTCGCACAACTCGTTCATCAGCGCGGGCTTGCGCCCGTGACTCTCATCGGCCACTCGCTTGGCGGCAATATCGCAACGCGCTATGCCGGGATCTATCCCGACAAGGTGAAACGTCTAGTCTCGATCGAAGGGCTCGGGCCATCGCCTAAGGCGATGGCCGAGCGCCTCGCGAAGCCGATGGCCGAGCGCCTGCGTTCCTGGATAGAGGCTCAGCGCGGTCTCGCCAGCCGCTTGCCGCGGCGCTATGGATCGATTGAAGACGCGGTCGTGCGGATGCGGGAAGCAAACAAGCACCTCTCTGTCGAACGGGCCCGCCACCTTACCCGCTACGGCGTCAACCAGAACGAGGATGGCACCTATAGCTGGAAGTTCGACCCCTACCTCCATGTTTTCCCGCCCGTCGATTTGTCGGTGCCTGACATTGAGCGGCTATGGGCGAATGCTACCTGTCCGACCTTGCTCGTCTATGGCAAGGAAAGCTGGGCTTCCAATCCGCAGGAGGATGGTCGTGCCAGCCATTTCAAGAACGCCAGAGTCGTCATGGTGGAGAAAGCCGGACATTGGGTCCACCATGACCAGACGGATTATTTCGTCGAGACGGTGCAGGTGTTTTTGGAGCATGCGTAGGGTAGGCCGTCGCTAAGACGTGCGCTCAAACCTCACAGGCGACTTTCTCCCGTGTTCCAACCACGCCGAGGCGGGCCTCGTGCAGGCATCGCGCGCGACGCGTATGGCGGTGCCATACGGACGCTATGCGATACTTCAACTCTTCTGTTCGTTAGTCAGATCGTTCATCGTCCAGCCGAACATTTCGACCTGGTAGGAAGGCACGCGAAAATCGTAACCTTCAACCTTGGAAGCAATCAATTTCGCCTTGTCCTTGGCAGCATCGCTCTTGGCCTCCACGGTGATCTGCAGCCAGCCCTCGGTGGGATCGCCGACGGCGGTGAGAACGACGTGCAAACCTTCGCCGGCCTCCACCACCATGCGGCGTGCGTCGTCAGCGGGCTTGGTGGCCTTGCGCACATCATTGAATGTGAATCCCTCGATGAGGGTCGCAAACCGCCCCACCTTGAAGGTATCGGCGGTGCGCTTTTCCGGTACGTCGGCGAGCGTGAACTCGCCCGGCTTCTCAGCGTTTGCGGTCACCGTAACGCCGTCGCGTCCGCCCCCGACGAGCTCGATTTTCATGATTTCATTGCGTTTGATGTCGAGATCGAAGGGAACGAACCAGCCCGAACGGCCGCCGGAGGGCAGCCGCACATTGCCACGCGCCAAAAATGTCTGCGGCTGGCCTTTGAGACGGATGAAAATGCCGCCAGTCGCCCCACCCACGGTGGGATCGGTGTTGCCGACTACGAAGCTCGCGAGTTCGCCAGCTGCCGTTCGGAACGTGATCTCCTTGCCGGCATCTTTGGCGCCCGGATCAGCAAGGCCGAGATCTCCATAGCGGGCCGGATCGCTGGTGCGAACTTCCTCCAGGGACAGTTCTGCGCTGCTGGCGATGACATCACGCACCGCATCGGTCTTGATCGGATAACCGGAATCCGACGCAACGAAGTGGTTGTCGCGGCGCTCGATCGCGAGTGTATTGGTGCCGTCGCGGACGGTAAGGCCGGTGATTTCGTTTGCCTTTGCCATGAGCGATGGGATGACGGTTTCGCCGCGCCGGTCCGACACCACCGTTGGGGCGCTGCTGCGCAAGACCCATGCGGTCGCGGCGACGCTGATCGCAGCAAGCACGGCGAGCGTGGTAAGATACTTCGCGTTCATAATGCTGCTCCGTTATGTCGTCGTGCTCGAGGGTTTCTTCGGCAAAGGCCGCCGCGACCGGCGCAGTCCGAAGGCGAGCGCGACGAAGCCGACCGTTACCGGCAGGACGCCGACGTTGACTGCCGTGACCAGGTTTTTGAGGTGGTCAACATCGCGGCGCAGCGCAAACTGCACGTCGCGCAGCTCGGAACGGATTGCGAGCAACTGGGTGCGGAAGCCTTCCATGGTCTTAGTCTGCTCGGGCGTCAGCACATCATTGGAGCCCTCGGCGGCCTTGGGCAGCTGCGACAGCTTCTGTTCTGTATCCTTAAGCTGCGTCGTCAGTTCCTGCTCCTTGGCACGGAAACGGCTGTCGGCTTCGGCCTCCATCCGCTGAATCAACTCGAACGGTCGCCAAGAGACGCCACGTCCGCGTAGATCGGACAAGGCGGCGCCGCCGGCCATCTGCTCGATGGCATTGATGACGAAATCACCGTTGTTGGCGAACGCCTGCGCGACTTGCTGCCCGAACAGCGAGTGCATCTGAATCCAATTGCGGTCCATCAGCATGTCGGCATCGCCGACCAGGATCACGTTCGCCGGCTTGGCGGACTTCTTGAGGGGGTTGGCGGCTGGTTTCGCCTCGTCCTTTTTTACCTCGTCGGCCTTCTCCTCGTCCGCCTTTGGCCCGTCCGGTTTTTTCTCATCGGTCTTGAGCCCATCCGGATAGGCGCTATCGAGCGTGCCGGTCAGCCGGGCCGCGAGGATCGGCGGTTTCGGCGCTTTGGAGAGGCTTACCAGCAGGCGGCGCGGATCGCCGTTGCGGTCGCCGGCGAGGGCTGCATCGAGGGTGACCGCGGCGCTAGACGCCTGCAGCAGCGGTCGCAGTGCGACGCCATCCTTGGTGGTTTCAAACGCGCCGGCCGTTGTCATGACGATCGCAGACAGTTGCGCCAGGATCGCCTCGTCGCGGGTGAGCGCGTCGCCGCGCAGCGCTATCCACGGCAAGTTCTGCGACGTCACTGATCGGCCCCCGACATTGCGTTCGGTCTCCAACGCGTAGTCGGGATCGCCGATGGCACGCGCGGTGTCGAATTTCACGCCCCAGGCTTTGAACAACGGTTCGAGGTTCGAGGTCCGATTAGGCGGCGGAACGCCGCGTGGGCCGAGTTGATTTTCCGCGATGGGGTCAACGAAAATCATGGCGGGATTGCCGGCCATCACCCATTGGTCAATCGTGAAGAGCGTCTTTTCGGTCAAATCTTGCGGATGTACCACCATCAGCACGCGCGTGTCGTCGGGCAGCTTTTCGACGTCACCGGAAAGCGGCTTGACATCGAAGAACTGTTTCATTTGGGACAGTACCTGTTGCTCAGGAAGCCGCATCATCGGGTTGCCAGCGAGGCCGATGCCGTCGAGCAATGCCACCACAGGCTTGCCGCGCCGTCCAAGTTCTGACACGAGCCGCGTCAGGTCGTATTCAAGGAAAGCTTCGCGGTCAGGCGCGAATGCGCGGATGGTGGATTGTCCATTGGTGGAGTTGGTGGCAGCGAGGCCGAAGAACAGCCGCTCGCCGCCGGTGCCCGTGAAGCTGTCAATACCGAAAGCGACGGCGCGGTCCTCCTCTTCAGAGAACGGCCGCGGGTCGATGACCTCAAGAACGATGTTGCCGCCGGCGGCTGCTGCGTAGGAATCCAACAGCGTACGCACCCGTCCCGCGAAGGCAGCAATTTGCGGCGCCTGCTTGGTAAGCCCCGACGACATGAAGAAGCGGAAGCGCACCGGCTCCTTGAGGTCGCCGAGCATCGTACGGGTGCCTTGGCTCAACGAATAGAGGTGCTGCTGGGTAAGATCGACGCGCGCGTTGCGAAAGAGCTGAGCACTGACGATGTTGATGCATACGAAGATGACGGCGCCGAGGAGCGCGGCTATCGCCGCAATGCGGCCGGTCGCCGGCGGTTTCGGTTTTTCCGGATGGGTTTGATCGGACATGATGAGGTCTCACGCAGCTTTTTTGACTTCAACGATACGGACATTGAGCCAGAGACAAAACACGATCAGCGACACGAAGAAAATGATCGACGGCAGCTCCAATACTCCGTCGGTGATGTGCTGAAAGTGTGCAAAGAACGACATCGAGCGCACCGCGTCGATGACGAAGCCCGGCGCCCACGGGCGCACCGCCGCAATGACGAGGTCGAACCCCGCCATGACGAATAGGAAGCTTACCGCGGTGGCCCCAATGAAGGCCAGCACCTGGCTTTTGGTCAGGCCCGATATAGCCGCCGCGAGTGCGAGGAACGCACCCGCCATCAGCCAGGAGCCGACATACGACGACAGGATCACGCCGTTGTCCGGCGAGCCGAGCATGTTCACAGTGATCCATAGCGGCATGGTCAGCACCAGGGCGAGCGCCGCGAAGGCCCAGGCCGCGAGCCACTTGCCGACCACGATCTGCCACGGCTCGACCGGCAGCGTCATCAGGAGCTCGATCGTGCCGCTGCGCCTTTCCTCGGCCCACAGCCGCATCGCGATCGCAGGCATCAGCACGAGGAAGAGCCATGGATGCCAGAAGAAGAACCCCGAAAGATCGGCTTGGCCGCGTTCGAAGAAGCCGGAAACCAGGAACGTCATGCCGGCGGCAAGCGCAAGGAACACGATGAGGAATACCGCTGCCACCGGGGTCGAGAAATAGGCAGCAAATTCGCGACGAAATACGAGGAGCACCGGGCGCATCTCAGTTCTCCGCTCCATGGCTTGCGATCTGGCGAAACACGTCGTCAAGCGTCGCTCGTTTCATGTAAAACTCCGTCACCGCGATGTTCGACTGGCGGAGCAGGCTCGTCAGTTCGCTGGTGGAGGGACGCGCTTTTGACGTCTGAATCGCAAGACGGGTAACACCGTTGACCCGTTGCACGATTTCCACC
>Ga0126369_10003997_pt1 | contig 10765 bp, 11 predicted proteins | sample PanSoiMetaPlot_1_FD_109646 | JGI IMG/M metagenome (GOLD analysis project Ga0126369, IMG submission 109646) | Tropical forest soil microbial communities from Panama - MetaG Plot_1 | ecosystem: Environmental > Terrestrial > Soil > Tropical forest > Bulk soil | place: Panama | collected 2016-02-17
CGACGATCCCGATACGCACGCCATCATCATGATTGGCGAAATCGGTGGCAACGCGGAAGAGACAGCTGCCGCATACATCAAATCCAACGTGAAGAAGCCCGTCGTCGGATTCATCGCGGGGCAAACCGCGCCGCCAGGCCGCCGGATGGGCCACGCAGGCGCGATCATCTCCGGTGGGCAGGGAACTGCAGCGGATAAATACGCTGCAATGGCCGCCGCGGGAATCAAAACCGTCGAAACACCCGCGGATTTGGGCAGCACTCTGGCCTCCGCTTTGAAATAACGTCGTTACTTCATTACTGCAAGGAGTTTTTCCGTGGCTCTCGAGCGTACCTTCGCAATCATCAAACCCGACGCCGTTTCGCGTGGTATTCAAGGCGAAATTCTGGCGCGCATTCACAACGCGGGTTTCACCATTGTTGCCGTCAAGTCCATGCGCCTCACAAAAGAAGAAGCCGGCGGCTTTTATGCCGTGCACAAGGCGCGTCCCTTCTTCGGCGAACTTACGGACTTCATGAGCTCCGGCAAGATCTTCGCCATGGTTCTCGAAGCCGAAAGTGCCATTTCCAAATGGCGCGACACCATGGGCGCAACCGACCCTAAAAAAGCCGCGCCGGGCACCATTCGCCACGACCTCGGCACCAGCATCGGCAACAACGTGACGCACGGCTCCGACGCGCCGGAAACCGCCGCGTTCGAAATCGGATATTTTTTTTCCGGCCTCGAACTGATCTGATTTTCGATTCTGCAATTATGTAGAGGCGGACTTTAGTCCGCCTCTTTTCTTCACCTCATCGTTTCTGCTGACACCTTTTCCCAGCTCGCGCTATACTCGCCGCATTATGAAAGGCTCACTGAAAGTCGTGGACGAACTCAACAAAGCGCTCCGCGAAGAACTCACCGCCATCAATCAATATTTCTTGCATGCCGAAATGTGCGAAAACTGGGGCTACGACCGCCTCTCCGAATACATCAAGAAACAGTCCATCGGTGAAATGAAGCATGCCGAATCGCTTATGGAGCGCATTCTTTTTCTCGACGGCACACCCTCCATGGAGCCGCTCGAACTTACCGTGGGGAAAAACGTCAAAGAGATGATTCAGAGCGATCTCGATCTCGAACTCAACGCGGTCAAAATGTATAACGAAGCGATTCGCATTGCCGTTGAACACAAAGACAATGGTTCGCGTGACCTTTTCGTTGTACTGCTCAAAGACGAAGAACAGCACGTGGACTGGCTCGAAGCCCAGATGCATCAGATCAAGGAACTCGGCTACGAGCGTTACCTCACCATGCAAATGGGCGAATTCGAAGAAGAATAGTCTTTTTCGTGGATAACCGTCCGCCTTGACGCTGCGTCTATTGGATAGGTAGAACGTCGAGTTTCCGGAGGCCCCATGCGCCGCCGAACGTTTCTTCATCACGCCGCTCGAGGTGTTGCCGCGGCCACTTTATCCTCGCACGCACTTGGCGCCCGTCTTCTGGCGCTTCCAACAATTAATCAAAAGTTTTCCGCGTCCGATACCGTCACGCTCGGCAAAACAGGCATCCAGGTCTCGCGTCTCGCAATGGGCACAGGAACTGTCGGGGTCGGCCATCATTCTCATCAGTCCGACCTCGGCATTCCTGCCCTTTCGAAGTTGCTCCTCAATGGCTACGACAATGGCCTTCGCTTCTTCGATTCTGCCGATTCTTATGGCAGTCATCCTCACGTCGCGCAAGCACTCGAGCACGTGGATCGCAACAAAGTTGCCGTCCTGACGAAATCTTGGGCACGTGACCCGAACGAAATGCGCTCGGACCTCGACCGCTTCCGCCGTGAGCTCAATACCGATTACATTGACGTCTTTCTGATGCACTGCCTCACCGAAGGCGATTGGACCACGCGTTATCGGCCGGTAATGGATGTTCTTGAAGAAGCCAAGCACAAAGGCATCATTCGTGCGCACGGCTGTTCGTGCCATTCGATTGAAGCTTTGCGCGCCGCCGCAAAATCGCCTTGGGTAGACGTTGACCTCTGCCGCATCAATCCCGTCGGCGCGCACATGGACGCGGATCCCGCCATCGTCGTCAGCGTCCTCAAAGAAATGAAAGCGGCCGGAAAGGGGATCATCGGCATGAAGATTCTCGGCCAGGGAGTTCTGCGAGACCGTCAGGACGACGCCCTCAAATTCGCAATTGGCCTCAACCTTCTCGACGCCTTTACCATCGGCGCCGAATCCATCGCCGAGCAGAACGACCTTGTCCGTCGCATCTCCAGCTTAGCTTTCTAGGACATTCGCGGAAATCCAACCAAGTGTCCTAAACTTTCCTTATGGACCTTCGCGAACTTGGTCGCATGCTGCTGATCTTGGGAGCCGTGTTTCTTCTTGTCGGTGCATTTTTCTTCTTTGGTGGTAAGCTCCCTTTCCGTCTTGGGCGCCTTCCTGGCGACGTCATTCATCGCGGCGAGCACACCACATTTTACTTTCCAATCGTCACGTGTCTTGTCGTGAGCTTCGCCCTAAGTTTCCTTTTCTGGCTCATCAATCACTTTCGGCGTTAGTTCCGGGCGGAAGCCATTTTCATTTCGCCGAAATTTTACAATCCAAACTCCGCACGAATGAATTGCTTGACGCCTTCTCTTCCCGTTAGACGCAGGCAGATCAGTCTCCCGGCATTTTCCAAATCGATATGAAAATCGAAGAATGGGCAGCACTTGCTTTCGGCAACCACCCACTCGGCAATTTCCGTCACGGTCACGTCCGCGGGGCTGAATTGCAATTCATATCCCTTTTCCGTTTGGACTGTTGCCTTTCTGATGGCCATCAGCTTTTCCGTTAGCTGGTTGTGTCGCGCGCGTTCGGTGGGATTTAGCGCTTTCACATTGCAATAGAACGCCGTTTCCTCCGCCATCTGTGGCTCACTCTCCTTTGTCTCTTGGCGTTGGTTCGGCACTTGACTTACCTCTCCGATTCCGCCAAAGCAGCCGCAAGCCGCCATCAGCGCCATCGAACTCAGAATTTGCTTGGTCATCATTTTCCACCTCTCCGTGTTTGTCTTGTTCCTTTACCGCGGAATTCCTTCCGCACACAAAAACTCTAAAAGTTGAACCTGACTTTAAGTCAAGCTTTTCTTCTTGGCATTCTTGACCCTGCCCGTCCTTCTGCCCGTGTTGCTCCCCACCACTCTGCGCTTCAAATTCCTTCCTCTTTTGGCGTATCCTCGCCATTCGGCCCATCAACACAAGACCATCTGGAGAACCCCCCGTGAGTTCACCCCAATCTATTTCAAGTCACAATTCGGCCGAGTCCGCTATGCGAGTCATCGCCGAACTTCGCGAACTTGCCGCGCTCACTTCCACGCCCGACGGGGCGCAGCGTCTTGCCTGGGGACCTGTGTGGCGCACGGCGCGCGAATGGCTCCTCGGCAAAATATCCGCCATTGGCCTTTCTGTTTCGCGTGATCCGGCAGGGAATCTTTGGGCCACGCTTCCTGGCGCTTCCGATAAAACCGTCATCGTCGGCAGCCACGTCGACTCCGTTCCCAACGGAGGCTGGCTTGACGGTACGCTCGGCGTGGTCACGGCGCTCGAAGCCGTTCGTCGTTACGCCGCCGCGCCCGAACATCCCGTCACGTTAAAACTCGTCGATTGGGCCGACGAAGAAGGCGCGCGTTTCGGTAACAGTCTTTTCGGCTCGGCCGCCGCCGCGGGCGCTCTCAATGTCGAGGAAACTCGTCCTCGTACCGACAAAAACGGCGTCCGCATCGAAGATGCGCTTCGCGAAAACGGCGTCGAACTTGATCGCATGCCCGACGCGCGCGCCGAGCTCAAAAAAATCAACGCCAAAGCCTATTTGGAATTTCATATTGAACAAGGCGGCGTGCTCGAATCGCTCGGTAAATCCGCCGGAGTAGTCCTTGGCACGTTTGGCCTGCAGCGCCATATGCTTCGCTTCGTGGGCCAGGCGGCTCATTCCGGCGCCACGCCGATTCATCTTCGCCGCGACGCGTTTCTTGCTGCCGCTTCCACGGCTCTTGAGTGTCGCGAAATCGCACGCCGTCATTCCAAGCCCGGTGCCGGCGTCGTTTGCACCACGGGCGTCGTGAAGCTGGAGCCTGGCATCGTCACCGCCGTGCCCGGCGTTGCAGAAATGTCCGTCGATCAGCGCGCGCTTGACGCCGATGTTCTCGCCGTGATGGTCCGAGAAGCGCAGGAAGCCTCGCGCCGCTTCGCCGCGGAAAACAACGTCACCGTGGAGTGGACTCCGCTCTTCTCCATTGACCCACGGCCATTCGATCCTCAGCTTCTGACACTATGCGAAGAATCCGTCCGCGAAATCACGGGGGACGCGCCGAAACTTCCTTCCGGCCCACTTCACGATGCCGCGCAAATGGTTCCACACATGCCCGTCGTCATGATGTTCACTTATTCTTCGCGCGGCCTTTCCCATTGCAAGGAGGAAGACACGCCCGTGGAGCATCTCGAAAAAGCGATTCGCGCCTTTCTCTTGCTCGTCGAAAAAACCATCTCGCATGTCGCGCACCAGTAACTCAGTCGCCTTCTCGGCTGTGGCGCGTGGGATCGTGGTTTGTATAGGCGGCTTTACGCGGCCAGCTTTTGCCGTTATGGTTTTCTTATGGTGATTCAGAAATGAAAATCGGCGCTCTTGCCCTGCAAGCTGGCCTTAACACTTCCGCCATCCGTTATTACGAAAAAATCGGCCTTCTTCCCGCGCCATCCCGTGCCAGCGGTCAGCGCCGCTATTCCTCCGAAGCTCTCGATCGCGTACTCCTCATTCGCTTTGCCGGCGAAATGGGTTTCACGCTCGGCGAAATCCGTATCTTTTTGAGCGGCATTCGAGAAGATGCGCCCGTTGGCTCGCGCTGGAAGAAGCTCGCCGCGCGCAAAATTGTGGACCTACGAGAACTCGTCGCTCGTGCCAATCGGCTTGAGAATCTCATGCGCGGTCTCTCTCGTTGCCACTGCTCTTCGCTTCACGAATGTGTCAAACGCCTCGAACTCAGCCCCAACCGCCGCGCCATCTCTCCGCGCTAACGCGCCGCTGCAAGCCGTATCTTCTTTCTTCGCCTTCCGCAAGTTGTTTGCTATTGTCTCCGCCACGCCTCACTGGTGCATTTCGGGGTGCATTCGGGCGACCCATTGAAATTTCGTCACCAGCTTCTCATCTTTCTCGGGGTTGTCGCGGTCATCACCTATCTTGACCGCGTTTGCATCGCCGTCGCCGGTCCACGCATGCAGCGCGACCTCAATTTCTCTCCCGCCGCGTGGGGTTGGGTCGTCGGTATATTCGCCTTCGCGTACGCGGTTTTTGAAATTCCCACTGGTTCGCTTGCAGATAACTACGGCTCGCGACGCGTGCTCACGCGCATCGTGATTTGGTGGTCCGTTTTCACCTCGCTCACAGGACTTGCCTCCAGCCTTTGGCTCTTGCTTCTCATCCGTTTTCTTTTTGGAGCGGGCGAAGCCGGCGCCTTTCCCAATTTCTCGCGCTCCGTCGCCAATTGGTTTCCGCTCGCGGGCCGGGCCCGCGCTCTCGGCATCGTCATTATGACGAGCCAGCTTGGCGGCGCTCTTTCGCCCTTGCTCGTTGTTCCCATTCAGGTGCGTTACGGCTGGCGCGCCTCGTTTTATCTCTTCGGCATTCTCGGCGTGCTCTGGGCCGTCATTTGGTTTCGTTGGTATCGCGATGATCCGCGCGAAATGCCCGGTATCTCTCCATCCGAGCTCTCCGAATTGGGGCCACCTCCGGCCTCCACCCATGGACCGCTTTCGTGGAGTCATGCGCTTCGCAACTCAAATTTCTGGCTCTATTTGTTGCAAGCCTTTTGTTACTACTACGCGGGCTTCTTCTTTCTCTCCTGGTTGCAAACTTACATGGTCAAGGGGCGCGGTTTTGCCGAAAAACAGCTGCTTCTCTCTTCTCTTCCGTTTCTTTTTGCCGCCGCCGGCAATTTCTCTGGTGGATTTGCAAGTGACTTATTCGTTCGCAAATTTGGCCTTCGCCAAGGGCGAAGCTTGGCTGGTTCGCTCGGCGCGGGGCTCGGTGCCATCGCTATGTTCGCCGCCATTCTCGTTCCTAATGCTCACGCTTCTCTCGTTTGCCTCGCCTTGGCATACGGGGGAGTCGGTTTCATTCAACCTACGGCCTTCGCCGTCAGCATCGATCTTGCTCCTCGCAGCGCGGGCTCCGTCGCCGGCGCCATGAACACCGCAGCTCAGGCCGGCGGTTTCGTCTCTTCGGTCGTTTTCGGGTATCTCGTGAAACTCACCGGCAGTTACACCATTCCGATGATCCGGATGATCGTCGCCTTCGCATTCTCCGCGCTCGCCTGGCTCAAGATCGACGCCACCAAGCCTCTTAGTTCTCCTTCTACTGGCGAATAATGCGAAGTTCCGGAACGACCCGTACGCTACTTCAGATTTCTTAAAGTGTCGCACTCGACAAAAAAAAATCGCTGTGAGTCAAAAAAGAATTTCAAGCACCTTAATACATTTGCAGTAAAGCCATTCTTGTATGGCGATTTTTCCGAACCGTGTGGAATTTGCACTCGGCCTCTTCCTCCACAATTTTTACAATTCCTCTAAATCTCTCAACCTTAGCGACTTCCATTTTTTGGGTGCCGTATGGCACGCATGTTGCGGCTTTCACCTTGGGTGAAACTGTCACCCGTTGGAGTGTTGTATGAAAAAAATACCATTTCACTTCAAAAACAAATCCACACCATTAATGCTCGCGAGCCTGCTTCTATCAGCCAGTCCGCTCGTCCGGGCACAGTCCACTCCCACCCAGGATGTGAGAGTTGCCCAGGAGCGCGATATCACTCGCCAAGAATTGGCAAGTTTCGACAACTTCATGGACCAGCACCCTGAAATCGCCGAGCTGCTTCGCAAGAATCCTTCGCTAGTTAACGACAAGGAGTTTGTGTCAAATCACACCGCTCTGCGTGACTATCTCAACGACAATCCTCGCGTTCGCGAAGAAATACGAGAAAATCCTAACGTGTTCATGCACGCGGAAACTCGCTATGACCGTCGTGAGGACGCGCTTGACCGCAAAGGAGGCGGCGTTCGAGACATCACGCGCGACGAACTTCAGAGCTTCAGTACATTCCTCGGAAACCATCATGACCTTGCCGACCAGCTTCGCAAGAATCCTTCTTTGGTGAACGACAAACAGTATGTCGCGGATCATCCAGAGCTTGCGACGTACCTCAGATATCATTCCTCCGTTCAGGAGGAAATTACCGAGAATCCAAACGCGTTCATGAGTGCGGAAAACCGGTTTGAGCATCCTCAGGCCGATATCAACCGCCGCGATCTGGCCAATTACGACCGCTTTTTGGATAGTCATAGGGAAATTGCGGAACAACTGCGTAAGAATCCATCCCTTGTGGACAATCAAGAATTCATAAAAACCCATCCCGCTTTGCAGAACTTTCTGCGCGATAACCCCGCCGTTCGCCAAGAAATTCAGCAAAATCCAAATGCTTTCTTGCAGGCGGAAAGTCGCTTTGATCAACAGGAAGATCGTCGCAACGACGTCCCTCGCCGCGACAACGACATCACGCGCCGCCAATTGGCAAGCTTCGATGGTTTTCTGGACAAACATCGCGAGATCTCAGAGCAGCTTCGCAAAAATCCTTCACTTGTGAATAATCCGGACTTTGTGAAGAACCACCCTGCCTTGGAGACCTTTTTGCAGAATAACCCCGGCGTTCGCGAGGAAATTCGCGAAAACCCGAACGCGTTCATGCAACAGGAAGCTCGCTACGATCAAAGGGAAGATAATTTTGACCGCGATCGGCGCGAGGGCAAATTGGTAGACAGCTCGTTGCATCGCCGTTTTGGAGAATTCCTCGGCGGCCATTCCGACTTGGCACAGCAACTCGCCAAAAATCCTGCTCAGGTAAAGAATCAGGAATTTTTGGAACGTCATCCTGAACTCAAGGAGTATTTGAGTGCTCATCCTGACGTGCGCCAGCAGTTGATGGCAAATCCTGACGTCTTTATCAAATCCTCGCAGCAGTTCACAACCGGTAACGAAGCTGCGAAACCGCCGGCGCCCAAGCCCAAACCGAATCAGTAAAGGCTTGATTGTGCGCTGAATGGGAAAGGCCGCGTACCGGCCGCCGCATTCCGCGCGCAATTCTGATTGCTTCGCGACTGGGCCATGTGCCGGATCTGCGGACGGCATTAGCCGCCCGGTCGCGAGGCAAAAATGCCCGGAAACACCAAGGAGGCACGATGAGAATCAAAACTCTTCTTGTTTCATCGCTTATTCTGTTGGTAGCAATTCCTCTTAGTGCTGCCGACAAAAAGAAAAAGCAACCAGACAGGGGTATGCTTGAAAAAATGGACGCCGTGCCGTGCGGTGCCAAGCAGAAGGGCCTAACAGGCTTGGGAAGCATTTGGGCTTCTGTCGGCATTACTCACGTCAATTCGGACGAGAAGCTCTGCCCACGCTACCTCTTGCGAACCGATGACATGGAATACGAAATCCAGCCGAAGGAGAAAAAACACCCGGCGGTTTTGCCGGTCGGCCAGGAGGTCGTGTTCAAGATCAAGAAAGACCACATGTCCGTCAAATGTCCGGAAGGAGACAATAAAGCGCGGACCTATGAAGTAGTTGCCATGAAGCCAACGGAATCTGAATCGCAGAGCACATCCGCACAAGCGCAAAAACCTTAGTCGGCCATAACGAGAGTCGCACATGTGCACCAAGCACCTTTTGTGCGGCTCTCGTTGTCATAAACCTCCCGAAACTTCCTTCAAAATCTTCCGATTTGCGCGCAATGTTAAAATAATGTTTCCGCTTTTACGAGGCATCTCTGCTTCGCCAAAGCCGAATCATGAGCCAACTCACCTTCAACCTCCAGCCCGACCGCCGCGCGCTCTCCGTCTCCGAGCTCACCGCGCGTATCCGCGAGCTCCTGGCCAAAAATTTTGGCGACATCTCCGTCGAAGGCGAAATCTCTAATTGCCGCGAAGCGCAGTCCGGTCATTTTTATCTCACCTTGAAAGACGAAAAAGCGCAGATCCGTTGCGTCTGGTTCAAGCAGCAGATGCGTGGCGTCAAATTTCGTCCCGAGGATGGCCTCAAGGTCACCGTGCGTGGAAGCATCAGCGTTTATGAACCGCGCGGCGAATACCAGATTTACGTCGAGTCCATGGAGCCGGCCGGTCGCGGCGCGCTCCAGCTCGCATTCGAGCAACTCAAAAAACGCCTCGAAGCGGAAGGCCTTTTTGACGCCAAACACAAGAAGCCGCTTCCCCTTCTTCCGAGCCGCATCGGACTCATCACTTCGCCCAAAGGCGCAGCCGTCAGAGACGTAATTCGCATTTTGAAGCGCCGCTTCCACAACGTGCATATCACGCTCTTTCCCGTGCGCGTGCAAGGAGAAGGAGCGGCCGAGGAAATTGTCCGCGCCTTGCGCTTTTTCAATCAGCGTCAACTGGCAGACGTTCTCATCCTCGGTCGCGGAGGCGGCTCCATCGAAGATCTTTGGTCATTCAACGAAGAGATCGTTGCACGCGCCATTTTCGATTCGCAAATTCCCATCATCTCCGGCGTCGGCCACGAAACCGATTTCACCATCGCCGACTTTGTCGCGGACGTCCGCGCCTCCACTCCCTCCGCCGCAGCCGAACTCGTGGTGCAAACCCGCCGCGAGTTTGATAAGCACATCCTCGATCTGCGCGAAACGCTCATCGAGCAGATTCGTTACCGCATTCTTGTGGCCAGCCGCCGCGTCCATGAGCTCAGCGCGCGCCGCGGTTTCCGCCGTCCGCTCGATTTGCTTCGCCAGCAGCGCCAGCGTGCCGACGAAATGACTTCACGCCTCGCACTTGGCCTCCGCGCGCGTCTCGAACAGTCGCGCAAGCGCTTTGCCCTCGCGCATCTTCATATTTTCCGCTTTGATTTTCGCGCCAAGATTTCGCGGCTTCATCGCCGGCTGGAATCTCAGGCCGCTGAATTGGCAAAACGCATTGAGCGCCTGGCTCGTGTGAAACGCGACCGACTCGAAAAACTCCGCCTCCAACTCGAAGAACGCGGCCCTCTCAAGGTCCTCGAACGCGGGTACTCCATCGTCACCGATTCCTCCGGCGCAGTCCTTCGCGACGCCGCCTCCGTCTCCCTCGGTGACTCACTCTCCATCCAACTCCACAAAGGCCGATTGTCAACGAAAGTAAAGAAAAAGGAGACCTAACCTTCGATTGACGACTTGAAAACTGAATTGAAGGCTGAGGACTGAGTGTTAGAACGAAGCGCTACTCTTCTTCTTCGGCGCCGGAAACTTTCAGCACCGCAAGGAAGGCTTCCTGTGGAATGTCGACTTGCCCCACGCGCTTCATGCGGCGCTTGCCTTCTTTCTGCTTTTCCAGCAGCTTGCGTTTGCGCGTAATGTCGCCGCCGTAGCACTTGGCCAGAACGTTTTTTCGCATCGCCGCCACGGTTTCGCGGGCGATCACGCGGCTGCCGATCGCCGCTTGGATCGGCACTTCGAACATTTGCCGCGGAATCAACTTCCGCAAGCGCGAAACGAGTTCGCGGCCGCGTTCGTAAGCTTGCTCGCGGTGGCAAATCATCGCCAGTGCGTCCACCGGTTCGCCGCCAACGAGCACGTCCATCTTCACCAGGTCTGACTCTTTGTATCCGGCTAGCTGGTAATCGAGCGAAGCGTAGCCGCGCGAAACGGATTTCAGCCGGTCGTAAAAATCGAGCACAATTTCGTTGAGCGGCAATTCGTAAGTGAGCATCAC
>Ga0126369_10003998_pt1 | contig 10765 bp, 10 predicted proteins | sample PanSoiMetaPlot_1_FD_109646 | JGI IMG/M metagenome (GOLD analysis project Ga0126369, IMG submission 109646) | Tropical forest soil microbial communities from Panama - MetaG Plot_1 | ecosystem: Environmental > Terrestrial > Soil > Tropical forest > Bulk soil | place: Panama | collected 2016-02-17
GGAGCTCGCGCTTCGGTATCCGCGTCAGGTGCTCATGGATGGTCATGATGTAATACGCCTTGCGGCGAGACTCAGGAAACCGCCGCTCTAAGAACTCGTCGAACGACTTCAGTTGCTCCAACCGCCAATACTGCCCAGCCCGAACCTCGCACAAATAACGCCCGAGATCCACATACCGCGCGTCTCGCTCCTGCTCCTTCGTTTTCTCCCACGCTAGGATCTCGTCGATCTTGCCTAGCACGAACAAGGCTCGTCGACGATTGAGCTTTGGCGACGCCATTGGCCGCCCGTTAATCCACAAGCTCGTCAAGCCAATCAAGGTTGCTCGCCCCCGCTTTTCGGATGAGGTTGGCTGCCACGAGCTGCTCGTTGTTGAGACAGAGCCCCAGGTGAGGGCAACTCACGCATCCGTTTTGAGGAAACCGGATACCGCTGTGGGAATTGAAATACGCTGCCTCGATTTGGTTTACTGTCGTCTCTACCAGCCGGCCAAATTCCTGACGCTGCTCCTCGGAAATCGTTGCCCGCAAATACTGAACTTCAGGAGCATGCTTCCTCACAAAAACAACCAGAGCTGCCTCAGGAATCCCGCTGATCCACGAATAACAGATGAGTTGGAGGTCGAGCGAAAGTAGACCCTCGGGGGCTTCGGGGTATCGACTCGTCGTTGTTTTCCAATCGATCAAGCACTGCACGCCGTCCAATTCACCGATGGCGTCCAGGTAGGCAACAAATTCACTGCCTCCAGCGAGACTCCTAAGGTTTTTCACTTGAAGGTCCTGGCAAGGATCACCAATACGGACACGATTATCCTGGGCAAACCTTCCTAGCAAATGAATCCCTTGGTGCAGTAAACGATCCCAGGTTTCGCCCTTTTTGTATTCGAATGTTGCCTCACGATAGACCGCCCATTCCTGAAAGAGCTTGGCTCCGCAATCTTCTTCGCGAAAATAAGCCCCCAGAGCATTCTCAAAGCACCGTCCAAACGCCATGGCCGCGCGAGTTTCCTTCTCCTGCCAGCCGTCCAAATAGCGGTAACGGTAGCTGCGAGGGCACCGAAGATATTGGCCAATCTGCGTGTAGCTATAAACCATTGGTGCCTCCTTGCCCATCGGTTTGAGCCAAGGAACTGTAATCGAGAGCCTCCCAATCCGCCTCAGGAGCAAAGGCTTCGAGGTTTTGATAGCAACGGCCGTTCAGGGTCGTATAAGAGGTCCGAACGACTCCGCGGAGATTGAGGAGAGCCTTTTCGTCGACGCGGTCATCTTTGAGGAGCTGCGCGTCATAGCCAAAATCTCGGAGAAACCAGTTGAGCCGCCAAAGAGCCTTTTCTGTGCAATACAACCTACCCGAGAAGGACCGAGCTTCGAACGATTTGGGTTCCAGAATAGCGAATTCGATTTCTACAAAGGGCGTCTGCCGCTGCCACCGATAGCGGGCACGATCCACGCGAACGAGAAACAGACCTTCAAGCCCGCTATCGGCACCACCCTGATTCGAGTGAAGACCGGGAATTTGCCGCATCATGATTTCACCTCCACGGGCCGGGCAAAGGAATTCAGTCGACACACCAACGCATCTCTGCTTTCTTTCGCGCATTCGGCTAAATGGGTGATGAAGGACTCGACCCGCTCTCGGCTAGCTTCCTTGAGGGATTGGGCACCACAGAAATCAGCGGCGTAGGCCCTAACAAGATTGGGATCGAGGTTGTACTGGCGGATTAGGACGCGCAGCCGGTCTCGCAGCTTTGGTTGTCCATGACTTGAGCCGTTCTCGTTTGGCGGCCTTACAGGTTCTGCCTGATCCTTCGTCGAGCCGGGAGAACCACGCAGCCAGCCCAACTCTTCGACTGAACAGAGTCCGATTCCGTAGGCCTTGCGGAGAGCGCGGTTGACGGCTCTGGTTTCGGCGACCCGCATCTCAGCGCCACGAACTAGCGGAGAGACGTTTGATGGATCAGCATCGCCATAACTTACGAATCCTCTTGAGCCGGGAACTTTGTAGATCGTGGCTTTGAAAATCCAGCGCTGATTTGCAAGGTCCAAAAGATCCTTCTGCAATTCCGTTTTAATTCCGAAGCATCTCCTGCGCTGAGCGATACGCAGTAGACCGGAGTGGGTCACGTACCACCTGCCATCAAGGAACTGGAGGTCCCCTGCGGCCACCGAGAGACAGTGCCTTTTTGTCAGTGTCGCGAGAGCGGTTAGAGCAATTCGTGAGATCGCACCCCAGGTGGCTCGGGCAAGCTTGGTGTTTGAGAGAAGAAGGTCGGATTGCCGCGTGGATCGGTCACGCCTGCGGGGGGCAGCTCTCTTTGCAACAGTAGAGCTTCTCTCCTCTCGATAAGTGCTGCCGTCCTTCTCGGGACCCCTTGTCTTTTCCATCTTCCCTCCTCTCACATAGTAATACTAAGTATTACTTTTACCTACCGCAATGTCAAGGGGAAAGTATGTCGAAGTGCTTCTTGATAGCTAGAAGTCCTACGTTGTAGCATCGTCGCGAAGATGAAAGACACGACTATTTCCCTCAAGGTAGAGCGGACCTTAAAGGCTAAGCTCCTCGCATTGGCGCGGGCGGAAAACAGGAGTCTTTCCAACTTCATAGAGAAGCTTCTTAAGGCTGAGGTCGCCAAGCACGAGTCGAAGGTTGGACGTATCAAACCCGGTTGAGCGGGCTCTTGTACGGACACGGGCTGCTAGTGACGATTCCGAATTTGCGCGAGGAACGCAGAGATTCCCCTTGACTCTGCCAGCCTCCTGTTAATATGTCGGGGAGAAAGCGCAGAGCGACGCGATGGGAACAGCCCGTGGCCGTGGAACCAGGTTGCGCGCGGATAGCCCTGGATCACACCCCGGTTGTTGGCAGCTTGTTTTGATTCCGGCTACTAGGCCCAATGCGCCAATTAGCAGCTTGCGTTTGGCAATCTTCCATAAGTCCAGCCTCACCACCCATGCTTCCTGCGATACTCCCGCATGTAGGTTCGCCGCTCGTTCCTAAATTCGGGTGATGATGCATAGTGCTTCTGCTGGCACGCGGCCCCCTTGGTCCTACAAAATTTCTGGTGCTTATACTTAGCGAAGAACCAGGATGTGCACCAGGAGCAAGCTCGCACTCTGTAAAGCAGCCGCAGTTCGAGCAACCTCAGAAGTGACAGAATCGCTCGATGTTCTGAGGGTATTACTTCCTCCAGCTTTGGGCGCCGCCAGGTCAGAAAAAAAGCGGTGCCTGGATCAGCGAGCCGCGGCTTGAAAGTGTATCGAGCGATTGCATGATTTAACCTTTGCAACTGGGCCACATGGTTCGCTGTCTTTGAGGTACCGTCCTGCCGAGCATTCTCAACTTCCTTTGCCAATTCTAGGATTTGGAAAACCCGCCTAAACGCCGGCCGTGTGTTCTCCACCTTAACCCATCTATCCTTCGGGTACTGCTCGAAGTTCATCCAGACCACTAAATCATGGGCTTCGTCTTCACCGACAAATTGATGGGACCATAACAATGGCTTTTGTGTATTAGACATAATTAATTATGCATTGACACAGGATCCCTATCAATCGACAATATTCTTTCGATGAAACGTAACCTGCTGCGGGAGGACGCGGTGAAACCCAAAGGTACGATAGATTCGAAGCAGGTTACGACTCCCGCTGAGCAGTTTCTCGAACAATACGGAGTCACGCCCCGATTTTTCGTGGGATGTTGTTTGCTTCCGGGCCTATTGGCTGTAACGAGGATTTCGTGTCTCTATCGGGGCGTTCTGGCCGAGACGCTTGAGATTCCCGCGTGGAGGACGCGCCTCCGAGCGTTGCGCATAGTGTTTGCCATGACCGATGCTAAGGAAATTAAGGAAAAGCGAATAAAGATTCCACTGGGAGCCCTAGGACCTACGCAACTCACGACGATCGTTGACGCGTCACTCGAAACAGATTGGAGCTGGATAACCCCAGAGTTTCTTGTGGGAAATTGCTTAAAAGCCCTTGACGCCATGAACACTACCTACCTTTTTTACCAGGGCCGGCCAGCTGATTCATACGAGACTCCAGACTGGGACACGAAACTTGAGGCACTACAAATTGTGGGAAGGGTTCAGAAGTTTTTTCCAAACGATTTCGACAACTTGCACTTCGCAACCTATCGCGACATAGCGTATTTGGTTTCTGCAGCCCGACAGAAAGGGAAGGAGGTCCAAATTGTTCGAGAAACACAACTTGTTGACATGAGGTGAGAGAACGTCATGCAAAACTCTGAAAGCAACCAATCCGCGTTTAGCTCCGACACCGCTTCCGGAAACGGAGCGACTTCGGGCGCCGAATCCACTAAAGTGGCCCGCCCGCGTAAGAGCCGAGCCACAGGCCCGCGAACCCCGCAAGGCAAGGAGAGAAGCAAGCGCAACGCACTGAAACATGCAATCTTCTCTCAAGTGGCGCTGCTCAAAGGTGAGTCGCGGGCTGAATATCATGCGCTCTTGAATGGTTTTCGAGAGAGTCTTCAACCCGAAGGAGAGCTCGAAGAATGGCTTATCGAAAAGCTCGCCCTTTGCGCGTGGCGTCAACGTCGATTGATCATCGCGGAGACTGCTGAAATTCGTAGGGCCACTGAATTCCTGGCATGCGAGGCAAACCAGCAACAAACCGAGCGCTCAAACAATATCTCTGAGTACAGTATTCGCTACGAGGGCGGATTGATTCGAAGGATTGCGAACTCCGAAGCTCTAGACAGGTGTCTTGAGTTGTTAAAAGAACTGAGGGACGAAATCGAGGACAATGGTTTTGCTGTGAAATCGGATGCAGAGATACTGACCAAGCTTTATGGAGAACCCTCCCGTGAAAAATGGCAGCGAACGCTCTTCGATTTGTACGAAACTTGGTGGGCAACTGCTGAATGTTCGGAGGAAGAACGTCAGCAGCATGGGTACGCGACGCCGGAGAAATGCAAGGAGAATTTTCTTGAGGAGCTCGATGGAGAGATCAAGCGGCTTGAGCGCTACAAGAAAACGCGCGCCTCAATGGAAGCCGAGAAGACGAAGGTGGAAGCGCTGCGGCAGCACGTTCCTCTTACACCTCAGTTCCATAACTTGCTTCGCTACGAGGCCAGCCTTGAACGCAACTTCGATCGAACACTTAGCCAGCTCGAACGCCTTCAGCGGATGCGGCTCGGCCAACCAGTCCTGCCCAAACTCGAAGTGCAGCATTCTTTGTCCTGAGGATCGAAGGGGAAGGGGGGCTCGGAAAAGCGTAAAGCGCGATGTGCGGAGGCAAAAATTACAAAACGAACTGGGCTTAGGTCCTTATATTCAGTGACTTAGCTATTTGGGGGATGTGCTGGGAACGGGTCGGGTAGCACTTATAGATTAAGGACCAGTAATGTGACGATTCACCGCCGGTTTTATTGACGGTTTACGTGGCGTTGCGGAAGGCTGCTGAAAATCTGCTTGACAAGATTGAAAAACCGCATATAGTTCGGGCATCAAATTAAAGTAAGAGGGTCTCTACAGGAACGACCAGCTGGATGCCGTTGCATTGAAATTTAGTTCGGATGGGCAATTAAATGCGCCGCCTCAACTTCACCAATACCCAAATCGCTTCCATCCAGACGGCCCGAGACATTAATCGCGGCGTGGTTCTCAACCTTATCCGCCGCCGCCAACCTATTTCCAGGGCAGATCTCGCGCGAGTTTCCGGGCTCCAGCGCAGCACCGTATCCCAAATCATTGAACAGCTCGTCCGGGAGCGCTGGGTGGTGGATGGACCAATGGGACGGCTGCCGCGAGGGCGCCGGCCCACGTTCCTTCAATTGAATGACCGCCGCGCCATCGTGGTGGTTGATCTGCGTCCCGCCACGACAACCATGGCCATCTCGGACGCCAATGGCCGGTTCTTATCCCAACAGGCAATCCCCACTCCGTCGGATGCAGAAACGGCTGCGACCAAACTGTCTGAGAAGATCCGGCAAATGATCTCGAGCCACGCAGATTTGCTCTTTGAAGGTATCGGCATCAGCGTGCCCGGCAGATTTGATGACAAGCAGCAACGGGTCATTTTTGCACCCAACTTGAAGTGGCGGGAATTCGATCTACGTGTTCCGCTGGAAAAGGCCACCGGCCTGAAAGTGGAACTGGAGAATGCCGCGAACGCCTGCGTGCTCGCGGAGGTCTGGTTCGGCCAAGCAGAAAGAACGCGGGACCTCGTGGTCGTGACCGTGTCCGAAGGCCTGGGCGTGGGCATTTTTAGTAATGGTCACCTGGTGCGCGGACTGAATGGCTTGGCCGGTGAGTTTGGCCACGTGCCGCTCGATCCCGATGGCCCGCAATGCGGATGCGGCTCTCGCGGCTGCTGGGAAGTCTACGCCTCGAATTGGGCGGCGCTCCGTTATTACCAGGAATCGGGCGGCGCGGATTGCTCGGCTTTCAAGGACTTGCTCTCTCTGGCGAAAAGCGGTGACGCGCTTGCGTTGGCGGCACTTGACCGCATGGCCAAAGCGATTGGCCGGGGCTTGCGCATGATTGTGGCCGGACTTTCGCCGGAAGAGATTGTGTTTGTTGGAGATTTTACGCGCCTCTGGGATCGCGTCGGGCCTGGGATTGCGGCTGACGTCTCTGCCGCGACGCTTGTCGGCAAGCCACCTCGCGTCAGGCCAGCGGAGGCCGAGCCCAGCATGGCGCGTTTGCGCGGAACGGTAGCCTTGGTCTTGCAAAAACATTTCGGCCCCATCGTTGAACGGCAAGGAGCCGAAGCAGTAACCCCAACGGTGCCCAATCGGCAGGGATTGGCCAGAGGTGCACGATAGACAAGTAGATCCAGCGCGAGCGGAGCATCGCCCCTGCACGATGTCCTCGTCAGCGCCAAGAAGAGAGGTAATCTCATGTCGGAGCGTGTGTCTCATTTGGAGTATTTCTATAGTTCGGTAATCAAACTAAATCGGATTGCGATCTTCCTCCTGTTTTGCGCGGTATTCGTCTCAACGGCGCCGAAATGCTTTGCGCAAGTGCTCTACGGATCGCTAACCGGGACGGTCAGCGATCCCAGCGGAGCTGCGGTAAGCGGCGCGAGGGTGGAAGCGCTGGATGTCGGCAAGGGGATGACACAAGAAACCACGACGGACGTGAACGGGATCTATCGGTTCAGCGCGCTTCTTCCGGGGATTTACAAAGTGACCATCGCGATCTCGGGATTCGAGAAACAGGTTACCCCCGGCGTGCGCGTCGAAGCCAATGAAGTTGCCCGGGTGGACGGGCGGCTCAAGATCGCGGCCGCAACTCAAGACGTAACGGTAACCGCGGAAGCGCCGCTTCTGCAGACGGACCGCTCCGATGTGCACACCGATTTGAACGCGGCTGAGGTGCAGTCGCTGCCTGCCATATCCTCGGAAGGAAAGAGCTTCCAGGCGCTTTATAAGATTATTCCGGGGGCTAGTCTGCCGATGGAAAACAATTCGGCGGGAGGAAATCCGCAAGGGGCAATGACTTCGAACGTCAACGGCCAATCCACGCAGGGAAACAACACGCGCATTGATGGAGTGCAGGACGCCTATCCCTGGCTGCCTGCGAACATCGCCTATGTTCCGCCTACGGATGCGATTGAAACCGTGAACGTGGTCACCAACTCCTTTGACGCGGAGCAAGGCAATGCCGGCGGGGCGGTGGTCAACGTGCAAATCAAGTCTGGAACAAACAAGTTTCACGGCGATGCTCACGAACTCCACACCGACAACGCGCTGACGAATCTGAACTACTTTCAACCTTCAAGCCTTCGCAAGCCGCTGAACGTCTTTAATCAATTTGGAGGAGCTTTGGGCGGCCCCATCAGGAGAGACAAGCTTTTCTTTTTTGGGGACTGGGAATCCACGCGACAAGTGCAAGCGCCCAACGGTGGCAACCCGCAGACGGTTCCGTTCGGAGGTTTGTCCTATGCCACTGCGCAACAAGCTGGTTTCTTTGATTTGCGCGGTTTGATTAAGAACAAGGCCGGCACGCCTCTCGATGTTTATGATCCCCGAACCGGGGCGGCTGACGGAACCGGGCGTTCACCCATCTCCTGTAATGGCGTTGTGGACGAAATCTGTCTGACAGACGTGGATCCCGCAGCCTTGGCCATGCTCAAGTTGATTCCCGCACCGAACGTCGCGGGGGCGCAATCGAATAATTATTTCCTGACGAAGACAGGGTTCTTTCATCGCGACGATTTCGATGGGAAGGTCAACTTCGCGCCAAACAGCCGTTCGACGGTGTTTGGGCGTTATTCTCTTTCTCGTAGCAACATTTTTGATCCGCCGGCTCTTGGCCCCGCCGAAGGCAATGCGACTTTAGGAGGGCAGCTGGGTAACGCTTTCTCCCGTATTCAGGTGGTGGGCTTGGGAGGAACCTATGCGTTCTCTCCCCAGTTGCTGTTGGACCTGAACGCCGGCTATACGAGGCAGCGCATCAACGCCGAAAGTACGGACATTAGCAGCAATTTTGGACTGAATACCTTGAATATTCCAGGGACGAACGGTCCTGATCGCCTACAAGGCGGCATACCCGCCTTTCAGTTCAACACGTTTTCAAATCTCGGCAACCCCAATACCGGCAATCCGTTTCTCTTTCGCGACAACCAGTACGTGGACAACGCCAATATGACTTGGATCAAAGGCAAGCATCAGTTTCGGTTCGGGATTGAATACAACCATACGCAACTGAACCATTTTCAGCCGCAAGGAGGCAGCTTCCAGACCGCACGCGGCAGTTTTCGATTTACCGGCGCGGCGACCGAACTCAATTGCCCTGCGAGCACCTGCACCATCGTTGGAGGTGCTTCGCCGAGCTCCGCGCAATTCAACTCGTTCGCCGATTTCCTTCTCGGATTGCCTGACGAGGTTGGGAAAGCCACGCAAAACCTGAATCCCAACGCTTTGCGTTGGTCGCAATGGGGCTGGTACTGGCGTGACCAATACCAGCTAACTTCGCGCTTCACCGTAAACTATGGTTTGCGGTGGGAATACTACCCAATGGCGTACAGCGACATCGGCGGAGCCCGCGTACTTGATTTAAGCACGATGAATGTTTTGGTGGGCGGAGGAAGCAGCGGAGTCCCCATCGACGATGGCGTGGACACCGGACATGGACTGTTCCTGCCGCGCGTAGGCATCGCTTACCGCCCGTTTGAAAAAACCGTGATTCGCGCCGGATACGGCATCAGTGCGGACTCCAACAACTGGCGATTCCTGCGCAATGCCTTTCCTGCGGTAACCATCTCTGACTTCACTGGCTTTGCCAGCAATGCCTTCGCCCCGGCAGCGAGCCTTACCGGGTTGAATGCCGTCGGCGCATATGCAGCGATTCCGGTGGGGATCCCGGCGATCCCGCTAAATGGTGGAACGGCCCCTGGCGTCTTCCCGCTTCCCGACGCGGTTGGGACCACCACAATCCCAACGGAATTTCACAGGGGATACATTCACAACTTCAACCTCACCGTGGAGCGCGAGTTTGCCGGTTTTGTTGCAGATGTCGGCTATGTTGGCGACCGAGGTATCCGGCCGCTGGTCAACCGGAACAGCAACCCGTCTCCCGCAGGCGGCGGACAGAACGGCCGAATCCTGAACACACAATTCAATCACACGTCCAACAATACTTGTCCGACACCCACGAATCCGACCGCGGCTTGCAAAGGCTGGCCTGACATCGGCCTCTTGGCGCCGCTTGGCAACACCTACTACGACTCTCTCCAAGCGAAGCTGACACGCCGTTTCGCGGGGACATCCCAGATCGGCTTTGCCTATACATTCTCGAAAGCCATCGACTTCGAGGACAATGAGGAACTCGGCTTTCTGCTTTGGCCCTATCCGGCGTACATCCCGCGCAACAAGGCGCTCGCTGGTTTCGACCGCACGCACAACTTCGAGGCTTACGGCTTATATGAGCTTCCTTTTGGCAGTGGAAAGCGGTTCGCACGATCGGGCATTGCCAACGCGCTGGCCGGAGGATGGCAATTGAACTGGGTGTTGAGCGCTTTGAGCGGCACTCCTTTCACCATCACGGACAGCGGTGCCGGGGCAACCCTTTTGAATGCTCCGGGAAACACGCAGACGGCGAACGTTGCTGGGCCGTTGACAATCTTGAATGGCGGACCTCGGTCGAGTTGTCCGAAGGTCAATGGACAATACAACCTGGCGTGTTCTTATTTTGATCCTAATGGTTTCGCAGCAGTTACGACTGCCGGCGTATTCGGCAATGCCGGCCGCAACATTCTGCGTGGCCCGCGGTACTTCAATCTCGACATGAGCCTGATGCGAAACTTCAAGATTACCGAACGGCTTACCTTCCAATTTGAGGCGGAAGCCTTTGGCGTGACGAATACTCCGCACTTCAACAACCCGAACGCAAACATCAGCGGCGCGAATTTTGGCGCCATAACTTCGACGCTCGTTACCACGAACGCCAGTCTTGGCGGAACCGGAGGCCAGCGACAGTGGTGGTTTGGCGGCAAGATCCTCTTCTAGGTGATTGCAACGGCCCAGCGAACCCGCCCAGCTCGGGCGCGCGTCTTTAGAATAATGGTGGGAAGAACTCTGGCTATCGTTGGTTTGGCCTGGGCAGAGATGGTTTATCCCTGTGATGCTTCGCAAGCACTCGCCACGAAGCGCCTTGTCGCGGGATCGAGCCGCGCGCTTCCGCATCAAGTCGTTCTGGATCGCAACGCAACTCTGTTCACAAGCTCGGACGAGGGCGAACCCATCCAGAAAGCGGTCGAAGACTTGGCGGCGGATTTCCAGGCTGTGTTTGGAACGCGGCCAA
>Ga0126369_10003999_pt1 | contig 10763 bp, 8 predicted proteins | sample PanSoiMetaPlot_1_FD_109646 | JGI IMG/M metagenome (GOLD analysis project Ga0126369, IMG submission 109646) | Tropical forest soil microbial communities from Panama - MetaG Plot_1 | ecosystem: Environmental > Terrestrial > Soil > Tropical forest > Bulk soil | place: Panama | collected 2016-02-17
CCGCTCCACCCGCTGAACATTTCTTCAGTCGTTGTCGGGTTTTTCCTCGGCCTTCCGTCTTTCCCAACAGAGCCGGAATGGGGCGGTAGACAAAATAAGCCCTGAGACCGACTCGAATTTAGGCGACGAGTACTTCCCCCTTGCCGCCATGACTCGATAACACCAGGAGGATGAAATGAAAAAGCAGACTGGGAAATCATGCGTCGCGGCACTCGCTCTAGTGCTCGCAATTGTAGGAACAGATTGCGCCTCAGCTCAGTCGTTCAAGAAAATGAAAGTCAAAGGGAATATCGCACTCAGCCAGGTCGTCTCCGGGGGCGCCAGCGTCTGGGCCATCGCCAGCAACGGCAACCCTTACATCTTCAACGGCAAACAATTTATCGCCGCCAGCACCACTCTATTTGTGAGCCAAATCTCGGTCGGTGGAGGCGATTCCGCACAGGCCGACACGGTTTGGGCACTGAATTCTGCTGGCGGCATTTATCATGCCAGCAAAAGCGGAACCACTTGGACCTTCTCTTCGGTCCCGGGCTCACTTACCACGATTGCCGTCGGCCCCGGCTATCAAGACCCTTGCCACCCTTATGAAGTTTGGGGTCTCAATTCCGGCTCCAATATTTATCGTTACAATTTCTGCGGCGGCTCATTCGAACAACAATCAGGATCGCTATGCGAGATCCAGGTCGGCGGCGGAGAGATATGGGGAGCAGAATGCGGTCCTAAGACGTATCGCTTCAACGCTTCCACGGGTAGCTTCAACCAAATCGCCAACTCATTTCATGCGATTCCGCAGCTTTCGATCGGCCCGAATGGGCAAGCATGGGCAGAAGATACTGGCACCGGCTTGCTCTACAAGTTCGATGACTTCTCAGGGTTTGCGAACTTCGGTTGTTGCGTGAACAGCGTCGAAGCAGGCGGGAACGGAGTCTGGATACTTGATGGCACCGACGCCTATCGCTATGAGCCAAGCACATTGCACTTTGTGCAGGTTTTTGGCGCATCGCTGGTTTCTCTCAGCGTCGGCACCGGTGGCGGTGTCTGGGGCCTCGACGGCTCCGGCAAAATCTATGCGTTTACCACCCCGTAGCCGTTCCATCCTATCGGAGGAGCCTCGGCCCCGCGAGCTCCTCCGCCTGCAGTAAAACAGAGCCGGAGTGGGGCAACACCCACGACAGGGTCCACCCGTGGGCTGGGAACGATGAGAACCTCACTCTCGATGAGCTAAAGACACCTCGATCAATTTCTGGCCACTTGCGATACTGCGGAGGGTTGCCTGCCACAGCGCCGCTGATTGTCTCGGAGCGCAACGCTCTGTCAGAGGCTCTCTGGAATGAGCCAGAGATCACATGGCTCCGCGTGCTCGGGTCGGCGTTCAACCCGATCAGTGACAAGAACTATCGCGAAGTTTCGATGATGAGACACTTCAACGCGTTCCCGCAGGACATCGGGCGCATGTCCGCCTACTGGATGCGCTCGCGCCACCCCCAAGAACTACGGCCGCCGCTGCTTCAAAGCTATCTCGCCGCCAAAGTAATGTACACCGATGAGTCAAGGGACATGAAATCGGCGTCTGTGGCTTATAGCCTTCATCGTAGCCGTTAAGAATGATGTGCACTTTGCGTAATCGGCGCCGCACGAAGATCCAGTTACGGAAGATTGGCTGACTCCGCCGCCTGTTTCCGGATATGAGTCAGTAGCGCAGAGAAGCCAGGCGCGTTGTGAAGCGACTTCAGGTCGGAGTCGCGTTCGATAGCGAGCGCGGCGTCGGGGGAAAGCCCATGATCGACAGCATCTCGGAGGACAGCCAAGGCCGCCCCCGGGCGTCCGCTAAGTGCGAGATTGCACGCAAGGTTGTATTTCGTTACGGCGGTCTCGGGGTGACCTGGGCCAAGCACACGCGCTTGGATTTGGATCGTCTCGCGGTAGAGACGCTCCGCCTCTGCGAAGCGATGAAGATCGTCGAGATCGGCTGCCAGATTGTTCATAGACGTCAGCGTTTCCGAATGTTCCGGACCTAGAACTCGCCGGCGGGCCGCCAGAGTTTGACGCTCGAGCGCCTCGGCTTCGGCGGGATGACCGCCCTCGCGCAGCGTTATCGAGAGATCGTGCATCGCCCACAGGGTTTCGGAGTGCTCGTCGCCCAGGACGCGGCGTTCGGCATCGACGGTCGCCCGCAGAATCTTTTCCGCTTCTTCGTACTTACCTTCATTGGCCAAACTGAGGCCAAGCGCAGTCATCGTAATTAGCGTGTCGGGATGGGAGTCGCCGAGAGTGCGGCGCTGAATGTCGATCGTCTGGCGAAACAATGTGCTAGCTTCTGCCGGACGCCCAAGATTCGCTAGGTCAAGGGCTAAGTCGTGCATTGATGCTAGGGTATCGGGGTGTTCGGGACCTCGAACACGGCGAAGAACTTCCAGTTCTTCGCGGCCCAGTTTTTCGGCCTCAACATAGTCGCCTTTGTCAATTGCGATCACAATGACTGCGTGACGAGATGCAAGCGTATCCAGATGCTCCGGCCCAAGCCGGCGCATACGGATGTCCAGAGCATAGCGGATTAGTTTCTCTGCTTCGACATAATGACCTTCTCTTTCCAGGCTTCTTGCCAGGTGGTCACTCGTGGCCAGCGTGTCGGGATGCTCAGGCCCTAAAAGTTTCCGACGTTTCTCGAGGGCTTTTTCCAGTACGTCGCGAGCCTGAGCATAGAGTCCAAGAGACAAATACACTTGCCCCATTGTGTCCATCATGCGGGCCTGGATTTCCGGTTGTCCGCTCAAACCCCTTTCCATCTGAGCGCGGCCACGGTCGAGCAGTTCACGGGCTGTGATCGTGTTCCCCTGAGCTTGACTTGGATTGGAGACATTGAACAGGCTGATAAGAAAATCGGAGACGCTTTTCGCTGCCGCCGCTTCGCGGCTGGCTCGGTCCCTTTCCCGCACAATACGCCGTGCTTGCACGCCTAAAGCTGCGACGAACCCGATCACAAGGACCGCGATGACCGCTGCCACAGTCACGCCAATGCGGTGACGCCGGACAAACTTTCCGGCACGATACGTTGCCTCAGGAGGGCCCGCCAGCACAGGCTGGTCTTCCAGATGACGGCGAATGTCAGTGGCCAACTCCGAAACCGACCCGTAGCGCCGTGCCCGGTCTTTTTCCATCGCCCTGATGGTGATCCAATCCAGATCGCCTCGCACTCGGCGAATGAGAGACGCCGGTTCTTCCTTACGGTGCAACGCAGAATTACTCGATGGACCCATCGCGGAGAGCTTCGCGCTGGGACGTGGCGGCTCCGACTCACGGATTCTGCGCAACGTGGCCTCGACTCCGCCCTGCCTCAGGTCTTGCGGTGCAATCGGTAACGCGCCCACCAGGAGTTCGAACAGAATTACTCCGAGCGAGTACACGTCGGTGCGCGTGTCAATATTGCCGTCCTGACTGCCAGCCTGTTCGGGACTCATGTAAGCAGGCGTGCCGACCATCACACCAAGCTCAGTAAACATGGAGTGGTCGGTCAGATGTCCTGCGGTAGCTTTGGCCAAACCGAAATCGATAATTTTTGGGACAGGGCTCCCGTCCACCTCCACGACCAGAATGTTCGAAGGCTTCAGATCTCGATGGATGACGGCTTTCTGATGCGCATGCAGAACTCCATCGCAGACGCGAATGAAGAGCAACAGACGCTCTCGAATCGTGAGGCGATGCTGATCGCAGTACTCGGTGATGGGAATACCAGGGACGTATTCCATGGCAAAGTATGGCCGACCAGCGGCGGTCGCACCGGCATCGAAGACTTTCGCGATATTCGGGTGATCCATCAAGGCCAGGGCCTGGCGCTCGGAATCGAAGCGCGCCACGACAGCTCTGGTATCCATCCCTGCCTTGATGAGCTTGAGAGCGACTGTGCGCCGGATGGGTTCGGCTTGTTCGGCGCGCCAGACCTCTCCCATGCCGCCAGCGCCGATTGCCTGGAGCAGGCGATATTGAGCAACTGTGGATCCCGGGGCCAACGACTCGGCGGCAGAAGAAGACGACTGGGGCGATGACAATAGTTGCCCGGTCGCGAAAGCCGGTCTCTCAATGAAGCTCTCGGCACTCTCGTAGTGAGCCAGCAAAGACTCAACCTCGCGCCGCAGGGACTCATCACCGGCGCACGAATCCTCGAGGAGTGCGGCTCGGCGGCTCGGTTCAGCCTGCAGCGCCGCGTGAAAAACGCGATCGACTTTCTGCCAACGCTCAGCATCCATCGAGCTTCTCCCGGCTCAGCTCGCGCAGCAGCCAAGCTTTCGCAAGCTTCCAGTCACGGACGACGGTATCGGGTGAAACCGCCAAGACCTCGGCAGTCTCTTCTACGCTCATGCCGCCAAAGAAGCGCAACTCAACGACTTGCGACTTGCGGGCATCCATCCTTGCTAGGGCATGGAGCGCGCCGTCCACCGCCAACACCTCGGGACGCGGTTGCGCCGAGACCATCGGCGCCTCTTCCAGGGAGACGGGCTGAGCTCCACCCCCGCGCTTGTGGGAACGGCGGGCTCGCGCCTGATCGGTGAGAATGCGGCGCATCTGGCGCGCGCATAAGGCAAAGAAATGCGCGCGGTTCTGCCAGTCAACTTCCTTCAAATCCGTCAGACGCAAATAGAGTTCATTGATCAGGCCCGTAGTTTGCAGGGTGTGACCATCCCGCTCGTCCTTCATGCAGCGCTTGGCGGCGCGATGAAGCTCGCGGTAAATCTGGGGAGTTAACTTGTCCAACGCCTTCTCGTCACCTGAACGCCACGCCCGAAGCAGTTCGGTGATTTCATTACCAGCGGCTTTACTCAATTGAAACCCCGTGAGTTAGGGGGAGGAATCGAGCCTTGCGTTGCCGCAAAGATTAGCACAGCCCAGAGCCACTTTCCATGCCCGGTGGGGCCCGGAAGTAAGGAATTTTCCGACCCGATTACGTCTGTCGTGAGTGGTTTCCGCTAATAGAGGTAAGGGAGACAAGAGACTCTCCCAGAAACGAGGCACACTGCGAGGGCTCTCGCGACTCAACGAGGGCCTTCGAGGTGAGGAGAACAAGAGGAGACGCACTTCTCAGCCTGTACTCCCGGCAGTGCGGGCTTATTAGGAAGCTCGAACAACGGCGTCATCTTCAAATAACGCCGTGATGGAGCCCAGGGCAGCATCTTGTCGTGAGATCTAACTCCCCGTGTCTTGAGAAGAAAGGCAGAGTAATTGAGAGGGACTTTCGCAGGAAGGGAGACCTATGAACTACCGTGTGCTTCGTCAATTTGTGTTACTGCTCACGCTACCGGTTGGCGTCGCCTACTGCCAGATCACGCCGAGCGACGACGCCTACACCGACACCGCAACGCCGACAACCAAGCTTGGCGCCAAGCCGACGGCGGGTGTCGCCAGCCCGGCACAGACTTCCTTTGTCACCTTTGATCTCTCCTCGATTCCAGCTGGCACCACCGGCGCCGGCATCTCTAAGGCAACGCTCAAGCTGTTCGTGAACACCGTGGTCACAGCCGGCAGCTTCAACGTGGTCTACGTCAACGGCACATGGTCGGAGAAGACGATCACCGCCGATCTCAGCCCAGCCTTGGGCGCAAACATTGTCGCCAGCGTGCCCTTGGATAAGACCATGGTCAAAGACTATCTCCTGGTCGATATCACGCCCGCCTTGAAGGCCTGGCTCGACGGTACGCAGGCGAATGATGGCATCGCGCTGGTGGCAAACAGTCCGCTCGTAGCGACCTTCGACACCAAGGAAAACACCACGAACAGCCATCCTCCGGAACTCGACGTCGTGTTAACCGGAGGCACGATCACAGGAATCACTACTGGAGCCAACAGCGGACTCGTTGGTGGTACGAATTCGGGTGTGGCAAACCTGAGTCTCCTGACCAGTTGCTCGAATGGCCAGATCCTGGCCTGGAATGGAACGAAGTGGGCCTGCAAGACGGTCGGGGGCACGGGGACAGTGACCAGCGTAGGAATCTCGGCACCGGCATCGGATTTCACGGTCAGCGGCTCGCCGGTGACGACGAGTGGCACGCTGGGCCTGAACTGGACGGTCGCGCCCACAAGTGCAAACTCGGCGAACGCGATCGTGAAGCGGGACGGTCTCGGCGGCTTCAGCGCCGGATATATTCTGGCCGACAGCCCCGGGGACACGATTCCGGCTGTGTCGGCAACGTCCAGCACTCATGCCGCTGCAGTTAGTGGCTCGGCCAATGACTATGGCGGTCTGTTCGTTAGTGGCAAGTACGGCGTGTGGGCCGAGGGCGATCTGGCCGGAGGGGTCTTTGGGGGCCCCGTAGGCGTCGAGGGCTTTAGCAGCGGCGCTACCCGACCGGGTGTGCTGGGAATTGGCAATTCGCTCAGCAGCGTCGGCCAGCTCCTCTTGGGTACTGCGGCGGCGGGTGTCTGGGCGGACAATCCCAATTTTGGGCTGGTCGCCACCTCCGACCTGAACGCCGTCGTCGCCTACAACAACAACTCCACCGCAGCTACGATTTATGGGGAAAATGACACCACTTCAGTCAGCAGCTTGCTGTTCTACGCGACCGCACCGAAAGTCACCGGGTCGCCAGTCTGCTACATCAATGCGCATGCCGATCTGGTGTGTTCCGGATCTAAGTCGGCGGTAGTTCCTGTGGACAACGGAACACGCAAGGTAGCGCTCTACGCGGTGGAGGCACCAGAAAACTGGTTTGAAGATTTCGGCTCCGGCCGCTTGTCCAACGGAGAGGCAGTCATCGAGTTGGAGCCAACCTTCGCTCAGACCGTAAACACCGCCGCGGACTACCACGTCTTTCTGACGCCACGCGGCGAGTGTGAAGGTCTCTACATTGACAAGGCCACAGCGGGTCGCTTCACTGTGCGCGAACTGCATCATGGCGCGTCCAGTGTGGCCTTCGACTATCGCATCGTAGCTCGGCGCAAGGACTACGAGAATATCCGCCTAGCGGATATGACGAAGATGATCGGCGATCAGGCCAAGTTCGGCCCGAAGCCTGCCCAGTCGGCAACTCCGCCGCCCTCCATCGGGGAAATGCGTAACAAGTTCCGGCCCGTAGCCATGCGGCCAGTTCCGGCTGGGAGGTACGGCGCTCGGTCAAACGCGCCAGAGTAACAAGCGGTTGAGGATGTGGGCATGTTAGTGGCAGGGAACGGACATTTGGAGCACATATTGCCCGGGGCGGTCCCAGCCCAGTGAATCCTGTTCGTCGCATCTAGCGTACGCCGCTAGCGCACACCACTCGCGGCATCAGCCTCGTTGAAGTCGCTCTGACAGAGTGAACCGTTTTCTGCGCCATCAGCGCAAATGGAGAAAAGCAAATGAAAAGCAAACTTCACAAACAATCCTTGAAGCTGACACTGGTTGGGCTGGTTGCAATGGTTCTGCTAGCAGCCAGTCCGGCACATGCACTCAATCATGTCACCGTATGCGGCCAGAACCTTAACCTCGCGGGCCAGTACGTTCTCGATAACGACCTGGACTGCTCCGGTACTCTGGCCAGCGGCGTCGAGATCACAGCCAGCAACGTGGTCCTTGACCTCGCCGGCCACACCATTGCCAGCACGGATTGCGATCTCACCAAGGACATGGGGGGCATTTTCGTCCACGGCGGTTTGTCGGGGGTGAAGATCGACGGCGGCAGGGTTCAGGGCTTTAACGACGGCATCGTCATCAACTTGTCAACCTCGCAGGTGAGTGGGATGACCGTGACTAGCGCCTGCGTGTTCGGCATTGCGATTTCAGGACCGAACAATCGGGTCGATACCAGTGTGGTGAGCTTGAGCGGAGCCGACGGGATTGGAATCGGTTCGGCAAGCGGGACACATATCGTGTTCAATGACATCTCCGACAATGCACGTGTTGGCGTTGACATTTCCAATTTCTCCAATGGCAATTTTGTTGAGAACAACATCATCAACCGCAACGGCATCGGCGCCGGCGAACAAGGCGGCGTCGCGATCTTCAACGGGACCAATAACCTGGTGGCGAATAATGCTGTCAACAACAACTTCAACGGTATCGAAGTTGAATCTCCTGGGAACACTGTGCGCAATAACACGGTGAACGGCAGCGTGAGCACCGGGATATTCATCACCACGAATGGCGCGCCAAGCACGGTCAAGCTCAACACTGTTCTGGGCAACGCCTTCGTCGACATGTCCGACGAAAGCTCCGCCTGCAACGGCGATGTCTGGAGAAAGAATACTTTTCAGACTGATCTAGCAGGTGCCGCGTCTGATGGTGGCCCAGAAAAAGGTTGCATCAAATAAGAGATGCAAACGGGGTTCAAAGTATTGGTTCTAAGAGATACAGAAAGACGAGATTCAGATTCGGTCTTGGATCTCGGTCTCGTCAGGGCCGGATCAGGCGCTGATCTGGCCTCGATTCCTCCCCAAACAAGGCCAAGTGGGGAACGACCAGCGCGCGTGCAAGCGCGGTCTGCCGGAGGCGGGGTCGTTCTCCAACTTGGCCGCATTGGTGTCTCACCTAGTGCTGTAGGTAGGGGGCTTGCGAAATCGGAAAGGGGCGGGCGTTCTGAGTGCAATCGCAACTGTTAACACTAATCATGAGTGTTCAACCCTAAACTAATGTCTGCCCGACGTTGAAGTTGTTCGACAGATCGTTTAGGTCTGCGCTCAATGCCTTTTCCGGGTATTGAGCGGCAACCTCGGCCCACTGTGCCGATTGCTTGGGGTCTTTGTATTCCGGGATTGCATCGGCCCGAGCAATCATCTGGTAGATGAAGTAGTCCGATGACCTCCTGTCCGTGAGAGCAGTCCTAGCTGGATCTCACTCTCGAACTGGTCTTTCTGCTCAAGCTCGGTCATTTGAAAAGCGACTTTTCCATATCCGGGTGGCGAAGTTAAAGACCATGCCTGAATTCGTGTGTTCTAGTATCGAATGATGAGCGCACCAGCCACGACCAGCACTGCTAAGACGATTAGGCCTAATGTGTATCGCCGGAAAAACGTCATTTCTACGATGTATTCCGATTCTGTGGCTGTACTACTTCGCGAACCATAAAGACTTTTCTTCGCAAAGGGCAAGATGACTGGCGTAAGCAGGCGTGTCTGTTGAAAAAGTCCCTCAGTTGATGCTGGTTGGGATGCAAGGTTCGGGTTATAAGCAGGCCAGAGTACTCGATGCTGCTACTGACGATTATCTTTGGAGGCCTGCTCATGATGGGACGACACACCCGCGGCGAGTCATTGTTTTATTACTTTCGCTCGAAGATCAGGTTCCAGAAAATCATCTGCTGCGATTGATAAATCGCCACGTCAATTTCGAATTTATACGAGCCAAGTTGTCCAAAAAACAGCGCCCTTGACCGCCCTCTTAACCTCAAAAGGAGAAGTGTCTCTAATTTGTCTATTGACACGGCCGACGACTTCATAGATGGCGAAACATCGCCTCTCTCCCCGCAGCGAAACTCTAGCCTCATCCCCTCCACCTGATTCACAATCTCCTCGACCCTTCGCACCATCCCGGAATGCGTGCGGCACGCGACATCCACAAGCCTGAAATGGGTGTAGAGTTTATCCCAAGTTTTCAGTTGAATGAAAGTTCGGCTCATGAGCATATGACCAATTCAGGAGGTCACCATGCGTTCAGCACCTAAAAACATCGACGAGAACAAGAGCTTCTCTCCTGTCCGAACAGCCGGCAAGGCCCCTGCAACATTTGGCTCGACGAACCTGACCTCGGCAGCGGCCCTGGCAACGCGCAGCGCGTTCACCCTCGCGGCTCTGTCGGCAATACTACTTCTTACCTCTGCGCCGGCGCACGCCCAAAGCGAGACCGTGCTCTACAACTTCTGCTCCCAATCCGGCTGTACGGACGGCTCCAGACCTCAGGCCGGCTTGGTCCTCGACGCCAACGGGAACCTCTACGGCACCACGGTCAATGGCGGCGCGAACGCAAAGGGCACGGCGTTCAAGGTCAGCCCGACCGGAACCGAAACTGTGCTCTACAGCTTCTGCGCGCTCACCGACTGCGATGACGGCTACCATCCTGAAGCGGGCCTGGTGCGGGACGCCACCGGAAATCTTTATGGCACCGCCTTCGATGGCGGCGCGCACGATGGAGGCACGGTGTTTAAGCTCAAGCCGGGGGGTATCGAGAAGGTGATCTATACCTTCTGCTCCACCCCCGGCTGCAGAGACGGCTACTATCCGCACGCAGACCTTGTCCGCGACGGCAGTGGAAACCTGTACGGCACAACCCAATATCGCGGCGCGTTCGGAGGAGGCACGGTATTTAAGGTCACGCCGGGTGGAGTAGAAACGGTGCTCTACAGCTTTTGCGCCCAATCGGGTTGCGCCGACGGATCCAACCCTCGAGCGCCCCTTCTTATGGACACGCAGGGGAACCTCTATGGCACCACGTATCACGGTGGCGCGAATGGAGCGGGCGTGGTTTTCAAGGTCACGCCGGCCGGGACTGGAACCGTGCTCTACGGCTTTTGCGCGCAATCCGGCTGTACGGACGGCTCCAGTCCACGAGCCGGCCTGGCCCTCGACAAGAACGGGAACCTTTACGGCACCACCGATATCGGCGGCGCGAACGGAAAGGGCACCGTATTCAAACTCAGTCCAGGCGGAACTCAAACCGTGCTGCACAGCTTTTGCGCCCAATCAGGCTGCGCTGACGGCTCCAGACCTAAGGCCGGCCTTATCCTCGACGCGAATGGAAACCTTTACGGCACCACCTACTCTGGCGGCGCGAAAGGAAGAGGCACTGTGTTTAAGATCAGTGC